>Ga0209161_10000706_pt1 | contig 27222 bp, 21 predicted proteins | sample GraSoiAngelo_155_FD_186169 | JGI IMG/M metagenome (GOLD analysis project Ga0209161, IMG submission 186169) | Grasslands soil microbial communities from the Angelo Coastal Reserve, California, USA - 14_1009_13_30cm (SPAdes) (version 2) | ecosystem: Environmental > Terrestrial > Soil > Grasslands... | reverse complement strand
AGAGACCGTCCTCGAACTCTGCGCACTTGACCTTCGGAAAGGAGAGCGGAGCGACGATGCCAGTTCAGGCCATGTTGGCGTTCGACAACAGCGAAAGTCAGCGAGTGTTTCCGCCCGGTCCACGCAAGACTACAGTGGTGACTCCGCACATGAACTCGAAACTAGGACACGAAGTTCGATAGCGCCTATACCGGAAATGCATACTATACTAGTTTCCTGCCGAAGAACTCGCTCACAACAAAGAGTCTGGTTCTCGTTCGGCAAAGCGAGCAGACCGTTCGGCTCGGGCCAAAACGATCCCGCCCGAGGACGTGAAAGAAAGTTGAGAATGAAAACAAGAGTCGTATCACTAGATCTGAACCGGCAGTATCACGCAGCCCGGTTCAAACTTGAAGGAGGAAGATAGGACAGTTGTCGAACAAAACATGTGCCAGTAGAAGGACCAAGGTTTTGCTGATCACAAGCTTCGTCCTCCTGGGGGCACTACTGGCAGGTCCACTGGCGGCCTCTAATAATCAGTCTTCCCCTTGGAGCACGAATTTGGCCATGCCTGCCAGCGCTCCTTTCGATCACATCGTTACAATTATGATGGAGAATCAGGCTTTTTGCAGCGTCTACACTGGGTGCGGGGGATCAGGAACATACCAGAGCCAGTTAGCTGACCAGAATGTTCTGGTTATGACTTGGGGAACTATCAACCATAACAGCCAGCCGAACTATATTGCTCTGTTCGGAGCTATCAATGATGGAAGTACAAGTGGAGATGGGGTCTGTTGCTACTTTGAAACAGGTCAGAATCTAGTAGATAAAATAGAAGGCGCAGGACTAACATGGCAAGCGTTTGCTGAGGACGCTGGTAGCTCGGGAACATGCAGCTTCAGCCCTCCAAGGAGTGGGGACCATTTTCCTTTCATCGACTTCTCTGACATGAACACTGCGAGCAGATGCTCTCACTTCCTGACAACCGCATCCTCGAGTGACCCGGAATTTCTCGCTTCACTGAATACGGCCAATCCTGCCAATTTCATCTGGCTAACACCGAACGATAATAATAACGGGCATGACTCCGGCGTATCGGGAGGCGACAGCTACCTTGCGGCTCTGGTACCGAAGATTCTTGCCAGTACAGAGTTCACCACGACAAAAGCCACTCTACTAGTACTATACGATGAAGGCTACAGCCAATGCGCTAATACCGGTGGAAACGGCGAATGCGTCTACGCATCTTTCAGTGGACCTGCTGCGAAGAAGGCTGTACAGATCAGTCCAAGCGGTGCGTCTCACTACTCCTACCTATCAACGATCGAAGCGGCATGGGGATTGTCATCGATCAACTCCAATGACGCAGGAGCACCAACCATGCTCAGCGCCTTTAATGCAGCCTGTACGACCAACTGTCCACCACCCCCCCTCTCCACAAGCTTCGCTGTGTCCCCCTCACTTCCTCTCATCAACCTCCCCGTTTCCTTCACAGCCACGACAACGGGAGGGACACCCGCTTATTCCATTAGCTGGAATTTTGGCGATGGCGCGACAGGCAATGGAATTTCCACAACACACGTCTATCTAGGCCCTCAATCTGCCACGGTCACCGAGACAGCGACCGACTCGTCGTCACCCTCGCAGACCGCTACAAGCTCGAAAACAATAACGATCACCGCCCCTCCCCCACTATCGACAAGCTTCACATTAATCCCGTCAAACCCAGTCGTTAACGCTCCCGTAGCTTTCACGTCCACCACAACGGGGGCAACCGCACCGTACACCGTAGCTTGGAACTTCGGCGACGGAGCAACGGGTACAGGCGCCACCGCCACTCATACATACACGACAGCTCAGTCGTTCGCAGTGACTGAGACCGCAACAGACTCTTCCACACCCACACAGACTGCAACGAGCTCAAAGACGATAATGGTCGTTACGTCCCTCCCCTTGTCGACGAGCTTCACTTTCCTTCCAGCGAACCCCACTGTCAATTCTCCGGTATCCTTCACGGCAGTGACCACAGGTGGAACGTTACCCTACATTATTAGCTGGAACTTTGGTGACGGCGGGACGGCGACAGGCGCGACTGCAACCCATGCCTATGCGATTGCTCAATCTTTCAGCGTCACTGAGACCTCGACCGATTCATCTTCACCACAGCAAACAGCAACAGCCACTCATACCGTGACCGTTTCGTCATCGCTCACAGGTAATTTCGACAACAAATGGTTCATCAACAACTGCCCAGGGGGCACAGAGACTATCTCCAACGGCGTATTACAGACGAGGCAGTCGACACCCGGAGGCGGATCGAACAGCTATGGATACTGCACCGGGCAGCGGGGAACCTTCCCCTGGGGCTCGACAGTCGGCACGGCCTTACCGGCAGGAATAACCAGTGTTACGGTTTCGTTCAACTTTCTGAGCAGAAGTCTTCTCTCCGGATCCAGATACCATCTTTATGTTGCGCTGTATTATCGGATTCCTTCCTCGACATCGGGAGGGACGACCTACTCTTGGCTGGATACCCAGTCCCGAATCGAGAACATCGGTGGCACGGATAGTCCACTCGGCACCATCGACACGTACGACCCCGGAGACTCTTTCGGATGGGACATCGTCACTCTACAAGCCAATCCAGGACAAACAGGAATACTCACAGCGGACGCGACTCAGCTTTGTCAAGGAGACCTTGCCGCTTGGGGACTACCCGCCAACACTCAGTGCACTCTCGCAGGAATCGAGATTGGAACGGAAGGCTACCTCGTCAACTCAGTTAACGTTGACTGGTACAACGTCGGCCTCAACATTGGCTCAATACAGCTCTCTACAAGCTTCACGATATCACCCAGCACCCCACTGGTGAACAAACCGGTCACCTTCACCTCCGCGACCGTAGGCGGAACCGCTCCTTACACGATCAGCTGGAACTTTGGCGATGGAACATCAGGGACGGGAACTTCCGTCACACACACTTATTCGACAGTCCAAACTTTCACGGTAACTGAGACTGCCACTGACTCCTCCTCCCCATCACAGACCACCACCAGCTCGAAGCCAGTAACCACCTCAACGCCGCCACCACCCTCGACCAGTTTCACATCTAGTCCAACAAGTCCAACAATAAACTCACTCGTGACGTTTACGAGTACGACATCAGGAGGAACCGCGCCATACTCAATAGCGTGGACCTTCGGCGACGGAGGATCGGCAACAGGAGCCACAGTCACTCACGCCTTTACCAGCGCTCAGAGTTTCACCATTACTGAGACGGCAACCGACTCGTCCTCCCCACCCCAGACAGCCACCAGCTCTAAGACAGTGACCGTATCACCTCCTCCACCGTTATCGACCAGCTTCACGTTCCTGCCCGCAACGCCTCTGGTCAACACGCTAGTCACATTCACCGCGGTAACAACCGGCGGAACGTCACCCTATACCGTCACTTGGAACTTCGGCGACGGAACAACAGGCTCTGGAACCACGGTAACCCACACGTTCACCACGGCCCAATCGTTCACGGTAACCGAGACAGCAACTGACTCGTCATCGCCTAGACAAACTGCCACAAGTTCGCGGCCTCTAACAGTCTATACAACCCCACCTCTCTCCGCGGCCATTAGCGCTTCCACATCCTCTCCGCAGATAGGCCAAACAGTCACTTTCACGGCATCCGCGACAGGCGGAACAACACCGTACAGCTATGCGATCTCGTTCGGCGATGGTGCCACCAGCACAGGAAGATCACCAACCCACACATATTCAACAGCAGGGTCCTACACGGTTACTCTGACAGTTACGGACTCAGCCTCACCCCGAGTAAGCAGTTTTGCGACCTTAACGGTCTACGTACAAGCGTTGCTGCCCCCCGCACTAGCCTTACCAGGAAACCGGACAGGAATCTCAGGATCATGGATCAACTTCACGGTCACTGCAACAAGCCCCGAGCCAGCTAGAACGGTGACACTGTCAGCATCCCAACTACCGACGGGCGCGACCTTCGACTCGTCCACCGGCGTCTTTTCATGGAAGCCCAGTGCAAGCCAAACAGGATACTACACGATTAGTTTCATAGCCACGGATGACAGTGCCCCTCCGATGTCCAGCACTAGCCCCATGGGCATTCAGGTGAATCAGGCAGCGCCGGGAGGATCGGGTGGAGGCGGCTCGGGAGGAGGCTCAAATGGCGGCTGCACTTGGTGTCCCACCATCCCAGTAGTCTCCAACAGCATGTGGCTACTCATGATCGGCGGTCTCCTTGGTCTCGTAACGTCCCTTTCTGTCTTGACAATCAGAGCGCGGGCAAGTCTGGAACACACGAAGAGACGTCTGAACCGGATGAGGATAGACGACTAGCAGGTATCCAAGCCATACCGGAAGCTCAGCAACGATCCCTGTTTCAGTACGACAAAGCTACTCCAGCAGGGAACGAAGGGCGATCCCAATTGTGTATCTGATTAGAGCACTCTAACTGCTACTTTGCAACCTTTGCAATACTGGTAGACGGCGAGAAGATCGCCGGGAACATGCTTGATGGCATCGGTCTGGACCAAGACGTTTTCCAGAGGGTTTCCGCACGCAAGATGGAGCACTCCTCCTACTGTAAGAACGTCGATTCCCTCACCATCCCTCTCTAGTTGATTCGCAAGCTCTTCAATCGTAGCGACCGGAAATTCCTGGAAGAGCTTGTGGACCACGATCTGAGGGACGGGTTTCGGACTCACTAGATCGTTTGCGCCAGAACTAGTCGCAACACGCCGCAACGGTCGGTTCCCGATAATATGGGTTTCCGTATCGGCTTCTAAGGATGAAGTAACCTGGCGTCGGTAGGTCCGAGATATCCTGCTGGTCTCCCAGTTCTGAGATCGATACCGGGGGGTGCTAGGAGGGTCCGGTCTGGAACATGTTTTGATTGGCGTAGGCGATGAGCCCATGGTACGAGTATTGCCGCGTCTGGCTTCCAAGCAACAATTCCGAACTGCACTGACCGAACACTGATGAGTTCGGATTGGACGGTGCGTACTCGCCGATACAAATCCAGGCGGAGGAGATTGGAGCGTTTGGCTTAGAATAAGTAACTTGTTTCATTGATGTCTCAGACGGGCTGGCATGGTACCACTCGGTCATCAGACTCGTAGGAGTGCGTGTTGCGCGAGAGCTGGAGGACCCTTTGAAAATGCTCCCACCCCAAGCAGTATAACTGTGTGAAGAGGATACCGCTGTGTTGTAATCTTTCGCGAGCATTGTCACACTGTTCGTTCCGGGTGGAAACGATAGACTCAACCCTACAATGTCGCCTTGATTGACATTGTCGGGTATTCTTGAAAGGACTGGGTTGTTTGTTGTCCCGTTCGGGTAGAACACCTCCCAGATAAAATGGAACCCGGAGTCATAACTGGTCCCTGACGCTAAGGGCCAGTTGTAAGCCAACCCAACTTGATACCAATAACCGCTATCAGAGAGTCCGTTCAGAAGATACGCGGGACCGAAACCGGAAGAGTCGGTTTGAGGAACAGCGGTCACGTTGAAGCTCAGGCTGGAAAAGTCCTGCGTAAAGATTAGAGAAACTTGCTGGTCGTAGGTTGCCTTCCCAGATGTCGTTGGGAAGGTGGAGTTTGTGCAAAGAGCAGGGCTGAGACAGGCCAGATTCCGTAATATGTTCCGCGCATCATCGTAAAGTCTGGTCGCCGCTGGAACTAATACCCCCGAAGCAAATAAACCCCCAAGCACTATGAGGGCAATCAGGCCTACTGCAGTGCCAACATGTCTTGCTGGAGCTGAGCCCTGCCTTCCCGAGCTTGTCGAGTTGAGCCTGGTTCCACAGTATGGGCAGAAGCTATCAGAAGTTTGCAGCTCGCCATGGCAGACTGGACACTTCAAGCCTGATTAGACGCAGGAGGGAACTGAGCCTTAGCTCTTCTGTCCCAGCCCATTTGATCAAGGTTCTAGAGTCACGATGGAACCTTTTTGATGCCCGATCCTGTCTCGATCCACGGACCGGCATGAAAACGGGGAATCTGAAATCTAACTTGAGGAAGGAGAAGGAAATCGAGCTCACAGTCACCGGAAGAAAGAGCAAGAAGCTCATTCCACGTCCAGTTTGGTTCGTACTCAAAGGAACAGAGTTACTGCTGCTGCCCGTAACAGGCACGAACTCTCAATGGTACAAGAACATCCTCCAAAACCCTCAGGTGAAGATCACCTCCAGCGGACAAACCCTTGCAGGAAAGCTTCGCCCTATAACGGGGAAGGGAGAAGTTGCCGAGGTTATCCAGCTGTTCGAAGAGAAATACGGCGGTAGAGATGTTAAGAAGTATTACCCGAACCCGAACGTAGCGGCTAGCTTACGCCTCGACTGACGCAGTACTCCTTGGGATACTGTCCTCGCAAACTGATCCTAGAGTGTCATGGACGTCCGACCCTTCCAAGGCGAACGGCAGGTTTGAGCGTAGATTCAGGCTCCGAACCGTAATCCCAGCATTGGACCGAAAACGAATACTAACAACATGAACACTAGTGGAAATACGCCGAGCACTAAGAACAATATGATCTTGCCTGACGCACCTTTGTCCTGTTCGCGCCGAGACATCGCTGATCAAACCGGTTCATCGGATCGCTAAAAACAATTGGCATACAAAGCCGGTGAGCAAAGAGTGTTTTGGTGACCTCGGTGTCCGTGTTGATTTCTCTGGGAGGCGAAAGGGTTTGAAAAGGGGCTGAGTTGCAACATCACAGATTGACTTGAGTCTTAACGATGCAATATTCGATTTTGCGCTCAATTTGCTCTATCAATGGAGTTATCCTGGGGTCTTCCTGTTGATGACCCTTGAAGGTGCGACGCTCCCCGTTCCTAGCGAAATCGTCCTTCCACTAACCGGGTTCCTAGTGTATCAGGGTCGACTTGAGTTTTGGAGCGCAGTTGCCGCGGCAACCCTGGGAAGTCTCGTCGGAACAATCGTGGACTTTGGGATCGGATACTACTTGGGAAGACCCGCCGTTCTCAGATACGGAAGGAAAATTAGATTGAGCGAAAAACATTTGATGATCACCGAGAGATGGTTTGCAAATCACGGCAGTGCAGCTGTCCTCTTAGCAAGGTTCGTCCCACTACTACGTACGCTAATAGCCTTCCCGGCGGGCACAGCTAAGATGAGAATCGGCAAGTTCCTAGCCTACTCAACCGTCGGCATTGTAATCTGGGATATCATATTGATCTACCTCGGCGTACTTGCTGGCCAGAATGCCAGCTCAATCGTCAACACTCTGGATGCAATACTCCCATTGATCGGGTACATAGCCGTCGGAGGGGTCATCGTTGCGCTGTTGATACTCTCAAGAAGGCGTGGAAGGAATGATGAGAATCCGGGATCGAGCGATCTTTCGGTATGAGCATCCACACTATCTCATGATTCCGGCTAGCATTACAGAGGCAGTATGTGGATTGAGCCACTCTGGGAGTCGATCGAAGCTATGAGGGGCGTGAGGGCGAGCCCACGTGAGAGCAGTGTCTAGAAGGCGTTCCCTTAGGCTCCGGTTACAGGACCCGTATAGTGGCGATTCGACAGAGTATAGGTCAAGGGTTGAGCTCGGAGGAATGTACCACGACTCTATCCATAAGGCGGGTCCCTCTCAAGGCCGCAATCCTGCTTCTAATCTTCGCTCTTGGTTCGTTCACGGTTAGCGGAACTGTTCTCCTGTTCACCATCAGTGATGCCCACAAGACCACGGGCACCTTTCTACTAACAACCAGCCCCTCAGGAGTGACACTACCCCAAGGGGCAAACGCCACCTCGACCGTTTCCATTATCAGCGTCCAAGGTTATTCGGGAACAGTAACTCTGGTAGCACAATTCACCACTGGAAACATATCAGTCTCATTCAATCCGATCGGAATCAGCTTGCAAGCGGGACGAACGGCATCATCGGCGATGACAGTAGTAGCCGCTAAGAACGCGTCGATCGGAACGTACAGCATCATCGTAACGGGAACCTCTGCACTCGGGAGAAGGGTTGTCTCCAGCTCAGCTATGTTTACGGTGACGGTGAACCCTCTGGCAGACTTCGGACTATACGCCTACCCCTACTCGATCAACGTTGTAGCAGGAATGACCAATTCCACAAGCATTTTCCTTGATAGTAAGAACGGCTTCGAAGGGTCGGTTACCCTCTCTGCGACGGTACCGTTTGGATTTCTTGGCGTGATGGGAGGTCAGAACCCGGTATCGGTTAGCCCTGCGGCGACGACCTATACGAGTTTGCAAGTGTCGGCTACCAGTTCGACTCTGTTAGGCAAACACAATATTACCATTACTGGAGCCAGCGGAACAGTCAGTCATTCTTGTATTCTGACTGTAAACGTTGTGGACCCACTTCCAGAATCATTGACACTAACAGGATCAGCGCTCCTATCTCCTACTAGCATGACATTGTCTCTCCAGAATAACGGTAACACTCCGATAACCCTTGAGTCGTACATCGTGACAGACGTCTCGGGAGACCAATGGATCCTTGCCAATTGGACTGGTCCAACCATACTACAAGGTACGACTGCTGCCGCAGTGACTTTCATCGGCACCAGTTGCGAGACTTGCACCTACAGCGGGATATTCGGACTCTTCCAACAATTCGTTCCAGCCCACATCTATACAGTTACAGTCACCACAAAACTCAACAACCAATTCACGTTCACAATTACTGCATAGTGCGGCTGACGATCCGAACTGGAAATCGTCAGCTTTGAACCATTATCATTTCTGATCGGCGGAACGGTTAGACGGGGTTAGGCGGAACCGGATCTCGAAGATTGAGCACATTCAATACAGGAGACGACAATTGGGTGCTAGCTGGTCCCGCTGGATCTTGCTACCCTGGCTAGAGAGGCTGGGGAATGCTGGCGCAGATACAACAGCTGCGAGCGCGCACCCGTTAGAAGCAACTTTCGAATAAAGTCGGCCTTCGAAATCATACCCTCGCGGTTACGATGCTCCTCGTACAGCGCATCCACCACTGCCCAATCGCTTTCGTCCAGCTTGATCTGTTTAGAGAACTGGGCCCAGTCCTTGCTCGCCTTCGTATCCGACATCGATGGACGAAGTAGCTGGAGAGAATATCCTCTTTAGCCTATAGTTACCAAACACTTCTTGGAAACATAACGGGCTAGGATTAGGGGAAGGTTTGGAATCGTTCTATTGACTCTGCTCTCGGAGGCTCAGACTCGAAAAACGGTCTAACCTCAATCTCTCTACGTGCGAAAATCCTTCGATGGGAGAATCACCACTGATTCTTCTTCGACTTCGACGCGATCACCGTGTGTAAGGGAGGTGTTCTAGCGCCTGCTCTTGAAATTCGTTTCCGATGTCTCTGTGACTGGCTATTTCCTCCATCGTGCGCTTCGGCGAGTTTCAGCCAGTCGGGTATGACAATCGCTCGGATTAGCTCCTGCACGGTAATATCCCTATCATCAGCGATCTTTCGCAACTTTGTATACGCGGAGTCTCCTAGCGATTGCATGAACTTAGACAACACGGCTTCCTCCGACGGACATATCTCTTCTAAACTGCCAGACCCTCAACTCCGCCGATAGAAACATGCCCCATATAAGTTCGAGTAATTCCCATGGGGACTGACTCGCCTTTTGCGATATTACGATTCCCGCGGATACATTATTCAATCTCAAGAGAACACGAGCAAAAAGAGGCTACACGACATTTGTGTTGGCGACCAGCGGGACACTATCGCACGCATTATCGACTAACCCGAACGTTGCAATAGTCACGATACACCCCTGACGACTTTAACGAAAGATTCGTGGAAAAGTAGAGCTAGACAGACATCCACAGATTACTTGGTTAAGGACGGATAAGCTACTTCGCGGATGCTCGCTGTGTAGAGACCTACACGATTGGCCTGCAGAAAGATCATGAAGGTCACCTGGTTGGGAATGGCCCAGCCTTGAACGAGCCAAGCTTGGCTCGGATCAATCGAAGCAGTGGTCCAAGCTGAAGCAGCAATGGGAATTATTGCCGTTGCGTTGTAAGCGGAGGGAACAAATGTCGGCTTCGCGGTTGCGTTGGAGAAGAGGTAGGTGATTTCGTGAGCGCCGTCCGTCACTGTCACGCCGAGGATAACCTGACCGCCAGTGCTTGTTGCTAACGGATCGAACAGGGAGAGGTTCACCGTTGTAGCGTTGAGAAGAACCTTCTGAGAGATTGTCACTCTCTCAAAGCTGGTCAATGAGCTCGTGTAGTTGAGCTGGAGCGTTATGCCCGCCGTCTGGTTCTCATCCAGGCCCTTAATCACCGATGTGAGGGGATCGACGTTCGTCTTGGTAAGCTTCCAGCTGAACGGAACTCTTGTTCCCGCCCCGAAATCCAGTGTCCACCATCTAAAGTGGGGATTTGCCAAAGTTGGCTCGGGAATGTTTGCGATATATGGAAGAGATTCACCGGCCAGGTTTCCTGTGTTCGCGTCATAGACATAGACTCGAAAGTTCGCCGACCTGGGCAGGGCTGCTAAGGCGTCGCTCGCCGTTACAATGTACATAGCGGTCCCCGATGGTGAAAGGTTCGAGGCTGAATTTGACGTCCAGAGGTATGGAAGAATACTCCATTTAACGAAAAATAGTGGAGCGATGGGTTTCGGGGTGGAATTGCTGAGTGTGATATTCAAAAGCGTCCCAGCTCCTACTCCGTCTGGATCGGATACGGAGTTGATCCGAACAGCAAACTTGGAAGGTGGTGAGCTAGAAACATACGTTCCGTAGGCACCCACGAATATGGTCGTGAGAAGCAGGCCGGCAAGGAGTGGAACTCTTAATCCCCCGCGGACCGACCGCAAACCCACTGCTATGGCCGGGCGCCAGTGTGTTCCTTTGAAAGGTGAAAAGTGCCAGAAGTGCAGCACGGGTCTGAACCTGAAAAATTCGAGAGCTAAGGGGAACGCCCAGTAGAAGATATAGTTGGGAAACGATCGGTAGTAGAAGAACATGATTACAACCGGGAAGATCCAGACGTAGTATCTTGACTTCGCGAATCGCGTTGCGTAGAGATAGACAGAAGCGATGCTTACTAGTCCCATCATGATGGTAAAGAAAATCGGTGAGGGGGGTATTCCTAGGTCTAGGAAAATCTCGGAGAGCCCGACTCCTCCGGGAACCATGGCGGCGGCGCCCGGGAAGTATGGTACTATTGTTGAGGCCCACCAGGCTGAGGGGGAAAACAAAATAAATGGGAGGTTGGGTCCGAAAAAGCCGGCAGCGACGACGCCCACGCCGACCATTGTATTCCTCAGTTTTGATTGGGAAGATTCCTGCCAAAGACGGATCAGTAGAAACGGTGCGGCGATGAGAGCGATCTGTTTCGTAGCGCCTGCAAACGCGACCATTAGGAGACCTAGGTTCCGGTTTCGAGTCCATAGAATTGGGCTTAGTAGAAGGAAGAATGCCCATACGCTGTCGGTCCAGCTCGCAGCGACGAAGGCTGGAAAGAACACAAAAGGAGCCAGACTCAACGCTTTCTGACGTGTGGGAACAAGCCCGAAAATCAAGAGAATCGATACGAGATGGAATATCAATACACCATCGCGTAAGTCATGGAGTCCTGCTGCGTACAGGGGTAGGAGGCTGAGAAAGTTGAGGGCTCCATAGTTGAGGTGGTATTCGTACGACCCGTCAACGTGGGGCGTGTACAGAGAAGGGGGAAAGCCGAACTGGTCTAGAAGGGGCTTCATAGAGAAGCCGTAGGGATTCTGGAGAGATAGAACCTTCAGTACTCCCATGTAAGTTGCGATGATGCTGTCTGTCGTATACGTGATCCACAGGATTCTGGTCATGAACAAGTAGAGCGTTAGAGTAGCGCAAACATGGCCAGTCAGCGATAGTAAGTTTCCTCGGCCAATCGACAACGTCGACCTTTTTGAATGAACAAAATTGAACCCGGCGAAGAGGAACAGGGGAATCGCGAGAACGACTAGGAGGTCGGAAACAAGAACGATTAGCAGCCCTACAGCGGCGAGGAAGGCTCCGGAGATGAATAGCCCGGCTCTAGTCCCCAAACTGGCCTTTGCAGCCGTGTCTTGGTTCAAGCCAAAGAATTGACCAGCGAGCCCTCTGATTAGGTGAAAAATGCGAGTGCCGGGGACAATCGTCAAACAGATCTACCGGTTACACTTCAATTGAGGACTGAGGACGCCTTCGTAAACTGGCCACTTAAGAATTATGTGAGAATTCAGAAGGGGCGTGATTTTGTCTCGCATCAGTTTTTGGGCTCCTTCTGTTCAAGGGCTACGGCCGTCGTGTTGCCTCTATTTGACGGTGATGTTCTCGGAGGGTAATACCCTTGAGCATACGGAAATTTTGTTTCGGGCAAGTCTACGCGAATTTGGTTCCTCAGTTTTGTTCTTTGTCGATTTGGAGTTTCGTTTTGCTTCGAATCCATGTTCGTACGATCGCGGCAAATTCATTTAGAACGATCTTCGTTAGTCTTCGGTTACCGTACACCCTGCTGCCGCCAGATTTTCTATTCCTATAGGATACTGGAACCTCGACAATCTTGTAGTGAGAAACTGCTGCCAATGCGGTGAACTCGGTCCAGAAGTTGTATTTGGAGTAGTGAACTCTAGAGGCCAGTGCTTGGGCTATCTCTCTTCTCATCAATCTGAATGCGCTTGTAACGTCTCGACAAGTGAGACCGAACATTTTCTGCTCCAATAAACTGACACCTGTGGAGAGGAATATGCGCAAAGGGGACTCTGCTCGCGATAATCGTCTGCCAATTATGATGTCGACGTATTCAGCGGGCATGACCAGCTTCTGAAAATCCTTAGGATCATACTGTCCGTCCGAGTCCATGAACAGTATGTAGTCGGCCTCTTTCCCAACGGACATTATGGCGTCTCGGACAGCGGCGGCGTAGCCCTTTCTTTTCGGTGAAGAGTTTACGTGGACGCAGGGCAGGACGTGCTTAAGGAGAAAAAGAACTTGGAGGGTACCGTCGGTGCTGCCGTCTTCAGCTACCATGTATTCGATGTTTGGATGAATTTTGGAGAAGTAATTGTTTGCTTCCAAGATGGTGTTTTCGATCGTGGCGGCCTCGTTGTATGCTGGCAGTACAACAACGATCTTGTGTGATGTCGGGCCTGGCTGAGGGTCTCCGGTCTTGAATTGGAGTCGCGGCATCGATTACGCACATTCTGTGAGCAGTAGGTCATTCACCCGGCCTTCGTACGAGTGCGTGTCAGTATACCACTCAATTGTTTTGGCAAGGCCATCGTCGAATGAGGTCTTGGGTTCCCAAGCGAGCAATTCTCTTGCCCTACGAATGTCCAGCGCTCTACTCGCCACTCCTGTGGGCATCGTGTTATCGTAAATGATATTCCTTGGTCGCCAGCCAAACAGTTGAAATATTTGGTTGGCGACTTCATTCACCTTGTGTCTTTGGCCAGTGCCCAAGTTAATGGCTGTCCCATCCTCGATTTTCTCTGCCGCAGTGATAGTGCCAGCTACAATATCAGAGACATAAGTGAAGTCTCTCTCTTGGTCTCCAGTCCCCCATATGACGTAGGGGTCGGCACGCTGGAAGGCCTTGTAGATTAGAGCAGCAATCGCGTGGCTCTCGTTCTCTCTCGGTCCATAGGCAGTGACGAATCTCATGCAACATCCTCTCAAACCATACTGTTTGATGAAGGCTCTGAGTTGCATTTCGCCCATGAGCTTTGCCCAGCCGTACTCCAAATCCGCGCTGAGGTAGTTTTCGAGACTGGTTAGATCACTATCCTCCTCTCGGAGGAGATACCTAGACCCTGGGTCTTGGAGTCTGGGCGGGTATACGCAAGCGCTGCTTGCGAAGACGACTTTCTCGACGTTTGCCCCGCAGCTTGCTTCCAACACGTGGTGATCGATCGAGAAGTTTGAACAAACGTCGGCTGGGTGACCACCAATAAATCCTCTTCCTCCGTGAGTCGCGGCAAGATGGAAGACGACGCTGTTGTCTCGGAAAACAGGCAGTAGCTCTCTTAGATGGGAATACTCCAGATCAAATTGGGAAAACCGTATTTTGTCTCGGCTGAAAGCTAAATTCTCGAATTTGCCGCTACTAAGATTATCGACTACGGTCACATCAGCGCCGAGCCCAACTAATTCGTCGACCAAGTGGCTCCCTATGAAACTGGCACCACCGGTTACAAGAACCGTCTTCTCCTTCCAATATTGCGGGCTCGGTTTGATCAAGACTCATCACGCTGCAGTCTAACAGGATTATCGTCCAGACGACAATAGTCTGGAGAATCCAATCTACGAGGACCTAGCGCATACGGGGAGGGCTCTGATATTACTCGGTTTAGTTGAAACCCGACATATCTCCGGAACGCTATTCCTTTCGCTTTTTCTCCTGCTACAAAGAGAATATCCGAGCTCTCAGGATAAATCCGCTTGGACAAGCGTGAGATTGATGAATCACCTCTTGTCAGCAACAACACAGGTTAGAGGAGGTCCGGACAAGTGGGGTGGGCAAATGGTTTCGACCCTAACCATTAGTATCCCTTAGCAAGGATTCTGTTGCAATTGAATACAGAAACACAGCAAAGTGATTCATGTTTCTTCTCTGCCACATCTACTGGAGGTATCTTTTTCCAAGCTCACGAGCAGACAGGTCAAGGTAAACCCGCCAGTAACTCTATTCTATTCTGTAGTTCAATGTGACACCAAAGATTCGTGCCCACATGAACGGGCAGGTATCAATGATGCGGAGTACTCTACAAGGAGTAGGTCCTTCAGGTGAAAATAGCGCGCAGGTTCTTCCGGGATTCTCAGAGCTCACCCGAACAATGCGAAGTTGTTGAGAATGTGCTTTTTAGGAGAATGAATTCGCGATTGGAAGGATTATTCCATGAAACGAATCATGGTCACAGGAGGCCTAGGATTTATTGGGAGTAATCTTGTCGACCACCTCATTTCGACTGACGAGGTCACGGTACTAGACGATCTGTCCTCCGGTCGGATAAGTAACGTCAGTCGACACTTGAGAAACCCGAAATTCAGATTCGTAAAGGGAAGTGTGCTCAACCCCGGAATGATCGATGAGGCTATAGGTGGAGCAAGTGCTGTCGTTCATCTAGCCGCAGTCGTTAGCGTTGCCCTTTCAATAGAGAAGCCGCTCCTGGCTCATCGAGTAAACGTGGAAGGAACCTTAAACGTTCTCGAATCCTGCTTGAAACACTCGGTGGAAAAATTTGTCTTCGCCTCTTCTGCGGCAGTCTACGGCAACGACCTGACTCCCCCCTTTAGAGAAGACTGCCGATCAAATCCCTCAAACCTTTACGGGGCCACGAAGGGAGCTGGGGAAGCTTACGTCAAAGCCTACGCTCAAACCCACAATCTGAAAACCGTTATTCTGCGACTTATGAACGTCTACGGACCCCGTAGATCTCCAGGACCATACGCCGGGGTGATTACAAAGTTCGCGGAAGCCATCTCGCTTGGAAAACCCTTGACAGTGTACGGGGATGGAGAACAAACAAGAGACTTCGTCCATGTGTCCGACGCTATTGAAGCAATGACAAGGGCGTTGCACAAGGAACAAGCGATCGGCCATACTTTCAACATCGGAACTGGAAGACCGACGACTGTAAGCAAGCTTGCCGCAATCTTTTCTCATCTAACGGAACCGCGATCTCAAATCACTCATATGCCTGAACGGATAGGGGAAGTCAGGGCCAGCTGGTCAAACATTGAGAAAGCTAAGGAAGTTCTTGGATACCAACCCAAGGTCTCTCTCGAGAATGGAATCAAGTCGTTCATACAATGGTACAATAACGACGAAAACTCGTTGAAAGCTGATGGAGAATGAAGGGCGAGCCTGAATCTATCGATCTAAACGGAATCTCCGTCTGCGCTTTATGAGAGTCCGTCTGTAGTTGGGATGTCGAACCGAGGCAACATGAGCCGTGTTTCTCCTCGGACATAGCTGCTGGAGCTATGTCTTCTCGAAGGTTACGGGGAGACAAGTCAAAGTCTACATCCCCGCTTACATGGCGTTGCTGGCGGGTGTTCTCCCGGACTTTGATATTTATTTCAAACCGCTGATTCAACACCACACCTACACCCATTCATTGATTATTCTGTTACCTATCTGCGCGGTTCTCATTGTTAGGTTCAAGGGTCTCGGACTAGCTTTCTCATTAGGGACTCTCTCCCATCTCGTTGCGGACTCGATAGTTGGAACGATTCCCCCTCTCTATCCGCTCTCGAATTTCGAATTTGGAATAAGCCTGGGGCTGCCGAGTCCGGCAGACACAGCTCTCGAGGTTGGCGCTTTGGGACTAGTTCTAGTCCTAGCATATCTCAATGGGGACTACAGGCTGGTGACAGAGTCCCAACGAGGATCTCTCTATCTTATTATTCCCATGGTTTCTGTCGTTACATTGACCCTTCTGTTTGCCGGCGACAACAACGTTCCGCTCGCAGCATTCGCTTTTTCAAGAAAGGCGCTGACGCTGATAACCTTGGGCCATGCGGTACTGATAGGAATCCTTTGTCTAGGTGTCGTTCAAGGGGTCAGGGCTGCTATAGTCGAACGAAAGCAACCCAGCCAAGCGTCAAGCCCCTTTGTCTCGTAGACCTCAAACGTAAGAGTCTGCTCAGCCTAGTAACATCTCGCCTTAATCCCTGAATGGAACGGATTCACTTGAGACTAACCCGGAGGTCTCAAAGATAGGCTATCTCACCTGGTGGAACTTCCCGAAGAAAGCTTGGCTCATAATAATCGTAGAGCTAGCAGCAATCACGTCCCTATCCGTCTCTCTTTACATAACGTATCTGAGCAATCTCTACTTCCAGACATACGTGAACAGTCTCTCCCCGGTAATGGTTCCGATTCTCAGCGTTGCATTCGGAATCTCATCAGCATCAATCGCCACCTACCTCTATCTCGGAATGAAACGAATCCGGACCTCCCGGGAGCCCGAAGCCCCATTCAAAAAAAAGCTTCAGCACCGAAAGACATCAAAACGACCTCTGCAGCCCTCGACCTCTCAACCTAAGGTTTCTGACTCACCCCCGACCGTCTCAGCCAAACTCAAACCACTAGCCCCGCCTCAGAATCACGCTCAGACACAAAAGCCCCCGCTAAAAGAACGAGATGAACATGCTTTAGCCCCTGAAAGCCGAAGACAGCAATAGCTCGCCGCCGGAACTGAACCAAGTCAGTCACTCATGGGACGCATTTGACGACAAGTCCGATCTTCCATAGATCAATTGAGATAAGCATAGGCCCAGCAAGCTCATGCGCGATTCACGAGCGACGAAGTGTATTCAGCGGTTGCTTTTAATAGCGTTGCGGGCTTGTACGCCAAGTTGCGCATACTTCAGGAGAGAGTCGGAAGAGGTCCTGTCCGCTTAGAGTGTCGGGTGGAATGGTCACTGGGCAAGTCCGACAGCCTAACTCTACGCGGAGCAGGATATAGTTGAGATAATCCGAAGGAGCTTCCCAGTATGAACAGTTTAAGGCATCGACTCCAACGGCGCATCCCCAACATCGACATTGCCATTCACTTGCGTCCTATGACAAATACCGTATAACGCCCCTTACCGTAGAATCGATATTCTCGCTCTATGACTTTATGGAGCGCTCGGGGAGCATCGGGCATGTTGACGTGGAATATCCGCCTGTGGGGATAAACCAACAAGATGTACCAGAGCCAGGACAGCATTGTTGCAACAAACCCCGATTCGAAGTTGGCAGTGCAGCTAAGCCCCGCTTGTTGAATCATGTCAACTAGTTTCTCGGAGGAGTAGTGCCTATGGCCTTCGAAGTACCAAGAAGGGTCCAGCAACTTGAAGATAGCGCGGCCGCTTGGAGTTGAGATCACTACAGTGCCGCCCCCACGTAGGATTCTGTAAATTTCCCCTAAAGCGCGGGGTTCGGTGCCTGCCGGTAGGTGCTCGATTACGTCTGTGAAAAGCACTTCGTCTGCGATCTCCGATCTCAGCGGAAGATTCAGCGCATCACCTACGATATCGGGCCGCATTTCCTTTCGAATGTCTATGTTCACATCCGCAAGCTTTGTCCAAGACGAACCAACAGAAACTCTGTACGCTCCCTTAGAGGTCAACCGCCTAGCTAGCGACAACCTTCCACCTAGTTGCCCAGATTCTAGCGCTTTGAGAGTGTTGGGCCCGATCTTCGAGTGGTTCCCCTGAGGGCAAAACCTTCCTGCGACCGTTGCATTTTGGTATGTTGGATAACGACGAAAGGAATAGGTGTTTTCTCCACACGAGACAACCATAGCATCGGAGACGAGCGCCAGATTCGGGACCCTGTCTGCTGTTGTTGCTCTCACGACAATTAGTCCTCTGCGATTCCTGTCTGTGATTTACCTCCGGCAACGGATGACTTCCTCGCAACTACGAAGAAAGCTTCCGAGAACAGATTTGAGAAGAGATGCGCTATGGAATCCGGAAGCCGACGAAGTATCGCAGACATTAAAGAGCCAGCGCGGTACTTCGCGTTGCCTAGGTATTCGGGTGTGGGGTAGAGTTTCTTGAAATTTTTCATAACATAGAGATTCAAGTTCGTCACTTGGAAGCCTGAACTTTTCAGCGACCCGCGAAATTCCCACCATGTGGGGCAGCTGACATCGTATTCTGTGCCTCTTCTAGTGATTCTTAGATACGCATCAGCCATGCGCCGAGGGAACCAAGAGAGTAGTGGAAGTCGATAGTGGGTTTCCATAATCCAGAACCTGTTTGGGACAACCATGAAGAGAGTCCCGTCAGGTTGCAGGACCCGAGCTATCTGATTCAGGAGGGCCTGAGGATTCTCGACATGCTCCCATATGTTATAACAGATAGCAAGTCCGACGGACTCTTTCCTCAGTCCCAAGGACTCCACCGGCGACATTAGGAACATCGTATTGAGATGCATTTCGGATGAGACTTTGGAAGCGGCTCTAACACCCGGCAGGAAGATGTCAGCACCTATGACTTCATACCCTTTCCGGCCCAGACCAAGAGCAACGTCACCATAACCACATCCGATGTCTAGAATCCTTGTTATCGGATCCGCATTGGCCACACGGAGTAGGTGGCTGATTCTCTCGGCTCTGCCGGTAAACGTGGCTTCGCCAGGGTGCGAGCTAGCCACATATTTCAAATTGTGGCCACCCTTGTAGTCAACCTTCGAATGCAACCAGGAATCGACATTGAGGGCATATTGTGGATATGAAAGTGTGGCTCATTCGCATTCGACCAAGCCTCCGGATTTCTTTGATGAGTCCCGGGAGCCATATTTGGAACCTTCAGCCCAGGCCGGCAACTTCTTTGTATATTCGAATGTATGCTTGGGCACATCTGTCCCATGTAAACGTACGAACTGCTCTATCCCTGGCCTCGGCACCCAGTTTTTGCCTTAGAAGGTCGTCTGAGAGAACTCTCAGAATCGTCTCCGCTAGCGAATCGTAATTTCCGGTTTCGAAGAGCATCCCCGCCTCTCCAAGGAGTTCCGGCGGAGCTCCTCCATCGGAAGCGATTACGCATAGACCGGAAGCCATCGCTTCCAGCACGACAAGCCCGAATCCCTCCTTTCTTGTGGGGAGCACGAACACGTCCGCTGCCTTGTAGTAATCTGTCAATCCATGGAAATAATCCGCGTCAGTTACGACAAAAACCTTGTCTTGGATTCCAAGTGACCTTGCCATTCGTTTGATATCGTCGAGCAAAGGGCCTATTCCAACAAGATGAAACGCTACATCTTTCCGTTCTCTGATCACCAAGCTAGCGGCACGAACGAGTGTTAGCGGGTCTTTCCATGGGGTTAGACGCCCTGCATACAATACGACTTGATCCTTCTCACGGATTCCTAGTCTTCTTCGAGCTTCCGTCGCTTCCCTTACACTTGGCGGAAGAAACCGTGCTATATCTACTCCTAAGTAGACGGTCGTTGATCTTATGGAATACCTCTTTCTCAGTTCTCTCCGAATATAATCAGAGTCAGATACAACCGAAGATGCTCTTTGTGAGGTTAGCCGCAAAGCCCAGTGTTCGGCAATGTATCCAAGTTTGTCGTAGCCATTTTCTAATTCGGGTTGGGGGATTCCATGAAAGGTTTCGACAAATGGAAGCCCAGCGAGTTGCTTGCTGATCAGAGCGGAGAGCCCGTATGATGCATAGTTGATGTGTACGAGGTCACAGCTTCTAAATCCAAACGCCTGAAAGGGTAGATTGACGGGCACTCCTCTGAGGAATGTGGGTTTGGATATTCCAATATTTCCTACCTCCTTCATAGTTAGTCCGGTCCGAAAGGACCGCAGCACATCGAACACAGTTACGTCTACGTGCCGAGCCAGGTTGCGGGAGAGTTCTCGGGTAACAGTCCCCAGACCACCGAAACCTAGCGAACCTTGAAAGGCCACTCTCAAAATAATGAGTCCCCGCCAAGTCTCCAGTTGAAAATTACTAATTCATCAGTATCGAACTGAGAACATCCAGGAACTGGCGCACAGAAGCAACAGGTGATGACCTTTCTTCGTGATAATAGATCTGTACCGGTACTTCTCTGATTCTCAACCCTGACCTTGTTGCTCTGAGTATGATCTCTGTGCTGGCTCCCATTCCTGGCCTCGAAGGACGCGAAATGGTCATCGCTCTGTTGCTGTAAGCTCGGAACCCGCTCTGCAAGTCTGTGAATTCGCCTCCTGTAGCCGCATCACATAAGCTCGTAATCACGCGTATCGCGATTCTCCGGTGCGCTGGGACAAAGCTCCCATTGTCTGATAAGAATCGAGATCCAATGACGATGTCAGCTTCGTTCTTCAAGATGGGTTCCGCTAAAGCCGGTATGCACGCTGATTCATGTTGGCCATCGGCGTCGACGGTCACATACGCACTTGCAGGCACATTATGGGCCTTCTCAAAGAGCGATTGAAGTGCAGCTCCGTAGCCCATGTTTCTCTTGTGCTTTATGACCTCGGCCCCTGCATCAATCGCCCTCTCATAGGTGGCATCAGTCGAACCGTCATCGCAGACTATCACCTTCTGCACGTAGTTCTGCACTTTGCTTATCACGTCACCGATTCTTCTCTCTTCATTGTGTGCAGGAAGCAGTGCTACTATCAAGTTTACTACGCCACCATTGGTTGTCGGAAGTTGATTAGAGGGCTGGTTGTGCATGGGGACTGTCGGAAGTTGGATCTCGCTTCCCGTCGAACGTCCAGGGTGGAGCCCGGCCCGAGCATTATCATGACCTGTTAATTGCGAGGTAGTCTAAAGCCGCGTATTGCAAACCAGAACCGTTCTTATCGACCTTTACGGTCAGACTATGGACCCCCGCTGTCAGGTGCAATCCTGTGAAGCTCTTGATGGATGGTAGGTCAGTACCGCTATATTGCAAGGCTCCAATCGTGGTCCGGTCAAGGACGACCTGCAAGTTGTTTCCTGTTCCGTCCCAGTATCGGAGGTTTAGAGCATAGGTCCCATCAGCTGGGATCGCTGCCAGAACGGATGCTTCGAGATCGGTTGAAGCCGAGCTTACGTTGGCTTCGAGTGAATAAATGCTTTGAGCCCAAGAACGGCGAATTGTGTACCAAGGGCCCTGCGAGTTGACGAGGCTGGAAGACATCGGTAACGTTATGTTATCTAGGGTTTGAAGGCTTGTGCTATTGCTTTGAAACACCCCATCGTAGACTTGATGGAAGAACCCTGCAAAATAGGTGGGGAGTGGATATGGGTTGTAGAAGTCTTCGACTATGATTATCGGATGTTCAAGGAGGCTTGTCCTGTTTGTAATGCCCGAACCATAAATCTGCTTCATGAAAAGGGCCGAAATCAATCGCGAGGCAGTGTTGGAGAAGGGCGTCTCATGGACTTGAACTAGATAGTCAACCCGGCCCAGATACGCGAGATGTTGGCCAACGATAGCCCCCACCCAGTTGTTGAATAGGTTTCCATTCCCGCCAGCAAGCTCATCTAAGTCGTCGTAAATGAAAATGGGAGTGGTTGTAAATTTCATATTGCCGCTGATCCACTGTAATCTTTGCGCGGCCGACGTGGTCAGATAGACCCTCTCGTTCTGATAAGCTGCGACCCAGTAGGTAACAGGCCACGCGATGATGAGGGTTATGAAGGCGGTCATAAGGACCCACTTCCTTACATTCCGCAAGCCGATCAAGTCATGCCGGCCAGTGTTAGCCCAAGACCGCAACCGAATAAATCCGACCGCTGCCAGTATAGGCGCAGGAATAATTGCCGCCGCACGTATAGCAAAGATGTAGGTCTGGGCGTTGAAGTACTGGGAAATGCCAATAAGAAGCGAGCACAAGGTCCAGACAATTATGAAGATTTTGAGCGGGGATCTTCTGCCGGTCATTGAAGTCATCAGACCATAAGCCGCAATGGGAAGAAGAGGACCAAATATCTCGAGCCAAAACCAAAATGGTTCGAGACTGTAGACCGGCAGGGAGTAGCTGGTCAATGCAAACAATTGCACAAGATGGAGCGCATAGAGGACAGAGGCGGGCAAAGCCGCTGCGGCGGTCACCAACGCAATTGATCTCGGCACTGCCGAGAATGCGAGGCTCGCGATTGCCATAATCGCGACAAAGAAGAGAGTTGATTCTATGTGTGAGAATGAGGCCAAGCCAACCAAGACAAGCCCGACAACGCACATTGGGTGTCTGATCGAGTTGGACTTGTAGAAGAAGGGAACAGCCGCAAGAATGAGCACCAATCCAAGGAGGTTGGCAGGCAGTGCTACGATTATGTAGACTGCGTACCATCCTGGAGTCGCCAATGCAACGACCGTGGCCAACTTGAGATCCGGCTCTATTCGCGCGATTCTACTAAGAAGGTACGGGAGAAGGGCGGAGATTCCTATAGGCAAGAATATCTGTACTGTGAAGGGGGAAATCCCGGACCAAACGAGGAGACCAGAACACAATTGGTAGAGGAAATTATAGGGTCCTTGGACTGCCAATAGTCCGGCGAATCCTTGGGTTGCTGCGACCCTCGACTCCACAATGTAATAGGGGGTATCCCATCCGAAAGGAAGCCGGTTGTGTCCCCAAAGCAAGTATGAAAGGACGAAGCCGAGGATTATGAAAGCCGTTGAAATTAGGACTACGATGCGAAATCGGAGGATATCCTGATCCACGAGAAGACCGACCTAGGTTGCCAGGCTTGGACCGAACAAGCTATTTGTTCAACACACACCGGCGACTATAATTCCCTTATTCTGGAAATGAATAACGCGACGAGATCATAGCCCTGAATCTCGGCAAATGAGGCGGGTTTGCCCCAGCGATGGAACCAGCAATATCTATATTCCTAATTAAGCAGAATCTCCAAAGCTACTCCGGAGATCTCCTCGACACATTTGTGATTCCACCGGGGGAACTGTTACAAGCACATTAAGAGTGATGGTTACATCATCGGCGATGAGCGGGGCGAGGCTCGTCGTGCTGACCGCGACAAGGGGTTCTTCTAATTGGCGATTTTCAGCCAACCGTCAGGACGGGAAGAATCAGTCCAACCTGTGGGAATTCGCCAAAGTGGTACCACCCTTTACTATGTTAGTCACCCTGCTCCCCAAAATAAGTTGGGCTGCTTCAATCAGGGTTTTGGCATGGAAGTCCGCTAATACGCTTGAACGGCCCTGCTCTGATATTAGTACGGTCCTCGTTCCCGCATACCTTCCTGCCTCGACGTCGGACTCCTGGTCTCCCATCGTAAAGGAGGAGTGTAGGTCTAGGTTATGCTCTGAGGCGGCCCGAAGAATTAGTCCTGGACGCGGTTTTCGACAATCGCACTCGTCTAATGGATGATGTGGACAGTAAAATAATGCGTCAAAATCAGCACCTCTAGCGCGGAACTCCTCGTGAAGCCGCGTACTTACGGCCACTACATCTTTCTCTCCGAAATAACCTCTCCCAACGCCAGACTGGTTGGTGATGATGACCAAAAAGAATCCGTCGTCTGACAGCAGACGGAGTCCCTCCGCAGCACCTTCGATGAGTTTGACTTTGTCGGCTTCGTGACAGTATCCTGTGTCGACCATGACTGTGCCGTCACGGTCCAGAAAAACGGCTTTTCTCTTCTCAGTCAAGGTTTGTCCTTGCATTCGACTTGAGGTCTCTCAAACTCTTGAGGTACGCGATACTGCAACCGACCCAGGGAGTTGCATCCCGCGTTTAAGCTAGGCGCTCCACCTACTTGCTCGTCGGTCAAGGATCCCAGCCAAGAAGCCTAGGAAATATGAGGCATGCTCGGTGATTAGTACAAAGGGTCCTAGGGCAGCGACGCCTGGAGACCTCTTGGAGACCGCCACCGCCAAAGAATACCCCACTACTCCAATTACATATAGAGAGAAAATAGTCAGCAACGGAGTGAAGGAGCGTGACACTTCGGTGCCAACCAGAAGAAGTGGTAACCCCACGATTACTGCTGCTGCGGGTATCGCAGGTCCCGAAAAGAGATAGCGCCTTCGTCTTGCTGCGTATCCTCTACCTCTCCCATACTTGAACATCAATCTCGCAAATTGTCGAAGACTGCCAAACTTCACCGAGTGAAGTACGCGGGCTCTGGGGTCGAAGATTAATTTTCTACCCATGTGTCTCATCCGATATCCAAGGTCCGTATCGTCGCAGCCAACCAAGTCCTCATCAAACCCACCAATTTCCAATAACGCTTGCCGAAGGTACGCCGCATTACAGCAGGGAATACTCTTGACCTCGGTTCTGTCTCTGAACTCATAGCTTTGGGCAGACCGCATGCTACCGAGAGATGTAGTAAGGATCAAGTCTACAGCGTTGATCATACTCCCACCCGGTTCTCGGACTGGCAGATTAGGACCCCCAACCCCTCCAATCTCGGGCCTTGAAAATAGAGTTTCGATGGATGTTTTCAACCAACCAGCGGGAACCTCGACATCTGCATCTGTAAATGCGACGACATCCGATTTGCTCATTTGTACTGCCATGTTCCTGCATTGTGAAGGGTTACCTGAATATTGGACGACCCTAAGATTTGCGTGGCTATTTGCCATTGTTTGAGCTGTGCGTAGCGTAGCGTCTCTCGATCCCGCGTCGACGAATAGGATCTCATAATTGTGATAATCTTGATTCACCAAAGCAGACAAACACCGTTCCACCGTTTGCTCCTCGTTCTTCGCAGTCACGACCACTGACACGCTCGGAAAAGGCATTTTGGAGAGTCTCCATATGGGATGTGAGGTCAGTTTTCTCGGATGAGACGGACCAGCAAGTGGCAGATCAACAGGTGCGTGTCTTCAATTCGCAACATGTCATTGGATGGTACGATTATTGGTAAGGCGACTTTTTCTTTCAACGCACCTCCGTCGAAACCTGTCAATCCGACGGTGGTACCGCCGTTGAGACGCGCAAAGTCTATCGCGTTAAGCACATTCTTGGAGTTTCCGCTTGCACTAATCGCGATAACCACGTCGCGGGGTTTCATGAGATTCTCAAGCGGCTCCTGAAACACGTGGTCGTAGGATGAGTCATTTGCCCACGCGGTTGTGAGTGGCATGTTATCGTTGAGACTGATGGCTCTAATTCTTTTCGTATTTGGTTTTGTTGCGGTCTTCATCAGGTCTGAAGTGAAATGGACCGCTGTCGACCCGCTCCCTCCGTTTCCGAAAGTAAAGACTGTACTACCTTCGTCACGGGCGACCTTGATTATATCTGCAACTTTCTTGACCTGAGGGGTGAACTGCTTGAGTCGCTTGGCAACTTCAATTGACTCATCTATTGAAGACTCAGCAGTTGGCACCAAATCCGACCTCTCGCACGCTCGCGCCTTCAGGCTCAAGTCTGAAGAGTACTCTTCTCGCTCCAAAGCTTGAAAGTTTCTCCTCCACATTTCGTTGCCGTCCTTCGCTGCAGCACAACAGTAGGTGACCTCCGCCTCCGGCACCGGTGAGTTTTCCGCCGAGAGCTCCAGAGCTAATGGCGGCTCGATATATCGATTCCACTCGCGGATTCGTTACTCGGTCAGTGTACTTCTTCTTCTCCTCCCAAGAAAGGTGAAGTAATCTCCCCAGTTCCTCAACATCACCTTTCTCGATCGCCTTTCGGGTCTTGGTTGCGAGCTCCTTGGATCGATGTAATGCCTCCAGGGTGCTTGGATTACCCTCTCTGGTCCTCGAGTCTTGATCCTTCAATATTTCCGAGGATTCCCTTGTCTGTCCGAGATAGAAGAGCATTAGATTCCTTTCTAGCCTTTCCAGCACGTCTGAGTCAATTTTGACCGGCCTAACTTCAACCTTGTTGCGGGTGAAGGTGAACTCGTTTATTCCCCCGAACGCGGCCGCATACTCATCCTGTTTTCCGATTGGCAGGCCTAGGAGATCGTGTCCGACCTCGTATGCCTTTTCCGCGATTTCATGCTTGGAAAGGAACTTGCCTGACAGCGAAGCCAGAACGTTGACAAGATTCACGGCGACGGCGCCGGAGGATCCTAACCCTGAGCCCGGGGGGACTTGACTACCCATGAACATATTCAGGCCTCCTCCATTCATCGAGAGCAGTCGTAGTGTTGTCAGCGCGATCTCAAATGGGGGTCGGGCGAGAGGTGGGTTTCCACTCTGGAACACCAAATTGCTTCTGTAGTCGCTCGATGTCATCTGGACCATGCCGTCAATTCTGCCGTCTACGTGGACGTAGAAGTAGCGATCTATTGTCGCGCTTACCACGCGTCCTTCGAACTTCTCGTAGTAGGATGAGAGGTCAGTGCCTCCGCCGGAAAAACTGATTCGAACAGGAGCCCGCCCAATTAGCACTCTTGAAGCACCATTTCCTGCGGATTCAATTTTCTCACGATATTAGCACCCACATCCGGTAATGAAGCCTATCCAATCTCATAGCACCATTTACGGGGTGGCGAAAACCCGTTCCAGGACTGCGGCATTTCCTCCGAGGGCAAGGTCACGATTCAAGATCGAAAGTCTCCACTCCAGACATTCAGTGCTAAAGGGCCCGCGATTCGGCGCCTATTATTTGGGCTAGTTGGAACCCGATATATTGGCGCCCCAACTCAGCGTCCTTTAATGGAGAATTGATGGACCGCCAATGTCTCCGAAGGAAGAGTTGTTTTCAAGAGAATTGACCCCAGTTACCGGCAGCTTTGGCATGCAATGACCGGTAATCGGAACACCACTAGGTGGTTCCGCTCGATGTTAGTGCAACGAGCAAATAGAAAAGCGAATAAGCGCTTCATGCTCTGTCAGTTTTCCC
>Ga0209161_10000702_pt1 | contig 27273 bp, 26 predicted proteins | sample GraSoiAngelo_155_FD_186169 | JGI IMG/M metagenome (GOLD analysis project Ga0209161, IMG submission 186169) | Grasslands soil microbial communities from the Angelo Coastal Reserve, California, USA - 14_1009_13_30cm (SPAdes) (version 2) | ecosystem: Environmental > Terrestrial > Soil > Grasslands... | reverse complement strand
CGCCGTGCTTCTACCGCGAGTGCCCGATCGACCACCCGTGCATGCGGGGGATCAGCGCCGAGGTCGTGGGCCAGCACGTCGACGCGTTGCTCGCCGCGAGAGCATGAAGCCGCTGGCGATCCTGCACCTGGCCGCGAACCGCTGGTGGACCGGCAGCGCCGATCCCGTCATCCAGCTCGTGACCGGCCTGCGGGCGCGCGGCCACCGCGTGCTGCTGGGGATCATTCCCGGCGATCGATTCGAGGCCAAGGCGAGAGAAGCCGGCATCGAGGTGGTGGATGGGCTCCGCCTGTCCGCGCGCCCCGGGCCGCGCACGCTCGCGCGCGCCACGCTGAGGCTCCGCGCGATCGTCCGTGACGAAGGCGTGGACGTGGTCCACACGCACCACTCGCACGACCACTGGCTGGCGGTCCTGGCGCGCCCCCGGCGCGCCGGGGGTGGCCGCCCGCCCGTCGTGAGAACGTTCCACAACTTGCGCGCGGTCAAGCGGGACCGGCTCGCCGCGTCGCTCTACCGCCGCACCGGCGCCGCGTTCGCGGTCTCACGCCAGATCGAGGCCCGCTGCGTCGAGGCCGGGATCCCGTCGGAGCGCGTCTTCTGGATCCCGGGCGCGGTCGACCTGACTCGCTTCACCGCCGACGCCGATCCGTCGCCGATCCGGGAGGAGTTCAAGCTCGGCGACGCGCCCGTCGTCGTGTCGGTCGCGCGTCTGGCCACCAACCGTGGTCACGAGCTCTTGCTCTCGGGCTTCCGCCTGCTCGTGCGGAGATTGCCGCGGGCGCGTCTCCTGCTCGTGGGGAAAGGGGAGACGCGCGGACGCCTCGAGCAGCTCGTCGCCGACCTCGAGCTGGAGCAGCACGTGATCTTCACGGGCTATCGGGACCGCGACCTGCCCTTGGTCCTCGCTGCCGCCGACTGCTTCGCGCTCATGGCGGCCGGCTCGGACGATTCGTGTCGGGCGGCGCTGGAGGCGATGGCCGCCGGGCGGCCGGTGATCGCGCGCAAGGTCGGCGCGCTCCCGGAGACGATCCTGCACGGCGAGACCGGACTCCTCGTCGACGACGATCACCCAGAGACGGTCGCGCAAGCGCTCGGCGAGATCCTCGCGGATCCGGGGCGCGGCCGCGCGATGGGCATCGCGGCGCGGGCGCGGGCGGAGAGCGACTTCAGCGCCGACCGCTCCGTCCAGACGGTGGAGCGCGTCTACCAGGACCTCTGGTGAGAGTCCTCCAGCTCATGTCCTGCCGCGGATGGTCGTCCGACGCCTACTGGGCGGCCCGGATCACGCGCGAGCTCGAGCGGCGCGGCCACGTCGTGACGCTCGCCTGCCGCGCCGGGACCGAGGCGAAGGTGATCGATCGCGCGCGCGCGGAGGGTGTCCAGCGCGTGACGACCCTCGCGCTGGCCGGCGGCGTACAGCTCGTGAGCGACGGACAGGACGTCCGGCGTCTGCGCGACATGCTCACGACGGCCGACGTGGTCCACGTGCACCGGGGCAAGGAGCACTGGCTCGCCGCCGTGGCCAACCGGCTGGCGCCCACGCCACGGCCGCTCGTCAGGACCCGTCACATCGCGCAGGCGGTGAGACCGCACGCGGCGAACCGCTGGCTCTATCGTCAGGCGACCGCGCTCGTCGTGACGGTGACCGACGCGATCCGGCGGCAGTATCTCGCCGCCGGGCTCGTCGACCCGGACCGGGTCGCCGCGCTCCCGGGAGGGGCCGACACCGAGCGTTACCGACCTCAACCGCGCGATGGCGAAGTCTATCGATCGCTGGGCGGCCGAGAGGACACCCTCCTGGTCGGGATGATCGCGGGCCTTCGCGTCATGAAAGGGCACGAGGTCGTGATCGAGGCCGCCGCCCGGCTCAACGCGCTCGGCGTTCGCCTTCGCTTCGTCTTCCTCGGTCGCGGAGGTCGCGAGCAAGCGCTGCGCGCCCGGATCAGCCGGGCCGGACTCGAGCCGCAGATCAGTATCGGCGGCTTCGTCGACGACCTGCCCGCGGCGATGGCGGCGCTCGACGTGGCGCTCTACGTCCCGCTCGAGTCCGATGGCATGTCGCGAGTCGTCTTCGAGTGCCTGGCCGCGGGGCGGCCGCTGGTCGCGTCGCGGGTCGGCGTCGTGCCCGAGGTCCTGGCCGACGGCGAGCACGCCGCGCTCGTGGCGGCCGGCGACGCCACGGCGCTCGCCGACGCCCTCGCGCGTCTCGCGCGTGATCCGGAAGCGCGCGTGCGGCTGGGCCGGAGCGGACGGCGACTCGTCGAGTCGCGGTACTCGGGCGCGCACGTCGCCGCCGCCCTCGAGGCGCGCTACGTGAGCCTGCTGGCCCTCGGGGCCGCGTGAAGATCTCCGTCCTCGCGTTCGACCTGTCCGACAATGCGACGGGCCGCGCCGATTTGCTCGCTCGCTTGCTGGCGCCGCGCTACGAAGTCGACGTCGTCGGGCCCGAGTTCGGCGCCGGCGTCTGGGCGCCGGTGCGCGACGGCGCCGTCAAGTATCGTGGGGTGAGCGCCGGGCGCTATCCAGGGTTCGCCTGGCGCGTGCGGGACGTCCTCGACCTCGTCGACGGCGACGTCCTCGTCGCGTCCAAGCCACGGCCGACGAGCTTCGGGCTCGCACTGCTCGCGCGACGCCATCGCCGGCGGCCACTGGTGCTGGACATCGACGACTGGGAGCTCGGCTTCTTCTATCACTCCGGCGCGTGGGGCCGTGTGGGGCGCGCGCTCAACCTCGGCGATCCCAACGGGCTCTCGTGGACGTGGCTGGCCGAGAAGCTCGTGGACCGCGCCGACGCCGTCACCGTGGCCTCGCGCTTCCTCGAGCAACGCTTCGGCGGCACGCTCCTGCCCCACGTGCGCGACACCGAGGCCTGGGACCCGGCCCGCTACGACCGCGCCGCGTCGCGGGCCCGACTGGAGGTGGACGCACGCAAGGTCGTCATGTTCGTGGGAACGCCGCGGCAGCACAAGGGCCTCGACGATCTGGTCGAGGCGGTCGGGCTCGCGGGATCGGGCGTGGTCCTCGTGCTGGTCGGCGTCGATCCCGCCAGCGCGCGGGCGCGGCGCTGGTCCGGGCTCGGGCACGTGAAAATGATCGGGGAGATCCCGTTCGACGACGTGCCCCGCTACCTCGTCGCCGCCGACGTCGTCGCGATCCCGCAGCGCGCGACGACGGACACGCTCGGCCAGGTGCCGGCCAAGCTCTTCGACGCGATGGCGCTCGCGCGTCCCATCGTCTCGACGACGGTCTCGATGATCCCGGAGATCCTCGACGGCTGCGGGTGTCTGGTGCCGCCCGGGAACGTCCTTGCGCTGGCGGGCGCGATCCGTCGGCTCCTGGAGAACGCCGACGAGGCCGCCGCGCTCGGCCGGCGCGCGCGCGAGCGCTGCGACGCCCGCTACAGCTTCCGCGCGGCGCGCGCGACCCTGTTCCCGCTGATCGACAGCTTGGCGCCGCGTGCCGGTCACACACACCGCGAGCGCTGAAACGCGCATGCGGAGCCGGTGCGCATCTGTTTCAGGCCACCCTCGGTCCAAGCCGGCCACCGCTCGCGGCGGGCCGGGCTCGCAAACCACCAGCCCCGAGACGGTCGAGCGGAGCCGGGTCGGGTCTCTTGCAGGCCACCCTCGGTCCAAGCCGGCCTCACGGCATTCGCTCCAATGAAGCTTCTGATCATTGCCCGCCCGTTCGCGTTCCACGGCGGCGTCGAGCGCGCGACGGCGGGCCTCGTCGCCGCGCTCGTCGAGCACGGCCACGACGTGCACCTGTTGACCCCGCGCGGCCAGGCGCCGATGAAGGGTGTGACGCTCCACACGCTGCCGTTGCCGCCGCTGCCCGCGGCGGCGCGTGTGCTGGCGATAGCCATGAATGCGCGTATCGCGACGGCGCGCGGAAGTTGGGACGTCATCCAGAGCCACGAGCGCACGCTGCGACAGGACGTCTACCGCGCGGGTGAAGGCTGCCACCGCGCGTATCTGGCCAGCGAGAATCGCCCGCGCGCCCGTGGGCTCTATCACCGCATCGTCTTGGCCCTCGAGCGTCGCGTCTTCGCGCGGACGCCGCAGATCGTCGCGATCTCCGACGCGGGGCGGCGCGAGATCGAGTTGCTCTACGGTGTGGCGACCGAGCGCCTGACGGTGGTGTACAACGGTGTCGACCTCGAGCGGTTTCACCCCCGCAACCGCGGCACGCATCGCGCCGCCGCGCGCGCCGAGGCGGGCGTGCCGCCCGGCGCCTGGACCGTGCTCTTCGTTGGAAGCGGGTTCGAGCGCAAGGGACTCGCGACGGCGATCGAAGCGTTCGCGGCGCTCTCCGATCGCGAGAGCCGCCTCCTGGTCGTCGGCAAGGGCGATGCACGGCCCTATCGCGCGATGGCGGCGCGCGTGGGCGTCGGCCCGCGTATCGCGTGGCTCGGCGCCCGGCCCGACCCGGAGCGCTGGTACGCGGCGGCCGACCTGGTCGTACTGCCGAGCCGCTACGAGCCGTTCGGCAACGTGCACCTCGAAGCGCTCGCGTCGGGTCTCCCCGTGGTTGCCAGCGCCAGGGCCGGGGGAGCGGAGGTGATCGCCGACGGCCTCAACGGCGCGGTCGTCGATCCGACCGACGCTTCGGCCGTCGCCGCGGGGCTCGCGCGCTTCCGCGAGGGCGCGACGCGTGAGGTCGGCGAGGCGGCTCGCCGGTCGGCGGAGCCCTTCACGTTCGGGGCTCAGGTCGGCGCGTTCCAGCGCGTCTACGAGCGCCTGAGCCCCGCAAGATGCGATTTTCCTTGAGAAATCAGCGCTCCGAGCATACACTTCGCTCGTGGTCCGTCGGCCCGTGGTCTTCATGGATCGTGACGGGACGCTCACCGAGGAAGTCGGGTACGTCAATCACCCACGACGACTTCGACTCCTGCCGCGATCGGCCGAGGCAATTCGCCGGCTGAACGGCGCGGGCGTCGCCGCGGTCGTCGTCACGAACCAGGCGGGCCTCGCTCGCGGATACTTCTCCGAAGAGATCCTGGCCGCGGTCAACGCCGCGCTCGTTTCCCAGCTCAAGGACGACGGCGCCCATCTGGACGGCGTCTACGTGTGCACGCATCATCCGACGGAAGGCGCGCCGCCGTACCGGATGGTGTGTGACTGCCGCAAGCCGAAGCCCGGGCTGCTCCTGCGTGCGGCCGCGGAGCTCGGGCTCGATCTTTCCCGCGCGACGCTGGTCGGCGACAAGGGCTCGGACCTCGAGGCCGCCCGCGCCGTGGGCGCGCGGGCCGTTCTCGTCCTCACGGGCTACGGACTGGGCGAGTGGGAATACCGGCGCGACACGCTGCCGGTGACGCCCGACCACGTGGCCGAGGACCTGCTCGGCGCGGTCGGGTGGGCGATCGAGGGCCAGCGGTCGTGACCGTGGCGACTCCGGGAATGCGGGCGGTCATCGATCGGCTCGACCGGCCGGTCGTCGTCGTGCTCGGCGATCTGATCGCCGACGAGTATCTCTTCGGCAAGCCGGCCCGCATCTCGCGCGAGGCGCCGGTGCTCATCCTGCGATTCTCCGAGCGCGAGGTGCTGCTCGGCGGCGCGGCGAACGCGGCCCACAACGTGCACGCGTTCGGCGCCCGGGTGATGCCGATCGGCGTGATCGGCGCGGACGGCGCCGGCGAGGAGCTCCACGCTCTGTTCCAGAGCGTCGGGATCTCCACCGACGGCGTCGTGGTCGAGCGCGGTCGGCGGACGCCCGTGAAGACGCGCATCATGGCCGGCGGCTACCAGGCCACCCGCCAGCAGGTGGTCCGCCTCGATCGCGAGCCGGCCGGCGAGCCGCAGCCCACCACCGAGGACGCGCTGGTCGATCGGCTCAACGCGCTGGCGGTCGGCGCCGCCGCGATCGTGATCTCGGACTACGGCTACGGCACCGTCACGCCGCGCCTGTTCGAGTGCGTCAAGAAGATCGCCCGCAGCGCCAACGCGATCGTCAGTGTCGACAGCCGCTACCACCTCCCGCGATTCGGCGGCGTGACGGTGGCCACGCCCAACGAGGCCGAGCTCGAGCAGCTCACCGACGTGCCGGTGGACGACGAGCGCGCGGTGGAGAAGGCCGGGCGGCACCTGCTCGAGCGGCTGGATGCGCGCATCCTCCTGATCACGCGGGGCAGCCGCGGCATGGCGCTGCTCGAGCGCGACGGCGCCACCACGTTCATCCCCATCCACGGCACCGACGAGATCGCCGACGTCACCGGCGCCGGCGACACGGTGATCAGCACGTTCACGCTGGCGCTGGCGGCCGGTGCCACGCCCATCGAAGCCGCGTCGCTGGCGAACGTCGCGGGCGGCGTGGTCGTGATGAAGCGCGGCACCGGAACGGTTTCACGCGCGGAGCTTCGGCAGGCGCTCGGCCTTGACGCTTGACGAGGCGGTTGCGCTGGCCGACCGCCTCCGGGCCGAGCGCAAGCGCATCGTGCTGGCCAACGGCTGCTTCGATCTGCTCCACGTCGGTCACGTTCGCTACCTGCGCGCGGCCCGAAAGCTCGGCGACGTCCTGTTCGTCGGGATCAACTCGGACGCCGCGGTGGCGCGCCTGAAGGGACGGGGACGCCCGCTGATGCCGGCGACCGAGCGCGCCGAGATCTTGATGGCGCTCCGCGAGGTCGATCACGTCGTCGTGTTCGAGGAGGACACCGCCGACCAGCTGGTCGCGTCGCTCCGGCCTCACGTCCACGCCAAGGGGACGGACTATGGCGCCGGCTCGGTGCCCGAAGCGGCGACGGTGCAGAAGGTCGGCGGCCGCGTCGAGATCGTCGGCGATCCCAAGGACCATTCGTCGCGCGATCTCATCGCCCGCATCGTCGAGCAGTTCCGATGAACATCGCGCTCGTCAAGCTCTCCTCGATCGGCGACGTCGTCCACGCGCTGCCGGTGGCCGCCGCCCTCCGCGCGGCGCTGCCCCAGGCGCGGATCGCCTGGATCGTCGAGCGCCGCGAAGCGGCCGTCCTGCGCGGGAACGCGGCGCTGAGCGAGGTGGTGCCCGTCGACACCCGCGGCTGGCGTCGGCTCCGCTCGCCACTGGGCGTCGCGGAGACGACGGGCGCGCTGGTCGCGCTCGGACGCCACCTGCGCGCGTCGCGGTTCGACGTGGCGATCGATCTGCAAGGTCTGGTCAAGAGCGGGGTGATCACCGCCGCGACGCGGGCGCCGCTACGGATCGGCTTCGCGGCATCGCAGTGCCGCGAGTCCTTGAACACGCTCTTCACGAACCGCCGCGTGACGCCGCCGCCGACGGCCCACCACGTCGTCGACCGGTATCTCTCGCTGGTGGAGCCGCTGGGCGTGCGCGCCGCCGCGGTCGAGTTCTCGTTGCCGACCAGCGAGGCGGCCGAGGAGCGCGTGGACGACGTCCTCGGCCGGAAGGGTCTCAGGTCGCGCGATCGGCTCGTCGTCCTGAATCCCGGCGCGGGTCGGCCCGACAAGCGCTGGCCCGCCGTCCACTTCCGCGGGCTCGCGCGCCGACTCGTGGACGACTTGAAGGTCTCGGTGCTGGTCACCTGGGGGCCGCACGAGCTCGGCGACGCGCACACGATCGTCGGTGACGAGACCGCGGGGCGCGCGGCCCTCGCCCCCCCGACGAGTCTCGAGGAGCTGCTGGCGGTGCTGCGACGCGCCAGCGTCGTGGTCGCGGGCGACACCGGGCCGCTGCACATGGCGGCGGCGCTGGGCACGCCGTGCGTCGGCCTCTACGGTCCGACGTCGGCCGTGCGCAATGGGCCATACGGCCAGGTCCCGCGGACCCTCACGAGCCCGAACGGCACCATGGCCGCGCTCACCGTCGACGCCGTCTTTCGCGCGGTCGTGGATGTGCTCGAGCACGAAACGAGCGCGGCGCGAGCTCGATGACCAGGCCCAGGCTTTCCGTCGTGGTCGTCACGTTGAACGAAGAAGGGCGGCTGCGCGCGTGCCTGGAGAGCGCGGCGTGGGCGGACGAGCTGATCGTCGTCGACGCGCTCTCGCCGGACAAGACCGCGCAGATCGCCCGCGAGTTCACGGATCGCGTGATCGTGCGTCCGTGGCCCGGCTTCGCCGCCCAGAAGAACTTCGCGATCGGTGAGGCGAGTGGCGACTGGATCCTCTCGCTCGACGCCGACGAGATGGTCTCGCCGGAGCTTCGCGGTGAGATCGCGCGCGTGCTCGCCGAGGGCGGGCCGCACGACGGCTATCGCACTCCCCGCCGCAACATCTTCTGGGGCAAGTGGGTCCGCCACGGCGGGCTCTGGCCCGACTGGCAGCTCCGGCTCTTCCGGCGCGGGCGCGGCCGATTCGTCGAGCGCGCCGTGCACGAGTCGGTGGAGGTGGCGGGCAGCGTCGGCCGGCTGGAGGGCCCGCTGATCCATCGGAGCTATCGCGATGTCGCCGACTTCCTCGCGCGCGCCGACCGCTATTCGACGCTCGCCGCCGAGCAGTGGCGGCGCAGCGGCCGGCCCGCGCGGACGAGCGACATGGTCCTGCGCCCGCTCGGTCGCTTCTTCTCGATGTACGTGCTGCAGCTCGGCGTCCTCGACGGGACGCGAGGCTTTCTTCTGGCTAGCCTCTACGCGTACTATGTGCTCATCCGATCGGTGAAGGCGTGGGAGCGCCAGAAAGCGAGCAACCGGGGCTGATGGCCGGAGCGGGTAAGGAGCGCGTGCTGTCGGGGATGCGACCGAGCGGCAAGGTCCACCTGGGCAATTACCTGGGTGCCCTGGCGAACTGGGTAACGCTGCAGGTCGAGCTGGACTGCTACTACTTCGTCGCCGACTGGCACGCGCTGACCGACGATCTCGACACGTCGGACGTTCCCGCCAACGCGGTGGAGATGGTCGCCGACTGGCTCGGGGCGGGGCTCGATCCGGAACGCTCGACGCTCTTCATCCAGTCGCTCGTGCCGGAGCACGCCGAGCTCCATCTCATCTTCTCGATGACCACGCCGGTGACCTGGCTCGAGCGCGTTCCGACCTATCGGGAGCGCATCGAGCAGCAGCACCTGGAGTCGCCGTCGTACGGCCTGCTCGGCTATCCACTCCTGCAGGCGGCCGACATCTTGATGTACAAGCCGAAGTGGGTGCCGGTCGGCGTCGACCAGACGCCTCACGTCGAGCTGACGCGCGAAGTGGCGCGGCGCTTCAACCACACCTTCGGCCCGGTGTTCCCGGAGCCCGACGTGAAGCTGACCGAGATTCCCAAGGTGCCGGGCACCGACGGACGGAAGATGTCGAAGTCGTACAACAACACGATCGAGCTCTCCGACACGTCGGAGGCCATCACGCGCAAGATCCGTCCGATGGTGACGGATCCGGCGCGGCAGCGGCGCTCGGACCCCGGCAACCCGGACATCTGCCCGGTGTTCGACCTGCACAAGATCTTCACGCCCTCGGCCGATCGGGAGGCGTGCGCCATCGGATGCCGCACGGCGGGGATCGGCTGCCTCGACTGCAAGGACGTCCTGCTCAAGCACATGCTGCCGCCGCTGGCGGTGATTCGCGAGCGCCGGCAGGTCTACGTGGAGAAGACGGCCACGATCGTCGAGCTCCTGCACGAGGGGTCGCGCCGCGCGCGCACGGTCGCCCAGGCCACGATGAAGGACGTTCGAGCCGCGGTGCACCTGACGCCATGAGCGACGAGTCACCGAACACCCTCGACACCTCGCGCGATCTGACCCTTCGCGTCGGGGGCTTCGAGGGACCCTTCGATCTCCTGCTGCACCTCTGCCGCACCAACGAGATCGACCTGACTCGCCTCCCGGTGCGCACGATCACCGACCAGTACCTCGCCCACCTGGAGGCGATGGAGTTCCGCGACCTCGAGGCCGCGGGCGCCTATCTCGTCATGGCCGCGACGCTGATCTATCTGAAGTCCAAGCTCCTGGTTCCTCCGGACGAGACGCAGGAGGAAGAGCTGGAGGAGGACGGGCTGACGCTGCGCCTCGAGCTCGAGGCGCGCCTGCGCGAGTACGCGCGGGTCAAGGCCCTCGGCGAGTGGCTGACGCAGCGGGAGGCCGAGCAGAGCCTGGTGTGGGGCCGTCCCGGCAGCACGCTGCCCCCGCCCGAGGAAGTGCCGCTCGAGGACCTGAGCGTGCACCTGCTCGAGCGGACGCTGAAGCGCCTGATCGAGGAGCAGACCCGCCAGCGGCCGCGCGAGGTGGAGCCCAACGCGCCCTCGGTGGTCGAGCGGATGACCATGATCCTGTCGGTGCTCCGCGATACCTGGTCGCTGCTCTTCTCGTCGCTGACCTCCGGCGATCGCCGTCGCTCTGAGATCGTCGTGTCGCTGCTGGCGGTGCTCGAGCTGGTGCGGCTCGGCCGCATCAAGACCCAGCAGACGGAGCTCTTCGGGGAGATCGTCATCGAACGCCAGACCACGATACCGAATGGGGAGACTGCCCGTGCCGACGCCAATTGACGTCGTCGAAGCGCTCCTGTTCGCCTCCGACGTGCCGCTGGAGGCCGAGCGCATCCGTGAGGTGCTGGACCTGGGCGACGTCGGCGAGGCCCGCGCGCTCGTCGACGAGCTGCGCGCGCGCTACGACGCCTCGAGCCAGGGGTTGCAGATCGTCGAGGTCGGCGGCGGCTACCGGATGGTGACGCGTCCGGACGTGGCCCCGTGGCTCGTGCGGCTCGCGCGGGCGCGGACCCGCGCCCGTCTGTCGCGGCCGGCGCTCGAGGCCTTGGCGATCGTCGCCTACAAGCAGCCGGTGTCGCGCCCCGAGATCGACGCCGTCCGCGGCGTGAACTCGGACGCCGTGCTCGAGAACCTGCTCGAGCGGCGGCTCGTGCGCATCACCGGCCGCAAGGAGGCGCCCGGTCGCCCCTACCTCTTCGAGACGACGCGCGAGTTCCTGGTCGCGTTCGGACTGCGCGATGTCGCCGATCTGCCCAAGGTCGAGGGCGAGCTGATCGTCCCGGAGCTGGCGGCCGTCGCCGAGCATGGCCAAGCTGAGACTCAACAAGATCCTGGCGCAGGCGGGGCTGACGTCACGACGGGGGGGTGACCGCCTGATCGTCGACGGCCACGTTGCCGTCAACGGCGTCGTCACGCGCAGTCCCGCCACTCTCGCCGATCCCGAGCTCGACGCGATCATGGTCGACGGCCGTCCGCTGCCGCCGGCCGAGGCGAAGCGCTACGTGCTGCTCCACAAGCCTCGCGGCTACGTGACCACGCTCAGCGACCCGCAGGGGCGCCCGGTGGTGGCGGACCTCGTGACCAGCGACGTGCGCCTCTACCCGGTGGGCCGGCTCGACTGGGACGTCGAGGGGGCGCTGCTCCTCACCAACGACGGGCCGCTGACCCATCGGCTCCTCCACCCGCGCTACGCGCTGCCGCGCCTCTACGAGGCGAGCGTCGAGGGCACCGTGACGCGTGGGGCGCTGGCCCGATGGCGGCGCGGCGTCGCGCTGGACGACGGGCCGGCGCGCCCGCTGGCGGTGGAGCTGCTCGCCGCCGGAGCGCGCGAGAGCCGCCTGCGCCTCACGTTCGCCGAGGGGCGCAAGCACGAGGTCAAGCGCTACTGCGAGGCGCTCGGACATCGGGTCGTGCGGTTACGTCGACTAGAGTTCGGCGCCGTCGCGCTCGGCGCGCTCTCGCCCGGCGCCTCGCGGCCGCTCACCGCCAGCGAGGTGCGGGCGCTTCGGGCCGCCGTCGCCGACGGCCCACCGCGCCGCGGGGGCAGTTAACTTGCCCTTGCCGAAACCGTGGGCCTATAATGCGCGGTATCCCGAGAGCCCGGAGTAGTGGGAGTCCCTATGAACCTGGACGATTGGCGTTCCAGGATTAACGACCTCGACAACCAGATCCTCCGCCTCCTCAACCAACGCGCCGAGGCCGTCCTTCACGTCGGAGACCTCAAACGAAGGCAGGGTGCGCCGATCTATGCCCCGGAGCGTGAGGCGGAGATCTTCCGGCGCCTGACCACGACGAACAGCGGGCCGCTCACCGCCGAGGCGATCGGCGCGATCTGGCGGGAAGTGCTCTCGGCGTCCCGCGCCCTCGAGTCGCCGATGACGATCGCGTACTTCGGGCCGCAGGCCACCTTCACGCATCAGGCGGCCCTCCGGCGGTTCGGCGCCGCGGTCGACTACCGGCCGAAGCGGACGATCGACGAGGTGTTCGACGACGTCGTGCGAGAACGCGCCGACTTCGGCGTGGTGCCGGTGGAGAACAGCACCGAGGGCGCCGTCAACGTGACGCTCGATCTGCTGATCGACGCCAACGTGGTCATCTGCGGCGAGCTCCGCCTGAACATCTCCCAGCAGCTCCTCTCGCGGGCGGGCGAGCTCGCTGAGATCAAGCGCGTGCTGTCGCACCCGCAAGGGCTCGCGCAGTGCCGGCGATGGCTGGCCGAGCACTTGCCCAACGTCGCCACCGAGCAGGCGCTCTCCACCGCCGCCGCCGCCGAGCTGGCCAGCGCCGACCCGACGGTGGCCGCGATCGCCTCCGACCTGGCGGGGGAGCTGTACCGGGTACCGATTCTCCGGGCCAACATCGAGGACAACCCGAACAACTCGACCCGCTTCCTGGTCGTGGGCCGCCAGCCGAGTGGCCCGACGGCGCGCGACAAGACGTCGATCCTGTTCGCGATGCGCAACGAGCCCGGCACGCTCTATCGGATCCTCGAGCCGCTGGCCCGGCTCGGGATCAACCTCACGAAGATCGAGTCGCGCCCGGCCAAGCAGCGCCCCTGGGAGTACGTCATCTTCGTGGACGTCGAGGGGCATCGCGATACGCCTCAGGTTGCCTCGGCGCTGAGCGAGATCGGGGAGCGGACCCTGTTCCTGAAGGTCCTCGGCTCCTACCCGGCCGGGTAAAAGGAGAGAGCATTGTCAACGCAGTGGGAGTCGCTCGCGAACGAGCACATCCTGGGCATCGCGCCCTACGAGCCCGGCAAGCCGATCGAGGAGGTCGAGCGCGAGCTCACCGTCCACGACGCCATCAAGCTCGCATCGAACGAGAACCCGCTGCCGCCGTCGGACCGCGTGCAGAAGGCGATCATGTCGGCCCTGCACACGCTGAACCGCTATCCGGACGGCAGCGGCTTCTACCTGCGGCAGGCGCTGGCCAAGAAGCACGGCGTGATGCCCGATCAGGTCGTGCTGGGCAACGGCTCCAACGAGCTCATCGAGCTGCTCGTGCGCTCGTTCTTGCGGCCGGGCGACGAGGCGGTGGTGCCGCACCCGTCGTTCGTGGTGTACCCGATGATCGTCCAGGCCGCCGGCGGCGTCCGGGTCATGGTGATGCTGAAGGATTTCCGGCTGGACCTCGAGGCGATGGCCCGGGCGATCACGCCGATGACGAAAGTCGTGTTCATCGCGAACCCCAACAACCCGTCGGCCACGATCGTCACGCGAGACGAGGTCGAGCACTTCATGGCCCGGGTGCCCGAGCGCACGATCGTCGTGTTCGACGAGGCGTACATCGAGTTCGCGATGGGCCCCGACTTCCCGGACACGCTGGCTCAGGTCAAGCAGGGGCGGAAGGTCGTCGTCCTGCGCACGTTCTCGAAAGCCACGAGCCTGGCCGGGCTCCGCGTCGGCTACGGTGTCGCCGATGCCGACGCGATCGCGCTGATGAACCGGATCCGCCAGCCGTTCAACGTGAACTCCCTCGCCCAGGCGGCGGCCCTGGCCGCCCTCGACGACGACGCGCACGTGCTCGAATGCGTGCGGATGATCGAGGCGGGGCGCCACTTCCTCTACGACGAATTCAAGCGCCTCGGGCTCTCCTACGTGCCCTCGCGCGCCAACTTCATCCTGGTCGACGCCGGCCGCAGCGCGGCCGACATCTACCAGAAGCTCCTGCATCACGGCGTGATCGTGCGCCCGATGACGCCGTTCGGGCTGGAGACCGCGCTGCGGATCACCGTGGGGACGCCCGAAGAGAACCGGAAGCTCGTGAAGGCGCTCCGCGTGGCTCTGGGGAAGATCGCCGGGTGATCCGAGAGCTCGCGGTCGTCGGCGTCGGCCTGCTCGGCGGGTCGGTGGCGAAGGCGGCGCGGGCCGGTGCGCTCGCGCGTCGGATCGTCGGGATCGGACGCGACGCGGCTCGGCTCCAGCCGGCGGTGGACGACGGCACACTCGACGCGGCCACGACCGATCTCGACGCGGGCGTGCGGCAGGCCGACTTCGTCCTGCTCTCGGCCCCGGTCCTGGCGATCGAGGGGTTGCTCGAGCGCGTGTGGCGCGCGGCGGCCGACGGCGTGGTCATCACCGATGTGGGCTCGACAAAGGGCAACGTCGTGCGGGCGGCCGAGCGCCTGGCGGCCCGCCGCCCTCTCGCGTTCGTCGGCAGCCATCCGCTGGCCGGCTCCGAGCAGAGCGGCTATCGGGTCGCGCGCGTCGATCTCTTCCGCGGCGCCACGGTCGTCGTGACCCCGACGGATCGGACCGAGCTCCGTGCCGTCAAGGCGGCCACCGAGTTCTGGGAGGCCCTGGGCGCGCGGGTGAGCACGCTCGACCCGGAGACGCACGACCGGTCGGTCGCCGCGATCAGCCACCTGCCGCACCTGATCGCGTGCGCGCTGGTCGACGGCGCCGCGCGGGTCGACCCGGCCGCCCTCGAGCTCGCGGCGCGGGGCTTCAAGGACACCACGCGCATCGCCGCCGGCGATCCGGACATGTGGACGGAGATCTTCCTGGCGAACCGGACGGCGCTGTCGGCGAGCGTCGACGCGTTCGGCAAGGCACTCGCCGATCTCCAGCGCGCCATCGCCGCCGGCGACGCCGCCACCCTGCGGGCGGTGCTCGCGCGAATCAAGGCCCTGCGCGAGGGCTTGCGGTGAAGGCCGGGTGGTCGTAGAAGAGTGACGCGGCGAAAGGAGCCGGTGATCACCATCGATGGGCCCGCGGGCGCTGGCAAGAGCACGGTGGCGCGCCTCCTGGCCGAGCGCCTCGGCTACACGCTGGTGCCGACCGGCGCGATGTATCGCGCCCTGGCGCTGAGCGTCATGCGGTCGGGGACCCCCGCGCGCGAGGGGCCGGAGCTCCAGGCGCACCTGGCGCCGCTGTCGATCTCGGTGAAGGCCGGGCGCGTCTATCTCGACGGCGAGGACGTCACCGACGTGGTCCGCAGCCAGGAGGTCGCCAGGGTCACTTCGGAGATCACGACGCTCGGCTCGGTGCGCGCGAAAGTCACGCCGCTGCAGCGGCAGCTGGCGGCCGAGGGCAGTGTGGTGCTCGAGGGGCGGGACACCGGCACGGTCGTGTGCCCGGACGCCGAGGTGAAGTTCTACCTGACCGCCACGCTGGAAGCGCGCGCCCGCCGTCGCCGTGCCGAGCTGAGCGCGGTCGGGGCGATGGCGCCGCTCGACGCGATCACGACCGAGTTGCGGGCCCGGGACACCCAGGACGAGACGCGCGAGCTGGCGCCACTCCGGAAGGCGCCCGGCGCAATCGAGCTCGACACGTCCGACCTCACGGCCGACCAGGTCGTGGAGCAAATGGCTGCGGTGGTCGAGCGGTACCGGGGCGACGCCGGCTCGCGGCCCGACGTGCCGCCGGCCTCGAACCGGCTGTACACGGTCCTGAAGATTTTGGCCGTTGGGACCCTGCGCACGTTGTTCCGCCTGGAGTCGACCGGACGTGAGAATATCCCGGCCACGGGACCGGTGCTGCTGGTGGCCAACCACTCGAGCCTGCTCGATCCCCCCGTGATCGGGGGAGCCGCCGGCCGGCAGCTGACGTTCCTGGCGAAGGCGGAATTGTTCGAGATCCCGGGATTCGGCGGGTTGATCCGACGACTGAACGCGCGACCGATCCGGCGCGAGGGGGTCGACCCCGGTGCGCTGCGCACGGCGATGCGGGCGCTCGCCGACGGCCAGGCGGTGCTGATCTTCCCGGAGGGCACGCGCGGGGACGAGGGCGTTCTCCGGCCCGCCAAGGCGGGCGCGGGAATGCTGGCGGTACTGAGCGGGGCCCCGGTGGTCCCGGTGTACGTGAAGGGCTCGGGTCACGCGTGGCCGCGGGGCCGGCGCGTCCCGCGCCCGAGGAAAGTGACGGTCACGTTCGGCGAGCCGCTGCGGTTCGACGGCGAGCGCGGTGGAGATCGCAAGCAACGATACGAGATTGCCAGCCGCGAGATGATGAAGGCGATCGCGCGGCTGCGCGACGGCACCACGGGCGGTGCCCGCAGACCTCAGCCCGAGTCGTACGCGGGTCGAAGCAAATAAAAGGACGGGAGGAACTGGCGGCATGATGAACGAACCAAAGCAGACCCTCGGCGGACCGCGCGGGGAGGGCGGAGACGCGGCCGAGGAACGGATGGAGGACTGGTACGGCACCGGCGTCACCGAGTTTGAAGAGGGTGAGGTCGTCCGCGGCCGTGTCGTCCACGTCGGCGCGAGCGAGGTGCTCGTGGACGTGGGTTACAAGAGCGAGGGAGCGATCCCGATCGAGGAGTTCCACCGGCACGGCGTGCTGCCGAAGGTGGGCGAGGAGATCGAGGTCTACCTCGAGGCCAAGGAGGACTCCGAAGGCCTCATCGTCCTCTCGAAGGACAAGGCCGACAAGATCAAGGTCTGGGACGCGATCACCCAGGCGTACGAGAAATCCGCGCCGGTCGAGGGGCGGGTGGTCGAGGTCGTCAAGGGCGGCCTCGCCGTCGACGTCGGGGTCAAGGCGTTCCTGCCGGGCTCGCAGGTGGACCTCCGGCCGGTGAAGAACCTGGCCTCCATGGTGGGCCAGACGATCAGGGCGAAGGTCATCAAGCTCAATCGCCGCCGCGGCAACGTGGTGCTCTCCCGCCGCTCGGTCCTCGAGGAGGAGCGCGAGGAGAAGAAGAAGCACACGCTCGAGGTGCTGTCCGAGGGCATGGTGCTCACCGGCACCGTGAAGAACATCACGGACTACGGCGCCTTCATCGATCTCGGTGGGATCGACGGGCTGCTGCACGTGACCGACATGAGCTGGGGCCGAGTCGGCCATCCCTCGGAGATCTTCCAGGTCGGTGACCAGGTCGAGGTGGTCGTCCTCCACTTCGACCGCGAGACGGGCCGCGTCTCGCTCGGCTACAAGCAGAAGTCGTCGGACCCGTGGGAGCGTGTCGAGAAGACGTACGCCGCCGGCACCAAGACGCACGGCAAGGTCGTGAGCCTCACCAACTACGGGGCGTTCATCGAGCTCGAGCCCGGTGTCGAAGGGCTCGTTCACGTCTCGGAGATGTCCTGGACCCGCCGGGTCCGCCATCCCTCGAAGCTCGTCAATGTCGGCGACGAGGTCGAGGTGATCGTGCTCGACGTCAACCGCGGCGCCAAGCGGATCTCGCTGGGCATGAAGCAGGTCGAGCCTGATCCGTGGGCGACGATCGAGCAGCGCTACAAGCCCGGTGCGCGGACGCTCGGGCGCGTCCGCAACCTCACCGACTTCGGGGCGTTCATCGAGCTCGAGCCGGGCGTGGACGGGCTGCTGCACATCTCGGACATGTCCTGGACCCGTAACGTGGGGCATCCCTCGGAGATCCTCAAGAAGGGGCAGGAGCTCGAGACGCAGATTCTGAACCTCGATCGCGAGAACAAGCGTATCTCGCTCGGGCTCAAGCAGATCCAGCCGGATCCGTGGACCACTGTCGCCCAGCGGTACCCGATGGGCTCGCGGGTTACCGGCAAGGTGGTCCGCCTCACCGACTTCGGCGCCTTCGTGGAGCTGGAGCCTGGCGTGGACGGGCTGCTCCACATCTCGCAGATGTCGAACCGTCCGATCGGCCGCCCCGACGAGCTGGTCACGGTCGGCGACGAGCTGACGCTGCTGGTCATCCGTGTCGACCAGAACGAGCGCCGCATCGGCCTCTCGCTCAAGGAGCTGGCGCACGCGATCGTCGAGGTGCCCAAGGAAGAGGAACGGGGCGGCGGGCGCCGCGGGCGACGCGGCGGCAAGCAGCGCGACGACTACGACGACGACGAGGAATAAGCCGGTCCGTCGAAGCGCCATCGTCGCCGCCGCCCTGGCGATCTACCTCGGGGTGGCCGCGATCTTTGTCGCCACGCTCGCGGCGTCGCTGGCTCCAGCGAGCGGGGGCGGGCCGCTCTTCGGCGGCCGCGTCGCCGTCGTCGAGCTCGAGGGCGTCATCGTCGACGTCGACGATCTGCTCCGCGAGCTGAAGTCCCATCGCGAGAACCCCCTCGTCAAGGCGGTCGTGATCCGGATCAACAGCCCGGGCGGGGTGGTCGCGCCCACCCAGGAAGTCCACGCCGCGCTGACGCGCCTGCGCGAGTCGGGCAAGCCGGTCGTCGCGTCGCTCGGCGCCGTCGCCGCCTCGGGCGGCTACTACGTGGCGGTCGCGGCCGACCGGATCTACGCCAACCCCGGCACGCTCACCGGATCGATCGGGGTGATCATGCGGCTGGCGAACGTCGATGCCCTCATGAAGAAGGTCGGCGTGGACTACGTGGTCGTGAAGGCCGGGCGATTGAAAGACATCGGCAGCATCGCGCGCGCGATGACGCCCGAGGAGCGCCAGGTGCTGCAGGCGATGCTCGACGACGTCCACGGGCAGTTCATCGCCGCGGTGGCCGCCGGCCGGAAGCTCGATCGCGCTCAGGTCCTCGGGTTCGCGGACGGACGGGTCGTCTCGGGCGTGCAGGCGCAGAAGCTCAAGATGATCGACGTGCTCGGCGGGCTCGACGACGCCGTCGACGGCGCCGCGGCGCTGGCCGGCCTTCCGAAGTCTCCGGCGGTCATCGGCCCCAAGCGCAAGCTGTCGCTCTTCGATCTGCTGCGGAACCAGCTCGATCTTCGCGGATGGACGGGTCTCGCGCCCTCGTTGCCGGTCTTCCAGACCCCGCTCTATCTGATGGACTGACGGCGCGAATTTGCCACAAACGCTCAAGCTCAGTACAACTGATATTGCTGTAACATCCCGTCGACACGAGTGAAAAGAAGGAGAGTTTGTGTGTGACTCCCCGAGGCCGTCGATGGGCAACACAGCGTCGTGTCGGCGTTTCCGCGTCGGCTGGCGGGCTCGGCGGGGAGGGGGGCGGGGTGATGTCTAACTCCTTACGATGGTTGACATTCTCGAAATCAGCGTGCTAGGTTTGCTTTGGGATCGACGCCGGCCGATGTTCGAATTGCGACGGGAGCAGACGATGACCAAAGCCGACCTGATCGACGAGGTGTCCAAGGTCTCCAGTCTGACCAAGAAGGAGACCGAGACGATCGTCAATACTGTCTTCGACAACATCACCGACGCGCTGTCGAAGGGCGACAAGGTCGAGCTGCGCGGCTTCGGGAGCTTCCGGATCCGTCACCGCAATTCACGAAAGGGCCGCAACCCCAAGACCGGGTCGAGCGTGGACGTCCCCCAAAAGCGTGTGCCGTTCTTCAAGGTAGGAAAGCGACTGCGCGAGCTGGTCAACGGCTGAGGTCCCTTCAGCCCGCGTGAAACACCTGTGGGCGCCGTGGCGCATGAGCTACATCGGCGCCGCCAAGTCGCCTGCCGGGTGTGTCTTCTGCGACGCCGTCACCGGAACCGACGACCGCCGGCACCTTGTGCTCCTCCGACGCGCTCAAGCGTTCCTGATCCTCAACCTCTATCCCTACGCGGCCGGCCACGTCATGGCCGTGCTCAACCGGCACGTCGGCGCGCTCACCGACGTGACGCCGGGTGAGATGTCAGATCTGATGCAACTCGTCACCATCGCGATCACGGCGATCACCGCCGAGTACCGGGCGGAGGGCTTCAACGTCGGGATCAATCAGGGCCGGGTCGCGGGCGCGGGCATTCTCGACCACCTGCACGTCCACGTCGTGCCCCGGTGGAACGGCGACAACAATTTCATGTCCGTCGTGGGCGACGCGCGCGTGATCCCGGAGTCGCCGGAAACCACGTTCGACCGGCTGAAGGGCCGTCTCGTTGGCTGATCGCGACGCGCTCTCGCCGATGATGCAGCAGTACCAGGAGCTGAAGCGGCGCCATCCCGATCACTTGCTCTTCTTCCGTCTGGGCGATTTCTACGAGACCTTCTTCGAGGACGCCGAGCTGGCGGCCCGGCTTCTGCAGATCACGTTGACGGCGCGCCAGGGGGCGCCGATGGCCGGGATTCCCCACCACGCGGCGGACGCCTACATCGCGCGCCTGGTCCGCGTGGGACAGAAGATCGCGGTGTGCGAGCAGCTCGAGGCGCCCGGCCGGCAGAAGAAGCTCCTGCGGCGCGGCGTCGTGCGGGTCATCACGCCGGGCACCCTCACCGACACCGCGTACCTCGAGGGCGCCGCGAACAACTTTCTGCTGGCGCTGGGCCCCGCGCGGGACGCCACGGGCGTCGCGCTGGTCGACGTCTCGACGGGCGAGTTCTGGGTCGGCGAAGATGGCCCGTCCGAGACGGAGATTCTCTCGGCCGCGCTCCTGCGGCGCCCGAGCGAGATCCTCGTGCCGGACTCGCTGCGCGCGAACACGGCAGCCATGGCGCGCCTGCAGGCGACCGGCGCGGCCCTGACCTTCTGCGATCCCGCGACCTTCGCGCCTCGGCGGGCGGCGGCCGACCTCTGCGCCCACTTCCGCGTCGAGTCGCTGGATCCCTTCGGCGTCGGCGACCTCGGCGCCGGCCTCGGGGCGGCGTCGGCCGCGCTCGCGTACCTGCGCGCGACCCAGGGCGACGCTCTCGGCCATCTCACGCGTCTGCAGCGCCTGACCGCGTCGGACTCGCTGGCGCTCGACGAGACGGCGGTCGCGACGCTCGAGCTGCTCGAGTCGAGCGGGGGCAGCGTCCGGGACTCGCTCTTCGGCGTGCTGGACGAGACGGTGACGCCGATGGGGGCTCGCCTCCTGCGCCAGTGGCTCCTGCGGCCGCTGTTCGACCCCGCGGCGATCGCGCCGCGCCAGGCGGCGATCGGCGCGCTGGTCGAGGCGCCCGCCGAGCGGACGCGCCTGCGCACGCTTCTGCGCGGCGTCGGCGACCTCGAACGGCTGGCCAGCCGCGCGACCCTCGGGGTCGCCCACGCGCGCGACCTCGTCGGTCTGCGCGCGTGCCTGTCGCCGCTCGCCCAGATCCGCCGTGCCGCCGAAGCGTTCGACGCGGAGTCGATCGGCGAGGCGTGCGCCGCACTGTCGCCCCTGGACGAGCTGCGCGAGTTCCTGGCGGCGGCGCTCGAGGACGAGCCGCCGCTGACCCTCCACGACGGCGGCGTGATCCGCGAGAGCTGGCACGAGGGGCTCTCGGCCCTCGTGCGAGATGCCCGTGAGGCGCGGGCGTGGATCGCCGGGCTGGAGGAACGCGAGCGCGCCCGGACGGGGCTCTCGAGTCTCCGGGTCCGATTCAACCGCGTGTTCGGCTACGGCATCGAGGTGACCCACGCGCAGGCCGCGCGCGTGCCCGCCGAGTACGTGCGGCGGCAGACGCTCACCGGCGCCGAGCGCTACGTGACGCCCGAGCTGAAAGAATACGAAGCGAAGGCGCTCGGCGCCGACGAGCGGCGTCGGAAGCTCGAGTACGAGCTGTTCGACGACGTGCGCCGGCGCGTGGCGGCGCGCGCGGACGAGCTCCTGGCGACGGCCCGCGCGCTGGCCCGGCTCGACGTGTTCGCGTCGCTGGCCGAGGTGGCGCACGCGCGCGGCCACGTGCGGCCGCTGGTCGATCGCGGCGACACGCTCGCGATCGTCGAGGGCCGGCATCCCGTGCTCGAGGCGCGCGCCGGCACCCCGGTGACACCGAATGACCTGGCCCTCGACCGTGACGCGCGGATCGTCATCCTCACCGGGCCGAACATGTCGGGGAAGTCGGTCTATCTGCGCCAGACGGCCCACATCGTGATCATGGCGCAGATGGGCGCCTTCGTCCCTGCGCGCGAAGCCCGGATCGGCGTCCTCGACCGCGTGTTCACGCGCGTCGGCGCGCAGGACAACCTCGCGCGGGGCCAGAGCACGTTCCTGGTCGAGATGGTGGAGACCGCGACGATCCTGAACAACGTCACGTCGCGCAGCCTGGTGCTGCTCGACGAGGTCGGGCGGGGCACGTCGACCTTCGACGGCCTCGCGATCGCCTGGGCGGTCGTGGAGGCGCTGCACGAGGGGGGACACGGCGCACGGGTTCTGTTCGCGACGCACTTCCACGAGCTGACGCGGCTCGCGGGCCGGCTGGGCGCCGTGAGGAACTTCCACGTGGCCGTCCGCGAGTGGAACGACGAGATCGTCTTCCTGCACAAGGTGCAGCCGGGCGGCACTGATCGGTCCTATGGCATCCAGGTCGCGCGGCTCGCGGGTTTGCCCGCCGCCGTCATCGCGCGGTCCAAGGCGCTCCTCGCCGAGCTCGAGGAGGCCGGACAGCTGCAGACCGACGCGACCGACGCCGTGCAGCTCGGTCTCTTCGCTCCGGCGACGCCGCCGGACCCGATGCTGACCGAGCTGGCGAGCCTCGACCTGACCCATCTCACCCCGATCGAAGCCCTCAACCTCCTCGCGAAATGGCAACACGGACGCCAACAAGAACGCCAAGCGTCGGAACAACAGGACCGGCCCCACCAAGCCACGCCCCAGCCGGAGCAGCACCGCCAGGCGCCATCTCAGCAGGACCGGCCCCACCAAGCGACGTCTCAAGAGGACCCGCAAAACCCAGCGGAATCCCAGCAGGATCGGCACCACGAAGCGACATTCCAGCAGGAGCGGAGCCGGCAAGCACCGACCTCAGGCCACCCTCGGCCCGATCCGACCTCGAGGCCCCCGCTCCAATGATCCGAAGACTGCCCGACCACCTTGTGAACAAGATCGCCGCGGGTGAAGTCGTCGAACGTCCGGCCTCCGCGGTGAAGGAGCTGGTCGAGAACGCGCTGGACGCGGGTGCGCGGGCGGTGACCGTCGATTTGCGCGACGGCGGTGCGGCGCTGATCCGCGTGACCGACGACGGCATCGGGATGACCGCGGACGAGCTGCCGCTGGCGCTCGAGCGGCACGCCACCTCGAAGCTCGCATCCGACGAGGACCTCGATGCGATCGCGACGCTCGGATTCCGGGGTGAGGCCCTGGCGGCCATCTGCGCCGTCTCGCGCTTCACGCTCACGAGCCGGGCGCGCGCGGCGGCGGAGGGGCTGCGTCTGGCGGGAGAGGGCGGCACGGTCGTGCAGCGCCTCGCGGTGCCGGGCGATCCGGGCACGAGCGTCGAGGTGCGCGACCTGTTCTACAACACGCCCGCGCGGCTCAAGTTCCTCAAGTCGCCGGCCACCGAGCTGTCGGCGAGCCTCCGCGTCGTCACCCAGCTCGCGCTGGCGCATCCTCACGTGCACCTCCGCGTCGCGAACAACGCGCGCGTCGCGTTGACGGCGCCGCTCGCGGCCGACTTGCGCCAGCGCGTCGGAGCGGTGTGGAGCCACGATGTCGCCGAGCGGCTGCTGGCGGTCGAGCGGACGGAGCACGGCGTCTCCGTGCGCGGGCTGGCGAGCCCGCCCGACCTCGTCCGCGGCAACCGGGACGAGATCGTCCTCATCGTGAACGGACGTCCCGTGCGCGATCCCGCGCTGCTCCAGGCGACGCTCGACGCCTATCGGCCCCTGCTGGCCCGCGATCGTTTCCCGCTCGTCGTACTCGGGATCACGCTGCCCGAGGCCGACGTGGACGTGAACGTCCACCCGACGAAGGCGTGGGTGCGCTTCCGCCATCCACGCCTCATCTACGAGATGGTCGCCGCGGCCACCCAGGCGGCGCTCAGGCGTCCGGGCGTCATGCCGGGCGTGGAGGTGCGCGCCGAGGGTGACGACCGACCGAGCGCGACGACGTTCAGCGGTGTCGCGGAGCAGGTCGCCCTGTTCGGGGACGCGACGGGCCCCGGCCAGGCGCGGGGCCTCTTCGGACGCGTGCTCGGCCAGGTGCAGGACACGTTCGTCGTGTCCACCTCGGAGGACGAGGTGTTCTTCCTCGACCAGCACGTCGCGCACGAGCGGGTGCTGTTCGAGCGCCTGCAGCACGAGCTCCGCGAGGGCGTGCCCGCGGCCCAGGCGTTGCTTTTTGCCGAGCCACTCGAGCTGCCGCCGGCGGCGTCCACGCTGCTCGAGCGCTGGCGCGAGCCCCTGGAGCGTCTGGGCTTCGCGTTCGAGGGATTCGGCGGCCCGGCGATCGTCCTGCGCGCGGTGCCCGCGCTGCTCAAGGGCGACGAGCCCAGGCGGCTGATCGAAGCCGCCGTGGACGAGCTCGCGGGGCCGGGCGCGGACAAGCCGACGCTCGACCGCGCCCTGGCGTTCGTGGCGTGCCGGGCCGCCGTGAAGGCCAACACGCCGCTTGGGCGCGAGGAGATGGAGCGGCTGGTCGCCGAGCTCTCGGTGACCGAGACACCGTACTTCTGCCCTCACGGACGGCCGATCGTCAGCCGCGTCTCCCTCCACGACATCCGCCGGGAGCTCAAGCGCAATTGGTAGCCTGGGTCTCTGGCCGGAAACCCTTTGAATCAAGGCTGATAGAGTGGATATGGTGATGGACGGCTCTAGGCCAAGAGTGATCGTGATCGCCGGGCCCACCGGGGTCGGCAAGACGGCGGTCGCCGTGGCGCTGGCCCGGCGCATGGGGATCGAGGTCATCAGCGCGGACTCCCGCCAGGTCTACCGCGGCATGGACGTCGCCACCGGCAAGCCGACGTTCGAGGAGCGGCGGGCTGTCGCCCATCATCTGATCGACGTCGTGAACCCCGACGATCAGTATCAGGCCGCGCGCTTCCGCAACGACGCCGCGCTCGCGATCGGCGCGATCCAGAGCCGCGGCCGTCTGCCGGTCGTCGTCGGCGGCACCGGGCTCTACATCCGCGCGCTGCTGCGCGGGCTCGACCCCGCCCCGCCGGCCGATCCGGCGTTCCGCCACGAGCTCGCGTCCATCGCGGCGCGCGAGGGGCGCGCGGCGCTCCACGCGCGGCTGGCGGCGCAGGCGCCGGCCGTGGCCCAACGGCTCCATCCCAACGACCACGTTCGCGTGATGCGCGCTCTCGAGATGGCGCGCGCGGGCGGCGCCGTGCTGGAGCAGGAGCGCTGGCGGAACCTCGACGGCCCCTACGAGGTATCCTACTTCGGGCTCTCGATGGACCGCCCGGCGCTCGCCAGGCGGCTCGAGGCGCGAGCCGCGGCGTTCGTGGCCGCGGGCCTCCTTGACGAGGTACAGCGCCTGCTGGCCTGGGGCTACCATCCGGACCTGCCGGCGCTCCAGTCGATCGGCTATCGTGAGTTCGTGCAGGTGGTACGCGGCACGATGGCGGCGGACGAGGCCGTGCGCCTCATGCAGCGCGACACCGTGCGCTACGCGAAGCGGCAGTGGACCTGGTTCGCGCGCGAGCCGGGCGTCGAGTGGATCGACGTCGACGAATCCGGAGGCGCCGACGGGACAGCCCAGCGGATCGCGACGTCGCTGGAAGGGGAGGGTCTGACCGGGTGAGGCGCTCGCACAACGGGAATCGGAACGGGCTGGAACGCGCCGTCATCGGCGCGCTGCGGCGCCCTACGCAGCGTCGCTGGCAGATCGAGGAATCGCTGGACGAGCTGACCGGGCTCGTGACGGCGGCCGGCGGCGCCGTCGTCGGACGCGTCACGCAGGAGCGGAGCGCGCCCACGCCCGGGCTCTATTTCGGGCGCGGCAAGATCGACGAGCTCGGCGAAGCGGCCCGCGCGGCTGGCGCCGACCTGTTCGTCTGCGACGACCCGCTCCTGCCGATCCAGGAGCGCAACATCTCGCAGGCCCTCGGCATCAAGGTCATCGACCGCACGGCGCTGATCCTCGACATCTTCGCCCAGCGCGCGCGCACCAGCGAGGGCAAGCTCCAGGTCGAGCTGGCGCAGTTGACCTACCTCATGCCACGCCTGGTCGGGCAGTGGACCCACCTCGAGCGCCTGGGCGGCGGCATCGGCACCCGGGGACCGGGCGAGACCCAGCTCGAATCCGACCGGCGCGTGGTCCGCCGGCGGCTCATGGCGATCCGGCGGGAGCTCGAGGGTGTGCAGGTCCACCGGCGTCTGCGGCGTCAGGGGCGTCGCCGGACGGGTTTTCCGGTGGTCGCGCTCGTCGGCTACACCAACGCCGGCAAGACCACGCTGCTCAACCGCTTCGCCGGCTCGCGGTTCACGGCCGCCGACCAGCTCTTCGTCACGCTCGATCCCGCGGCGCGCGCGGTTCATCCAGACGGCGGACCGCCGTTCATCCTGACCGACACCGTCGGCTTCATCCGCAAGCTCCCGCACGAGCTGGTCGCCGCCTTCCGCGCGACCCTCGAGGAGCTCGCCGACGCCGACGTGCTGCTGCACGTGGTCGACGCCAGCCATCCGGCGCTCGAGGAGCACGTGCGGGCCGTCGAGGAGCTCCTGCGCGAGCTCCACGTCGACGACCGCCCGGCCGTGCTCGCCATGAACAAGATCGACCGCCTCGAAGTCGACGCGGCGCTGGTGGCGGCTCGACGCGGCGGCGTAGGCATCTCCGCGGCGACCGGCGAGGGCATCGACGCGCTCGTCGCCGCCATCCAGCGCGCATTGCCGCCGGGCGGCTGCGCGACGCTTCGGATCCCGCACGCCGACGGCGCCGCGCTGGCCCTCTGCTACGAGCGGGGCCGCGTGCTCGCCCGCCGCGACGGCGCCGGGCACGTCGAGCTGGACGTCGAGCTTCCGCTGCGGCTCCTGGGCGCGCTGGCGCGTTACCGGGTCGCCGAGTCGTCGTCCATGCTCGGGATGGTAGACTGAGCGCTCTTCTATGGGACTCGCCAACTGGCTGACGCTGATCAGAATCTTGTTGATCCCGGTCTTCGTGTCGTTGCTCGTCTACCGCCGGCCCGGCTTCGCCCTCGTCGTTTTCGGCCTGGCCGCGCTGACCGACTTGCTCGACGGCTGGGTGGCGCGTCGCTGGAACGATCAGAGCACGCTCGGCGCGTTCCTCGATCCCATGGCGGACAAGCTCTTGTTAACCGCGTCGTTCGTGACGCTGACCTACCTCAAGGCCCTGCCGTTCTGGATCGCCGCCGTCGTGATCAGTCGCGACGTCTTCCTGGTGGTGGGGGCGCTGCTCGTCCACATGCTGGGCGGTCGCATCCGTCCGCGCCCGACGTGGGCGGGGAAGCTCGCGACGTTCTTCCAGGTGCTCACGGTCCTCACGGGCTTGCTGGCGCGCTTCTTCGACCTGCGGCTGGCGCCGACGCCCGTGCTCTGGCTCGCGGCCGCGTTCACGGTGATCTCGGGCCTCCAGTACATCGTGCACGGCATGCGGTTCCTGAACGCGCCTCCCGACGAGAAGCGGGAGGAGTCTCGTGAAAGTGCCCTGTACTCCTAGCGGCGTGACGATTGCCGTGGTGCGGCCCAGGACGCCGGCGGCGGTGGCGGGTCTGGCGGCAGGGGACCGGATC
>Ga0209161_10000697_pt1 | contig 27379 bp, 24 predicted proteins | sample GraSoiAngelo_155_FD_186169 | JGI IMG/M metagenome (GOLD analysis project Ga0209161, IMG submission 186169) | Grasslands soil microbial communities from the Angelo Coastal Reserve, California, USA - 14_1009_13_30cm (SPAdes) (version 2) | ecosystem: Environmental > Terrestrial > Soil > Grasslands... | reverse complement strand
ACCCCGCTTCGTCCTCCAGCTCGAGGAACACCTCGTCGACGAGCGGTACCGGCGCCGGCGCGTAGATCAGGGGAATGGTGATGGGCGCTTCCGTGGCCAGGAGACCCTTCCCCTGGAGCAGAACGCCCGGGAAACGACGGGAGAGCGAATCCACGAATAGCCCCGAGCTGCCGTCGGTCCAGCAGGAGAGGAGCTTCAGGGCCGGCCACAGCTGGTCCCACGGGATCGGATCCGCGCGGAGGAGCCGTAGCCGGGCCGCCTGAGCGGGGGCGAACGTGAAGCGTCGGCCGCCGGCCTCGAGGTCGCCCCGAGCGAGCGCGCGACCGATCCCCTCGCGATGCTCGGTGATGAAGTCGAGGAGGGCGAGGAGATACGTCGGGCTCCACACGGAGATTATCTCGAGCCGCGCTTCGGCGACGAGGGCCGTGGCCAGCGCCAGGCGGTAGGCCGTGGGGTCTGTCACCGCCTTGAGCCCCGGCGGCGCCACGAACCCCGGTCCCAGCAGGCGGCGGATTGTGGGCGAGAGGTACTGGCTGTCGTCGTCGAAGCCGAGCGGCACGCCTGAAGGCGTGGCGCGCTCCTGCCGGAACGCGGGCGATGCGCTCAAGAACAGGCGCCCGGTCTCGAATCGTGGTCCGCGCGCGAGGAGGTCGTACGCCCATATCACGAAACACGCGTTGAACGAGGCGAGGAGCGAGCGCGTGTAGGGGATGAGTTTTTGCCTTCCCGAGCTCCCCGAGGTCTGCTCGTAAACGAGGGGCGGCTCCGGCGTGACGACCGGCCCGCCGCGGCTCGTCTGCCGCTCGATCCACGGCGCCAGGTCGTCATAATCCACGATCGGCACGCGCTCCCGGAACTCCCGGTACGACTCGCGGCCGGTTATGGCGTACTGTCTGCCGTACTCCGTGCGCGCCGCCGCCGCGAGGATCGCCTTGAGCAGCCTGGCCTGCGCGACCTGCGGTCGCGCGAGCGCGGCGTGAAACCGGCCATAGCGACACGCCCACAACAGCCGCAAGCCGAGTCTCCCCAACGCCGGGGGCACGGGAAGCCTCGTCACATCGTGGGCCGGGGGAAGCCGGCCACGGGAACGGGCGCACGGCGGCTCGGGCGGGAGAGAGCGCGCCGCAGCCACTTGATGGCCATTCCGCCGACGGCCCGCGCGTCGACGCGCGCGATCATCGCCAGCTCGTCGCCCCGGGCATGACCGGGGTTCACCTGAGCAAAGAACCTGACCTCCGGCAACCCCAATGCGCTGTTGGTGAGCGTTGCCACGACGGTCTTGAGCATGGGCTGCCGATCGCCGAACGAGATCACCCCCCGCTCGACGTCGTAGGCCTCGCCGTAGCGGCTGTGCGAGAGGGCGTCGATCAAGCCTCGCTCGCATGCCGGCGTGACCCGCTCGTGGTGCGGCCAGTGCTCGGGAAAGTTGCGGACGAGCGTCAAGTACGTCCGGTAGCCCGAGCAGATCAGATACCAGTAGAGCGGGGTGAGCGGGTGGCGCACCTTCCAGCGGAGCAACGTGGCGATCACCGAGCGGTGCAGGGCCGTCTGGCCCCAATACCGGGGATGGACGATCGTGTCTCCGGAGAAGTAGACGCCCACAGTGCGGCCGGCATGGCGCTGCCGGTAGATCAGGGCTGTCGAGAACCCGACGACCTCGCCGCTCCCCGCGTCGCTGCCGAGGAACACGAGCGTCTTTTCCGCCAGATCGTGGTCGAACGTGGCGCGGTCCACGTGGTCGTAGTGCGCTTCGTACAGGCGCCACATGGCGTCCATGGTCGCCCGATCCAGAGTCCGCGTGGGAACCGCGCGTACGCGCAGCCTGCCGTTCCGATTCATCGCTCCTCCCTTACAGCTTGTACGTGATCTCGCGGGTCCGTAGCGGCCCGCTGGGGTAGCGCCCGTCGAGAAACCCGCGGAAGGCGCGCTGCATCCATGCCGCGGGAAGGTCTGCCGTGACGTTGCGGAACTCGCGACGACCGTACCGCCGGATGCGCTCGCCCTGGCTGTTCAGGATCGCGATGTCCTGTGCCACCACCTTCTGCGTGACCCACCGCACGTATCGCGTCACCAACGGAGTGAGCCAGCCGTAGCGAACTCCCATCCGCGTGTATACGCGGGTCCGGGATTCATCCTCGGGCGTTGCGACCAGAATGGTGACGACGTGCGCGTGATCGCCGATCCAGTAATCCACGCGCAACGTGTGGGGCAGGATGACCTCGTCGACGTGGCGGATCTGCTGCCTGCGCCCGAGTACGGAGCGCACGTCCTTGGCCCCAGCCGAGTGCTCGTCCAGGGTTTCGACGCGCACGCCCGTCGCGGTCTCCTCGATGCGGGCCCGGATGTCGTCCCTGGGAGCGGACCGGAACAGCCCTTCGTGCGCGAATCCGGTGTGACTGCAGTCGAGCCCGTTCTCGAGGATCAAGTCCACCGGCGCGTGGATGACGTTCTGCAGTTCGAACCAGCCGTAGGCGTCGTCCCGCGGGTAGCTCGGCGGCTCGGCCGGGGCGCCGTCCGCCCCGAGCGTCACCCAGATCCACTCGTCGCGCTCCACGGCCGGGAAGGCGCGCACGGCGCACGCCGGGATCTTCTCGGTGGGCGAGTGGCAGGGCACGTCTACCACCACGCCGATCCGGTTGAAGCGCCAGCCGTGATACCAGCATTGCAGCGTGTCGCCCCGCACCCTGCCGAGCGACAGTGCCACGTTCTTGTGAGGGCAGCGGTCCTCGAGCGCGGCCACGCGGCCGGTCGAGTCGCGGTACAGCACCACCGGCACGCCGTTCACCACACGTGCCAGCGGGGCGCCGCGGGGGAGCTCGTCGCCGCGGGCCGCCAGGAACCATGCGGGCGTTGGCAGCACCTGCTTCACGGACAGTTCGGCGATGCGGGTGTCTCGGATCGGCAACTCGAGCGTCTCGGCGTTCATAGGTCCTCTACGGGCGCGCGTGGCTTCACACGAGCGCGGTTTCGAAGTGCAGGGGAAGCGCGCCCAGCGGCGCGCCGTCATAGGCCCCCACGGGCGCGCTGACGTAGGCGTGCACCAGAGTCGTTTGAGCCCAGCAGCCCGTCAGCGCGCGCGTCAGCGGATCCGCGATGTCGAGCCCGATGGTGCAGAAGGCGTACGGTGAGCTCGCAGCTGCCCGCGCGCCGGCAACCAGGAGGGCGCGCAGTACGCCGGGCTCGGTCGCCGGCACGCAGACCTGAAACGCACTGACGCAGCGAAGCGGTGCGCCCGGTGCAGGGAGCCGTGGTGCGTCAACGAGCGGGGCGGCCAGGTTGAAGCCGCAACGGAACAGCGCAGCGCGCAGGGAATACCGCTGCACGACCGTGTTCTTGAGCCGGTGTTGGTCCCACAGCGCGACGAACCCGGCCAGGCGCCCGGAGGTGTGGCGTGCGATCCAGTAGGACGAGAGCGAGAGACCCGGGGCATCGGCGCAGAGACGACGGAAGTCGTCCGGCCTCAGCACCGGCGCAAGCTGGCGCAGCGGTGCGACGCCACGCCACAGCGCGGCCATCTCGTCGAGATCCCGCTCCTCTGCAGGCCGCACACACAGGTCCTGGGGGGCGCCGAGGCGGCGCAGTACGAAGAGGGGCACCGCAAAGGTGCGGATCGTCGCGAAGCGGCTGAGCCGTGGCAGTCCGCGCGGACCTGGAAGCCGCGGTGCCATCGCGGCGTTGCCTCCGAGCACGGTGATCAGCACGAGCATGCGGGGATCGGTGGCGCCGAGCGTGTCGCGGGCGTATGCGGTCAACGCGTCCGCCACGCTGCCCGTCTCGTTGCGGCGCCCGCGGAATGCCGGGTGAACCTTGAGGTCGCTGACGTACGCGGTGGGCGCGGGCGCGCCGTTCACGTAGGCCAGGCGCTCGGCCGTCGCGACGCAGCCGATCACGCCGGTCCGATCATCCACCACACCCACGTCCCAGCGGTCGCCCTGGAGCCGGTTCAGCGCGAAGAAATCCGGCTCCCGGCGCACACACAGGGTGAGCCCGGCCCGCATGGGGCAGGCCGCGGCCAGGGCGAGCAACCCGGCGTTGTCGGCGGACGTGGCGCGGCGCGGAGCGTCGTAATTCATGGCACGAAGCTCGACGCCCGGGGTCAAGCCCCGGTCAAGCTGCGGTGCCGCCTTGACCCTGTCTTGATGGGGCGGCCCGACACTTGGCGTATGGGTACCGCGGATGCCGTCGTGCGCCGGCGTGGGCTTGTCTTGGTCTTGTGGGCCGGTGCGCTGGCTCTGCTCGCTCCCCACGCAATAGGCGTCGAGCGTGTGCTCGAGACCGCGGCACGCGTGGACGGGAGCGAGTCAGCGCGCGTTGAGGCGGAGCTGGCATCGCGGTTTCGGGCGCCGTTCGCGCAATACGCGCTGCTCGTGATCCGCGGTGGCGCGTCGCCCGTCACGCCGGCGGGGCGCGAGCTCGTGGACAGCGTCGTCGGAGCAGTCGTCGCCGTGCCGGGCGTCGCGGGGGTGCGGGGCTACCGGGACGCGCGCGACACGCTGCTCCTGGGGCGCGACTCCAGCGGAACGTTCGTTCTGGTGGGGCTCGACCCGGCGGCCGGGCGGCCCGACGCGATCGTGCCGCAGCTCCGCAGTGCCACCGCCGCGCTCACCCGTCGCCTGGTCGGGCGCTTCCCGCTACTTGAGCTCCGCTGGACTGGGGAGACGGTGCTCAACGCCGACTTGCGGCAGGCGAGCCGGGCAAGCGCGCGTGTGGCCGAGCAGCGAGCGCTGCCGCTCACGCTGGCGCTTCTCCTCGTGGCATTCGGCAGCCTGCTGGCCGCCGGTACGCCCGTGGTGAGCGGCGTGCTGGTCATCGTGCTCGCCCTCGGCGCCTCGGGAATGCTTGCGACCCGGTGGCCGCTCTCGATCCTGCTCCAGAGCTTCGTATCCATGATCGGCCTGGGTCTCGGGATCGACTACGCGCTCCTCTCCGTCTCGCGGTTCCGCGAGGCGCTCGCGGCCACCAGTGACCCCGTGCAGGCGGCCGCCGCGACCGTGCGATCCGCGGGTCGCACGATCCTTCTTTCGGGCCTGACGGTGGCGGTGGGCTTCACGGCGCTGCTCGCCGTTCCGCTCGGCGAGCTGCGGTCGGTGGCGGTGGGTGGCCTGCTCGCGACCGGGTTCGCAATGCTCGTCGGGGTCACGCTCCTCCCCGCGCTGCTCGCTTGGCTCGGTCGGCGGATCGAGCGGGGCCGGTTGTGGCCCGCCCACCAAGCAACGGGCGCGCGGTGGCGCGCGTGGGGACGCTGGGTGACGAGGCACCCGGTAGCAGTGCTGATCGCGGCGGGTGTGCCGCTCGTCCTGCTGGCCTGGCAGGCGACGCGCCTACAGACAGGGCTGCCGCGCGGTGACGCGTGGCTCCCGCGCCGCCTCGAGTCGGTCGTCGCGCTCCGTGACTTGGAGAAGATGGGGCGGGGGGCGGTGCCGCAAACCGTCCGCGTCATCCTGGAGCTTCCCGGCCGTCAGGATGTGTTGAGCCGCGACGGATGGAGCGCCGCCCGAGGCCTCCGTGCCCTCCTGGCCCGGGACCCGCGCGTTGCGGCAACACTGTCCTTCACGTCGTTCCAGGCCGACCGTCCGATGTCGCGGCTTGTATTCTTTACCCTGTCGGGGGACGTGCGCCGCTCGTACGTGGCCGCGGATCGCCGGGCCGTGCTGTTCGACGTCGTCCCGCGCGAGCGCGCCGACGCGCGCGACCTCGTTGGCCTCGTGCGCGAGCTGCGAGCCGTCGCCGCCGACGCCGTCACCGGGCTCCCCGGAGCCCGCCTGCGCGTCGGCGGCCTGCCCGCCTTGCGCGCCGATTACGACGACGCCGTCCGCCGCCGCTTTCCGTTGGTCGTCGCCCTGGTGCTCGGCGGTACGCTGGCGGCGTTGTTCATTGGGTTCCGGTCGGTGCTCGTTCCGCTCAAGGCGGTGTGCCTCAACTTGCTCTCGGTAGCCGCTGGCTTCGGGGCGGTCGTGCTCGTGTTCCAGGACGGTGTCGGTGCGGCGCTCCTTGGCCTCGAGGCGCCGCTCGACGCCGTGTTCACCATCGTCCCCACGCTGGTCTTCTGCACCGTGTTCGGGCTCAGCATGGACTACGAGATCTTCTTGGTGGCTCGCGTGGCGGAGGCCCGGCGCTCCGGGCTGGACGAGCGCGCGGCGATCGTGGAGGGCGGCGCGCAGACCGGTCCCGTCATCACCAGCGCCGCGGCCGTGATGGTCGTCGTGTTCGCGGCGTTCACGCTGGGGGACTTCCTGGTGATGCAAATTCTGGGGCTCGCGCTGGCGGTGAGCGTCGCGCTCGACGCCACGGTGGTGCGGGTCGCCATCGGCCCGGCACTGCTCGCCCTGGCGGGTCGCTGGAACTGGTGGCCGGGAATACCCGGCGGCGCCCGGTGAGGCTCGGCGGCTCTGCAACGGGCCCGATTCTAGAGCTACCGCGGCGCGACCGACGCGTGTACTCTGGTTCAATGTCGCCGAGCCACCGGATCTTTCTGCTCTCGCCCGCCCATTGCTCCGGGAAGCGCGCCGGCTTTCTGTTGCGGAAGAATGCTCGCTCGACGCTGGCCCAGCGGCTGAGATCGACCGAGGGTGCGAACATCGGCGAGGTCTTCACCTTCATGAGCGGGCTGTATTTCCGCGGCAAGCTGGCGTACGCTGCGGCGTTCGCCAATCCCCCGGAAGGCTGCTCGGGCATTCAGGTCATCGTGCCCGGCCTTGGCCTGTGTCCGCCGCGTGCGATGATCGATCTCGACGGGCTGCGGGCGATCGCGCAGGTTCCGGTGGACCCGGGCGATCGCCGGTACACTGACCCGTTGCGCCGCGACGCCGCCTGCCTGGCCGAGCGATTGCACCCCGGAGATGCAGCCGTCCTGCTCGGCAGTATCGCGACTGCGAAGTATCTCCAGCCGCTGAACGAAGTCCTGGGCGCCCGGCTGCACGTGCCCCAGGAGTTCATCGGGCGTGGCGACATGAGCCGTGGCGCCCTCATGCTGCGGTGTGCCGCCGAGGGTCGCGAGCTCACCTACATCACCGCGCCTCCTCACCCGTCGTGAGTCCTGCTCTCAGACGAGGCATAGCCGGCCCCCGCGGTGCGACCGCCCGGGAGACAGGCGACGAGCACGAGCGGCTCGTCGTGGACGGCCGCGAGGTCACGATCTCGAATCCGCAAAAGGTGCTGTTTCCGAAGCCGAAATACACCAAGCTCGACCTCGTGCGTTACTACCTCGCCGTCGCCGAAGGCGCTTTGCGCGGGGCGGGCGGCCGGCCCAACGTCCTGGTCCGCTACCCCAACGGTATCACGGGCGAGTTCTTCTACCAGAAGCGCGCACCCGAGGCCCGGCCTGCGTGGATCGAGGTGGTGACGCTGCGCTTCCCCTCTGGCCGGACCGCCGAAGAAGTCGCGCCGCGCGACGCCGCCGCGCTGGCGTGGCTCGCCAACCTCGCCTGCCTCGAGCTGCACCCCCATCCCGTCCGCGCCGAGGACCTGGACCATCCCGACGAGCTGCGCGTGGACCTCGATCCCGTGCCCGGCGTCAAGTGGGCGCAGGTCCGTCAGGTGGCGCACGTGGTCGACGCCGTGTTGCGAGACGTCGGGCTCACCGGCTGGCCCAAGACCTCGGGCAGCCGCGGCCTCCACGTTCTGGTGCGCATCGAGCGGCGCTGGGGCTTCGACGCGGTGCGCCGGGCGGCGCTGGCGCTGGCGCGCGACGTCGAGCGCCGCGTCCCCAAGCTCGCCACGAGCAAGTGGTGGAAGGAAGAGCGGCATGGCGTCTTCGTCGACTACAATCAGAACGCCAAGGACCGCACGGTCGCCTCGGCGTACTCCGTGCGTCCCACCCCCGAGGCGCGGGTCTCGGCGCCGCTCCGGTGGGATGAGGTGGACGCCGCCGATCCGGCGGACTTTACCCTGGCGACGATGCCACAGCGCTTCGCGACGCTCGGCGATCGCCACGCCGGAATCGACGCGACCCCCGGCTCGCTCGAGCAGCTCCTCGAGCTCTCGGCGCGCCACGAGCGCGAGGGACTGGGCGACGCACCCTGGCCCCCGCATTACAAGAAGCAGGCGGGCGAGCCCCCGCGCGTGCAGCCGTCACGCGCCCGCGCAGCCAAGCTCCCGCTGATCGAGATCGGTCGCGCCAAGCGCCAGCAGGACGCCCTCGCCGGCCTCAAGCGCTGGAAGGCACGCCACAGGAAGGCCGCCGCCTACCTCGAGCCCGCCGATGTGCTGGTCGACCGGATGCGCGGTCGCTCGTCCACCTGGACTCGCATCCGGGTGAACCTGCGGCACGTGCCGCCGAAGCTGCGACCGCGTCAGGAGCGTCTCGACCCGGACGAGAAGACCTTGGAGAGCTCGTAGGCGGGCGTGACCTCGAGCTGGTCGTAGCGGCAGTCGCGCGGCTCCCTATCGGGTCGCCAGCGCAGAAACGTCGCCGCGTGGCGGAACCGGTCGCCCTGCAGATGGTCGTACTTCACCTCGCACACCCGCTCGACGCGCAGCGGCTCCCACGAGAGATCCTTGCCTGCGCTCCAGCGGCTCTGCGCGCCGGGCATGCGGGCGCTGCCCGCCTCGGCCTGCGCCCAGGCCCGCCACGGATGCGACGCCAGCGCCTTCTTCCGCAGCGGCGCGAGCTCCTTCACGAGCTGCTTGCGCATCGCCATGGTGAACGATGACGTGACGCCGACGTGCTGCAGCGCCCCGCGGCCGTCGAACAGGCCGAGCAGCAGCGAGCCGACCGCGTCCGTCCCGGTCTTGTGCCAGCGGAATCCCGCCACCACGCAATCGGCGGTGCGCGCGTGTTTCACCTTGATCATGGCGCGCTTGCCCGGCTGATACGAGGCGTCCGCCGGCTTCGCGACCACACCGTCCAGGCCGGCGCCTTCGAACCGCTCGAGCCACTTCGCGGCCGTCCGCCGGTCTTCTGTCATGGGCGTCAGGTAGAGCGGTGGGCCGACCCGACTCAACAGCCGCTCGAGCAGCGCGCGGCGCTCGTGCTGCGGCGCCCCCATCGCGTTGCGGCCGCCCGCCGCCAAAACGTCGAAGGCCACGAACGAGGCGGGCGTCGCTTGCGCGAGCTTGGCCACGCGGGATGCCGCAGGGTGCAGACGCATCTGCAGCGCGTCGAAGTCGAGACCGTGGGGAGTCGTAATCACGATTTCGCCGTCGACCACGCAACCTCGCGGCAGCTGCGCGAGCAGCGCCTCGTGCAAGTCGGGGAAATAGCGGTCGAGCGGCTTCAGGTCACGGCTCTGGATGAAGACGTCGGAAGCACTGCGGAACACGATGGCGCGAAATCCGTCCCACTTCGGCTCGTAGAGATAGTCCCTGTCCGCCGGCAGGACGTCGGCGAGCTTCGCGAGCATCGGCTCGATCGGCGGCGCGATCATGGGGAGCGCCTAGATCCCCAACAGCAGGCGATCGAGCGCGAACTTCCCTGCGCCGAAGAACAGCAGTGCGATTGCGCCGACCAAGAGCAGGAAGTCCAGCTCCCAGCCTCCTTCGCCGCTGAACCCTTTGTGCAGCTGCATCACTTTGAGGCGGATCGCCCCCAGCATGACGAGGATGAATCCGGCCGCTGCCGCTTGCGTGAGCAGCCCAACCAGCGTCGCCAGTGCACCCAGCGGCTCGGCGATGGAAAGCACCCGCAAGAGCGACAGCAGGCCCGCCGGCATCTGGGCCGAAGGCTGCATCTTCCACATCGCCCGCTTCTGGCTGCCGTGGACCAGGAACGTGGTCCCGACGCCGATGCGGAGCGCCAAGAGACCCCAGTCGCTGAAGTGATGAAGACTCGACAGGACGCTCATGGAATCCTCCCGTGTCAACGACACGCAACGCGACCAATGGCCGCATGTCAAGGAACCGTCAGGACGGCCGACTGCCCCGGCGCCGCCAGAGGATCAACGCCACTCCGTATCCGACGAGTGCCGCCAGCACCACGTCGCTCATGAAGTGGGCACCACTGGCGACGCGCGTGAGCGCGCATCCAACGGCAACCGCGTACCAGAGGAGCCCGGCTTCGGGAAAGAGGCGAGCCAGGGCTGCCGCGGCGGCGAATGCGACGGCCGCCTCACTGCTGGGGAGCCCGAGCTGGGAGGTCGAGAAGGGCCGTTCCGCCCAGGGCCGGAATACGTGCAGGCCGTCGGTCAATCCGGGCCGCTCGCGACGGAACGCCAGTTTGAGAGCTTCGGCGACGATCCCGCCCAAGGCGGCCGACCAGAATAGCAGCAGACCGCGACGGCTAGCCTGGCGCAGCGTAGGCAGCGTGCGCGGCACCCAGTCATGCAGGGCGAGCGCCAACGCCACAATCCCCCACAGCGGGAAGTACCCGGCGAGCCGCAGCATGCGGGCCCAGCCGGGGTCGTAAATGCCGGAAAATGTGAAGTGATGGAAGATCCACTGATCCGACACGTGCGCGACGAGAAACAGGACACCAAGCGTCCCGATGACAAGGATCTCGGGACTGGGCTGCCTGCGGAGCATGGACATCTTGCTTCGGGCGGGCGAGCCCGGCTCGTGCTATCTCGCGATCCAGGGCTGGCCGGTGGCGAGCAGTGCCGCCAGGGCCAGCCCGAACGCGATGCGGTACCAGGCGAACACGTCGAACGAGCGGTGCGACACGAAGCGGACGAGCCACCGGACCACTACCAGCGCGCTCGCGAACGCCACCACGAAGCCCGTCGCGAACATCAGGGCGTCGGATCCCGACAGCAGGTGGCGATTCTCCCACAAGTCCAGGCCCGTGGCCGCGAACATCACGGGAATGGCGAGCAGGAACGAGAACTCCGCGGCCGCCGGGCGCCCGACGCCCGCCAGCAGCGCCCCCATGATCGTGGCACCCGAGCGCGACACGCCCGGGATCAGCGAGCACACCTGGGCGATCCCGATCCACAGCGCGGTACGATAGCCGATCTGCATCACCGTCTCGATGCGGGGAGCCGGGCGCCAGCGCTCGATCGCCAGGATGGCGACGCCGCCCGCGATCAGTGCGGCGATCACCACCCGAGGCGTGAACAGGTGCGCGGTGATCCAGTGGTGCGTGAGTAGTCCCACGAGCGCCGCCGGCAGGAACGCGACCAGCAACGCCAGAATGAGCTGCCGCGACTCCGCGGCGGCAAGGCCGTCTTTCACCACGCGCCACAACAGGCCGCGATACAGCCAGACCACGGCCAGGATGGCGCCGAGCTGGATGATGATTTCGAAGGCGGCGGCGCGCGGACCCACGAAGCCGAGCGCGTGGCCCACCAGGATCAGGTGGCCGGTGGACGAGACGGGGAGGAACTCCGTCGCGCCCTCGACCAGCCCGAGGATGATCGCGGCGAGGATGGTGGACACGGCTTCAAGCTACACGAAGGCCGGTCACGAAGCGCAAGGCGCGCCACGAGAGCCCGCCGAGCATCGTCACGCCGCCCGGCGGCCCAATTCGTACCGTCCACGCGGAGATGTCGCAGGGCGCTTGACCCGTGCTTGACTGGCCGGCGCATACTTGGACTTGGCGATTTACCGGAACGTGACGTTTGAGGTCCTCTTGCGTTGAGCGAGGCTTCCCATGAATCACATCCCACGCGTGGCTCTACTCATTGCGCTGGTCGCGGCTTGTCAGGATCGAAGCGTCGCACCCACGGCCGACCGACCGTCGTACAGCACGATGGCGTCCGTTGCGTGCCCTTCAAGCCCCACGTTCACAGTCAGCGATGAAGCAGGCCTGCGCGCTGCCCTCGCCGCGGCCAGTCCCGGCGCCGTGATCGCGATCCGTGGCATGATCGGGATTGGGGCCGATGTCTTTGTCACAATGCCGAATGTGACACTCACCTGCGCGGCATCGGGCGCTGGTCTCTTTGCGCTGAGCCCCTCCCTGGACGCACTGATCGTGGTCGATCTGGGTGGCTCGGGCGTCGTTGTAGATGGCCTCGTGCTGGACGCCAGTGCAGTCTCCGTCGACGGTGAGGCGTACTTCGCCGGCGACTTCTTTGGACCAGGTCTACCTGTGCCCGGCGTGCGGTTTACACACAACACAGTCACTTGTAGCCCAGGGGCTTGCATTTTCCTCGCGGGCACATCAGGTGCGGTGGTCTCGAACAACACATTCACTTCGCCCGGATCCGTGACCGGGGTTCACGTGCAGTTGGGCGTTGAGGACCTCGACAGCGTTCGGATCGAGGGCAACACGGTTGTTGCGACCGCGCCGTCGACCGATTTCCGGTTCGGTGGGATTCGGCTGGTAGGCGCGCGACATGCGGTCGTCCGGGACAACATCGTCACGGGGCCTTGGGCTAACGCGTTGAGCCTCGCGTCCCTCTCGATGAGCATTGTCACTGAAAACCACTTGAACGGGGCCGCCGTCTACGGCATCGGGCTCACCAGAAATCCCTTTCTGACAGCCTTCGTGCTGAACAGCACCTTTCGCTCCAATGTGGTCACCGGGGCCGCGAGCGGCGGCGTGTTCGCCCGGAAGGCGTGCGGAAACGTGTTCGTGGGGAACAACCTTCAGGGAAACGGGAGCAATATCGGTCTGATCTTCCCCGACACGTCGGGGGCGAATACGGTGGTCGGCAACCCGAGCGTCATCGTGGACAACGGTGCGTACGACTGTAACGGTGACGGGGTGAACGACCCCAACATCATCACGGGCGCGGGAGCGGTGATGCACGGCGTGAACGTAGGTCCGGCGGTGAGCGAGGCAATCGTGAGCTCCAACCGCCTCCAGTAGCCAGCACACGCCGTCTGACCGCTGGTCTTCTGCTCGCAACCGCGCCGCTCGTCGCGCAGACCCAGCGCTTGTAGCGTTACACCGCGACCACGCCGATCACCTCCTCCGGCGCCAGGGAGGAGGATGCTCGACAAGGTCGCGCAGGGAGTGTTGACTGTCGAGGAGCTGGCGGCAGATGCGCGCCGCCTTCGGGAGACCTCCTCAATTCCTCAAGTAGACAAGTCGCTCCTGCGCTGATAGCTTCGCCGCTTCCCATTCAACCCTATGCCACCGTTCCTTGCAGAGCTGCTCGGCACCATGCTGTTGATCATCCTGGGCGATGGCGTGGTCGCCAACGTCGTGCTCAATAAGACCAAAGGCCAGAACGCCGGGTGGATCGTCATCACCGCGGGCTGGGGGTTCGGCGTGACGGTCGCGGTGTATGCCGTCGGCACGTTCAGCGGCGCGCATTTGAACCCCGCGGTGACCATTGGCCTCGCCTCGATCGGCAAGTTCGCGTGGGCGAGCGTGCCCGTCTACATCGCCGCCCAAATGCTCGGCGCGTTCCTCGGCGCCGCGATCGTCTGGCTCGCCTATCTGCCGCACTGGGCGGTCACGGACAACCCGTCATCCAAGCTGGCCGTCTTTTGTACCGGCCCCGCCATCCGTAACCCCGGGGCGAATCTCCTGACCGAGATCATCGGCACCATCATCCTGGTGCTCGGCGTGCTGGCCATCCTCACGCCGAAGAACCTGAACCCCGCACATGGGTGGGACGTGGGATTCGGGCCGTGCCTCGTCGGCATCATCGTATGGGCCATCGGCCTGTCGCTGGGCGGACCGACCGGTTACGCAATTAATCCGGCACGCGACCTGGGGCCCCGGCTCGCCCACGCCGTCCTGCCCGTCGTCGGGAAGGGAAACTCCGACTGGGGCTACGCGTGGATCCCCATCGCAGGCCCTGTGATCGGCGGCCTGATCGCGGCCTTCCTTTATAAGGTCGCCTGGTCGGCCACATGAAACACATCCTGGCCCTCGACCAGGGCACGACGAGCTCGCGCGCGATGGTGTTCGACCACAGCGGGAGCGTGGTGGCGCTGGCGCAGAAGGAGTTTCGTCAGATTTTTCCCCAGCCCGGCTGGGTGGAGCACGATGCGACGGAGATCTGGGCCACGCAGCGGCACACGGCGACGGAAGCCCTCGGCAAGGCCGGCCTGACGGCCGCCGACATCGCCGCGATCGGGATCACGAATCAGCGCGAAACCACCGTGGTCTGGGACCGCGAGACGGGCGAGCCGCTGCATCACGCCATCGTGTGGCAGGATCGCCGCACGGCCGCCCGGTGCGACCAGTTGAAGGCCCGCGGGCTGGCGCCATTGATCAAACGCAAGACTGGCCTCGTGGTGGACGCCTATTTCTCCGGCACGAAGCTCGAGTGGCTGCTTCGCAATGTTCCGGGCGCGCGCGCCAAAGCGAAGGCCGGCAGGCTGGCGTTCGGCACCGTGGACTCGTGGCTCGTGTGGCATCTCACGGGCGGTCGCGTGCACGTGACCGATCCGAGCAACGCGTCGCGCACGATGCTGTTCAATCTCCGGACCGGCGATTGGGACGACGAGCTGCTGAAGCTGTTCGGCGTGCCGCGCTCGGTGCTGCCGGCGGTCGGCTCGTCGAGCGAAGTGTACGGTGAGACGAGGCTGTTCGGGGGGGGCGGATCGATCCCCATCGCGGGCATCGCGGGCGACCAGCAGGCTGCGCTGTTTGGCCAGGCTTGTACGCAGCCGGGAATGGTGAAGAACACCTATGGGACCGGCTGTTTCATGCTGATGAACACCGGTACCAAACCGATCGTGTCCAAGAACAATCTCCTGACGACCGTGGCGTGGCGCATCGGGAACCGGACCGAGTACGCGCTCGAGGGCAGCATTTTCATCGCCGGGGCGGTGGTGCAATGGCTGCGCGACGGACTGGGCATCATCGAGTCGTCGTCGGAAGTCGAAGCCCTGGCCTCCCGGGTGGAAGATACGGGTGGGGTGTATCTGGTCCCCGCGTTCGCCGGACTGGGCGCCCCGCACTGGGATCAATACGCGCGCGGTGTTCTCGCCGGCGTCACGCGCGGCACCACGGCGGCGCATATCGCACGCGCGGCGTTGGAAGGCATCGCGTTTCAGGTGGCCGACGTGCTCCGCGCGATGGAGGCCGATGCCAGGATCAAGCTGAAGGAGCTGCGCGTGGATGGCGGCGCGTCCGCCAACAACCTGCTGATGCAATTCCAGTCGCATCTGCTGGGCGTTCCCGTAGTGCGGCCCAAAGTCACCGAGACCACGGCGCTGGGGGCGGCGTATCTCGCGGGATTGGCGGTCGGCTACTGGAAGGACCAGAAACAGATCGCGGCGCAGTGGCAGGTGGATCGCCGCTTCACGCACGCGATGAAGCCGGCGCAGCGCCAGCAGCTCGAGGCCGGGTGGCGCAAGGCGCTCGAGCGGGCCAAAGGATGGGAGGCTCCATAGAAGTCGTCATCAAGCGGGACTACGACCAGATGAGCAAGACGGCGGCGCAGCTCGTCGTCGACGTGCTCAACACGAAGCCGAATGCCGTGCTCGGCATGGCGACGGGGTCCACGCCGCTCGGCCTGTATCAGGAGTTGGTGCGCCTGTACCAGGCCGGGCAGGTCGACTTCTCTCGCGTGACGACGTTCAACCTCGACGAATACGTCGGCCTGCCCGCGACTCACCCGCAGAGCTACCACTACTTCATGCACGAGCACTTCTTCCAGCACGTGAATATCCCGCAACACAACATCAACATCCCCTCGGGCACGACCAGCAACTATCCCGCGTTCTGCCAATGGTACGAGGGGCGGATTGCGGAGTGCGGTGGGATCGACCTGCAGATCCTGGGCATCGGGACCGACGGCCACATCGCTTTCAACGAGCCAGGCAGCTCCCTCAGCTCGCGCACGCGGCTCAAGACGTTGTCCAAGCAGACCATCGACGACAACGCCCGGTTCTTCGATGCCCGAGAGGATGTGCCGGTCTATGCGATTACGATGGGCGTCGGGACCATCCTCGATGCGCGGCGGCTGGTCCTGGTGGCGAGCGGTAAGTCCAAGGCCAAGGCGATCGCCCAAGCCGTCGAGGGATCGGTCACCAGCATGGTGACGGCGAGTGCACTCCAGCTGCACCGGGATGCGACCGTCATCATCGACGAGGCGGCGGCGGCCAGCCTGGCCATGCGCGACTACTACGAGTTCATCTACGCCGCCAAACCGGCGGCGCCGAGGGCGTAGGTGGGCGATCGCCCGATCATCCGGGTCCAACACATCGTCAAGTCGTTCGGCACCATCATGGCCGTCAACGACGTCTCCTTCGACGTCCGCCCCGGGGAGATTTTCGCGTTCCTGGGGCCGAACGGCGCCGGCAAGACGACTACCATCAAGATGCTCACCACCCTGTCGCGTCCGACGTCGGGCTCGCTCGAGCTCGACGGACTCGATGTCACCACGCATCAGACGGCAGTCCGCAAGCGGTTCGGCGTCGTCTTCCAGGATCCGAGTCTCGACAGCGAGCTCACGGCATGGGAGAACATGGATATCCACGGGGTGCTGTACCACGTGCCGCGGCACGCCCGGCGGGAGCGGTGTGAAGTCCTGTTGCGGATGTTCGAGCTGTGGGAGCGGCGCGATGACCTGGTGAAGACGTTCTCCGGGGGCATGAAGCGCCGCCTCGAGATCGCCCGCGGGCTGCTGCACACGCCGAAAGTCTTGTTTCTCGACGAGCCGACGCTTGGCCTCGATCCGCAGAGCCGCAATCAGATGTGGACCCACGTGCGCAATCTCAGGGCCACCGAGGGCGTCACCGTGTTTCTCACCACCCACTACATGGACGAAGCGGATCGTGTGGCCGACCGCATTGCCGTGATCGACCACGGGCGCCTGGTAGCCACCGGCTCGTCGGCGGAGCTCAAGCAGCAAACCGGTACCGATTCGCTGGAAGCCGCGTTTTTGGCGCTCACCGGCACGACGATCCGGGACGAGAGCGCCACGGCCGCGGACCAGATGCGTCAGGTCGCCCGCGTGTGGAGGAGATGAGCGGATGAACGTCGTCTTCGTGCTCTGGCTGCGGGAAGTGAAAAAATACCTGCGCTCGCGCGTCCAGATCGTCGCGTCGCTCGGCGGCCCGCTCATGTACCTGGGCGTGCTCGGGTTCGGCCTCGGGCCGGTGTTTCAGCGCGCCGGCGAAGGCAGCTATCTCCAGTTCATGGCGCCCGGCGTGATCGGCATGGCCGTGCTGTTCACCGCCATGTTCTCGGGAATCGCCATGCTGTGGGACCGCCAGTTCGGTTTCCTCAAGGAGACGCTGGTCGCGCCGGTGCCGCGCCTGGCGATCATGATCGGGCGCACGCTCGGCGGTGCCACGGTCGCGGTGTTGCAGGGCACGCTGATTTTCGTCGTCACCCTCATCGCCGGATTCCGCCCCGTGAGCGTCCTCACCGTGCCGCTCGCGTTTCTCCTGATCGCGCTGATCGCCGTGGTGTTTGCGGCGCTCGCGACGGCGATCGGATCGACCATCAAGGAGATGCAGGGGTTCCAGATGGTGATGAACTTCCTCGTGATGCCGATCTTCTTTCTCTCCGCCGCGATCTACCCGCTCGAGGGCCTCCCTCGAGTGCTCGCGGCGCTCACCCGGGTCGATCCGCTCACCTATGGCGTCGACGGGATGCGCGGCCTGCTGACCGGACGCGCGCACTTCGGCGTCGCGTTCGACGTTGCGGTGCTGGTGGCGGTCGGGGTCTTGTTCGTGGCCGCCGGCGCATGGCGGTTCTCGAAAATCGAGGCTTAAAAATGGCGCGCTTTCTTGTGTTGCTGCTCCTGCTCGCGAGGAGTGCTCCATCCCAGACCCGCGCGATCGTCTATACCACTGCCGAGAGCACGAGCTTCCGGCTGACGCCAACAGACACCCTGACGTTCAAGCCGTCCGAGCTCACGTCGGAAGCGAAGGTGTACGTCTTCGTCGATCCGCGGAAAACCTTCCAGCCGTTCCTCGGGATCGGGGGGGCGCTCACCGATGCTGCGGCGGAGACCTTCGCCAAGCTTCCCGCTGTGCGACAGGAAGAATTGCTGCAGGCGTATTACAGCCCCGACCGCGGGATCGGGTACACCCTGGCCAGGACCAACATCCACAGTTGTGACTTCTCGAGCGAGAGCTACACGTACGTCGACGAGGGTGACAAGGAACTGAACTCATTCTCCATCGCGCACGACCTGCGCTACAGAATCCCCCTGATCAAGCGAGCGATGGCCGCGAGCGGCAACAAGCTCAAACTCTTTGCCAGTCCCTGGAGCCCGCCGGCGTTCATGAAGGACAACAATGACATGCTGCACGGCGGTCACCTTCGCTCCGAGTACGCTCATTCCTGGGCTCTCTATTTTGCGAAGTTCATTCAGAGCTATCGCAAGGAAGGCGTGCCGATATGGGGGATCACCATCCAGAACGAGCCGATGGCCGTCCAGCGGTGGGAGTCCTGTGTCTATCAGGCGGGGGACGAGCGCGATTTTCTCAAAGATTACCTTGGCCCGGTCATGGTGCAGCAGGGGCTCCGGGACGTGAACATCATCGTGTGGGATCATAACCGCGACCTCATCATCCAGCGGGCGCAGACGATCTTCGACGATTCGCAGGCCGCGAAGTACGTCTGGGGGATCGGATTCCACTGGTACGAGGATTGGTCGGGTGGACAGCAAATGTACGGCAATGTGGCCCTGGTGAACCGGCTCTATCCCGACAAGCACATCCTCTTTACCGAGGGCACACCGGCGAGCTTCGATTCGACGGCGTATGGACGATGGAGCCTGGGAGAGGCGTACGGCCGGTCGATGATCAACGATTTCAATTCAGGGACCGAGGGATGGACCGACTGGAACATTCTGCTCGATGAGCGCGGTGGCCCGAACCACGTGGGGAACTTCTGCTTCGCGCCGATCCATGCCGACACGCGTACCGGCACGCTCATCTACACCAATTCCTACTACTATATCGGCCACTTCTCGAAGTTCATCCGTCCCGGTGCCAGACGGATCCTCGCGTCACCGAGCCGCAGCATGCTGCTCACCACGGGCTTTGTCAACGAAGATGGTACGGTGGCAGTCGTGGTCATGAACCCGACGCCGCGTGGCGGGCCATACTCGCTCGTGGTCGGCGCTGCGTCAGTGGAGATCAACTCGCTGCCACATTCGATCCAGACGGTGGTGTTCAGAGCTCGTTGACGCGACGTTGATCACGCCGGTCCAGGTTTAGTTGCCATGACGCCCGAGTCCGCCTACGTTCCGAGCATGTCGTCTCCCGCGTTCATGACGGCGGAGCAACTCCTGGGCGTGAGCATTCCCGGGAGGCGGGTGGAGTTGGTTCGTGGGGCGCTGATCGTCCGAGAGCCAGCAGGGCTCCGTCAGGGTCGGGTGGTGGCGACCCTATCACGACAGCTCATGGACCATGTCGAGGCGAACGACCTCGGCCAGGTCTACGCGGGGGACACTGGGTTCACCCTCGCTCGCAGCCCGGATACCGTGCGGGCTCCGGACATTGCCTTCATTCGACGGGATCGAGTGCCCCATCCGGAGCCCTCGGGCTATCCGGATTTGGCTCCGGACCTGGCCGTCGAGGTGCTGTCGCCCCACAACCGACCGGGAGAAACGTTGGCTAAGGTCGCGGACTGGTTGAGCAGCGGGACCAGCCTTGTTTGGGTCATCGACCCGGAACGACGCCAAGCCCGTGTGTACCGCCAGGACGGCACCGAAGCCGTCGTGCTGGGCGGCGAAGCCCTCCGTGGCGAGGACTTGCTGCCCGGATTTAGTTGCGCACTCGACGCGATCCTCTAGGCGTCCCGCCCCTTTTCTCTATCCCGGTATGGCTCTCGTTGTTTTCCTCCGGGGCGTCAATGTTGGCGGGCACAGGACGTTTCGCCCAAGCATCCTCGCGAGAGAACTGAGCGACTATGATGTGGTGAATGTGGGCGCTGCAGGCACGTTTGTCGTTCGCAAGCCTGGATCGCGAGCGAAGTTTCGTACGGCATTGCTCCGGCAGCTGCCATTCGAAGCGCATGTCATGCTGTGCGACGGCCGCGATCTTCTCCGTCTGGAGACCGAGAATCCGTTTGGAGCTGAGTCGTCACGCCCCGATGTTGTTCGATTCGTGAGCATCCTGTCGAAAGCCGGCCGCGTCCGGGCTCCCATCCCAATCACGCTTCCGCCAAGTGGGAAGTGGTTGTTGAGAGTCATCGCTTCGAAAGACCGATTCGTCTTCGGAGTGTACCGTCGTCACATGAAAACGATCGGCTATCTTGGCCGGATCGACAAACTGTTCGGCGCACCGGCGACGACACGGAATTGGAACACCATCGTTGCGATCGTGCGGATTTTGAAAGGCCAGGGGAAGAAAGGCGGCTGATTAGACGCCACGAAGAACCCAGTGCTAGGCCGCTCGAGTGTGTGGCGAGCGTCCCAGAGCGGACTGAATGAGCAGGAACTCGCCCACGTTTTCCATCGTGAGGAGCCCCACCAGGGCACCGCGACTTGTGACCGGCAGCGTGTGGCAGTTGCAGGACTGCAGCCGCGCGAAGGCCGTTTCCAGCATGTCGGCCGCGTCCACGACCTCGAACTCGCGGCGCATGATGTCGCGCACGCGCCAATCGGATGCCCGCTGAGCCAGCGCCTTGAGCACATCGCTGCGCAGCAGCACGCCCGAAAGCCGGCCCCCCTGACTGCCCTGGCCGCCGTCGAGCACTGGGAAGTCCTGCTGCGATCCCGCGAGGATCAGCTCGAGCACTCGTTTCGCGGTGTCATCCGGCGCGACCGTGTGGAAGTCGGTGAGCATGGCGCGACTCACCGGAATGCCGCTCAAGGCGGTGCGCATTTGCACCATGCTCGCCTCCTGGGCCGCGCCGATCCAGACGAAGAACGCGATGAACAGGAGGAACGGGTTCGTGAGCAGACCGACCAGGCCGAACACGAGGGCCATCGCCTGCCCGACGTGCGCGGAGACTTGCGTGGCCCGGACGTAATCCATGCGCATGGCCAGCAGAGCCCGCAGCACCCGACCGCCGTCCATGGGGAAGGCGGGGAGCAGGTTGAAGACCGCCAGTGAGACGTTCACGAGCAGCAGTCGCTCGAGGAACGGCCCACCCGCCATGGTGAGCGTGGAGAACGGGCGCAAGGTCTGCGAGAGGAGGAGCCACACGTACAGTGCCGCCGCGATGACCACATTCACGGCGGGGCCCGCCAGCGACACCCACACCTCCTGCCGCGGATCATCAGGTATGCGCTCGAGTCGGGACACGCCACCGATCGGCAGCAAGGTGATATCCCGGGTGCGGATGCCGTACCGCCGGGCGGTGAGCGCGTGGCCGAGCTCGTGCAAAACCACGCAGGCAAACAAGGCAAGGATGAACGCGATGCCGTCGAGCGCCGCCGCGCTGCCGCCCGCGAGCCAGTACGTGACCCCGACCCATGCGAGGAGCAGGAAGAACGTGGCGTGCACATAGAGGCCGATGCCCGCCACCGATCCGAGCTTCCAGGACCATTTCATCTCGGTCACCCTCGATCAATAACCGTCGACTTCCACGACAGCCTGTCTTCGGACATTCGTCACTCTAGCCGAACGTGAAAGCAAAAGCCGCCACGCCCGCATCGAGAAACTCGATTTCGAACTGCCGATCGGCGATGGGCTTGGGTTGTCGGATCAGTTGATACAGCCGTTGTTCGCTGGCCGTGCCGTGGCCCTGGTCGTCGACGTCTATGCCGTGAGCAGCACCCGGGGCCCGCCCGTCGATAAGCACGCGAAAGCGCGCGGATGTTCCTGGCGCTACCGGTCCCATGACGAGATGGAGATCGCGGGCGTGAAAGCGGTACGCGATCCGCCCGTTGGCCTTGTTGAGCACCGTGGCCTGTTTCCCGACCGTCCAGTCGCCGGAAAGCGCCCACTGGTTGAGGCGCAACCGCGCGGGGACGTCATAGACGCGGGGGGTGTCCGACGCCACCCCACCAGGAGACGCGAAGTTTTCGGTGCGCTCATAGCCGACATAGTTCTCCGGAGACTGCAAGCTCTCCCAATCGGCTGGAGCTTCAATTCCGCGGGCGTCTACAGAAACCTTTCCGGGACCGATCCCGCCGTGTCCGGCCTCGGCCAGCAATTGCTGTAGGGTCACTTCCGACTGGTCGTATTCCCCCTCGCCGAAGTACCGATGTCGGATCTGCCCTTGCGCATCGACGAAATAGAGGGCCGGCCAGTACTGGTTGCTGAATCCTCGCCATATCGCGTAGTCGTTATCGATCGCGATCGGATAATCGACCCTTATGTCCTTCACCGCTCGCCGCACGTTCTCGATGTCCTTTTCAAATGCGAACTCCGGCGTGTGCACGCCGATCACGACCAATCCCTGATCCTTGTATTGCTCGCCCCACGCGCGGATATACGGAAGGGTGCGGAGCCAGTTGATGCAGGTGTAGGTGCAAAAGTCGATGAGGACGACCTTTCCCCGCAGCCCGGCCGCTGTCAACGGCGCCGAGTTGAGCCAGCTCGTCACGTTGCTAAGAGAATCCAACTCACCTTCACTGGGTGAGTGGAAAGCTGCGGGCGCCAGGCGGTGTACGAGTGCCTTCGCAGAGCCGAACCCGTCGAGCTGGGTGGCGACAATAGCCGTGGCGGCAGTGCCCAGGAAGCGACGGCGATCATGGTTGAGCACTTTCAGGCCTTCAGGAACGTCAGCAGGTCGGCGTTAATGGTGTCCGCCTCGGTCGTGGGCATGCCGTGCGGAAAGCCCTTGTAGGTTTTTAGCGTACTATTCTTCAACAACTTTGCCGACAGCGGTGCCGAATCGGCATACGGCACGATCTGATCGTCATCGCCATGCATCACCAGGACCGGCACAGTGATCTTCTTTAGGTCTTCGGTGAAGTCCGTCTGGGAGAAGGCAACGATGCCGTCATAGTGCGCTTTGGCTCCTCCCATCATCCCTTGGCGCCACCAATTCCAGATCACACCCTGAGAGGGTTTCGCACCCGGTCGGTTATAACCATAGAACGGTCCTGCCGGCAGATCGTAATAGAACTGGGCTCGGGTGGCGGCGAGCTGCGCCTGCAACCCATCAAAAACCTCCTTGGGCAGCCCGCCCGGATTGGTCGCCGTCTTTACCATCAGCGGCGGCACCGCGCTGATGATCACCGCCTTTGCCACCCGGCTTTCGCCGTGGCGCGCCAGGTAGTGCACGACTTCGCCGCCACCGGTCGAGTGGCCCACGTGCACCGCACCCTTGAGGTTGAGATGCGCGGTCAGTTCGGCGAGGTCGTCGGCGTAATGATCCATGTCATGGCCACCGCCGACCTGGGTGGAGCGGCCATGGCCGCGCCGGTCGTGGGCGATGACGCGATAGCCGCGCTCGAGGAAGAACAGCATCTGCGCGTCCCAATCATCGGCCGACAGCGGCCAGCCATGGCTGAACACGATGGGCTGACCTTTGCCCCAGTCCTTGTAGAAGATCTCAACGCCGTCTTTGGTGGTGATCGTGTTCACAGAACGCGCTCCTTGGGTACGAGCGGGGGCGGTCGCCCTCGCCTGGGCATCGGCGGTAAGCGTCGCCGCCGGCATGGCCGCGGCGGCAACCACGGCAGCGCTCGTGACCAAGAAGTCTCGGCGCGATGCACCACCTTCTGCAGCTCGGTTCCGTCTCATAGTTCCTGAAATCCCTTTCATTTATCTCTCGCACCAGCTAACGCAGTGACCGGAACCCCGCCCGCAGCTCTGTCACGAACGTCTCCGGCTGCTCCCACGCCGCGAAGTGCGTGCCCTTGGGAAGGCGGGTGTACCGGAGCAGCTTGGGATACGCGCGCTCGGCCCAACTCTGCGGGGCTTGATAGATCTCGTCCGGATACGCCATCACGGCTACTGGAAGCTGAACGCCCCGGGCGTCGAAGAAGCCGCCCTTGCCCCCCAGCTGCAGTGTGCTCCAATAGAGACGCGCCGAGGAGACCGCGGTGTTCGTCAACCAGTAGAGGGTGACGTTGTCGAGGATGTCGTCGCGCGACAGGCCCTCACTGCCGCCATCAAAGACGCGCACGATGAGCTCCTCGCTGCGCGCGTCGTGGTCGATCATCCAGGCCGCGAGACCGACGGGGGAATCGGCGAGCGCGTACAGCGTCTGCGGCCGGAGCCCCATCTCGTTCGCGTAGCCGAGCCCCTTCTTGTAAAAGAAGTCGATCTGGTCCCAGGCACGCCGTTCGTCCGCTGACAAGGTGGCCGGCGGCGCCTCGCCACGGGCCATGGCCTGCGCGATCTCGGGCGGAACCGTGGCCGCCATGTTGGTGGAGATTCCGAGCAATCCTGGGGGTTGCTGCAGGGCCATCACCTCCGAGACCGCGTTCCCCCAGTCGCCGCCCTGCGCGACATAGCGCGTGTAGCCGAGGCGCTGCATGAGCTCCGCCCACGCGCGCGCGATGCTGACGGGGTGCCAGCCCGGAGCAGTCGGCTTGCCCGAGAATCCATAGCCCGGCAGCGACGGTATCACGACGTGGAACGCATCCGCGGCCGTCCCGCCAAATGCGGTCGGGTTCGTGAGCGGCTCGATGATCTTCAGCTGCTCGATGATCGAGCCGGGCCAGCCGTGCGTGACGATGACGGGCAGCGCGTTCGGGTGCTTCGACTTCACGTGAATGAAATGCACGTCGAGCCCGTTGATCTCGGTGGTGAACTGCGGCAGTGCGCTCAACTTTGCCTCGCACTTCTTCCAGTCGTATGCAGTTCCCCAGTAACGCGCGAGGTTTTGCATCGTGCGGAGCGGCACGCCGTCCGATGAATCCGGCACCCATTCCCGCTCGGGCCACTTGGTCGCGTTGACGCGGCGGCGCAGGTCGGCCAGGTCCGCATCCGACGCCTTGAAACTGAACTGACGAATCTCGGCCCCAGCTCTGCCCTTCGGTTGCGCGACGTCAGTGACTGCGTGCGTCATGGTGTTGATCCTCCCGAGAAGTCCTAGCGGGCCAGCGGCAACGGTTGCCGCTGCAACCCCGACAAACCGACGGCGATCGAAATCAGGCGTTTGTGACATACCGTGCCTCCTTACTTTGTTCAGTAGTCGATGCGCGGTTCACCATCCAGCACGCGTCGCTGGACTGCGGGCCAGAACCCGGCTCGCCGCCACGACCCACAGGAGGCCGAGGATGGGCCAGACGAAGCGCGAATAGACACCGTCTGGGGCCCAGAATCCTCCGCTCACCCACGTAGTGCCGCCCAACACGCCGAGCACGACGACTGCGACCCCCGCCCCGAAGAGGGCGTTTGAGATCAGCCCGGCCCGCCAGAGTCCGAACGACCCGGACATGATCAGCATCGCACGCGGGAAGGAACTCAACACGACCAGGGCCCACGCGAAGTCGTTCAGGCCCGAGGTGAGCGTCGTATTTCCTGAGCCCGCGATCGAGTACGCGAGGGCCGCGCTCAGCGCGATGAGTAGCAGGAACAGGCCTCCGACCGCTGCGCTGGAAGCGGTCGCCGCCGCGCCCCAACCGTCCTGCCCGGCATCCGCCAAGGTGGTCCGAAGCGCCGCCGCGAACCACAAGAGGTTGAGGACCGCCAGGCCGGAGACCGCCGCGGCGATCAGAATACGCGTGTGATGGCCGCCGTAGAAGGCGACGAGTGCGTCAGCCGACGCGCCCACCTGCGGCTGAGAGCCGTAGATGACATACGCGATGATGGCGAAAATGACGAAGTTGTTGCCGCTCATGCGCCACAAGCGTTCCCAGAACCCGCGGGTGGTGTACAGGCTGGTGGATGAGGGCATGGCTGTGGTGGACGCGCTCATGAGGATCTCCTCTCGAGCTGCAGATGAATTCGGAAGCCGGGTGCTGTGCCTACCGCAAGGACTTGAACGCCGCGCGCAGCTCAGCCGCGAAGAGCTCCGGCTGCTCCCACGCGGCGAAGTGGCCGCCCTTGGGGGCCTCGTGGAAATAGATCAGGTTCTTATAGGCACGACGGACCCATGACTCCGGCGGCTGATAGGCGTCTTCCTGGAAATTCGTGACCGCCACCGGCAGCAAGAGCTCGGTCGTCTTCCAGACAGCCGAGCTGGTCGGACCTCTTCCCTTGTTTTCCCAATACAGCCGCCCCGCCGAGGTCGAGGTGTTCGTCAACCAGTACAACGTGAAGTCGTCGAGCACCTGGTCTTTGGTCGGAGTCCTCGTGGGATCGTCGCCGTAAGTCCACTTCGCGAAGCCTGGATGAACGAGCATGAACGCAGCGAGGCCGGCCGGCGAATCATTCAGACTGTACCCGACGGCTTGCGGGCGCGCGCTCAGCATCACGAAGTAGGCAGCACTCCCGCTCATGGCGTACTTCCGCGACGCTTCAAAAGCGGCGCGCTCTTGGTCGGAGAGTCCCGCCGGCTCGGGCGCGCCGGTGGCGAGCGCCGCTCCCACCTCGGGCGGCACCGCCGCGGGCAAGTTGAGATGAACGCCGAGCAATCCCGGCGGCGCCTGTCGGGCAAACTCGGTCGAGATGACGGCACCCCAGTCGCCGCCCTGGGCGACGTAGCGCGCGTAGCCGAGTCGCCTCATCAGCGCGGCCCAGACTTGTGCGACGTGCTCAGGACCCCAACCGGGGGCGGTTGGTCTGCCGGAGAAGCCATAGCCCGGTATCGACGGGATCACGACGTCGAAAGCGTCGGCGGCAGTGCCGCCGTGCGCGACCGGATCGGTGAGTGGACCGATAGTCCCGACGAACTCGAACACCGAGCCCGGCCACCCGTGCGTGATGAGCACCGGCAGCGCGTTCTTTTCCTTCGACTTGACCTGAATGAAATGAATGTCCAGCCCGTCGATGTTCGTCGTGAACTGCGGCAACGCGTTCAGCGTCGCCTCCGCCTTACGCCAGTCGTAGCCCGAGCCCCAGTACTGCACCAGCGCCTGCAGCCTGGCCAGCTGGGCACCCTGCGTCTGATCGGTGACGGTTTCCTTGTCGGGCCAGCGCGTCGCTTGGAGCCGATGACGGAGATCGGTGAGTGCTTCGGCCGAAACGTGCACCCGGAACGGCCGGATGCTCGAGTCTACCGTGGCGGTTTGGGCGTGCAGCAGCGCTGGCAGCGACGCGCCCAGGGCCGCCTGAAGAGCGCAGACACGGAAGCTGAGAGCTCGCATGGCGGACTCCGAGAGAGAATTGATTGTGGCGACCGCTCGGTGTGTCCAGCGCGAGCTGATCCAGCCCATGACTCGCGGCAAAAAAAGGACCGGCCAAGCGGGTACCTCGCTCAGCCGGTTTCGCGATTTGCTCCCCTCGAGGCATAGGCGAGCCGCACGACATCGCGCCTCGGGGATCAGTGCATCTGAGTAACGTTGCAATATGCTTGCGATTGGGTCGACCGCAAGAGCGCGCCCTACGTCTTCGACTTGTCCACGGCTGGTGCTAGCTCCCATCTCCTTCAGCGGGCGATCTACGTGGGAGGCTTGTCGCTATTGAAAATGTTGCGCAGCACCTTCCACTCTCCGTTCACGCGCGTCCACGCCTCCACGTGGCTCGTGACGGACCACCGCTTACGTCGGTTGCTCAGTCTCCGTCTCAACGGGAGCCTACCGCTAGGGTGGGTAGCAACTCCGGCGTCTTCGCCGTCCCACTGACTCGGAGCCGGATCCACATCCCGGCGGCGCCGTGCCCGGGCACGGCGCCGCCGGGATGTGGATCC
>Ga0209161_10000692_pt1 | contig 27499 bp, 26 predicted proteins | sample GraSoiAngelo_155_FD_186169 | JGI IMG/M metagenome (GOLD analysis project Ga0209161, IMG submission 186169) | Grasslands soil microbial communities from the Angelo Coastal Reserve, California, USA - 14_1009_13_30cm (SPAdes) (version 2) | ecosystem: Environmental > Terrestrial > Soil > Grasslands... | reverse complement strand
CTTCAGGTGCTGATGGTCTCGGGAATCATGTACATCAGCGGCAGAGAGAGGAGTCTCCGCGCTGCGACGGAGTTCATTGCCGCGCTTGGGGCCAATGTTGGTGTGGGAATGCTTTTTCGTGAGGGCGCGCGCGCAATGCTGAAGTTTTTTCCGGGATGGGGGAACGTGGTTTGCGGGATGGTCGCCGGCGCGGGAACGTACGCGATGGGTCGCGCGGCGACGGCGTACTTTCTCGAAGGCGCTTCCTTGAAAGAGGCGCGGCAAACGTACCTGAAGAGCAGACGAAAACGGTCTCGTCGCGCGTTGCCATCGCATGAATAGGGATTGGGGCGTCGGCGATTACAGACGTCGGATTATCATGTTCGGCACCGCAGAAATCCTGCGTGAATAACTTGTGAACAAGTTCGCCGTTTCGACGCATTTTGTTCACCTATTCTTGTGAACAAGCATGCGAGTTTCCGATGCCATCTGCGGCGGCACGCAAGATTCGAATGAAACTTTCCGACATACGCGCGACGCTTAAAGAAATCGGCGTCTTGCCGTCCAAGGCTCTGGGCCAAAATTTCCTCCACGACCAAAACCTCGCTCGCTGGATCGTCAATCAGGCCGATATCAATCCCAAAGATTATGTGGTCGAGATTGGGCCCGGTTTGGGCGCATTGACCAGATTCATTCTTGAGAAAGGCGCGCACGTTCTCGCGATCGAGAAGGACGCGCGCCTTGCAAATTTTTTGCACGAGCACTTTCGTGGCGAGCGAGTTGAAATCCTCAACATCGACGCGCTGAAATTTGATCCGCGCGTTCTTTTCGCGCAGCGCGAGGTAAAACTTATTGGTAATCTGCCATACAACATTTCCAGCCAATTGCTTTTGAAATTTCTCGGCGATCCGTCTCCTATATCATTGTGTCTGTTGATGTTACAAAATGAGATGGCGATGCGCCTTTCCGCATCACCCTGCAGCCATGATTACGGAGCGCTGACGGTGCGCGTGCAACTGCATCATCGCGTGAAACACCTGCGCAGGATTCCTGCAACCGTCTTTTTTCCACGGCCTGATGTCGATTCGGCAGTGGTGCGCCTCCTCCCGCGGGATCGCCTCGATATGCCTGCGCACGATCACGAGCTGCTTTTGAAATTGATCCGCGTCGGTTTTTCTCAGAGACGAAAACAGCTGAAAAAATTATTGCGGCAATACGTTCTTGATTGGGATACCCTCGTTCGTGCCCTGCAAATAAATCCGAACGCCCGAGCAGAGGAATTATCGTTGCTGGAATGGATCGGCCTTGCAAATTGGATTGCGCCGGCTCCTCGACCAGACACCTGGACCGCTGGCAGCGAGCTGTTTCCCGTGGTCGATGAGAACGACCGAATCCGGTGCTGCGCCAGCCGCTCTGAAGTGCATGGGAATAACTTGCGGCATCGGGCCGTTCATATCCTCATTTTCAGCGCGGGCGGTGACCTTTATCTCCAGCAACGCTCTCGTTGGAAAGATCGCCATCCATTGAAGTGGGACTCCAGCGCGGCCGGCCATGTAACCGCTGGAGAAACTTACGATGAAACAGCGGGGCGCGAACTGAAAGAGGAGTTAGGCGTTGATGTTCCGCTTAAGAGAATTTCGAAGATCACCGCTTCACCAGGCACCGACCATGAGTTTATCTGGCTCTATCGCGGCGTAATCACCGGAGATCTTTCCCCTGACAAATGCGAAATCGAAACAGGAGTGTTTCTCCCGCCGGCCATAGTTGACGGGTGGACGTCGGCGAGGCCGGAGGATTTTGCACCGGGCTTTCTACGATGTTGGAAGGCGTACCGGCGGAAATGGCATTCCGACCGCGAAGAATCTATCCGCCGAGAAATTTCCTCCGCGGCAGACGGCGCAGCATCGACTGCTTGAATTTTCGGGCGGCACGCCGCGCGGCTTGCTTTCCGCCATACACGTTGTCGCTGAACATCCTGGTCACCACACGGTCAGCGCGCAGGAAATGGACTTGAAACCCATGTGTCTGCTTCTTGGCGCGCGGTTTCGTGTCGATGCGGCGGATGTTCTCTTCCGATTGAGGATTGGGACGTTTTCGTCGTGGCATAATGACTAACGACACACTAACCAATCCATTGCGAGATTCAATGAGCCGGTGAAACAGTGCCGCGGAAGGCCTCCGGCGATGGCAAATTCCACGCGCGCCATTTCTTTTCATACTCCGCCGCCGGCAACAATGCGTAGCAAGGATGGCGCTTTGCTCGCAACCAGGTGATAATCTTCACGAGGTTATCCTGCGCCATCGTGGTGCAGCCCGTTGTGGGCCTGTTCACGCCTCGCCGGATATGAAAGAAGATGGCGCTTCCTTCTCCGGGCACAGGCGGATTCGAGTTATGCCGAATCTCAATCAGCCAGTGGTAGGCAAAATCGCCCGAGCGCATTTTTTCGTGAGTGTAATTGTCGGGCGGATTCTTCGGATCAATCACAATGTGTCGGTTGTAATTGGGCGAACGCGGGTCATCGCTCCAAACGTCTGCCTCAGTGACTTGATGGTACGGATAGTCGGCGCCGGTCGGCAGATGTGCGTCGTACCCAAACACCTGGCCGATCTCGAAAACCCCTGCCGGCGCGCGGCCATCCCGCTCCTTTTTCCGAAGGCCCGGCTCGTTTTGTCCTGCCAGTCCTGTTCCCCAGGCAAGGCCATTCTTGCCGAACAAAACGGGAAACGGCCCCGCCGCAACTATCCAGTCGCCGCCGTGTGGCCGCTCGAACAATCGCACCTCGCCGCGCATCGAATCCCAAGTCGGCGCAATTCCCAAGATAAGCTGTGTGCAATCATCGGGAACGCCGTCTGCGCAAGCGTTGCTTGTCAGCCAAATTAGCGAGAGCATCGGTAAACAGCGCAACATCGACATAAAGCTTCCGAGACTGGACGAACTTTCAAACGGTTCCGACTCTTTCTACTGCAGCAGTGTCCGCCGGAAGATATTTCACACCGAGGAGCCAGGCCAGACCGGAGAGGAGAATAATTCCGGATACAACCAGAAATGCCACATGCATGTTCGTGTGGCCGCCGATGTAGCCGAGGAGCCAGAATGCTTGCACATCGCCTAGCGCGTGGATGACGAGAATGTTGACGGCGAAGGCCGTCGCGCGCACGGCTGGCAACGAAACATTGGCCAGAGCCGTGTTTGAGGGGCCTGTGTTCAGAAACAGGAAAAAGATCGCGACGAACATTGGAATCCACGCCGCGGGGAAGGGCGTATAAAGTGTTGCAATAAAAAACGGACACGCGATCAGCATTCCGATACCTGAAACCCAGAAATAAGAACCGGCGAAACGCGAACGTAATCTATCCGCAATAACACCTCCCAGCAAAGTCGACACCAGGCCTGCTACGACGGTGATCAGGCCAAATATCGTCATTCCTACATCCGGACTTTGATTCCGATAACGGAGATATGCTGATGCCCAAAAACCCAGACCACCTGTTGCAAATGTCATCAACGTTTGAGCGACGCAGTTGATGAGATACGAACGCGTCCGGAAGAGTCTCACGTAATCTCCCAGGTTGCGACGTGGCGTTTTCTGCACCACGTGATCCGCACCGACTCGCGGATCGCGTTGCAAGAAAGACAAAAGGCCAAGCAACAAACCCGGCGGTGTGACGAGATAAAATGCCCAACGCCAGCCCAAGTGAGCACCGATGAGCCCGCCGATTACATACCCGAGGGCGCTCCCAACAGGAATCGCCGCATAAAAAATCGCCATGACGCGACCGCGTATTTCGATCCGGAAGAGATCGGACAAGATTGTCGGTGCCGCCGGTCCGTAGCCGCCTTCGCCGATCCCCACGAAGATTCGAGTCGCAAACAGAATGGTGAATGTCGCTGCCAGACCGGAGCCGCCGCTGGCCAGGCTCCACAAAATCACAGCAGAACCAATAATGATCCAGCGGGAGACTCGATCGGCGAGCAAGCCGAGAATCGGCGCGCTGACCATGTACGTGACAAAAAACGCGTCGCCCAACCAGCCGGTCCGCATCATCGCATTCGGATCGTTAGGCGCAAAAAACGCGGCGCGAATATCGGGCTCAAGCGCGGCGAGAATCTGCCGGTCGATGTAATTGAAAAGATTGATGGCCAGGAGCAGAGCAAGGGCCACATACGAGCCCGTCAACGGTTTTCCGCGGCTAGCTTCCATGAACAATTGCCGATTGCAGTTTGGCGTGCGCCGATTGTAAATCATAAACCATGCGGCCCCAATCCACTGCGGAACGCGTTCTCTATTTCTTCGGCCGACCACTGGTGCGCTGCTTTTATCGCGTCTCTGCGCTTGGTCTGGAGAACTTACCGGCTGGCGGTTTTCTTCTTGTGCCGAATCATATCAGCTGGGTGGACGCGCTCGTCCTGCAGCTCGCCTGCCCACGGCCGATTCGTTACGTCATCGACCAGGAGTATTATCACAAACGGATTTTGCATCCGATCCTGCGCGCTCTCGGCTGTATTCCGATCAGCAACCGGCATTCGCATGCTGCAGTGCGCGCCGCTGCGGAACGAATCGCCGCCGGAGAGATCGTATGTGTATTTCCTGAGGGCGAGTTGGAAAGAAGGGGAACACTATTGCGTTTGCAGCGCGGATATGAAGTCATTGCGCGCCACGCCCAGGCCCAGGTCGTGCCGGTTTGGCTAGACCAACTCTGGGGATCGATCTTTTCATTCCAAGGCGGAAAATTTTTCAGAAAATTTCCGAAGCGAATCCCGTATCCGGTCACCGTCGCTTTCGGCAGACCACTCGACGCAAAGTCGGCAGACATTGCCACCATGCGTGAGGAGTTGCTCAAGCTAGGCGAATTCTGTTTCAGCCGCCGGCCTTCACTGGAGCGACATCTTGCCGAAGAATGCGTCCGCGGCCTTAAGCGCAGACCGTTTGCCACAGCGGTGATAGATGGAATCGATCATAGCAGCCTAAGTCGCGCGAAACTGCTCGGCGCAGCGTCGGCATTGAGTCGCCATTTGCGCAAGGAATTTCCCGACGAGCGAATTGCGATCGTTTTGCCCGCCAGCAAGGGTTCGATGATGGCGAATCTGGCAGTGATCCTGGCGAATAAAACCCCCGTGGACCTTAATTTCACCATGGGACGCGGGGCGAATGAATCCTGCTGCCGGCGCGCGAATCTCGGGGTCGCAATCTCAGCGACGCCGTTCATCGAACGCCTCGACGATTTTCCGTGGCCCGAACGCGTCTTGAAACTCGATGAACTGATGCCGCGAATGAAACGCCAAATTATCCTGTGGTGGATCGTCTCGATCGTGGTTCCCGCGCGCTTGCTCTTGCCGCTTCTGAAGATCCCGAAAAAAGGCGGGCACGCCGAAGCAGTATTGCTTTTTACCAGCGGAACCACCGGCGAACCGAAAGGAGCGGTGATGAGTCACCGCAACGTCGTGGGAAATGTGTTCCAATTTCGGCAACTGCTGGATGCGAAGAAAACCGACGCCATTCTCGCGTCGCTGCCGTTTTTTCACACATTTGGATCAACGGTCACACTTTGGTATCCGCTCATCGAAGGTGTGCGCATCGTTACGTATCCGAACCCATTGGACGCGTCGAAATGCGCAGCCCTGATCGACCGATATGAGCTGACGTTCCTGCTCCTAACGCCCACTTTTTTGCGCCTGTATTTGCGCAAAGCTGAACCGAAGCAGCTCCGCAGCTTACGCCTCATCATTACCGGCGCGGAAAAATTGCCGCTCGAACTGGCTACACACTTTGAGGAACGCTTCCGAAAAAAAGTTTTCGAGGGTTATGGGCTGACTGAGACTGCGCCGGTAGTCAGCGTCAATTTGCCTGATCCCGAGCCGAAAAAACCCGGCGAACATGTGCAGCCCTCCAGCCGTTTGGGATCAGTTGGGAGACTCGCGCCGGGTATCGCTGCAGAGATCCGTGAACCGGAGACCGGTCGAAAACTTTCGCTGTTCGATCCCGGAATGCTTTGGCTGCGCGGGGTCAATATTTTCGAAGGCTATCTGCACGATCAGGAACGAACTGCAGAAGTTCTGCGCGACGACTGGTTGAAGACCGGCGACATTGGCCGGTTCGACGAAGACGGATTTCTTTACATCGAAGGTCGCCTCTCACGTTTTTCGAAAATCGGCGGCGAAATGGTGCCGCACGAAGCGATCGAACACAAAATTATCGAGCTATTGGGACTATCGGGAAGAGACGAACGCCCCATCGCCATCATCGGCGTGCAGGACGAGGCCAAGGGCGAGGCGCTCGTGCTGCTTAGCGCAGTTGATATCAATATTGCCGAGCTACGCGAACAATTGCACGACGCAGGTGTTCCAAACTTGTGGATTCCCAAACACGTCCAGCGAGTTGAAACAATTCCCGTCCTTGCTTCCGGTAAACTAGATCTAAAAAGATGTCAGGAGTGCGCTGCTGAAGGGTAGGGCCATCGTCGGCGCGCCGATGAATCACGGATGAGCGATGGAATCTTCTTCTTTGACTCGCCACGGCGAAATTCTGCCAAAAAGATCGCGAGTAGCGCCCGCGATGTCTTCGGCTTTCGATACGCCGCTATCGATTAATGCGCGTCCGGTGCTTGCCCAAATCTTCCTAACAACGAGCGCTCCGTTTTCGCGCACGATTCGCCCGAGATGCTGGACAGCCGTGGCAGTAGCAGATTTCCGAATCGCTTCCGGCGAACTGCGCGAGGTCAATTCGCAATAACGTCGCGCAACTTCGCCCACGCGCAGCGTGAGGAACGCATTCGCAGCGCCGTTGGAAACGCATTTCACCAGTAGAGCAGAGATGCCACTCAATCCTGGAATCCCGCCTTTGAGCGCGGGCACCACAGAGACGGCAAGCGGCGCCACCATTTCGCCGAGATCAAGCGATTCAAGGCCGCTGGCAACAAATGCTGTGACAGAAACATTCGCATACAGCCGCATCAGTTCGCGTGGCGAAGGACGTTGGACGTAGATCCGCGCAATTCGTCCGACCATTTGAATCTGCGTAAATAGCACGATGAGCCCATCGAGCCGGCCATTTTGCATGAGCGCGGTACTGAGAAAGACGGTGCTCGCCGTTCTGCGGACAACCAAATCCGCTTGCTTCGACAACTGCGCGACTGCGGCTTCGATTTCAGCCGTTGTCGCCAGTGGCAACTTACGAGCTCGCGGATTATTCGCCAGTCGAACGCGCAACGCTCGCAGATACGCCTCGTGCTTCGGCCCAGAGGTCTCCTTCGGCGGTACGAGCGCTGCCGGCAGCCGCGCGTATGCAATCAGGCAGTAAAGCGCAAAAAGTCCTGCGGCCAGACAAATGCCCCAGAACGCGATCGTGCCTGCCACCGGGTGAATTCGCTCTGCCAGCGAGATTAAGCTCGTCGCGCCAGCGATTATTAGCGACGCTATACAAACGCCCATCAGCACAGCGATGCCGATTAGCAAAGTTCTCGCATTGGAATTCGGGGCTACGACAGCGGATTTGGCGGCCATTGAACCAAATGTGCACCCCGGGCTGGCAGGGTTCAATTGAAACAGGAAACCTGTTTGAGCATTAGACGTTCAGGGTTCACTTTGCCTGCGATGCAAAGCACGTTCGTGGTAATTTCGTCAGCGGGCCCGAACCGCGATAAATCCAGTAACACGCGCGGGCAGCCGCTTTGGAACGAGCACGCGGCGTTCATCGATCAGCTCGTTGCCGAAGGCTTCATCTTGATGGGCGGACCGCTGGTCGATGAAGGCGGCGCTATGCTCATCGTCAATGCCGACGATGAAAACGAGGTGCGAGAGAAATTGAGGGAAGATCCGTGGTATGCGCACGGCATTCTAAAACTGGAGAGCGTCAAGCGCTGGCAGGTCTTCATTGATGCCCAGAAGTAAATTTCTGGTGCGAATGGAAAAATTTCCAGTTCGCAGTTCAGCAGAACGCACGCGACTGTGGTGTTATGCAATGCAGCGGATCAGCTCTCCGTTTTTGAGCTTAGCCGCTCTCGGAGTCCTGTCGGTCTGCATGGCGCGGACTGACGAAAAGCTACTGATGCAGGCCGTTGTGGCGCACGAATATGGTGCACCCGATGTGCTGAAACTTGAACAATTACCGCGGCCAGAGCCGAACGATGATGAAGCGCTCGTGCGTGTGATCGCCAGCAGCGTCAATCCAGCCGATCCACTGACGCTCAACGGGAAATACGCCAAGGAATTCGGCACCCATCTGCCGCTGATTCCGGGATACGACATCGCTGGGGTCGTCCAGAAAATCGGCGCGAACATTAGGAAGCTCAAAGTGGGCGACGCGGTCTATGGCTACCCAACGTTCGGCGGCGGTTGGGCAGATTACGTCGCGGTCAAGGAATGGGAAGTGGCTGCGAAACCAAAATCGCTCAACTTTGTAGAAGCCGCAGCGGTCCCGATGGGCGCGTTGACTGCCTGGCAGGCGTTGGTGGACGTGGCGAAACTCCAGCCCGGGCAAACAATCCTTGTTCATGGAGGGTCGGGTGGCGTGGGCAGTTTTGCGGTGCAGATTGCAAAAGTGCGAGGCGCGCGCGTCATCGCTACTGCCTCGACAGCAAACCAGGACCTTCTTAAACAGCTCGGCGCCGACGTGGCGGTGGATTATACCAAGACCAGGTTTGAGGATGTCGCCAAAGATGTGGACGCCGTGCTCGATCCGGTGGGCAAAGAAACACTCGCGCGTTCCTACGGTGTAGTGAAGAAAGGCGGTATCGTCATGTCACTGGTAGCGCGTCCCGATCCGGTCGAGCTTCAGAAACACGGAATTCGCAGCGCGAGTATCTCCGTTCACCCGGATACGGCCGATCTCACTGAGATTGCCCAGTTGGTTGATGCAGGAAAAATCAAGCCAGTTGTTACGGAGGTTTTGCCGTTGAATGATGCGGTCAAGGCGCAGCAACAAGCCGCGACGCATCACACACGCGGAAAAGTTGTACTGCGGATCGCAGACGAGCCGAAAGGTTGAACGACCGTGTTTTGATTTGGCTGCTTTGTTCTGTACGACACAGCTACAAGGCGCCGTGACGAGCGTTTTCGTCGATCGCCAGGTAATCGTCCCGCGGCGGACTGAACGTATCGAGCACGCGTGTTGCTGACAATGTCTCGACGCCATGTGAGAGATTGCTCGCAAGATAAAATGAGTCGCCCGTTGAAAGCTCGTGCGGCACACCTTCGACAATCAACCGCATTTTGCCCTCGAGAATGTGAACGATCTGCTCCTGTGGATGCGAGTGCGCAGGCATCTGGCTCCCGGCGGCGAGTGTGGCGAGCATCTGATACATCGCGTTGCCGTGCGCGACTGTACGGCGAGTGATGCCTGGGCAAATTTCAATTGTCGGAGCTTGTGGTTTCATTTCAGAATCTTACGCCACTGCGTTTCTCGCGCGAGCCTCTCGAGCCATCGCGCACAGAGTTCGTGGTGGCACGGCCGCTTTGGAGCGCGGCTGGCGGACACGCGTTTTGGGACAGAGCCCTTTTCGCGAGGCGGTTCTGCTCGCGACGATATCCGGGAGCGTTGGAGCACACCGAGGTTTCAAATCTGTTACCAAACAAGTCTGATCGCACTTGCCACTGGCCACTCGTTACTGGCACAATGCACACCATGAAAAAATTTACATCATTGGCCGCCATTCTATTCGCGATAGCAATCGCGAGTCCCTTATTCGCACAAACTTCTGCCACGTCGCCGGCTGTCGCGACGTCGCCGGCCGGAGCTGTGAGTGCTCCGGGCGGTCCGCCAAACCCGCAGGAAATGATGAAGCAGATGATGGAGATGTCGAAGCTCAACGAGAACCACAAGCTCCTCACGGACCTCGACGGCAATTGGAATTTTGCCATCAAGATGTGGATGAATCCTGACCCGAATGCGCCGCCACAACAATCCAAGGGCACTGCCGTCCGCAAGAGCGCTATGGGCGGTCGTTACGTGATAATGGATGTGACCGGGAAGATGCAGATGCCGGGAGAAGACGGCAAAATGAAGGAGATGCAGTTCAAAGGCATGGGCGTCGAAGGCTATGATAACGTAAAGCAAAAGTTCGTCGCCTCGTGGATCGACAACATGGGAACCGGCATTCAGTTTTCCGACGGCACCTACGATCCCGCCACGAAAACATTTACTTACACGAGCGAAATGGAGCCCATGCCCGGGATGAAAATGCCGGTGCGCGAGGCGATAAAAATCGCCGACAACAATCATATGACCCTGGAATGGTACGAAAATCACGGCGGCCAGGAAAAGAAGACGATGGAGATCAACTACACCCGCGCAGGCAAGAAATAGCGGATTGCCAGGTTTTCAGGTAGGGCGACCACTCCTGTGGGCGCCACGCTCTCGGCGTGCAGAGGACTGCACGCCCTACCGAGCCGATTCCCTTGGTTTGAGCCGCCCAATGGGACATGAAAATCTGCGGTGCTCGACGTCACTCATCGGTGATGATTAATCCGACGAAATAACGAACTGATTGCCTTCGCTGTCCTTGAACAGCGCGTACGTGCCCCACGGCTGTTTTTGCGGAGGACCCTCAAATTCCACACCGCGCTTTTTCAGCTCGTCATAGGTCTTGTGAATGTCATCACATGTATACGACATGTTCATGAATGAACCGATCCGATTTTCATCTCCCTCCGGCGTAAACAACACCACCCGCGTTTCGGCTTTCGGAATTCGCAGTTCGATCCAACGTTGCTTCTCGTCGAACGGTTGATCGGTGATGATCGTGAACCCGAGCTTGTCCGTGTAAAAATCGAGCGCGCGATTCTGATCGCGCACGGGAATGCTGACGAATTTGATTTGTTTGATCATGATGCGCTGAAGGTAAGCGAGCCCCGCTTTTGCCGTCCAGAACTGCCCATGATCCATTGTAAGAAACCGCTGTCCGTTTAAAGGAATAGCGTTTAATCTGCTCTTCTTCACAGGTTGCTCGTCACTTGTCGCTTCGCAATCCTCGCTTTAAACAAACGGTTCCCATTGATGATTACGTCCTCGATGTGCTGATGCGCGATTTGATTGGCCACGATCAAAAACCTTCGGCGTATCTCGTTTATCTGCACCTTTACGCCGAGGCCGCACGAACCAAGTGGCGCCCCATCAGCGCCAGTGCGCGCACGATCGCGGACGTCACCGGGCTTTCGAAAAGCGCCGTTCATGCGGCGCTCACGCATTTAAGGCGCCGTCAATTAATCGCGACTACAGCCGATTACGTCACTGCTACTCCACGCCAGCGAGTTCTCCGCCACTGGCGCACGCGATAATGCCGGAGTCATATGCTCGCCGTTCTGACTAGCTATAACGATTCCGGCTTTTGACTTGCTCGCGTCGGCGAGACTCTCCTTTTGGGCTTGCCGTCTGTGTCGCTTGCGTCCCGCCCCTCTGCTATGTCGGACGCCACCTTCGTCTCAAATCGAGCCGCGAACACCACGATCGGGATCGCGCGGTCCGATGACGCCAGACATTCTGTCCCAGACCGAACTTACTGCCGGACGCACGGTATCCCACGGCAGCGCTGAATCGGGTTTTCCCAGCTCGTATTCGACGGCAACGGAACCTTCGACCTCGCCGAATTTCTTACCGGGTTTTTCAGGAACGAACTATATGCCGTGCGATATGCGTGCTCGAACTGCTCGTAAGAATAGTCTTTCCCGTCGGTTGTTTGGAATGTTGTTCGCGCCAATAAGCGGCTTCGTTTTCCGGATAGACCCAGTTGCCTTGATGATTTTTGTCCGCTGCTGTTTCCGAACGTGTTTGCATAGCTGATTGCCCCTTTTAAGAAGTTCGCCAGTGGCCGCTCGATCGGTTGCTTTTTTCGCGAGCGTAAAACTCATTCAGGATCGCGGCAAAATAGAAGGTGCAGAGCATCTCTGCGAGCCGGGCGCCTATCGGGTTGTTCGATGAGCGCAGACGCGTTGCCGGTTGCGAATCGTTTGTGAACGCCCGCTGTAGTGCGGCCGCTATCGACAGCTTGCTCGTCGCGCGGAGTTTTTAGCGCCAACTGTAGGGCGTCTGTGTCAGACGCCAGGCATTTGGCACAAACCTTGACAACAATTCCTGCGTTCCTGATAGGACTCTTAGCGCCTCGCAGAAGCGCCTTACAATCCTCTATTTTTCTACCAGGTTCCAAACACCATGCCAATCCTTGCCGGGAGGATTTCGTCTTAAAGATTGAACACGCTCAAGAAAAACGCGGGAGGGTTCGTCGGTCGGACGGATTTTCAGGCATTCACTAAAGGTCGCCTCAGCCATATCCCAATGTTGAGTGAGGTAACTTTGCCGGGCTGCCTCGTAGCATTCGCGCAACCGTCCTAATTCTTCAGATAGTTTCCCCGCTGCGGACATCAATTCAAAAACCCGCGTAGTTTCCGTCTTGCCTTTGACAAAAATGGTGTCGATTTCTCGTGTTTCGAAGTGCGCCGCGATAGCTTGTGCGGTACTTTCGCTAACCAAAATATGCGTACCATAGACGCGATTTGCCCTTTCGAGTCGCGCGGCCAGGTTCACCGTATCGCCGATTACGGTGTAGCTGCGGGTATTTTCCGAGCCGATATTGCCGACTACGACTTCGCCGGTGCAAATGCCAATGCACAGGTCAATGGCTGGCGCGTCTCGGCGCAACCCTGTGATGTCCGGCAATTCTCGACGGAGATTATCGAGCGCCGATAGTTGCGCTTGCGCAGCGCGACACGCCAGCATGGCGTGTTCTTCCGTCTTTACGAAGGGAGGACCCCAGAACGCAACAATGGAATCACCAACGAACTTGTCCACGACGCCGTGGTGCTCCTGAACGGCGAGAGCTTGCAAACCGAAGTGCCGGTTGAGCAATGTCACCATGAGCAAAGGACTGAGCCTTTCTGATAAACTTGTGAACCCAACGAGATCCGCGAACAACACGGTCATATCACGCCGGCCGCTGGCTACCACTTCTGCGCCAGGTTGCGCGAGTACGTGCTCCAGGATTCGCGGATCGATGTACTTGCCGAAAGTTTGCTTCATGCGCTCCTTGGAACGCAATTCCTTTACGAAAAAATTGAAGGAATCCGTGAGCCGCCCCACTTCGTCAGCAGAGCCAACAGGCAATTCGATGTTGAGGTTCCCTTGCTGGACATCGCGCATGGCGCTGGCCAGCGATCGCACCGGTTTGCTAAGCCGGTTTGTGATAAGCGCCGCTACGGCCAGGCCTAGTAAAACTGTGGATGTTGTTGCAGCGATCGTTAACCAGAATACACGCCGCTCGCGTTGCTCTGTTGCCTTCGCGGCAGAGCCACTCCACGCCGCCATTTTCAAATTCACCAACTCACGTTGATTCTGGACGCTGCGCTGAAGGTCATTAAGGAGGTTTAACTGCTGATTGGCCTTGTCGTGTTGACCGGCGAGTTGGATGTCGAGCACCTCATGCTGGCGATTGTTGAGGGTTTTATAGGCAGGCTGAATTTGATCCAGAAGCGTTTCTACCTCAGCGAGTGTGTGACTGCCGGGTCCATTTCTCGGATAAGCTTCAATGATGCGGCGGGCAGTTGAAAATTCGTCTGTAAGTTTGCGAGTAAAAAGCGCGTAATTCTCTGTCGCCTCGGCGACAATTTCGCGATTCGGTTCAGAGGCATTTAGTGCGCCGAACCAGCGTTCGAACGCAAGGCGCCGTCGAAGCCCGAACTCATCCAGGCGTGCCAGAGATTGCGTAAGCGGCACATCGAAATTCGCTACGACCGTAAGATCCTGTTTTGTGCGCGTTACCTCGTACAACAGAAAGCCGGCAAGCGCGATGGTGAGCAGCAACAAGATTATTGCCAGGCCAAAAATCTTTGCTGCGATGGTTTGCCGGAACGGCATATGACAGCGAGTTTCGCGAAGAATGTCCTGCGCGCATCCGCGAGGCAAGCCGAACCAGCTACTTGATCTAAATTATCAGAAAAGCAGGAAAACATAGAACGATGGGAGTTTCATCCCATCATGAAAATGTAGCCTGACTCTTCCTGTGGTGCCGCTTGGAAATCCTGTTCGTCGCTTCGCGTCCGCCGTAGCCTGATTAACTAAAGGTTTCGGTTTTACTCGGATTTCCGCTCGTTTACCGCGACGATTTGAAAATCGCTGCCAGAAGGCTCCAATAGGAGCGTCTTATAGACCTTGCCGTTTAGAGTTTTGTTGCCGTTGCGCAATTTGAATCCCAGTGGAAATGTCACCCGCACTCGATTATCACTCTGTGGCTCGACGTTGATGGTGCCTGCGACCCAGAAGTGCCGCTCCGGCCAGCGCTCATCGTAGCGCTTTAAATCGTCCCGGATCCTTTCCCGATCCATTGTGCCTTGGTCGTAGTACTCGACGCGATCTGCAAAAAAATCACTTTCAGCGCCAACGTTCCTATCGAGTCCGGCCAATACAAACGCGGCGACATAATCGCGCAGTCGTTCCGTGCTGAACTCTGGCGCGGGAGAACCAGTGGCCGGGGCTGTAGCCGGCGACGCCAACGGCGGTCTCGCCATTTCAGAGGAGTTCGATGAGGTGTCCTGAGTTGATTCCTCCGATGGTGTGCCAGTGTTAGTCTCTGCTGGTTCTTCGTTGCGCGGTGATGACGTCTCTCGGGCATCGGCAGCGGCGGTGTCTGACTGCCGTGCACTTGTTGAAGGTCGCTGCTGGCCCCGGCGCAACCGGTGCCACGTCTCGGAACTTTGCTCGCTACCCGTTGAGCCGTTGGTGACCGCCGGCTTCGCGTCCAACTCTTTGCTCGTATCTTCGTCAAGTTGTCCCGTGATGGGTAGTCCATGGCGAATCTGGTAACGCGTCAGCGCCGCAGACAGCTCGCTGCTGTAGGCGCCGTCGATCTGGCCCGAATAAAAACCGTCGTCGCGCAATTTGTTCTGCACCGCGCGCACGTTTTCATCGGCCGAAGTCGCTCCGGCGAGCGAAAGTCCGGTCGCGATCGCCAAAAAAACAAGACGCATGATCACATTATTATATCGAAGGCCGCTCACCGCCCGCTCTTGCGCAAAATGAATCACGAGCGCAGGAACGGAGAAGAGAATTCCGAGATAGAGGGACTGAGAAGCGAGCCAGTTTTGATCAAGGAATGAGATTTGCGAGATACAAGACAAAGCCGCGCGCGCAGCAGCGACGGAGCGAGGGCAGCGACTGAGTTTCAACCCAGGAATTGTAGGGCGTCTCTGCGAGACGCATCTGACTTCGTTCTTTCGTTCCTGCTTTCCTAAGAGATAACCAAAACTCGCGCTGAATCAGATCCAACGACGCACCTGGCATTTATATTGCAGATAAGGCTCACCGAATTTCGCGGTAAGATACCTCTCTTCGCGAAGGACGACTCCGTAATGGAAGATCAAAGCAAGCGGGACGACAAAGAACAACGTGATCCAGTCGTTAAGGAAAAAGCCCAGCGCGACCTGCAATAAACAAAACGCGAGATATACCGGATTCCGGGTGAAACGAAACGGCCCGTTGCGCACAATGGTTAGCGCAGGTTTAGACGGAAGGATGTTTGTTCCGCCCGCTTTCATTGTCATAAAAGCTGAGAGCGCCAGGGTCGGCGCCAAGATTATGAACACGATCCCGCAAACGAGACAAACGCGATAGCTCATGATCGGCACCCGTATGAACAAATGCACGAGAACGCTGATCACCGCGTTCACCAGCCAGATCAGCGGCGGAAACGCGATGACACCGGGACTATCCTGTGGTTGATCTGGCGGCGGCTTAAGCATAATCGTGGCTAGGTACTACTGAGGAACGATTTTGCTACCCGTCGTAAATCGTCGAGCAGAATTTCCATGTCGCGCAACGTAGTCCGGTAATTCAAGACGCAGCCGCGCAAGGCGAAACGATCGCCGAGCGTGGCATTCGAGAGATACGAACTGCCGTCTCGCTGCAGAGCGACTAGCAGGCGTTCATTGAAAGCATCGATTGCCTTCGGCGATTTATTCCTGAGCCGCGCAGGCACATGACGAAAACAAAAAATCGACAATTCAACGGGCGCGGCCATTTCGAAGTCATCGCTAGCTCGCACCATCGATTCGAGATAGCGCGCACATGCAAGATTGCTTTCAATCGCCGCGCTCAGCGAATCGAGTCCCACGCCTTTTAACAACATCCACACTTTGAGCGCCCGGAAACGTCGTGACAGTTCCGGGCCGTAATCCCAGCATACGAAAGCCTCGTCTGCTTCCTCACCAAACATCCGGGTGTATTCAGCCTCATGAGCAAAAGCGGCCCGGGCAATTTCGGGATCGTGGTAAATCACGCAGCCAACATCCACCGGGAGATAAAGCCATTTGTGAGGATCCAGGGCGATCGAGTCTGCCTGCTCCATGCCTTCGAACAATTTTCTCGCCGATTCCGCGAGTACAGCAAACGCGCCATAACTTCCATCCACGTGCATCCAAAGCTGGAAGTGGTCCGCAGTCTCTCGGATCTCGGCCAACGGATCGATCGCGCCAGTGTTCACAGTTCCGGCGTTCGCAACTACGCAGAACGGAACGTACCCAGCTTCCAGGTCAGCGATGATTTTTGCAACAAGATCGTCCGTCCGGATTCTGAAGCGCTCGTCCACGGCGACATAACGCACATTCTCCCGCCCGATTCCCAAAAGCGCCGCTGCCTTGGCGACGGAAAAATGCGTCTCGCTCGATGCATAGAGCCGCAAGGGAGCTGACGAGTAATCTTTCGTCTGCCGCGCCATGGCAATCCCGATCAGATTGGCCATCGATCCGCCGCTCACAAAGAGCCCACCGGCTCCGGTTTTGAATCCAAGAATCTGCCGGATCCAATCGATCGTTAGGCGTTCGAGATCCACTGGCGCCGGCGCCGAACGCCAAATGGTGAGATTGGCGTTCAAAGTCGAAGCAAGCAGATCGGCAAACACCGCGATGGGAGTGCCAGGCGATTGCACATAGCCAAGCATCCGCGGATGCGCGTTCTGGCGGCTAAACCGAACGATCGTTTCTTGAAACACGTTCAGCAGCGAATCAAAATCAGTTCCCTTAACCGGAAGAGCGGGATCGAGCCTACTTCGAATCTCTCGTGAAGAGGTGTGCCGATACACTGGGCGCCGCCGCAGCCCCTCGAGATAATCGATCATGAATTGAGCAACGGAATTTGACCATTTACGTATCTCGTCAGCGGACGGCTCAAGCATGCTTCACGTATTACACCCGGAAAGAATCACGCATGCAAATTGTGGTGATAGGGCGCAACCGGCGGGTGCGCCGAGTTTCTCTGAGCACTCTTCACCCATCACTCATCACTAGCTGTTCATTTCCAAGCCTTCTTTGCTCTTCTCTACGTAATGTTTGAACGCCGTGTCCAGTTACGACTCGATGATGTTCGTGAACCGAGGAAAGGGATTTCCCAGAGAGAAAGCAAAGTCGCGAGGGTAGCGACAGGCATATAGGCAAAAGAGCGAGTTTCAAATTTGCCGACGGTAATTCAATCACTGCGCGCTATTTCGTTGCGAACGGCGGCGGCTTCATTCCTCGAATGCAGCTCACATCGAGATTTTTTGCATCGCCCCTGTCCAGAAATTCAATCGCGATACGATCGATACAACCGGGATCCGTCATCCCATCAACACCGTGGCCAGCCTCAGGAATAATGACATGTTTACTGTTCGGCAAATATTTAGCGACCTCTTCGCCGTACTCTGGCGGTGTGACCGGGTCCATGTTGCCGGAAAAAATCAGCACTGGCGCATTTGAGCGGACAGGCTCGAGAAAATCGGTTGGAATCTCACCGCGCGGCCACATGCTGCAGGCGCGCGTTTGCTGGAATACGCGATAATCGCCAAACGGATTTCCGGCAGTCAGGTTCGCCGCTTCCGCCGGATCGATGAATGGGACATCTTCCGCGCACGTGACTGACAAATACATTCCGTCCGCGACGAAATCAGGAATCGACGGGCCGATCGCCTCCTTCAGAAACGGCACGAAATCGCCACCTGCCGCGTGATGAACGATCAACGGGATCCGCGCCGCCTTATCGGGTCCGTACATCCAACTCCTGATTTTCTCTCCAAACACCGCTCGCCGAATTGCGACTGTTGTCGGCGCGGATTTGTCGGGCGGAGAATATTCCACGCGCGCAGGCTGTTTCTCCAACTGTGCCAGCACGTTCTTCCAATCATCGCGAATTTGCGGGAAAGCTGCGTGACAGGCGGGGTCTCGTTCGCACTCGTTCAACAGCAGGTCCATCGCGCGCGCTCCGGACTCGGCGTGGTGCAATGGCATTTTCAAATCAGTCGGCGCGACCGCCAGCAGGATCGCGCTGCGCACGTGCTCAGGATGTTGCCGCAGGTAAACCAGCGCCGCGCGCGTTCCATACGACAATCCGAAAAGATTAATCCTGTCGTAACCCAACCAGGCGCGCATGTCGTCCAGATCATCCATTGCGATCGACGTTGTATATTTGGTCAGGTCTGCGCGTTTCTCCAGCGCTTGACGCATTTCCCTGACGTAATCGACCGGATACATCTCGCTCAGGTAATATTGCGGTGTCTTCTGCCGCGGAATCGCGAGGCGATTTGATTTCCCGGTGCCGCGCTGATCAACGCACACCACATCATGCCGGCGGCGATACTCTTTGCCCGGGCCAGCGTAGAAACCCGCTCCCTCTGCAGACGATGCGCCCGGACCGCCCGCCAGATCGAACAGCGGCTCGGCTTTATTTTTTTGATCGAATGCAGGCAGCACGACGACGTTTAGATCGATGGTTTGACTGGTGCGCGTCTGGCGGTTTTCGAAAACCGTCAGTTTACCACAGAGCAATTCCTCGTTGACGCCTTCTACTCGGCACGGTTTCAGGTTTGACAAACCGGCCGGCATTGGATGTCTGGCGCAGCCGCCTGCGTAGATTAGAAGGAACAAAACGCCGGTGGTCACTAGCAAAACAGCACAACCCCAAGTGAATCCGCGCACGCGCGACCTTACCATTTCCACATAGTATGCGTCGCGCTGACGCGTTGTCAGTGTTCACAAATCGGCGAGACATCTCAATAATGGACAATCTTTCGGTGTTTTTCCTCGCTGAACGCGAACAATCCGCTGACGACGTGATGGCCCGGCTGGCGGTGTTCGTCGGAGGCGCGAAACAGACTCTCGATTTTGCAATTTACGACATGCGCTTCAGCGATTCGCTGCGCGCGCACCTGGCGGCGGCACTGCGCGAAAAAGCAGAGGGCGGCGTGAAAATTCGCTTTTGCTATGACGCCGACAAACCGCCTCAGCCGGATCTTGCTGCCGGTCAGGATCCTGCTCCTTCGGGCACAGGTGCATTTGTTCAATCGCTGGGTTATCCCTGGCGCCGCATCGCGGGTATGAAGCTGATGCACAGCAAATACATCGTGCGCGATCGACAATCCGTCTGGACTGGTTCGACAAACATGACCGACGACGCCTTCACGTTAATGGAAAACAACGTTGTCGAAATCGACTCGCAAGCTTTAGCCAATTACTACGCTGAAGATTTCGAACAGCTCTGGGAGAAACAAAACTTCGAGAACACGGGCGAGATCCACACACAGCCGGTGCCCGTGATCTTTGCTGGTCAACCGGCCACGGTGCGTGTCATGTTTTCTCCGGGCTGTGGTTTGGAAATCGATGCGGAGATTGCCAGGCGCGTGCGAGCAGCGCAGCGCCGCGTCCGGATCTGCAGCTTGCTGATCAACTCCGGAACGCTGATTGGCGAGCTTGGCAATTTGTTGCGTCGTCGGGGCGTCGCCGTGGATGGCATCTACGATCGCACGCAAATGGAACAGGTTTACCTGCAGTGGCAGGAAGTGCCGCAAAACCAATGGAAAATCAGCGCGCTAAAGGAGATCATCTTGCGCGCCGGTCTGATCGGGAAAAACTCAACGCCTTACTCTGCGGCTGTGCGCCACAATTACATGCACAACAAAGTTCTTGTGATCGACGATACTGTGATCACCGGCTCCTATAATTTTTCGCGCAGCGCGCAATTCAACGCTGAGAACATTCTCTTCATCGAGAGCGCGCGGCTGGCCGAAGCGTACAGCGCATACATCGATCATTTGAAATCCAGATACGCACGTTAAGCCGCGCTGCCATTTCTTTCAGCCGCTCGACTCGACGCGAGCGGATGCTATTTTCGCGCATTCACCAGCCTACAAAGCCCGTCGAGGCGGAGCCTCACCGTCGTGAACTCGAAGTCGATCCCCGCTTCACGCATCGCGCCCGGCAGCCTGGCCTCGATTTTCTTCGCGCGCTGGCCATCATTGTCGTCGTCATTTATCACGCGGCGCTTTTCGGATTCAAACTGCCCGGCCGTGTGGACCGCTTCGGCTGGATCGGTGTCGATCTTTTCTTTGTCCTTAGCGGTTATTTAATCGGCGGCCAGTTGCTCGCCCCACTTGCGCGCGATCAGCGCATCAATCTCGGCCAGTTCTTCACCCGGCGCGCGTTGCGAATCATGCCGGCGTACTTCGCGATCCTCGCGATTTATTTCTTGTTGCCGTCCTGGCGCGAATATTCCGAGATGTCACAGCCGCTCTGGAAATTTCTCTTGTCGGTGCAGAACATTGCGCTTCATGGCGGAACCGCCTTTTCACATGCCTGGTCCCTCGCGGTGGAAGATCAATTCTATCTTGCGCTACCTTTTATTTTGCTCTTTCTCTTTCGGCGTCCGCGCGCGGCTATTCTCATTCCGTGTCTAATCGTTATTGGCGGCATCACCTTACGCGCTTTTCTGGCTGCACAGAATCCATCAGTTGATGGCGGCGGCGTATCGTTCCGCGGCTTTCAAGCATGGATCTATTATCCAACATGGACCCGGCTCGATCCGCTCGTATTCGGAGTGGTTCTGGCCGCGATCGAGAAATTTCGACCGACCTGTTGGAAACACATTACTAATTTCGCGCCTTGGCTTGGGCTGCCCGCGCTCGGGCTAATCGCTTTTGCGTTATATCTCGGCGAGACCGACAACCTGACTGTTGCGGCCTGTGTGTGGCAGTTCCCACTTATCGCCGTGGGTATGGCTGCGCTTCTTGTTTGCGCGGTCAGTCCGCGACTACCGCTGTCTCGAGTTGCAATTCCCGGCGCTGCCTTCATCGCCAGCATCGCCTACAGCGCCTACCTGATTCAGAAACTCGTCATTCACGAGGTCGAACAATTCTGTTCGTCTCACAACATCCAACTGACATCCGCGCCCGTGCTTCTTGGCGTGGAACTCTGTGTGTACGCCGCAGCTACTCTCTTGTTCTTTTCGGTCGAGCGACCGTTCCTCCAATTGCGTCACCGAATCGCTCCGCGGAGTTCACCCGCGGCGGCGGGCAAACTCGTTGCGCCACGAAAGTAGCTCGGCACGAGGGTTCGGAATCGAACGTTGCTATTGCCCGCTGAGATCGAACTGCATAACGACCGCTTCCTTGCCGAAGTAGTTAGTCCGTTCCACGACTTGCCAGCCAAGTTTGTGGTAGAGCTTTTCGGCTAAATGGGTCCAAAGATAGAGCCGAGGCACATTTAATCGGCGAGCCTCTTTCGTGGCGCGATGCATCAGCATCGTTCCCACGCCGCGGTTTCTCCATTCCGGAAGCACCAAAAGGCCGCCTAACCAGGGATCCAGATCCGGCCGGGTATCCATATCGTGAAACTTGAGCGATACCATCCCGACGAGTTCCCCTCTATGAAGAGCAACAAGCGTCAGCGGCAATCGATCTGTGTTCATTCGGTCTCGATAATTTTTCAGTGAATGCTCCAGAGTTTGTTCGCGCTGCTGGTAAATCTCTTGCCATTCTTTCCACGACAACCGCGCCATCTCGTCAACGAGCTCGGGACAATTGGCGAGATAATCAATCGCGATGTTCCGCGGCGGCATTCGTCGAATCTGTTTCGCCATCGCAAAGATGGCAACCGTCGTGCTCAGATCGATACCAGTGGAAAGTCTTGCCCTAAGCGCAGTCGAACCGTCGACGACATCTCTGGATGAGGGCTAGTAGCGAACGCGACCTATCTGAACTTCGCTCGATCCCAGGGGAAGCGTGTAGAGGCTGCCATCTTCGGCGATCGCCCAATTCCCTTTCCGTACGTCGTTCACGCCATGCGCGAAAAGACGTCGCGTCAGGAATGCGTCGGGCGCCGGCATTAAATGATAAAACACGAGAAGCTTTACACCCGCCGCGTTTGCAATCTTCGCCGCTTCGGTGGGAGAAATGTGGTAATCCTGGACGTCGTGCATAATAGCCGCAGCGCGATCATTGCCGGCGCTGGCCAAACTTTTTTCCAGCACTTCGACCATCGGCGCGCAATCGCTTCAGATACCAAAACATCGGCTCCCTGCGCGCCTGTAATGAGCGGCGGATGATACTTGGTATCGCCGGTCACCACAACGGATCTTCCCTCGTAGTCAAAACGGTATGCGTAGGCGGGCGCTACCGGATCGTGATTCACTTCGAGAGCGCTAATGCGCAACGGGCCGTCCTCGAGGACAAGGCCGGTGCGCGACCGCTCCGGCGTTTCCGGGCCGTCGAGCACAACGGGATGCGCGACCATCGGCCATGTCGCCGCCGGCACTATCTTTTCGGTGTGATGAGCAGTGCGATATCCCTGGTCCTGCCGGTAAGCCTGGTTGAAGCCATCGACAACCTGCTCAACACCCGGGCCACCGTAAACGTCCAGCGGTTTGGGTCGTCCTCCCGCCCATGTTTGCAAATTAAGTTCGCCGAGGTCGCCGATGTGATCGGAATGAAAGTGAGTGAGTAGGACTCCGCCCACACGCGACATCGGAATTTGCCACAGAAGCAGGTTCTTCACCGATTCGGGGCCGACGTCGACGACATAAAACTTGCTGCCGGCGAAGACGACTACGCACGCTTTGGCGCGTTTCTTAGTTGGCACGGGCGCGGACGATCCCGCGATCGCGACACGAAGTGCGTCATCATTGAGCAGGTTGGCGTTGCTGCGACTCACCTGCTTTGCGACGCCGCGCTCGAACAGTTTTTGTTCTACGCGCGGATTCAGCACAGCGACGGCGATCACAGCAGCGACTATGATGATGACGCCACCAGTTAGGATAGACCGTCGGGGTCGGCGCACGCGCGATTTTATTACGCGTCCGCAAAGTCGCGCGAATTCAAATCCGCGTGAGTAAACTCGCTCCTAGGTAAAAATTAATATAGAGCGCCTCGCCGGAACCGCCTAAATTCCTGCCCCCGGTGGAGACGAACAAAAATCAAATGAGCAAAATTCTTTGTCGGCGAGCGTTCGTGTGGCGCGCCAAATGATGGCTCATATCAAAACCATCATTTTGCTTGGTGCTGCAACGCTGTGCTGCCTCCCGGGTCTTGCCAGGGCGCAAAGCGCAGATGAGCGGCTGCGAGCTATCTACACAGAAGAATGGAAATGGCGGCTGGAGCAGTTTCCCGGGCTGGAAGGAGTCGAAAAACCGGTTCCCGATCGCCTGCCAAGGGTAGATCCGGCGACGCAGGTGATGCGGCTACGTTATTGGCAGGATGTGCTGCACAAGTTCGATGATGTTCCGCGCGCGCAGCTCTCGCCGGAAGAGCAGATCAACTACGATGTTTATCGGCCCGAAATCGAGAATTTCGTCGCCGATCAGAAATTCCATGACTACGAAATGCCGGCCAACTCGGATTCTGCTTTCTGGACCGATTTGGGCTACACGGCGCGGCGACCTTTCAAAACGCTGACGGATTACAAAAACTGGATAGCGCAGATACGCGACATCCCACGCTATTTCCGCGAACAAATCGCGAACATGCGGGCGGGGCTTGCGCGCGGCTTCACGCCGCCACGCCTCACTTTGCAGGGACGCGAGAAATCCATCGAGACCATCGCGGGAGGCAAACCCGAAGACAATCTGCTCTACACACCATTCCGTGAACCAATGGTGGGAGTTCAGCCGGCCGACCAGGACAAGCTCAAATCAGAAGCCGCACAGGTCATTCGTGAGATCGTGCAGCCGGCTTATGCGGACCTGCTCAAATTCTTCCGGGCCGAATATGTGCCGCACACCCGCACAACGCTCGCGGCCGAAGAGTTGCCGGACGGGAAAACGTACTATCGCCAGAAAATTCGCGAGTTTACCACGCTCGATCTCTCGCCCGACGAAATTCACCAGATCGGTCTCGCGGAGGTTGCCAAATTACATCAGCAGATGATCGACGCGATGCACGAATCCGGGTTCAAAGGCGAGTTTCCGGCATTCGTGCAGTTCTTGCGTGACGATCCGCAGTTCTACGCCAAAACACCGCAGGACCTGCTCAATCGCGCTGCCTGGATTGCGAAAGTATTCGACGGCAAATCGTCACAGTACTTTGGCTATCTGCCGCGGATGCGTTTCACCATCAAACCCGTCCCGCCCGATCTCGCACCTTTTTATACTTCAGGCCGTGGCGGTCCGGGCATTTATCTACTGAACACATACGATCTGCCGCATCGCCCGCTCTACAATCTGCCCGCGCTGACCCTGCACGAGTCCGCGCCCGGACACGCATTCCAGATTCCGATCGCGCTCGAGCACAAGAACCAGCCGGAATTTCGGCGATTCGACTACATCTCCGCGTACGGTGAAGGTTGGGCGCTTTATTGTGAAAAGCTGGGCCAGGAAATGGGGATGTACGACACGCCATACGAGCGCTTCGGGATGCTGGGTTATCAGATCTGGCGCGCGGCGCGGCTCGTGGTGGACACCGGCGTTCATTCGAAAGGTTGGACACGCGAACAGGCGCTCAAGTACATGCACGATTACACCGCGCTACCCGAGCATGAGATCGAAACCGAGGTGGACCGTTACATCGCCTGGCCCGGGCAAGCCCTCTCTTATTATATGGGCGAGCTCGCGATCGTGCGTGCCCGCGAAAAAGCGGAGAAAACGCTCGGAGCGAAATTCAACATCCGCGCGTTCCACGATGCCGTGCTCGAGCTCGGCTCGGTACCGCTGCCCGTTGTCACGACGCGGATCGACCGCTTCATCACTGAAGACGGCAAGGGCCCTTACCCGGATATGGAGTGAGCAGGTCCGGGCGCTTTACGCGAGCAACCGATGGACGTCGACGACGTCAGCGATCATGAAAGACGCTGACATGGCCTTGAGCTTCGTTGGGCGTAGGCGCGCACGGCAGTTCGGCTTAAGGCCGCAAAATGATTTTTCCGTCTGCGTGCCCGCTCGCCGAGAGTTGATGCGCCTTCTTCACTTCCGCGAGCGGCAACACCGCTGCCACGCGGACTTTCAATTTGCCGCCCTCGAGTAGGTGATCTATCTCCGCCAGCTGATCGGGATTTGGCATCATCACCACCATCGCGACCGTCACGCCAAACTCCTTCGCGTCTTCCGCTGATGGTGGGCTGACCGTGCTCACAAGGACGCCACCGCGCTTCAATGTCTGAAACGCGCGCTGCTGCGTGTCGTCACCCACGGTGTCGAACACCACATCCAGGGCGCTCATTTCTTCTTCAAATTTCGCCTTCTTGTAATCGATGAACTCATCGGCACCGAGTTTTCGTACAAACTCCTCATTCCGTTCTGAGCCGGTTCCGATCACGTATGCGCCTATGTTTTTCGCGAGCTGCACGGCCATCGAACCGACTGCACCCGACGCTCCCGTGATCAAAATGCGCTGACCGCTGGCAAGTTCGCCGTGATCAAAAATTCCCTGCCACGCCGTCAGTGCTGCGACTGGCACCGACGCGGCCGTGTCGAAGTCAGTGTGCTTCGGCTTACGCACGAATTCGCTCGCCGGCGCCGCGACATATTCAGCATAACCGCCGCTGTGGGCGCCGAGATAACCATAGACATCATCGCCGGCTACAAAACCGCCAACGTCAGTCCGGCTCGGACCCCGGCTGCCGACGGCCTCTACCGTCCCAGCGACTTCACAGCCAAGAATCAGCGGCGGCTTCAAGCCGAACATCTCTCCCAGTCCGTCGCGGATTTTCCAATCGACCGGATTGACCGCCGCCGCCCGCACTTTCACCAGCAACTGATTTTCTCCTAGCTGAGGCCGTTCCACCTCCGCGAATTCCACCGCCTCTTCATTTCCATAACGTTCGATCCGCACTGCTTTCATCATTTTCCTCCTATTCCCGGCCGCGATTTGACCTTCTTAGACACGATTCCAGTTTCGCGAACCGTCAAACGACAATTGCACAGCAACTGCGGCGTCGATGAAACGGTTGCCCCCCAATGGACGCGCTCCGTCCCGTCATGCCCGCGAAATTATGGTTAACGTCGCACGCATCGTAAGCGACTTACGATGGGATTAGCGACGCAACTGTCGGTTTGATGCTTGTCTAGCGCGGCCTGCCTGGCGTGAGATTGCGATCAGCGGGTCTAAGAAGGCAGAGGCAACGGCAAGCCTCCAGGTGGTCTCGGTCGCTATTTCCCGGATGGGTGCGATAGTCTTGGATGTCTAAACGATCTGTTATCTCTTTTACACGTCGCGCACCCGACAACATTACCGAAGAGCTGATCGCTGTGCTTTCATCGAAGGCCTCTTTCGAATTCAAGCCGTTATTCGAAATTATCCTGCTCAATTTGCGGGAGCGAAACGCAGCGAGTGGCGGCGAAGAGATGCTGCGCTTGCGTGCCTACGAAAAGCTTCAGGGCCTTGTCAATCAGGGCGCGGTCAACCGTACGGTCACGGGCACCACGAAGAAATACAAAGGCGTTGCGGAGCGAATGGTTCTGCTGCGCGCTGAGATGAAAGCCTTGCGTGCCGCCTGCAACGAGCGCGCCCTCGCCAAGGCTGCCGCGCGTAACTGATCGCTGACTTCTGGCATCGGTTTCTGGGGATGTAGCGCCAATGCAACCCCGGACTTCGGCGACCATGCCGAAGATTTGAACGTTGATAATCGCATCGTACGCGGCTCACGATGGACGATTTGTGAAAACGCCGGCACCCGAAGCGAAATCGTAGAGAAATGCTGAATTAATCAGCGCCGATCGCCCTCTTTGATTGGACGTCCGGCGTTCAGCGTTCGACGTTCGACCTGCCTATGGCAGAGAGCTCGACCGCAGTCATCGCGAGCGCGAACAACCTTTCCGTTAAATACGGTACTCAGATCGTCCTCAACGGCGCGACGATTGCCTTTAGGGAGGGTGAACACATTGGGCTTGTCGGCCGCAACGGGTCGGGCAAATCGACCTTCCTCCAAATCGCGGCAGCGGTGGCCCAAGCCGATTCAGGCGAATTCACGCGCCGGCGTGATCTCGTCACCGGCTATATGCCACAAGTTTCCGGCTTGAACGATACGGCCACAGTCCACGCGAACATTCTCAGCGGCGCGCAGCGGATTCTCGACCTCATCGCCGAATACGAAAGTGTCCCGGCCGACAGCCCCCTGAGCGCTACGCTACTGGACCGGATTGGCGAGGCGGACGGTTGGAATTTGGAACATCGGATCAAGTCCCTCATCACGAATCTGCACGCTCCGGAATCTGATCGCGTCGTGGGCACGCTTTCCGGCGGGGAAAAACGCAGGGTCGCGCTTTGCCGAGCGCTTCTCGCGCGTCCTGATTTTCTGATTCTCGACGAACCG
>Ga0209161_10000689_pt1 | contig 27545 bp, 26 predicted proteins | sample GraSoiAngelo_155_FD_186169 | JGI IMG/M metagenome (GOLD analysis project Ga0209161, IMG submission 186169) | Grasslands soil microbial communities from the Angelo Coastal Reserve, California, USA - 14_1009_13_30cm (SPAdes) (version 2) | ecosystem: Environmental > Terrestrial > Soil > Grasslands... | reverse complement strand
TTTCTCGCCCGCCAGCACACGCGCGATCAGCCCCGCCTCATGTGTCTCCGTCGTCCGCATAAGAATCTTTCCTCGGCATCCTGCGAAAGGCTCCCGGGCTACGTCTCGTTTCTTCCCCTAGAACTTCTCCAGCCTCGCCACTCCAAAAATCGCGTGGAACCTTTCGCAGTAGACGGCCACTGCGTGATACTTGTTCAAATCCGCGCCCTCCGGCAAAGCATAATTCTGGTCACCTTGATTTCCTTTCAACGATCCCAGTTCCACGCTATCAATCTCGCCCTTCACAATTTCCCCGTCAAGCGCCTGGTCCTCCGCCCGCACCAGAAGCACATGCACATCCGGCCCAATCGATGTCGTGAAATCGGAAAGCCGTAAATACTCCTGCCCCTCCGCGGTCTTGTAAACCGTCGCCCGTCCGCTCGTGTGGTGAACCTTCCCTTCCAGTTTTCCTGTGTACAACGCCTCGGGCTCCAAGCTCAACGCGGCTGGCGCTGCCTCATTCACCTTCTGATTGATGAACAGCTTCTCCGGCCGGAACGCCCACCAGGCAGCCACACTAACCGCAATCCCCATCAGGATCGGAATCCACTTGTTGCGTGACAACCATGAACCTGTATGCGTATTCATCGTTTTTTGTCTCAAGAAAAAAGCGGGCAGGGTGACCTGCCCGCTTTCTCCTCCCTCTCTAGGGAATCCTAGAACTTCTCCAGCGGCGCCGCGCCAAAGTTCGCGTTGAACCGCTCGCAGTAGATTGAAACTGTCCGAAACCTGGTCAGGTCCGTTCCCGCTGGAATTTCGTAATTCTGGTTACCTGCATTCCCCTTCAGCTTCCCTAGCTCCACTTTTTCCATGTTGTCTTTCAGGAAGTTCGCGTCATCCATCGCATCCTTCGCCGCCACCAGGATCACGTGCACATCCGGCCCGTTCGAAGTCTTGAAATTGGTCAGCCGCAGCACCAGCTTCCCATCCACCTCTTGATACACCGTCGCGCGGCCCGAAGTCGCGTGGACCTTGCCGTGGAACTTCCCCGTTTCCAGCGTCTGGGCCCCGCCCTCATGGATCATTTTGTCGTCTTGCATCTTGTCGTGCTTCATGGCGTCTTGTTTCATGCGGTCTTGCCCCATATTGTCTTGCGCGTGCACTGATGGCTGGAGCAGAAACGCCCCGGCCAGCGCCGCAAATGCCAAACCTGCCTTGATCGTAGGAACCATGCGAAGCTCTCCTGTAGGTTGAGTTTAGAGGGCCAATCCTTCCGCCCTGTCATCCCCTTCGCCCCATAGGAGTCCGCAACCCGGCAAAGGTTACCGCCCGCAGGACCAAGGCGATCAGCCCCGTTTACCTTTCGAGGAACGCCCCCGGTGGCCCGCAGCCGGACTCCCGGCAAACGGGTATCATCAAAATGCGTAGGGAACTCTTATGCCTAGCAACTTCGCTATCCGGCTCAGGTGTCCGCGCGGGGACAGTGACTCCTGGGTCACCCTTTCGAACCGCGAGGAATCCCTTGAACAAATTCTTCAGCAGACTTGGGACTTCAAGTGCCGCGAGCACGGCCAACAAAAAGGAATTCCCCAAGAAGTCATGGAGGTAGCTCCCCTCGAGGATCCGGATCCCCCGCAAAAAGCCCAGCCAACCCCGGCCGTCCCTTTCACCGCGGTCTCCCAAAAAAAAGTACCCCGCTCCAGCGAGCGCGTCTCGCTACGCGTACCCGTCGTGATTTACGGTTATGCGGGCAAAGACGGCGCCTTCCACGAAGATACGGAGACGGTCATCGTCAATTACAGTGGCGCCCTGGTCACCCTGAAGACCAAACTGGCGTTGGACGACATCGTTTTTCTGATGCACAAGGGCAGCCGCCAGGAGCAGGAAGTCCGTGTGGTCTTTATGGACTGCTCTTACCTCGAAACTCGCGTCGGTCTAGCCTTCAAAAAAACCATCTCCGACTTTTGGAAAAAAAACCGCAAAAAGCCTCGCGTTCCCAAAACTCTTCGCGTCCTCGTCAAAGGTACGGACCACAACGGTCATCCTTTTACCCAGAGCGCCTACACCGTCGATCTCAGCCAGGATGGCGCGCGTTTGGACGGCGTCGGCTTCTTGACTTCCCCGGGACAGACCATCGAAGTCCGCCGCCGCTGGCGCCAAGCCCGCTTCCGGGTCGTCTGGATCGGCCAAGTTGGCACCACCGAGACCAATCAGATCGGCGTCTTCCGCCTCCAGGCCGAAAAAGACATCTGGCGCATCGAACTTCCCAAGACCGGCGCGGTCCCACCCCCGAAAAAATAATTTCTCATCGCTCATCTTGCTTTTCTCCGGTACACTCGGGTGTCCACCATGTCCAAACTATCGCGCCGCAACGTGCTCAAGAAGGTGGTATCAGGAGCCACCTTGGCTTCTCTACCATCCGTCTCCTGGTCACAGGAAACTGCTCCGATAAAACGCAAAGGCAATATCCGCCAGTCCGTTTCCCGCTGGTGTTACCAGAGGATTCCGCTCGACAAGCTTTGCGCCTACGCCGCCGAGATTGGTTTGAAGGGCGTCGACCTGCTCAATCCCGACGAGTTCGAAGTGCCCGCGCGTTATGGTCTGGTCTGCAGCATGGGTTACGGTGGCGGTGGCGAAATTGGCAGCGCCATGAACCGCCTCGAAAATCACGCCAAGCTTGAGGAAGGATTCCGCAAATACATTCCGCTCGCCGCCAAAGCCCGCCTGCCCAATGTGATCACGTTCTCCGGTAACCGCAATGGAATGTCCGACGAAGAGGGCGCCAAAAATACTATCGCCGGTCTCAACCGCGTCAAGAAAATCGCCGAGGAGCACGGCGTGACCATCTGCATCGAGCTACTCAACAGCAAGGTCGACCACCACGACTATATGTGCGACCACACCGCCTGGGGTTTACAGGTCGTCCAGGCCGTCAACTCACCTCGCGTCAAGCTGCTCTTCGACATCTATCACATGCAGATCATGGAAGGAGACTTGGTCCGCACCATTCAGAAAAACATCGATTGGATCGGCCACTTCCACACTGGCGGCGTTCCCGGCCGACACGAACTTGACGGCACCCAGGAAGTCCAATGGGACGGCGTGATGCGCGGCATCGCGGCCACGAACTTCCGGGGCTACGTCGCCCACGAGTTCGTCCCCACCCGCGACCCCCTCACTTCCCTCCGCCAAGCCGCCGACCTTTGCGACGTTTAACCCGCTCCGCCCTCCAATGGCGGCCCAAAATATTGAGGGCGCAACCAGCTGTTAAGCGGGTTGCGCCCTCTAACTGAGCCGTAAAGTTTCTAACCTTCCCGATTCCATCTGGCGTCGTAAAAGCCGTGAGGCTGTTACGCTCTCCAAACCGATCCCTAAAGGCTTCACGCTTCGCGGTTCAATCTCGCGGCGCAACCGCCGTTAAGTGGTTGCGTCCTCTAAATGGAACCGTAAAGTTTCTAACCTTCCTGAACCAACCTGGCGGCGCAACCGCCGTTAGGCTTGCCGCGCCTTCCAAACAGAACCCTGAAGGCTTCGAGCTCAACGATTCAATCTCGCGGCGCAGCCGCGGTTAAGCTTGCTGCGCCCTCTAAATTGATCCGTAAAGTTCCAAAGCTTCCCGGTTCAATCTGACGCGCAAGATAGAGGGTCCCGTTCGCGCCGTCAATCAAATTCTGATCGAACCTTTGTGCAAATCTGTGGAAGAGTGTGCAAAAATGCCGGCGCGTGGCAGGCAGACAGTCCCTTGCTTGGAGCAGTCTGTAGGATCTGTAGGAAGCGCGCGAATTCGATGCAAGCCAGGCCAAATGTTTGCCGGTTCCATTCCGCGGCGCGTAACGATTAGCTTCGCCCCACAACAACCCATGGGTTCTAAGCGACGCGTCGAGTCGTGCAATAATGTAGCAGGCGCCCACGAGAATCAGAAAGCCCACGAGAACAAGTACGATTTTTCTTCGTGCCGGGACGAACGGCACACCTGGCCACCACCGGCGGTAGAGACAAAGTAAAAACAAGGCCGAGACAGAACCCAACAGCACCAAGAATCTGCGCGTCACGAGAGCTCCCGATACAGGCCAAGGTTCCGGTACAAAGCGCAAGCGTAATCGGGACCACCAGGCGTGGCGGCTTAGCTTCTTGCGACATTGTGCGGCAAGCTAACGGTTTACTGGCGCTTTCAAGTTGTTGGCGCACACCGCCAGACTGGCCTCGAGCGGACACCTACATTTCGAAAGATAGATGTTTGTTCGTTCCATTTACGTTCTTTCCTTTCAATCATTTACAAATGGCCCGGAGCACAACTCCTTTCCTCCGGATACCATCAATTTTCATGGGAATGTGCGGCCGATTCTTTCTTCTCTACCCACTGCCCACCCCTCACCCATCAGGGTTACCGCATCTGGTTACACACTTTTCTCATTATTGCGTTGCTTGGCCACGACCTCATATTTCAGGAAACTTTCTTTCCCACACTCTCGTACCTATCTCCAAGCGCCGGCCCGCCGCCGGCCGGGAGGCAACGTTTCATGTCCAACCTCAGCCGAAAGATGTCTAGCCGCAAAGACATGATGTCCAACTGTTCCCGGAGTCTCTTGGCCAAGTCTGCTCTCGCCGCCACCGCCCTTTTGTTGCTCACACCCTTTGGGGTGGTTGCGCAGTCATCCTCTGGCTCATCTAAGTCCTCATCTACTTCGTCGTCTTCGGACCGCTGGCTGCATGTTCGCGTCATCAGCTCGGACGCCAAGGGTGAGACCGTTCGCGTCAACGTTCCCCTGGAACTAGCGGAAAGGGTTCTCCCCACGATCAACAAAGACCGCCTCCACGACGGCAAGGTCAAGATCGACAATGCCCATGTTAATGATGTCGACCTCCGCGCCCTGGTCGAAGCTATCCGCACCGCCAAGGACGGCGAGTTCGTCACCGTGCAGAGCAATGATTCGGACGTTCGTGTCGCCAAACAGAACAATCACCTGATCGTTCATGTGCTCGACAAGCAGAACTCCAAGAAGTCTGAGGTAGAAGTCAAGGTTCCCATGAAGGTTATCGATGCCCTCTTTTCCGCCGGCAAGGATGAATTGGACCTCGTGGCCGCGCTTCACGCCCTCTCCGGGCAGGGCGATACGGAGCTTGTCTCGGTGAAGGATCATGAGAATACCGTCCGCGTCTGGCTCGATTCCAAAAACGTCACCGACTAGGACCGTCAGGAGGCCGACATGATGCTACTGGCGAAAGCAGCTCTCGGACTTGGCGGAACACTGGTACTCGCGGGCGCCTATACCATGCGGGAAGGCGTGATCCGGGTCGACGTCGACGAATACCGCTCTGGCGGCTCCCACGTTCATATGTGGGTTCCCGCCGCGGCCGTCTCCATGGCCATGCATTTCGTTCCTAGCAAGCACATGCGCCATGCCTCCGAGCAGGCGCGCGCAGCTCTGCCCGTTTTTCATGCCATCATCAAGGAGCTAAAAAAATATCCGGATGCCGACCTCGTTGAAGTTGTAGATGATGATCAGCATGTGCACGTGCGCACGCACGGAGGGAAATTGCAGATTGACGTCGACGCGCCGGACGAGAAAGTTCACCTTCTCTGCCCGTTGTCGGCCCTGGAAGACGTCACCAGCCAGCTCGAAGAGCGCAGCCCGGCAGCCTAGAATTCATTTCGCGAAGGCCCATGGCGGATGACTGAAGGAGCCCGTGAGACATTATCTTTTGATTCTTGCCGCGGCTCAGGCCGATTCTGTGGTTCTGTGGGCTCCGTCTGTCTTGGCCTGCTGAAAATAAATCTCTTCAAGCAAGGCATCCTTCTTCCAACCGGCTCTCTCAAGAATGCCGCGCCCGTTCTCCACCATTACCGGATGACCGCATAAGTATCCCGTCGTATCTTCCGCCCGCAACCCCCACTCATCGGCATACTTCCGTAAGAGATCATCCACGCGCCCCGTCTCCCCCTTCCAGGCCAGGTCCTCCCACGGCCGGCTCACCGTAGTCACATACTTGAACCAAGGCACCTCCCCCGCGTACCGCTCCAACTCTTCCCTGTACCCAAACTCCCACGACCGACTCGCGCCCTGCAGGCAGTACAGCTTATGGTCCCCGGGTAGAGGGGAATCGCCCTTCTTCCAGTCTCGATAAAGTGTTCTAACGTAACTGACAAACGGGGCGATCCCCGTCACCGTGGAGAGCAGCAGGTGGTGCGTCCTCCCGCTCCGCAGATCCAGCGTGAACCGCCCCTTGGCGATTTTTCTGCACAACAGCGTGTCGCTTTTTTTTAGCTTGAACAGGTCCGGAGTCAGACCCCCTTGCGGGACCAACTCCACGAAGAATTCGAGCGCCTCTTCATAAGGCGAGGAAACGATGGAGTACGCTCTTTCGATGCGCTTTCCGTCATGCTCGACACCCAGGGTGGCGTACTGTCCAGCGCGGAATTCGAACGGTCCGCCGGGGTCGATTCGAACGATCCACAGATCGTTCGAAAGGTCCCGTCGCTCAAGAATCCGGGCTTGATAGTGCTTGTCTGGGGAGGCGACCATCTATTTTTCTCCCTGGGGATTCAAATTCATCTCACCAAAACGATAACGGGCGGGGCCCATTCCAGCTCCGCCCGGAACTTCATTTTCCCGTACAACCCATCCCCAATTCCTGAGAAGTGAACATCTCGAACCACGACCGAGACGGTGGAGTCGCTCGCCTGGGCGCGGCCAGGTGAATTAGAAATTATCAATTTCCTGCCCGCAGAGCAATCCTTTGTCAGATGAGTTTTGGAGGAAGCAACTAAAAAGATAAGCCCGCAAGCGTTTTGGACTGCCGGTCTATTCGTAGGCGAGAGCGACGACTGGGTCGTAGCTGGCGGCACGGAGCGCGGGGTAGACGGCCCCGGTTGCGGCTCCCACGAGTGCGAGCGCGATCGCGGAAAAAATCCAGGCCGGGGAAATCAGAATCGTCAAGCCTGGGTTGGTTTGCTTCAAAATCGCCTGCGTCAGAAAACTAAGCGCTATTCCTAGACCGGTTCCCATCAGTGTAAGGATAAGGGTCTCACCCAACAACATGCGCACGACGTCGAGCCGGGAGAAACCCAGTGCTTTGAGAATCCCGATCTCGCGCGTACGCTCCATCACCATGGTGTGCATATTCAAAAGCACCACCAGGAAGCTCACCACAATTCCCAGGGCCACCATGGTGCGCGTGAAGGGACGCAACTGCGGCAAGTTCGACGAAGTCATCAGGGTCACGTATTCCGACAAGGAGCGGATACTATTCTCCGGCATCAACTTGAGAATCTGGGCGCGCGTGCCTTCGGTATCCCCTTTGCTTCTCACATAAAACATTGAAACGCGCTTCTCCGCCCCGGCGATCTCCTGGGCCGTGCGAATGGGAATGAAGTATCGCGCGCCTTTCCCGTGCCCTACGATCCCACAGACTGTAAACGCATGATTTAACAGCGTGATCTGGCTGCCCACCTTCAGGTGGCGCGTTTGCGCAATGATGTCGTCAGCGATCACCTCGTCCGGCCCTTCGAAGGGACGCCCATCGCGGAACAGGAAACCCTTGCTCAGCGCGTTGAAGCGCTGGTAATCGATTCCATAGACCATCACTAAGTTCTTTTGTTCTGTAAGGATGACCGTGGGCGCCACCTCATCCACGCCGCTCAACGCCGCGATTTGTCCACCGAGCGACTCTTGCATCCCCACACTTAAGAACGCGAAAAAAATCGAGGAGTTTGGCGGTTGAACCAGGATATCCGCGCCAACACCCTCAACGCGCTTTCCCCATTCGGAAATGACACCAGATGTGAGACCTACAATCATCAGAACGAGAATCACCTGGATGGCAATGGCAATCACACTCAAAAAACTGCGCAGCGGCCGGGCGGTGATGCTGCCCCAAAACATTTGCAAGAGGGAAAATGGTCCGTCGTAGGTTTCCGTCATCGAACGCAACCAATTTTGTACTCTATCATCTCAATTTCGCGCCGGTCAAAACTACCTTGCAGGTCCAAAGGCAATACACGTGCCGAAGTCCGGGAAAAATGTTTATGCTGGGTTAAGTTTTCAACACAAATGTTGATAAGTATGTGGAAATCCCCCGCCCGCGCGCGCTAACTTCTCACCCGTCAACACTCTTATCCTCTTTGCACCATTTGTGTGCAACAGAGCTTTTTTCACGGGCATATCTGTCCGGCTGAAAGTTGTTCCACAGTAGAAAAAATTCCGCGAAAGATTTCGGAGCGAAGAAGCAAGGGTAATTATCCTCTCTTGTTTTCTTAAACTGTTGATTCTCAACGAGCGGCGGCGGATTTTCCTTCAGTACCACTTGGGGGGCTTCTCGAGATGCACCTTGATGGTCTGCTTGGGATCGGTGATGTCGAGCCAGCGTCCGTACGTCTTCCATCCTTCGGCAACAACTTGTACCAAAACTCTACCCATTGGCGCGTTCGGAACGTGGGCGATGCCCTCGCGGCTGGTCTTTACATTCATTTCCAGTTTCTTGTCCTTCTTCAGCGAGTGCTCTTCGATAAATTTCACGTACACGCTGGCGTTCTCGACGGGAACACTCTTGTCGCCGCCGGTCACTTCAATGGTGATCCGAGTCTGTACGTTGCTCGTGGGAGGCGGCGTCTGCGGTTTAGATGCCGATGCCGGTGAATTCTGGGCGGCCATCTGTTGTGCGACCAGCGCCGAAGCGGCGAGGCACAGGCATGCAAAAGAATTTGTCGAGAATCGCATAAATGGCTAAACTCCATGGTCCACGGAACGGCAGGCTGGGTCAAGGTCTCGCCGTGCTAAGATTGGATGCTGCTTACGTTCGGGATGCTGCCCCGGCCGATGCTCTGCCGTGGAAATCGCGGCCGACCGCCATTTGACTCATCAATTTAGCTCCGGTAAGTTCAGAAGAAACTGCCCGACTGGCAAGTTGGGGTTGCCTCAAGAATGCAGTTCACCCCGAACGGTCAGCGCAGGACGTCAAACTGACTGCCATACAATCAGAACAGGAATCGCAAGGAGAGCATCATGGGTTTTGCCACCAACGCCATTCATGTGGGTCAGGAACCCGATCCCGCCACCGGGGCCATCGTCGCGCCCATCTATCAAACCTCCACGTACATAAACGAAGAACTGGGCAAAAACAAAGGCTACGATTACGCGCGCACGAATCACCCCAACCGCAAAGCGCTCGAACGGACCGTTGCCAAGCTTGAGGGCGGACATAGCGCGTATGTTTTTTCATCCGGCATGGCAGGAATCGACGCTGTGTTCCGGCTTCTCCGTCCGGGCGATCACATAGTCCTCTCAGAAGCGGTTTACGGTGGCGTATTCCGCCTTTCAACACAGCTCCTCGTGCACTTCGGCCTGGAATTCAGCTTCGTGGACACTTCCACGCCGGATTTCGTGCGCGCGGCGTTACGTCCAAATACGAAAATGATCTACATCGAAACGCCGGCCAACCCCACGCTCAGCGTCACCGATATCGCAGCGATTTCTAAGTTGGCCAGCGAGCGCCACCTCTCCGTGACGGTCGATAACACATTTCTGAGTCCTTATTTGCAGCGCCCCATCGAACTGGGCGCGCACATCGTAGTTCATTCCATGACGAAATATTTGAACGGCCACAGCGATTCCACGGGAGGGGCAGTTGTGCTCACGCGTCCCGAGGACGCCGAAAAGATCTATTTCATACAGCGCTCCGCCGGCACGGGCCTCTCTCCCATGGATTGCTTCCTGGTGTCGCGCGGCATCAAGACACTGGCCGTTCGCATGCTCCAGCACAACGCCAACGGCATCACCGTGGCACGCCATCTCGACGCGCATCCCAAAGTCCGCAAGGTCTTCTACCCCGGCCTGCCGTCTCACCCGCAACACGAAGTGGCCCGCCGCCAGCAGAAGGGCCCAGGCGCCATGCTCTCCTTTGATGTAGGTTCCCTGGAGGCCGCGCGGCGCTTCCTAAATCACGTCAAGCTCTGCTCGCTCGCCGAAAGCCTCGGGGGCGTCGAGACTTTGATTTCGCTTCCCGCGATGATGACCCACGCATCCATGCCTAAGGAGGTTCAGGATCGCGTGGGCATCACCGAGGGCCTGGTACGTTTGTCCGTGGGCATCGAAGACGTCGAAGACATCATCGCCGACCTCGACCAGGCGCTGCTCTACGTCTGAACATTCCACAAGATCGGCCGCCTTTCACCCTCGTTTCTTTGTGCGTGGGAAGTCCGGCTGCCGACAAATTTGACACGCTAAGAATTCTGCCCGAGCGTACCGGGGCTTTCTATAATTCTGTCGGGATTGCGCCGCATCATGACGCGGAGGTGATGCACTTGTCCGTAGAACGCGCGTAGTGGAACCTGATGCGCCGCCTCGCGAATCCTTCCCCTTGCTTATTGACAGGAGCGGCGTTACTCTCTCCCCTCAGTAACTGATAGGAAGGTCATGAGCAAACCCACCGATCTCGTCCAGGGCACACTCGATCTGTTGATCCTCAAGACTGTCGCTGTCGAGCCCATGCACGGCTGGGCCATCGCTCAGCGCATCCGCCAGGTCTCGAAAGAGGTGCTGCAGGTCAATCAAGGGGCGCTTTACCCCGCGCTCCACCGCTTGGAACAACAGAGCTGGATCACCGCCGAGTGGGGCGAGTCCGAGAATAACCGCCGTGCCAAATATTATTCCCTTACGAAGTCCGGAAAAAAGTACCTGCAGAGCGAGCAAGCAAACTGGGAGCGACTCTCGGCGGCGATCGGATTGGTCCTGAACACCGCGTGAAGTAAGGAGGTTGACCATGCGCAGGCTGCAAAGCATCTCTCATCGGCTCCGCAACTTGTTTCACAAAGACGCGGTTGAACGGGAAACCGACCAGGAATTGCACTTTCATCTGGAGCGCCAGATTGCGGAGCACGCCGCGGCCGGGATGTCTCCGGAAGAAGCGCGCCGCGAGGCCTTGCTCGAATTCGGCGGTGTGGAACAATTCAAGGAAGAGTGCCGCGAAGCTCGCGGCGTGAAGCGTATCGAGTCACTCCTCGCCGATCTGCGCTATGGTTTCTGCACGCTTCGAAGGAGTCCCGGCTTCACAATTGTGAGCGTACTGACGCTGGCCCTGGGCATCGGCGCGAACTCCGCCATCTTCAGCATGGTGAATGCCCTGCTTCTCCATCCCTACAACTTTCGCAATCTCGACGCTCTTGTCCGCGTGTGGGAAGATCGCGGCATCGACGAGGGCTACGACGCGAGATATATGGCACCAGCGGATGCCCAGGATCTCCGCTCGACGAATGATGTCTTTGAAGGCCTGGCCACTTACGCCTTCCAATCCTTTGGTTTGGGAAAGGAAGGAGACCTCCGGCCCATCCTCGGGTGCAGAGTGTCCGCAAATTTCTTTGATGTTCTCGCCATCACTCCGGCGGCCGGCAGACTTTTCGGCGCTGCGGAAGAACAGCCGGGAGCTGATCAGGTTGCCATCCTGAGCTACAGATCATGGCAGGGGCGCTTTGGCCGTGATTCGCAGCTGTTGGGCAAGACAATTTCATTGAACAGCCGCGCTTACACCATCATTGGAATCATGCCGAAGAATTTTGATTACCCGGTGCCTGTGGAATTGTGGGTCCCGCTCGCCCTCACCCCCGCGGAGAAAGGGGATCGCACACAACTCTCACTTAGTGCCCTTGCCCGGCTCAAACCCGGAGTCACCGTTTCTCGGGCCGGCACTGTACTGGCCGGTTTTTCTCACCGGCTCGAACAGCAATATCCAAGGACGAATGCCGGCAGAGCAACGACTCTTCTCCAAATGCGGAAAGAACTCTACATGTTTACGCTTCCCCTCTTTCTCCTGCTTCAGGCGGCGGCCGGGTGCGTTCTGCTCCTCGCCTGCGCCAACCTGGCGAATCTGGTTTTCGCGCGGATGATCGGCCGGCACAGAGAAATTGCTTTGCGCGCGGCCCTCGGTGCGGGGCGCGGGCGCCTGGGGCAACTCTTTCTCTCTGAAACGCTTTTGTATTCGTCCGCCGCGGGAATTCTAGCCGTGGCGACATCCTTCGCCATCGTGCGCGCACTGCGCACCAGTATTCCGGCGGGATGGACCAAATGGGTTCCCGGTTGGGATGGCATTCGCGTCGACGGCAACGTTCTGGCCTTCACCATACTGGTCGCACTAAGTGTCGGATTTTTTCTGGGCCTGGCTACCGTGCTGCACACCAGCCGGGTGGAGCCGAACAAGACTCTCAAAGAAACCGGCTCGGGCACTGCTACGCCTGCCAAGCGCAGAGTTCGCAGCGCCTTAGTGGTTGCGCAAGTCATGCTTGCATTGATCTTGCTTGTGTGCGCGGGCCTGACGATTCAGGGATTTGTGCGGCTCGCTACCGTCTATCGTGGATTCGAACCGGCCAGCGTTTTGAGGATGGAGATTTCCCTGCCTGAAAAGCTCTATTCGGACAACGTAAAGATCACCAATTTCTATCACCGGCTTCTTCGCGCCACGGCGTCGCTCTCCGGGGTTCAGCACGCATCTCTGGTCACCAATCCTCCGGCCAGCAACGTCGACAGCGAAACGACCTTTTTCACCATGGAAGGCCAAGCGGCGCTCAAAATCAGTGAAATACCCTCCGCCGATCTGCAAATCGCCAGTTCTGACTTTTTTGATACATTGAAAATCTCCTTGATTGCGGGGCGCATATTCTCCGACACGGACGGCGCGAATTCAGCGCCGGCAGCGGTGATCAGCCGCGGGATGGCCTCGCGTTTCTGGCCGAAGGGAGACGCGGTTGGACACCGCATCAAACTCGGCCCGCAGGACTCGGCGGAACCATGGCTCACCATTGTGGGAGTGGTCGGCGATGTTCGCCAGAACTGGTGGAATTCTTTGACGCGCCCAGTTATTTACCAGCCGTTCGGACAGTCGCCGCAACGCTCCATAACCGTTCTCGTGCGCACGACTGCAAATCCGACTAACTCCGTCTCCGCCGTGCGGGATGTGGTCCGCCAAATGGATCCGGGAATCGCTCTGCGAGGAATCAACACCTTGGAAGAAGAGATCGCGGATTCCATCGCCATCATCCGCATTATGGGCATTTTGATGGGGATTTTCGGACTGCTCGCGCTGGCGCTTTCTTCGATCGGAGTTTACGGCGTGCTGTCGGAAAGCGTCGCGCAACGAAGGCATGAAATCGGCATCCGCCTGGCGTTGGGCGCCGACCCGCGCGACTTGATGAAACTGATCCTTGGGCAAGCGTTGAAGCTCACCGGTATCGGCCTGGTGATTGCACTGCCTTGTGCCGTGGCCATCAGCCGGGCCATGGCACACTTGATTTTCGGCGTGGTCAGCGTGGATTTCACGATTCTGGGTGGCTTCACAGCCCTTCTGGTGCTCGTGGCGCTCGGTGCGGGCTATTTCCCCGCGCGGCGAGCGATGAGCGTCGATCCGATGGTTTCTCTGCGCTACGAATAGCCGAACCTATTTGCGCCTTTGGCGCGCTTTGGTGACGCTTTCCTCCAGCCATGAAAGATATTTTTTCGAACCCTCGGTGATCGGAAGGGCGATAAACTCTGGCACCTCATAACTGTGGAGACGCTGCACTTCGTTCTCCAATTCGGCGAGATGCTTCGCCGCCGTCTTCATCACCAGCAGATACTCCCTGGCTTTCTCAAGCTTGCCCTTCCACGTGTAAAATGACTCGGCCGGGCTCAAAACAACATTGACGCACGCCGCGAGCCTGTTCGAAACCACTCGACGCGCGATCCACCGGCCTTCCGTCAGCGTTCGGCACATCACCAGCACGACTCGATTTCGTCCACTGGCCCTCATGGGTGTCCTCCTACTTGCATCAGCAATAGAATTTATCGTTAACAAAACTTTAATGCGCCGAGGAGCGGGGAAAAGTTATCATAATTGCTGTGATCAACGTTTCCGAAGTTGGAGCGTTTCCCACCGCGATCCCCGGTGGATTCCAGATCACTTTCGGGGTCTACCTTCCCGGAATTCGCGCCACGGACGGTTTCGATGTCGTGGTGCGCGTCATTCACCGTGAGGACCGCTTCGATCCCGCCATTCAACCGCAAGATTCGCACCTTGTTTGGAAAAACGACCACCCGCTGGACCTTTGGGGCGCCACGGTGCCGGTGCAGCCGGTTTCAGCGACACATTTCGGTACCGAAGGACTTTATCTGTACCGCTTTCAGCTCTGGTGGACGCCGTCGGGGGGCCAGCGGCAGCTCGTTACGCGCTGGTTCACGGACCCATTTGCGCGGCAAACCGATATTGGACTTCTCTCGGCGGTCATGCTTTCGCGAAACCCCACGCCCATTGCCTGGACCGATGACGCGTATAAAACGCCGGAGCTTGATGACCTGATCGTTTATGAAGTGCAGGTCGAGGAATTCAACGACAACTTTGACGGCGTCATTGATCGGCTCTCCTATCTCCAAAGTCTCGGCGTCAACTGCCTGGAATTGATGCCCGTCGCCAGTGCGAAGTTGGACTTCGATTGGGGGTATGGGCCGCTCCACTACTTTTCGCCCAGCGCTCATCTTGGTGGGCCGGACGGCCTGCGGGGCCTCGTCGATGCTTGCCATGGCGTGAACATGGCGGTCATTTTGGACGTCGTCTATCAGCATGTCGATCCGGGATTTGCCTACAAACTGGTCTACGATGACGTGAACGGCACTCCGGGGGCGCCCAGAGTGAGCAGTCCGATGATCGGCGCCGGCGGATTATTCGGGCCGCAAGCCGATTTCAGTCAGGTGTTCACGCAGGAATATTTTGCCGCAGCGAACCGCCACTGGCTCGAGCAATATCACGTCGATGGCTTTCGCTATGACCAAGTGACCGATCTCTACGCCAGCCCCACGGACACGGCCTACGCGAAACTAGCCTATGACACTTATCGCTTTTCGCTCGGCATTCCCCGCTTCTTCCCAGACGCCAACGGATACAGCAGGATAATCCAGTGCGCCGAAGCGCTATGGAGAGCACCGGACGTTTTGCGCAACACATACACCAACTGCGCGTGGCAGAATGACCTCCTCGATCAAGCCGAAGCAATTGCCGCAGGGGCTCCACCCACGGCAGCCTTTGGGCACGCGCTCGATCCATTTTTCGCCGGCCGCTATCCGGCGACGAGGACGGTAGTCAACGCCGCTGGTAATCCTATGGAGATGCCTGTCGCTCCCTTCCAATACTTGAATTCACACGACCACAGCCACCTGATCGTTTTCGCGGGCACAAGCGGCAGCGGCCCTTTTCCACCGGGGGACCGCAGTCATTTCTGGCGTCTCCAGGCCCTGACGATAGCGCTTTACACCTCGCAAGGCGTTCCCATGCTTTGGGAAGGCGAGGAGTTTGCCGACGATTACAATCTGCCGGATGACGGTTTTGCCCGCGTGGACCTGCGGCGCGACACGCACTGGGAATATTTCTATGATGAATTTGGCTCGGCGCTCGTTAGTGTCTACCGGCGCCTCGGTCAACTGCGTCGCGTGAGCCGGGCTCTGCGCGGCCGCGAGTCGTTCTACTACTGGCAGCAGTCGTTGCAGGGCAGCCAGTTGATCGCCTTTCACCGCCATGCGCCTGCTGGTCCAGCCGGCCCCGAAGAGTACGCCATGGTGATCCTGAATTTCAGCGGCTCCGCCGATACGATCGAGGTGCCCTTTCCAAAGGCTGGAGTGTGGACCGAAAAATTGGATGAGTCCTTTCGCGGTGCGCCGTTGACGGTTAGCGTGGCCTCCCCGGGAGACACCCAACGCATAACCGTGCCGTCCAACTACGGTTACATTTTCATCCTCTGATCGGGATCGGTCCCAGAATCGATCTGTTGCTGTAAAGCGCTTCGCAGCCCTTTTCGCGGCCGGCACTCCGGGCTAGAATAGCGCCCCATGAGCAACTCTCCGATTAAGTTTGGGACTTCGGGATGGCGTGGCCTGATCGCCGACGATTTCACCTTCGCCAATGTGCGTCTGGCGGTCACCGCCATCGCCGAACACGTGAAATCCAAGGCCAAGGAGCCCACCATCCTGGTGGCCTACGACACGCGCTTCTACTCCGAAGAATTCTCCCAGCTCGCGGTGGACACCCTTCAGCATCACGGTATTCGAACGCTGTTATGCGAGACATTTACTCCCACACCCGCGGTCGCTTTCGAAATCATGCGCCGCAAACTAGACGGCGCCATCAACTTCACGGCCAGCCACAATCCCGCGCAATATCACGGCCTGAAATTTTCCTCGGCCGACGCGGGCCCCGCGCTGCCTGAGGTCACCAAAGACATCGAAGCGCGCGTCGAGAAAATGATCGCGAAGGAGGGCCGGTTTCCGATATCTCCCGCAGCAACAAGTCACGGCAAAAAGTCAGCCAGTGAAAAAGTCAATCTGCGCGAAAGCTACTTGAAGCGGCTCGAAGAACTCGTCCATTTCGAGACGCTGCGCAGGGCCAAGCCTTCTCTGGTCGTCGACGCGCTCCACGGCTGCGGGGCCGGTTATCTCGACCGCACACTTACCGATCACGGTGTCACGGTGCGAAGCATGCGCGCGGAACGCGATTGCCTGTTCGATGGGACCGGCCCGGACGTCTCCGAAGAGAATCTCGCGCCGCTGTCGAAGGCCGTTGTTGATTCGAAAGCGACGGCCGGCCTGGCTACTGACGGCGACGCCGACCGTTTCGGCCTCGTCGATCTTGACGGCACATGGATCCAGCCCAACCTGATCCTCGCGCTTGTGTACGACTATCTGGTCGAAACGCGCAAATGGAAAATGCCCGCGGCGCGCAGCGTCGCCACTACGCAAATGATCGACGCGGTGGCCAAGTTGCACGGCCAAACCGTTCATCAGACGCCCGTGGGCTTCAAGTACATCGGCCAGCTCATCCGCGAAGACAAAATTGCGCTGGGCGGTGAAGAAAGCGCCGGGCTCACCATTCGAGGCCACATCCCGGAAAAAGACGGCATTCTGGCATGCCTGTTGGTGGCGGAAATGATCGCCGCGCGCGGAGCCTCCATCGGCGAGCAAGTTCGCAGCATGTACAAGAAGCTCGGCAGAGAATTCTGGCCGGTGCGCGAGAATCTTCATCTTTCCGACGAACAAAAAGCAAAGGCGGTCAAGCGGGTGGCCGTGGACGCTTCGACACTCGCGGGCCGAAAAGTCATATCCATCGACCGCACCGATGGTGCAAAATTTGTTTTTGACGACGGTTCGTGGATGCTTTTGCGGCTTTCCGGCACCGAGCCGCTGATGCGCCTGTACGTTGAAGCGGAAAGCGCCGCCGCATCCTCGAAGTTGACGCAGGAAGCATCACAATGGGTACTCGAAAACTGAACAAGAAGGCTGCCAGTGAGAGAATCCCGTCGCTCCTGCGCCAGTATGGGCCCGCGCTCCTCGGTCTGCTGGTGCTTGTCCTCGTAGTGCACGACATTTTCGGCACGCACGGCTACCTGGCCATGCGCCGCACGCAGCAGGAAATCAAGAAGGTAAATGCCGATCTGGATCAGTTGAACAAGGAGAATTTGCAGCTCGAACAGGAAGTGAGAGAGCTGAAAACCGACCCGCACAAAATCGAAAAGATCGCGCGTGATGAGCTTGGCCTGGCCCGGCCTGGCGAGGTCATCATCAAAATCCCGCGGTCCCAGCAGTTGCCGCAGGACTCTACTGCGAAGCCGTAACCCTCCACTTTTTCCACGTCGTGCGCGTAAGCGAAAGTCCCAGCATCGCCAGGAAAATCGTAATCAGACCCGCCGTGGCCCTCAGCGCGCCGCACTGCCCCTTTGGCAGGATAGAGAACCTTCCATAAACAAATTCGATGTGCACCCAATACACCAGCAGCGAAGTATTCCCGAGCTGGATAATGGGGCCAAAACCCTTTTGCGCAAGTCCCCACCGGCACCACGCGTAAACCAGAAAAAGAATGGTCAGCAAGATGCCGCAGCGCATCAGGAGAAAATTCGGACTGCTGTGCCAGTAGTCGTAGACGGCATACAGACGCATGCGTGAGGAATCAAACAGCACCGAAAGCAAGATTGCCAGGATTCCCGCGCCGCCGAGCGTCGCGAAAGCAAGGGCCTCCTGGCGTCTGGCAAAGTCCGAAAAAAGGAAAAAACCCACCGCGAGTCCGGCGAAAGCGAACGCCAACCAGGGAAACAGCGGAAAGAGCCACGGCTGCGGCTGATCGAAAATGTGCACGCCGTTGATGTAGGACTCGATGGGCCACGGCAGGAACTTCGGCCGATGCGTCGTCCAAAGCGGTGGCGTGGCCATGGCCACGATTGCCGCCGCAACCATCGCTCCGACCAGCGTGCGCGTCCTTGCCGCGGCGGCATCGCCAGCCCCGGCGCTCCAACACAACAGACCCATGAGCATCATCGAAAGGCCCAGGATGTTTAGAACGTCGACGCGCAGCAAATCCGTCCACGGCGACCACGGGTAACCCAGCGCAAATTCCTGCATGCGAAACAACAGGCCCATGCCAAAGACTTCCGCCCCGCGCAAAATCGTTTGCTTCGCGATGGTGTTGCGCTCGATTCCCTTTTCGCGCAACTTTTCCGTCACCAACGCGAAAGACACGCCCGCCAAGAAAATGAAGAGCGGCGCCGGCAACGTTCCACCCAGTTTGGACCACCCAGTCAATGACGACGATTTCTTGGCCTCCGGGCTCATCCAGGAGTCGTAGCAATGGGTCTGAAACATCAGTACGCACGCAAGGCCGCGCATCCAGTCGATGTAAGCAAGTCGCTTCATTTTTGCAGTGACGTCTCGCGATTGCGAATGATAGACGGTGTGAAGATTTCCGCAAAGTAGAAAGGTGAGATCGGAATCTCACGCATGGTGATGGACAATTTCAAACACCATGCCCTCGCCGTTGACGCGCGAGCCCGTGGCAGCGTCCAGCGATTATGCCACCGCGGTTTTTTGCCGGCAGAGTGGGGCCTCAAGGGGATACTAAAGAACGTTTGGGACGTCTACTATCTTCAGTGGCCCGGAACATGAAACAGGTTTCGAACCTACCATTGCCGAGTGGAGGTATCCAATGGAAACGCTGTTGCAAGACTTCCAGTTTGCAGTCCGGATGATGCGCAAGAATTTAGGTTTCACCACTGCGGCAGTGCTGTGCCTGATGCTCGGGATCGGAGCCACGACCGGGATATTCACGGTGGTAAACGCTGTACTCCTTCAGCCGTTGCCGTACTCGCATCCCGAGCAGCTTATCCGTGTTTACACCGAGTTTCCGACGTTTCCGAACGGCGGTCTGCACCGATTCTGGACTTCCGGACCGGAATTCCAGGATCTGCGCCGGGATACGCATTCCTGGGCGTCATTGGACGCGTGGATCACTGGGGGTGCGAATCTCGCCGGGAAGACTCAGCCGGTGCGCGTTACTGCGGCATACCTGAGCGGCGGATTACTGGAAATACTTGCCGTGGCCCCGGTTGCCGGGCGGCTGATATCGCAAACCGACGATGTCCCCGGAGCGCAGGTGGTGGCTGATATTTCCTATGGCACCTGGCAAAGCGTTTTTGCAGGTGATCCGAGCGTGGTCGGCCGTGAGACGTACCTCGATGGCCTGAAATGCACCATCATCGGCGTCATGCCCAAGGGCTTCCAGTTTCCGCCAGGCGAGCAAGAGCCGGCGCAGATCTGGACCGCTTTACGATTGGATCCAGCGAATCCGGGTAACCGCGGTGGCCACAACTATTATTTGCTTGGCCGGATGAAGCCGAGAGTCACGGCGGTCGAAGCTCAGGGAGAGCTGGCCTCGCTGGTTCAGAGTTATGGCGAGAAACGAGCGCCCAAGACGCATAGCTTCCACCCAAAAACTCACACTATCGTCAGCTTTCCTCTGCAGGCAGAAGTGGTTTCGAGTGTTCGGCCCGCACTCTTGATGCTGCTTGGCGCCGTGATCTTTGTGCTCTTGATCGCGAGCGTAAATGTAGCCAACCTTCTGCTGGCGCGAGCCGAGGCCCGCCGGCGGGAAATTGCGATCCGCGGCGCGCTGGGTGCCGGCCTGGTGCGGCTGGCGCGGCAATTTGTGACTGAAGGGATTCTGCTCGCCTTGTGCGGGGCCGTTCTGGGTGTGGCGCTTTCCTTTGTCGGAGTACGCCTGGTTCAGCTCACCAACGCGGGCGGCATTCCCCGCGCCGATGAAATCTCGATGGACTGGCGAGTGCTGCTCTTCACGCTGGGGACGAGCTTGATCACCGGAGTGCTTTTTGGGCTCGCGCCGCTCGCACCCTTGCTGGTGAGCGGAATTTCCGAATCATTAAAAGACACCGCAGGCAGTACGACGGCGGCCGCTGGAGCGCAGATTTTCCGGCGCATCCTGGTGGCCGGCGAACTGGCGATGGCTCTCGTGCTGCTGATTGGCTGCGGATTGATGCTGCGGGTTTTCTGGAAACTACAGGAGGTCCATACCGGCCTCCATGCTGAGAACGTCGTCACCATGCGCGTCTCGCTGCCTAGCGGAGCGTACACGGACAACGCAAAGATTACGGACTTCTGGACACGGCTCGATGCACGCCTGACGAATCTCCCCGGCGTACCATCTGCGGCGCTGGTTTCCGGGTTGGCTCCCATGCGCCCGCCCAACATGAACGACACGGATATCGAGGGATTCGTGCAGACCGAGGGCGGTCCCATTCCCAACGTGGATTTCTATCAAGCGGTGAGCAGAGACTATTTCGCGACCATGGGTATTCGGCTGATGGATGGTCGGTTGTTTGACGGACGGGACGTACAAGGCGCGCCCGATGCCGTCATTATCAACAAGACCATGGCGATGACATTCTGGCCGCACCAAAGTCCTATCGGCAGGCGTATTCGCCCAGGCGGGAGTAAAGACTGGTGCACCATCATTGGGATAGTGGACGACGTGAAGAATGCCGGGCTCGATCGGCCGGCGGGAACCGAATTGTATCTGCCCTACCGGCAGCCGGCGGGCGCAGGCAATACGGACATGTATATAGTCATGCGGACGTCGGCGGGCGACCCGCGCTCGCTGGCGGGCGTTGTGCGCGAGCAGTTGAACGAGATCGATCCCTCACTGCCACTGGCGGATATACGGATGATGGAGGATGTGCTTACTCGCGCGCAGGCGCGGCCTCGGTTCCTGACCCTGCTGTTGTCTCTCTTCTCCGGTGTCGCGCTGGCGATAGCAACCGTAGGAATTTATGGCGTGGTGTCGTATTCGGTGGCCAGGCGAACGAAGGAATTTGGTCTGCGGATGGTGCTTGGCGCGCAAGGCGGGGATGTCCTTGGACTGGTGATGAAACAAGGGGCTGGCATGGTGGCGATTGGAATTGTTGCGGGGCTGGCGACGGCGTTCGCTCTGACGCGACTGATGGCCAGCCTGCTTTTTGGCGTGACGCCCACAGACCTCCCGACGTTTGCAGCTGTCACGGCGGTGTTGTTTGCAGTGGCGCTGGCGGCCTGCTACGTACCGGCACGGCGGGCGACCTGTGTGGATCCGATACAGACCCTGCGCTACGAATGATGGTAATGGCTTTGTCGACCACCAAGCAAATCATGAAAATTGGCGCAACATACTCATTGAACATAAAGGGGTTACGGCTATTTCTAAGGAATTGTTGCTCATTCGAACGGCAGAAAATTTCGCAAGAACGCCGGCGCCGGTGGTCGAATTTGGCCTGCCATCTCCCTGCGTTACAATTCTCGCTTGCCCGCCACGCGCCAACTCGGCCCGTTCCCGATGCTCGCTCTCTGGGCCGTGCTGACTCTGACAGCAGCGTTGTACTCCGCCTGGCTGGGTTACGGAGGCCGCGCCTTGGCTGCCACGCTCACCGCTTTCGCGTTGTTGTTTCTGGTGATGCTGCTCTTTGCGGCGCGCGGCGTGGACAGTCGCCTCGCCGCACGCTTCGGCGCCGGGAGCGGCTACTTGCTCGGCGTGGCAGTCTTCCTGGTCTGCCTGATTTACCTGTTCGGAACGAATACTTTCGCGTGGACACGTGCCGCCGCAGTCGCCGGTCTCGTGTTCGTTCCGTTGGCACTGGCAGCATTGGCGAAGCAAAAACCACCGGGAGCGTGGGAAGATTTTCTCATCATTGTCAGCATATGGCTGACAGTCAAATTCTCGCCTTCCCATTGGTTTTGGCCCTACCCCGGCGGCCGGCTCGCCTACGTTTTCACGGTGCTCCTATGCGTTAATGTAGCGCTGGCGTCTTTCGTGCTTCTCCGCTGCGTGAACGGAGTCGGCTATTCCATCGGCTGGAGCGGGCATTGGAGCTTCTCGATCGTGGCGAGTTTCCTGGTTTTCGGCTGCATCGCCATTCCGCTGGGCCAGGCCATGCACTTCATCGAATTTGCTCCGCAATGGTCACAGTGGAAGTCGCTCCCGTTCCTTTCGCTCGGCATTCTGTTTTTCACCGCGTGGCCCGAAGAGTTCCTATTCCGCGGCCTGCTTCAAAACATGCTCTCGCGCGCTTCGCATAGTGAACTCGCAGGCTGGTGGACCGCTTCGGTTCTCTTTGGCTTCGCCCACATCACCAACATGGGCTTTCCCAACTGGCGCTATGTGGTCCTGGCCTCCATCGCCGGTTTTTTCTACGGCTGGACGTGGCGCAAGACCGGCTCGATTTTCGCCTCGGCCCTAGTCCACGCAGCCGTGGATATCACCTGGCATTTCTTGTTCCGCACGGTCTAGGTGGGCCGACATTCCCGGTGCAACAAAGAACGGATTCAGGCATCCAACCTGGCAATGGAGCCTGGGGTGGACTCAGTGTCCGCCCCGCACCCACAGCGAACGCAAGAAAAAACGCATTCAGGAGGAGAGCGATGGCGGAAACGATGACGGCGGATCAAGCAGTGTTCCTGCTGCAGAATGTGTACCTGGGACCGTTGAAGATCGAGAGCCGGACGACGAAGAAGATTCTCGAAGCGGTTCCCGCGGATAAGGCGGAATACCGTCCTGATCCGATTTCGAAAAGTGCGATTGAGCTGGTGCGCCACATTGCGGCAGCGGACAATCGATTTGTCGAAAGTGTGATCAACGGCGTATTCGACACCAACCCGGCGATGATTTCCGAAAACGTGAAGACGCCCGCGGAAATCGCGGCGTGGTACGAAGAACGGTTCGCCAAGAATTTTGAAGCGCTGTCAAAATTGCGGGGCGAGCATTTGGTGAAGATCGTGGATTTTCGCGGGATGTTCCAGCGGCCCGCGGTTACGTTCGTGATGATGGGGCTGCACCACACCATTCATCACCGAGGTCAACTTTCCTCCTACCTGCGATCGATGGGCGCGAAGGTGCCATCGATTTATGGTGAGAGCTACGACGACGCACAAGCAAGGAAATCGGCGCAGGCATAGATCCATTGGCTAGGAACGATCAACGGACGACACCGGAAAGTGGTGAAGAGGCGGAGGCGTAGAGGCGCTTGGGCATGCGGCCGGCGAGGTAGGACTTGCGGCCGGCGATGACAGCGTCGCGCATGGCTTCGGCCATCAGGACGGCGTCCTGGGCTTCGGCGATGGCCGTGTTCATGAGCACACCATCGGCGCCGAGTTCCATGGCGACGGCGGCGTCGGAGGCCGTGCCAACGCCAGCGTCGACGATCATAGGCACCTCGGTGATGCGCTCACGAAGAATACGGAGGTTGGCGGGATTCTGTACACCGAGGCCGGAGCCGATGGGGGCGGCGAGAGGCATGACGGCAGCGGCGCCGGCATCGATGAGTTTGCGGGCAGCGATGAGGTCATCGTTGGTGTATGGCAGGACCACAAAGCCTTCTTTGACAAGGACGCGGGTGGCCTCGATGAGCTGTTCGGTATCCGGGAAAAGCGTTTGCTGGTCGCCGATGACTTCAAGCTTGACCCAGTTCGAGAGACCGACTTCGCGGCCTAGGCGCGCTGTGCGAATGGCTTCGTCGGCGGTGTAGCAGGCGGCAGTATTTGGCAAGATGAAGATTTTTTCGCGGTCAACGTAATCCAGCAATGATTCCTTCGATTTGTCGGTGAGGTTCACACGGCGGACGGCGACGGTGACCATGTCCGCGCCGGAAGCGGCGTGGGCGAGCGACATTTCCTGAAAGCTGCGGTATTTGCCCGTTCCGACGATAAGGCGCGAATTAAAGGCGCGGCCGGCGATGACCAGTTGATCAGACATGGGTGAACCCGCATCAATTGTAAAACGTCGAAGGTCGCGGCACAAATCAGCCGAGAGCCGCGGGAGTAGCGTGTAGGCTCGCTCAAAGTAGAGAGGATGCCGGATGGGCGCCCGCAATGGAAGTCATAAAAGGTCGCTATGCTCCTCAAGATGACGCGAGAATTGGTTCGTCGAAGCAACTCGAAGAATGGTTCCGGCGGAATCCACCCTATTCCTGAAGAAGCGGGCGGGGCTCGGCGACGTCGGCGTAAAGGGATTCGATGACGTCGGCGTATTGTTGTTCGACAACGCGGCGCTTGATCTTAAGGGTGAAGGTGAGGCTGCCGTTGTCGAAGGTGAAATCCTCGGGGAGAACAGCAAAGCGCTTGATGGTTTCGTACTGCGCGAGATGGATGGTGAGACGCTTGACCTCGGCGGAGATTAACGCCTGCACCCAGGGATGGGCTGCCAGTTCGGAGTTGGACGCGAACTTGATTCCATGGTCGGCAGCTTTGGCGGCAACCGTTGCGGGATTGGGGACGATGAGCGCGACGATGAATTTGCGTTTATCGCCCACGACCATGGCGTTGAGGATGTAGGGGCTGGTCTTGAGAGCGTTTTCGATGGGTTGCGGGGCTACAAATTTTCCCGCCGCGGTCTTGATCAAGTCCTTCTTGCGATCGGTGATGAAGAGATAGTTGTCCTTGTCGAGATAGCCGATGTCGCCGGTGCGGAACCAGCCATCTTCGCTGAGCACTTCGCGCGTGGCTTCGGGATTTTTATAGTAGCCCTGCATGACGCAGGGACCTTTCACGAGGATTTCTCCATCCTCGGCGGCGCGGACTAGGACGTTGGCAATCGGTTTGCCGGAGCTGCCCATGCGATTCACGGGGTAGTTGCTGGAGACGATGGGGGAGGTTTCCGTCAGACCGTAACCCTGATAGATCGGGATACCCACAGTCCAGAAGAATTCCGCCAGGGATTTGGACAGCGGCGCGCCGCCCGAGGAGACGATGCGCAGCTGGCCTCCAGTTCCGAGACGGATCTTCTTGTAAACCAGTTTATCGGCGAGCTTCCACTGCGCTTGCAAGGCCAGACCCGCAGGTAATCCGGTTGCGCGCCAGGGAGTCGCTCGTTGGGCCACGCTCATGGCCCAATCAAAAAGTATTTTCTTCATGCCGGTAGTTTTCGAGCCTTGCTCGACGAGGCGCGCATAGATTTTCTCGAAAAATCGGGGCACCGCTGCTGTAATCGTAGGGCGGACTTCGACGAGAGCCTGGGCCACGGCATCGACGGACTCAACGTAGGCTAGCGCGGCACCTTGAAAGATATAGATGTAATCCATGGTACGACCGTAGACATGAGCGAGAGGAAGGAAAGACAGCGCGACGTCTTCTGCGGGATGGAGCTGGAAGTCGTGGCCCACATCTGTGACATTGGAGCAGAAATTGGCGTGCGTGAGCATCACCCCCTTGGGCTCGCCAGTGGTCCCGGAGGTGTAGATGATGGAGGCGAGCTGGCCGGGCAAAACCTGCGACGAGCGCAAGCGATAAGAAGAGATGTCCGGCGCGCTCGCGCCAGCAATGAGTGTCTCGTAACGGAGACACTCGCCGGGAACTTCAGCGTCGCCGTCGGCAAGGATGATTTGTTCCAGTTCGGGAAGCTCCTGGCGAACGTTGAGCAGCTTCCGCAATTGCGCCGCGCCGACAACGAAGACGACCTTAGCAGCGCAATGCTTTAAGATGTAGGTCATGCGGTCGGACGATTCGTTGAAGTACACTGGCACGGTGACGGCGCCGGCACCGTGGATGGCGAAATCGGCGGTATGCCACTCGGGGCGATTGGCGGAAAAGAGGCCCACGCGGTCGCCGGGCTTCACGCCAAGTTCCACGAAAGCGGTGGAGAGGCCAGCGACACGCCGGAGAAATTCCTGAGACGAGATGGTTTCCCAGCGGCCGTCCCGGCGAACCATCTGGGCGCGCGCGTTTGGAAGAGCATCGACGGCGTTCAGGAAGCGTGCGGGAAGCGTTCCGTAGTTCATGGCCTGAGGGTCACTCTACTCTACCCGTTTTGATCGCGCAATCGAGCGCTTGGCAGCTGTTCTACGCTGGACGCCGGGGATCACCATTACCGTGCGCCGCCGTGCTGTTGGCTGCTTGTTGCTGGCGAAGCGCGGCAGGGATGGGGGCTAGAGAAAGGCGCCAAAAGGCTTGTCGATGGCGCTCTACTTTAGCCCCTCGAGAGGGGGGAGGGGCGGACGGCAAGGTCGGAGAACTAGCCAGCGCTGTGCCTCACGAGAGGCGGGTAATTCCAGGGAACCCGTCGAAACCAGAATCAAAGCTCAGGATTCGCTTGATTCCATGCTGCTCCATCGCAGCCAGATGCACTGCATCACGCGCGGACATCTGCCGGCGCCCCATCACAATCTCTTTCGCGCGCTCGGCGGTGGCCCGGTCCACGGCCAGCACCTCATCGGCGATGCCAAGCAAAGCGTCGAATGCCGGTTGGATGGCATCGCGCCGGTTTATTGCCACATAGCGATGCAGAATCTCCTGCAGTACCTCGGCATCTGTGACCAGGCGTTGCCGGTCGCTGATCAGGTTTTCGAGCAATCGCTGTGCGTCGGCCTTGTGCGGATGGGCAGCCCCAACGAGGTACATGGGGATATTCGAGTCGACCAGAATCAAGGATGAGTACCAGAGCCGTATCCGCTCTCGATCTCCGCAAGCATACGGTCGATATCGGCCGAGGGAAAGTCGTGTCGGACCGCGGCACGAATCACTTCGAGCTTCTTCCCCACTCCAGCGCCAGGTTCACGGCGGCGAGCCAGGTCGAGAGCTTGCCGGACCCACTCGGCGATGGACATGCGGCGGGAGCGCGCTACCCGCTGAATTTCGCGGTATTCGGGATCCTTTAGAATCACTTGCAGCCGCTTGGACATAGATATGAGTCTATTTGACTCATGCCTATGAGTCAAGACACCCAGCGTTGAAACATGCCGCAGAAGGGCGCTTAGCGGCAATGTGTACGCTGACCGGCATGGAAGCAGCGAAGGTTGGAATAGATGTAGCCCAGGCCGGAGACAGGGTTTCGCGGAAGCCGCAAAAGCGCTCCAATCAATAGACACCCGACGGCAGAAGAGAGTTTCGGTGGGAGGGCGGTGCAAAAGGGAGTAGCCTGCGTTAGTATGAGCGGCGGAGATTGAAATTGATGACTGTGACGGTACCGGGGACAGCCGCGAACGCGGGATTGACAAGGGGGCCGTTTCGCGCGCCGCGGGGGACGGCGATTTCATGCCAGGGATGGCAGCAGGAGGCGGCGCTGCGGATGCTCTTGAACAACGTCGATCCGGAGGTGGCGGAAAAGCCGGAAGATTTGGTGGTGTACGGCGGGACGGGGAAGGCGGCTCGAAATTGGGAATGTTTCCATGCGATGGTGCGGTCGCTGAAGTCGCTGGATGCGGATGAAACGCTGCTGGTGCAATCGGGGAAGCCAGTGGGGGTTTTCCGGACGCATGAATA
>Ga0209161_10000686_pt1 | contig 27581 bp, 23 predicted proteins | sample GraSoiAngelo_155_FD_186169 | JGI IMG/M metagenome (GOLD analysis project Ga0209161, IMG submission 186169) | Grasslands soil microbial communities from the Angelo Coastal Reserve, California, USA - 14_1009_13_30cm (SPAdes) (version 2) | ecosystem: Environmental > Terrestrial > Soil > Grasslands... | reverse complement strand
ACAAACTCGTCCAGAAGTACACAGTCTTCCTCGTCAAGAAAGGATTACTATCTATAGAGGCTGACTTAGAAGGGTCAAGGTACTTTCTGACCGAGAAAGGCGGGCGCCTATTCCATCTTCTCCAGGAGGTCGAGAGGGAACTGAACGATTTCTATGCTATGTCTCTCGTATCAGAGACAAAAGCTCGACATCCAAGATTACGGTATCATTCGAGCTTCGATAGTGAGCGAGACCATGTTCCGATAGAAATACGGCAAGCCTCTTCGTCTTAGAAACAGTCCAGCCTAGATCGGACGCAAGGTCCGAGGTCGAATGCCACAACCCGTCCTCAAGGAGTCTCAAAAACTCCTCAATTCCATCCATTGACCTGTGTTCGAGTACAACGCCGTCTAATTAGGAGGAAGAAACTGAATTCTAGAACAATGTTGCACCGCTACTAATTAACGACCAACTCGAATCAGAGAGCTGTCCCGGAACATTGTTCTAGAACTGAATTTCTGGCATAGTTATACAAGATTTCAGCGCCGCAGAGCCGTCATGAAAAAACTCCACAAGCTTCTGATTGCTGTATCAATGGTACTCGTTCTCGCGGTCATACCAACAGGTTCGGCCAGCATAAGCCGATACTGGCCCGTATTTACCAACGCTAACTTCTCGAACGGATGCCAAGGCTGGAACCTATCATCGACCGCACCTCCCTCCTCTGCGACCTGCACGAATTCTTATTCACAGTGGGACACCTCGACACAAGTCCAGCTTAGTGAAACCTCCTGGTTAGGGCCAGCCCTCGTCTGGAATCCCTCCACCGCAAAGATGTTCATGGCCTGGTTCGGATCTGATAGCATCGGCCAGCTGAACGTCATCCAGTCAACGGACATGGTAAACTGGAACAACAAAGTTCACTGGGCAGCCCCCGGCACCTGCTGCGACTGGTCCAACAACCAAGTAGGTCTCGACCTTACTTACAATTCCGACAACCAAAAGATCTACCTCGTCTACCTCATAGACGAAATCACAAACCTATGCCCTACATGCACTCACAGCTACCAGATCTGGGTCCAGAGTTCGAGTGACGGAATGACGTGGTCGAGCCCCGCCCAAGTGGCAACTGAAAGTCTAGACGGGCAATCTGGCAAGACCGGTCCATTTTATCCCTCGCTGACCTATGACTCTACTCGTCACCAGTTCGAACTGGCAGTCTACAATTTCGATACTAACCTTGACGTCTACACGTACACTTCTAGCGACGGCATCAGCTGGAGCAGTCCGCAAGTACTATTCTACAACAACAGCCCGCTCAGGGCCACCACCATCGGTTACCTCAGATACCTCAACGGAAACTACTATCTGACATACGAGATCAGCAATACCCAGTATCTTCTGAAGTCCTCTGACGGAAATACCTGGACCAGCTCAGTGACAATTTCAACAGGCTATTACTCTGGAATTATCGCTTACGATTCGCTCGAAGGGCTCTATCACGTAATCTGGGGGGGCACCTACGAGTCAACATCGCAGGACGCGATCTCTTGGTCCGCGCCTGCGAGCCTATCGTTTGGCGGCTGGAGTGCGCTAGCTTACAATACCAATTCGCAGCTACTCCTCTCCGGCTTCCGGACGGACAGCGGATGCTGCTCAGCCCCCTACCTCAACGTAATTCAGTATCACGTTTTCACGACAGGTACAACATCCTTCCAAAGCCACGTCTCGTGTAACGGCTGCGGCTACGCCGGTTCGTTCGCTCAACAGAGCGGCAGTGCACCCTTCTCAAGCAACTCTCTGCACGACTCATGCTACTCGTACGATCAATACGGTAACTGCACTGGGTTCATCCGAAACGGGTACTCGTACTCGTTCACCGTCGGATTCTCATTGACCCAATTCGCTCAGCTCGGACCTTCCGGCTCATGGTTCAACTATGGCCTCTCGTTGTACGTTTCCTGGGGTGGGACCGTTGGACCCTGTGGCTTCTCCACTCTACAACTGATACTCGATCTCAAAGACAATGGCGGCGTGAACATTCACAACTGCGACTACAATCGTCACCTGTATTTCGTAGAAGTTGCGATCGACCAGTCGAACGGCAGCCCGACACTCTCACCCCAATCATACGACGTCACCATGAAGGTCTATGACGCCCTCTCGTACTGGGGTCTCCCGGACGGGAGCATAACCAGTGGTTGGGTCGGCAGCCAGACTAACGGCTACCAGCTAACGGTAGTCTATGGTCAAGCGCAGCTGGGAGTCAATTTCACGAATGCTTGCTTCGGGTCTGGCTGCTCTCCACAGGCCTGCAGACCAAACCCCTGCCCGACAATAGCAGACGCCAAAACCAACAAGTAAGAAACGATTTCCTATCCATTTTTTTCTTATCGTACTATTTAGAGTCCATCGACTGGATATTTAACGACCTGAATCGTGCTCGGTCGAAATCAAACGAGCTCGGCCCTTTTTCCTTGGAGCTATACTTCAATCGGAAAGTAGCGCGGGAAATGGAAATGCTGGATGTTGCTGTATACTTTTTTCTGTAAATTTGTGTCTTTTCACGTTTTGGTTTTCCACAAAAGCAAGGAATAAGAACTAAACGATCTTTGAATCCGACCTTAATGGAGCAATCGATCTCAGTAACATCAGCAAGATTCCAACACCGAGACCTCGCAATCCTAGTAGGAATTCTCTCAGGAACACTCTTGGTAGTTTTCGCGTCTGAAAACCCATTGTCAAATTTCCAACCTATCGATCTCGTGATCTTCTTCTCGGTTCCCGCTCTCGCAGGCGCCATCGCCGGATTCGCATCCGCCGGCCGCTCAATGGAAAACGGAGCAGTCGTCGGAATCATCATTGGACTCGTATACGCGATCCTAAACGGACTCCGACTTGGAACCACAGCAGCCGGACAACAAGTCCTCTTCCTGATCATCACAGTCCCAATATGGGGATTCCTAGGAGGCTACGGTTCCGTGCTGGCCCATCGGACCCTAGAACGCAACCCACTCGAGAATCCTGTTCTGCCATGGCCTGACGCCACCCCGCGAGCCGGAACTATTCAAGGGCCTAAGATCTGTGAAAACTGTAAGACAGCCAATCCCGCAGACGCTCTATTCTGTAAGAACTGCGGATCGAAACTTGGCTTGGTCTCATCTCGTGCCTGACCATAGCAAGGACAAGAGCCGGATTGTTTCGACCACTGGAGGCTGAAACAGCTCCAAGTTCTAACAATGCACGCGTCTGAGAAGTTCTCAGTGTCATACGGCGATATATCAGAATCAGATATTATCGAAGTTCGAGAATATTCCCTGGCTGAACATTCCATATAACCCGTGACACCAGCTCCCCTGCCCAGTGATTATCACTGTCAGGACACCTGATCTCACCACGAACAGTCCTCAAAATCACGCTCCTCATAGCCACGATGTTTCTGGGCGCAGCCTCATTCCTTGGACCGGCCGCCAGAGCCGCAACACCCCCAGGAAGCACGATTACAGACACTCAGCCAAGCACCTCATGGGAAGGACATTTCTACGCTCTCGCCTTCACCGCGGACCCTGCCCAGTGCCCTGGAACCGTTGACACCGCGAATCTTGTCTGCGACCACTTCTACCTCAACATCAACCTACCCAGCACCTTCTGGCAAACCCACACTGGCTCGGTCGCAATCACCATCCAGTGGCCCAGCAACAGCAACGACTTCGACTTGTACATCTACAGGACGAGCGACCAGCAACAAGTAGGCTCCTCAGCCTCAGGAGGAACCACAAGCGAACAAGTCGCTCTCCAGAACCCGATGCCAGGCATCTACGAAGTACGAACAGTACCCTTCCTCGTCGTCGCGTCCGGTTACACCGGCTCAGCTCTCCTCGCCTTCACCACTGGCGGTCCGACACCCAACCCTGTCTTTCCAACCGGCGGGATATCTTTCGGTGCGCACACTATCGTTGACCCACAACGAACCGAAGGTGAACCACTAGTTCACATTGACCAAGCTGGAAACATCTGGGAGACCGGGCCCTGGGGCTTCTCCACCGCTCAAGGCTTCGTCGCAAGGTCCTCTGACAACGGCGACAGCTTCCATATCGTGTCGCCAGCAGGCCTCAGGCCCAACCCGGCACCGGCCGGCGGCGGAGACACGGACATCATTACTGATGACCAGGGCACGGCCTACTTTGCAGATCTAGAGGGCCTGGCCCACATAGGGGTCGCGGTCTCCAACGACCAAGGAAACAACTGGAGGGAAAACTTCGTCGCCGCCATGTCCCCAGTAGACGACCGCCAATGGCTGGCTATTGACGACGGCACTAGCACCGGCGTCTCGGACAACACTGTCTTTCTCTCCTACCGTCAAATACCCGGGGGCAGCCAGGTCCTCTCCTCGCCCGGCTCCACGGGACCAAGCGACTTTACAGGAGGACTCGTATTCATGAACGCCGCTACAACCGTGTTCGTCGGCGCGGGTGCGCCCTGCGGCCGGCTCATCTTCGACCCTGTACTCCGCAACCTCTACCTGCCATGCGTACAAGGAAACCACGTCCACGTCTCCAAAGCTCATGTGAACCCTGGGCAGAGGGACATGCTTGCTTTCAGTTCTACTGACACCCCCGCGAGACCCGGAGGCTCGATCGGAAACCTCTTCGCATCCCTAACCACGGACCAGGCCGGCAATGTGTACGTCGCCTGGGTTGACACGGCCAACAACAACGTCTACCTCACCGTCTCCACCAACGCAGGCACAAGTTGGTCAACACCACTACAAGTCAACGGCGACCCAGCCAACACAAATGTGATGCCTTGGGCTATCGCAGGCGCGGCAGGAACAGTCGATATAGTATTCTACGGCACAGACGCGCGCGGCGATCCCAACAACTTCCCTTCATGGTACAACAACCGCGTTGCAGCCACCAGCGTCAAGTGGTTCGTCTACTTCACCCAGGTCCAAGCAGCAACTACCCTCACACCTACAATCTACCAAGTCAAGGCTAGCGAGCATCCCACAGACTACGGTCAGATCTGCACTGGAGGATTAGGCTGCACAACGTCAGGCGGCGACCGGACCCTCGCAGACTTCTTCAGCGTCGCCCTCGATACCAACGGCGCAGCCAGAATCGTCCTCAATGATCTAACAAACCAACACCACGGAGCAGCACTCTTCGAGCTGAGACAAGTCGCAGGACCTAGCGCTATCGGCACGTCACTCACCCCACCGTTCCCCAACACAGCCACGGGAGTGGCAGACCCAATGGGCGATGCTCAGGTACCACACTACTTCCCAGGGGGCGCTGGCGCGAACCAGGCAGCTTTAGACCTAACTTCCCTGCAAATCTCCCAGCCGGACAGCTCACACATCAGAGCAACACTCAAACTCCAGAGCCTCGCCACCCTGCTCCCACCACCAGGTTCGACCGGTCTTCTATGGCTCGTAAGATGGCAGTTCCTCTCCACAGGCGACGCAGGTGAACAAAGCTACAGAATCTTCTATCTGGGAGCAAACAGCACAGGCGGCCAGAACCCCGTTTTCTTCGCAGGCACGGGAACCTCTGCTGCCCCCGGCAGTGGAATACCTCCAGGCAACGGCTGCGTCACGACTACGCCACAGAACTGTAAGATCATCAAATACCCATCAGAGGTCCCGGAGACAGGAAAAATTAACACGTCTACCGGCACGATTATGATAACCGTCCCACTGAGCGATCTCGGAGGCCCGGTTACTGGCGACACTCTTTACAGCGTCACAGCACTCACCTTCGCTGTCACCAACACCAATCCCGTCTTGACGGACGGAGACGCTACGCGGACCTTCGACTACGTCCTCGGCACGACTGCCCTGCCTAGTAACTGTCCGCTCGGAAAGACGTGCCTGGTCACGGGAGGAGGCTACATCTTTGTGGACGCGCAACAAGACAAGGGAAGCTTCAGCATAGAAGTGAAAGTCGACACTACGGGTCGAATACACGGAAAAGCAATCTACCAGGACCCGGCTGGAGGCGTAGACTTTGCAACCAGCCTCATAACCTCAGCCACGTTTAACGGCAAAACAGTCACCTTCAAGGGAACAGGAACCAACAATAACATCGCGACCAGCTTCACAATCACCGTCCAAGACAAGGCAGAACCAGGCGCTGGAAAAGACACCTTCGCCATAACACTCGGAACCGGCTACTCAAAAGCCGGCACCCTACAAGCCGGCAACATCCAAGTCCACTAGAACTCTCCCCCATTTTTTTCCAGGAATCTTCCATACGCAACAACTCTTCGGCTTAGAGTACTGGGCCGGTGACGTTAGGGCCTCTCGCGCCAACCGTTATCGTCCAAGATACAGGAGTTCGAGGCCGGTGTGGCTTCAGGGTGAGACTTGTCCGAGCCTGAATGCTCACGGTGGGATTGGGAGGGTCCGGAGGAGGGAGTTGACATAGAATGTTACGAAGAGGAAGATTCCGAGGGATAGGGCTAGTAGTACGGTGAGGTAGGCTATGTCATGGTTTCGTTTTCTCTTCTTCTCAAAGGATCTGATGGGGTTGGCCATTGCTGACACGATTCAGGATAGTAGATTGTGGCTTGCCTCGTAAAGGGAGTGGCGTAACCGAAGCCCCGGCCCGGGGGCGGCCAGCCTGACAGGCGGCTCTAGTTGATAGTCGCTGGGCAGGGTTCCCTGTAGCCAGACCTAGGAACCTTTCCTAATCATACAAGCGTCTCTAAGCATCAGCGTCGCAGGTGAACCCCCAGGGGAGAGCATTCCAGATTCGAGATCAGGGCTGACAATGGGCGTTTGGCTGACAGTTCTGTACACCGAGTCATTTAATGCAATTTCTGAGCTTTTCATTCGCTGAACCTCGGAATGGGGAAAGCCGGTCTGAGCCATAAAGAGTAGGTGCGGGGGCTTGAGGTGTCGAGTTACCGGCTGGAGGCTTCCGTAATGGGCGATCATCGGTCATCTCGCAAGACAAGGCCAAAGCGCAAGGGCCTCTACAGCGAGGGTGAGAAGAACAAGCTGATCGACGCATTACTGGACCCGCTCGCCAAAGAAGACGATATTTTCATCGTCATCGACAGCGTGCTTCATTTCCTGAACGAGAAAGACCCAGAGGCAAGCCTGGTCAAGTTCGCGAAATACACTTTGCCCGAGCTGCTAAGACGATGGCTTAGGAAGAACGCCTAGGTCCCGACCCGGATTGTGGCTAGCGTCCCCATCGACGATGAATTGAGATACGACCACGGACTCTACCTCTATGTCCTAAGCGCGGACCCCTCCACGTCCGTTTTCTCGAAACTTTCGTTAAAAGCAGGATGTCTCAGAGAGACAGCTCGGCTAATGAGTTTTACGGGAAATGCGGCGAGAATCGTCGTCCTGCCCCATGTCTGTAATTCGAACTTCCCCAGCCTAGATCTGGGTCTTGGCAAGCTTGAGTAGGGCTGAGTGGCCCCATCCGTGGTGGGCGAACTCGGAGGCGGGTGGAAGTTTGTCGATTTCGAACCATTGTGCGTCCAGCAGGCTTGTTGCCTTGGTGATCTTCATGGATAATGGGAATGCTAGGAAGTCAAAGACTAGGTGCCAGCTCTTGTTGTTGCCGACGAAGGATTCTATCTGAGCGAGCTTCAGGGTCGAAGGTTCAATCCCCACCTGTTCTCTCAATATTCTCTTAGCACCTTCCTCAGGATGCTCAACGTGTTTCAGGCCGTCGTTTGGGAGGAACCAGCCCTTCTGGCCATCGGGCATCTGCCGGTATTTTACGAGAAGAGCAGAGTTGTGATGCAAAACAGCGACATGCGAGACGAGCGTGTGCTTGGGACAACTGTCAGACGTCACTCAGAAGCCTCGAGTACGGATTGATTGGAACGCGTATTTCAGGATTGTTGAAAGACATTGTCTTTAGTTCGATTTATCAGGTTTCGAACTCAAAGTCAAGTCCGCATCTGGGACAGTCAAAGCTCACGAGTTCGCCAGTGTCAACATCTTTGAGTCCGAGTGGAAGGCGTGTCTGACAACCACATCTTGGGCATTCAACATCCACGAGCTTAGCCAACATGAATCGCGAGATGGAGAATCGTTCGGCAAAGAAAAGACGCTGAGATGGGCAAAAGTAAGTTTTCAAATAGACAGTCCGCGCTCACTATGGAATTCTAATGGTTAGCAAGGCTGTAGTCGGAACAGCTGTTACGGGAGGAGTTCTGATAATTTGGAGTCTCGTCTTCTTCGTGGCTTTCTTTTCCGGCGGTGGTAGTTTGGGTCAATACTGGACTATGGGTTGGGCGCTTCTTATTCCAGGCTCAGCTTTGTGGGTTCTTGCCGCTGTTCTCTATTGGTATTACGATGAGGATTGAGGCTAAGCGGAACACTTTGTCGTATTGGGTAGTCCGACTATTGGGATTGATGCAATTCTTCCGTCCCGGGATATTCACCGTCGTCTAGAGCGAAATACAAATCTGTTCGGGTCGTACCAAGACGACTGGCTCGAGTACACATGATCCATGGATTGTTCCGTCCTGTTTAGCATCGAAACCAGCAAACGAGCTGTGGCTGGGGCAAGAGTAACTCCCAGTCTGCAGTTCCCGGACGCGATGTAGGCATTCTTGTACCCGGGAACGAGGCCAATAACGGGCATTTGGTCCGGAGTGCAAGGTCTGAAGCCAACTCCCTCTTCGACAATTTTGGCTTTGTCGGACTTAACGACGTGCCTGTAGAACTTGTCCAGCAACCATTTCCTCCGAGCTTCGGAAAAATCGGTTCGAAATCCAACCATTTCGAAGAAACCTGTGATTCGGAGTGTTGTCTTGTTGTGCTGGGCCAGCCCAACGCCATAGTCTTCCAGAAGTGCCGGAGTCGTGACAATTTCCTCTCCGGCAGTATCGAACACTATCGCAAGTCCCCTGGCGGGTAAAATCTGAGGGTCATAGCCAAGCGATCTGCATAGCTCGCGAGTCCAGGAGCCAGCGGTCACGAGTACAGTATCGCAGTGAATCTCTTTTCCGTCCACGTACACGAGAGCACGCTGACTGCCGCCTTTCTCAGCAGCCAGTCTGATATCATCTCCGACCAAAAGATGCGCAGAGCCATGTGTAACCACAGCGTCCCACAGAGACTTGTACAGTTTCGCAGGGTTTACCGACCACTCCTCTTCAAACATCACTCCTCCACGAAAGCCTCGGAACCCCATTTGACCGATCGATGCCTCATCGAGAAGCTCTCCGCCCAGTGAAGCCCGTGCCATTCTTGCGTCTCTCTCATCTGAGTAAACGGCGGCGACTCCCTCGATCAAATCGGGACGAGAGCCCACTTCCGTGAAGAACTCTCTGTACAATTCGAGGCTCTCACGTCCCATCTTCACTATCTTGTCCTCGTAGCCGGTGAGACCTTTTTTCAGAGCAGTCCGAAAAAATCTCGGGTTCCCGAGGATCTGCCTCGGCGAGATGTGGACAGGGTCGTCTCGACCGAGATAGGTCGAAAGAATTCTGCCTAGCCCGATTTTTGGAGTCGGGGCAAGTGATGGGGTAAGGAGCCCAGCATTATAGATGGACGTGACGGATCCGGTACTTCTTCGCTCAACGACTGAAACTTCGTGTCCGTCCCTCATCAAGTAGTGTGCGCAAAAGAGTCCGGTTATTCCTCCGCCGATGATCGCAACATTCATTCTCTTTTCAACAACTTCTTCCCGTTACTTGGTCGAGGCTTTGGCTCGCGGAGCAATTTCTTAGCTAGTTTCGGTGTGATCTCGAAGATGCCTTCTTCCGTTCTAAGAGTGAGAGTCTGCCTTCCTGCGAGCACAATCCGAGCTTTCACGCGAATGACTCTGTTCATTAGTTCTTCTTCGGAAACTATGTGAAGCGGTCCGGTTGATTGGCGTGGACGATTATGCCAAGACAAAGGAAATTGTTCCCTTTATGGAAGCACCATTACTTGGATGGCTTAATCACAACTACCTTGAGAACCTATTGAAGCTCCTGCGGTATGGGTAGTAAGCCGGATCTGCCTTTCCAACTCTCACCGCCATCTGAATCTTTTCCTCACCTCTAATTTCGGAACCATGCTTGGTGTTGTCTAGGGTTTTTCTTCCTTGCAGAAGATGGAACTCATTGGCATTCGGATCTTAGTATCCCCGCAAGAGAATCGATGTATCTCTGGGTCTTGACTGATCCGAGTCTCAAGATGTAGGAAGGGTGGTATAGCGGGTAGATTGTTCGGGCATCTTGGCGAACATCTTTCCCTACGCTTGGCAACACGGGGGGTCAAACAGCCGTGTAAGACATTCCCCGCGCCGAAGATTTTGTATGCAAACTGCTGTCTGAAAGCCGACAGGGTGGCCGCGAGCCTAGTTGGGCCGCAGATTTTCATTCAGACGCTCAACAAGATCGTGGAGGCAATGCGTGCAGACCCGCCTGACTGGGGGGCTTATGCGAGCGGTCCAATGCCGAGGCTACCTACATAAGATCCAGCATTAAGAAAATCGAACTTTACGCACAAGTCCAATCGTAGATCGTCAGTCTGCACGCTTCGGCCCTGAGGTCAACCGCAATTTACGCATGTGCGTTCCTCCGTGCAAGCCGAGCAGGACAAGTGCGGTCGACCAGGCCAAAACTCCAACGACCTCCAAAACGAACCGGAACGGTCTGTCAAAAATGACCATTCCGAGAATGACCAGTACGATGGATGCAAATGTGAGAACATCGGCTCGGTCTAGACTTTTGAAGTCTAGTAGTCCTGCTGTCAAAGCAGTGTAAAACATTGCAAGGACGAAAACTGCAGCCACTAAACCCACAATGAAGAAAGACAACGTGCTATCGTAAGTCGTGCCCAAGAAAAGGAATCCAGTCTCATCGGCCATTAGTCCAATTCCCATGCCGAAGAACAGGGAAGCGTCCCAACGAACTCGCTGTCGTCGACTGAGTAGCAGCATGCCGAGTGATACTGCTGAGAGGATCAGGCCATAATAGAAGTGATGGAATTGGAATCCCTCAATTCTCACAACTGGACAAGCTTGGACACAATGAGACTCGAGGGACACGAAGGTTCTTGCCATCGTCACTGATACGGCATACCCCACTGAAGCCAAGAGGAATCCCACCGGTCCTCCAAGGCCTACAACCCCGGAAAGAGCCATCTTCAGAGATAGCTTTGCGCTCAAGTCTCATTAGCTTTGGCATCTGGTCGAGAGATTGAAAACTATAGAACCAGCGACTAATCCATGTTGAGAGACCATGCGCCCTTACGTTCTGAGGCTCAAGATCCGGAGAACTATCGACACCTACCACGACATTCAGAGCATGGTCTGCCATTCAGCCAAAGCGACAAAGGCGCAATGTTAGAATACCTAAGCGGCTAGTCATAAGACGGGTAGAGGAAGCGATGATCATTCTCTCTGTAAGACTCGGTCATAGCCGAGAATAACACGCTGGCTGCCTCCCAAACGCCTGAATTACCCACTGGTCTGAAAAGAATCCTATTGCAAGGTGTGCAGAGTAAGAGTAACGCGATACGATATGCTTGGGAGTGTGTGTATGTTTCGAGCCAGTGACTCCGATGGGCCCTCTTCAATTCCCCTGAAACGGCACTAGTTCCCGTGGGTGACGCTGGCTCGGTATAGCGGTTGTTACTGCTACTTGGCTTCATTTGGAAGGTAGCGAAATAGTTCTAGGCTCAGAAGAATTATCAGCCTACTTGTAATCTTTTAGAACTCTCGACTCGGTTCCGCGTCGAGAGAATAGCATATCCCCAGCCAGCGATGCTGAGTCCAAAAAGGGCCTCGAATATGAGGAATGCGGCAAAGGCTATTGCGCTTCCAAAGATAGAGGCGAGCCCGATAATTTGGAGAACAATGAGCCAAAAGCCCCATCTGGGGAGGACTCTGGCTCGAACAACCGCCACGCTGAAGACAAGATATCCGGAAACGAGGGCAAAAAAACCTATTAGAAATATTGCAATGAAGCCGTTGTTCGTAGATAGGGCGTCGTACAGCGAGGGCGAGTTAGCCGCCATGTAAGGCCCGAGGAGGAGATCGCTCCACAGTGGGTATCCCACGCCAGTGGCAAGCGCCAAAAAGAAGAGTAGAAAGCCCGAGGTGCCAAGTCTGCCGAGGCTGGCTGAGAACCGCGAGTACCAGCCTACAAGCCCCAGGAGGATGGTCGTCCACCCGGCGTACTCAAAGATATGCGCTGGGACCCAGAGCGACTGTTGAACAAACTGGGGATGCAGTCCCTTGAGGGTGTATGATAGACGCTACGACAATCAACCCTCCGCCGAGCAGGAGCAATGGCCCGCTCCATCTCTCAACGGTATCCAAGCTATCTCTGGGCAGAACCTGTATGCGAGTATAAGACTTCCTTCAAAGAATCTAGCGAAGCGGTCCGATCGCCCCTTCTCTTCTTCAGAACGCTCTTAAACCACTCGGTTCCCGCCGAGACAAATGGACAGCATTCTAAGCCTCGTGGAGTTCATCCTGAAGGAGAATCGGAAGACATAGAGACGAAAAATAGAGGGTTCACGGCAAGCACCGTGCATCGCATCGCTATGTCTTTCCGTACAGCCTGATAGACACTTCACCTGTGGCGGGGTTGTAGGTTCCTTCATGCCGGCCCTTGACCTTGTTGAGCCATGCTAGCTTCTTTGAGGCAGTCTGGAATGTGTGTTCGCCCTCGAGTGTACTACTAGTGGGGGTCTCTACCCTACCCTTTCCCCTCGCTGTGATGAGTATGGTGTCGCCGTCGCTGGTAGTATCGATTCCTCGGGCTTTCATATTCCGAGCTTCCGTCTGGCTTGACTAGGCCGCTCGCCGTTTCAATGTGCCTAGCGTTGTACATGCCTGTGACTTCTCCTTCGGAGTTGTAATCGACTCTGATTCCTGCTGGGCTGAAATCTTTGATGGTTATGCTTGTAGTCTTCTCCTTGAGTTCTGCGATAAGGTTCTCCTTGGCCTCCGCGTATTGAGCCTCCATCTGGACTGATCATCCTCCTATTGTCTGGGTATTTCTTCTCACTGCGCCCCTCCTCGGCGCTCCGCCAGAAGAATCGTTTCAAGACCTAAGAGAGGGGCGGGAAAATGGTTAGAGTGGCAAGTTTTAGGTTTCGCCCGCTCCGAATTTAACACTGCCGGTCTTTGAATGGAATTGCATCGTTTCCGAAGACAACCGAATCAGGCCCTTCATAGATTCCCAATCCATACTTGGGTAGGTCCACATCTCGGCCGACTCGCCCAAGCAGTAACAAATTGAGGGTTTCGTATACCGCTGATTATTTGTGGGACTCGACGGCTTAAACATTGAACTTGCATTTGCAATCACGCCCGAGGGATGGTGACCTAGCTCCCCCGAAAGGAGTTCAAACTAGTTTTGATTGATCTCTGTCTGGGAATGACGAACCTAGATCAATGAAGAGTTCAAGCTCTATAAGAGGGTCTGAACGGTTGGGAGTCCAAACCTGAGTTCGATTCCCTTCCAAGGGCATCGCTTCAGGAGAATCTCAGACTTGTGCTTTGTTCCGTCTGAGGACGGAATCCTGCGGAACAGGACAGGCTCAGTTTCCAATGCTCGCGCGATCCAAACCCATCTTGTTGAGCAGGGTCTTGTAAGATGGCTCTTCTCTTAAGTTCGAGAATATGGGGTCGCATTTGAGATGGATGATCCCGGACATGCGTTCATCAGCCGCTCTTTTAAGCCAGTCAAGTGCGAGTTGGTTGTTCCCCAGTCCAAGTTGGACAAATCCAATTTCCAATGCCCTACCGGGCGGAGGAAGAAACGGCCATTTCTGATTTGACGGGACAGGTTGGTTTTCGAGCTCATGAAGGATTCGATTCGCATCTGCGGTCCTCCCTGATATTGCGTAGGCGTGGCCAAGCCTTCCGATCAGTCTTCCCGCGGGTACGTCAGGGCCAAACACTTTGCTAGCTTTTTGGAGGTCAGCAATAGCCTCGTTGTACATTCCTTTCTCGACCTCAACAACCGCGCGAGTCCCATATGGTATTCCTGATTCTGGATTAAGTTCCATAATTGTCTCAGCTGCTTCTATCGCCTTGTCATATTGGCGAGAGAAGAGATACTCTTCTGACAAGGATTGATACCCCCTCGGCCCTAAAGGGTCCAATTCTATTGCCCGTTTGGCCTCGTTGATCCCTAGCTCGCATCGTCCCACATGTCCTAGGTACAAAGCATACCAGGCGTGAGCTGTTGAATAGCTAGGGTTCAACCCTATAGCATGGGTGAATTCCGTCTGAGCCTCGTTCCACTTCCACTCGTACTCTTGTAGGATCGCGGCCAGCACGGCATGAGGTTCCGACATCGTTTCGTCGAGGGAAATCGCCTTTCTCGCAAGCTCTATGGCTTTTGGATAGCCAAGTTTTGGTGAAACGTAGCTGTTCCTGCACATCATGAGGTAGGTGTCAGCGAGTGCAGAGTATCCGAGGGCAAAGGCAGGATCCTTCTGGATTGCCAGTTCGAACTCATTGTGGGTTTTCTCGTACTCCAACATTCCCCTGTTCCAGAAATATCTCCCCTTGAGGTAGTGTGTATACGCCTCAGAACTCTCCGTCGGTTTTTTCTGGAACCTCGGGTTTCTTGAATGAAGCTGTATCTTGAGGCCTTCAGCCACGTTTCGGGCGATGTCGGTTTGAATGTTAAAGATGTCGCCAAATTCCCTATCATAGCTCTCGGACCAGAGGCTCTCCTCTGACTGAGAGTCGATGAGTTGTGCTGTAACTCTCAGTTGGTTTCCAGCCTTTCTAACAGTCCCTTCAATGATGCTGCCTATCCGTAGCTCCCGGCTGATTTCAGAAATTCCTTTCCCCGAGCCCTTGTACTTCTCCGAGGAGGTTCTCGCAATTACGTGAAGCTCAGGGATCTTCGAGATTGCTGTGATTAATTCATCGGTTATTCCTTCGGCAAAATATTCATCTCGCTTGTCCGGGCTGATGTTTGTCATCGGAAGCACGGCTATCCGATGCTTGTCCAAGGGAACAAGCTTCTCGACTTGAGGCTGGTCAATCGGGGTCTTTCGTCTGGGCCCTGTTAGCCAGCCCTTGAGTCCGACTCCTTTTTCATCAGCCAAGAATGCTGGCTCTCGTCTAGAACTGAATGATTTCCCAAATTTAAGGAAAAATAAGCTTGGATTGTCGCCACTTACGGCGAGTTCTTGAATCTCCCCAAATCCGTCCCTTTGGCGATGCGCCCGCCCGGGTTCACAAGGTTACCATTGAATGTCAGGCCGATCCTGCTCCAGCAATGATCAATGATCCTCTTCACGTTCGTCATGACGAGGACTTCTAAAATACATGCATTCACTTCGTAGGTTGCGGCGACGGGAATCTGTAGGACGGCATGGCGTCAGTGCTCTAGTCCGATCTTCTTCAAGACTTCGACGACCCTGGGTTCGAACCTGATGCCTGCTGCGAGGGGATCCCACATCAGGTCTGGTAGCCAGTCAGCGTGTCGTTCCCATTCTTTCTCGATTAGTTCAACTGCTTTTTCCTTTTCTCCCAGCCCTAGGTAGGTGTAGATAATCGGCTTTGCTGCGAGGTACATTTCGGGCGGCAGTTTATTCACCTCAATCAATATGGCCCTTGCCTCCTCCTTCCGACCTGCGAACGCATAACCGACGGCCATCCAGGCCTTTGACACCGGGCGGTCATGTGTGAGTCGTAGTATTTCCCTTCCCTCTCTCTCCAGTTCGTCATACTTCCGTTGATGGAGGAGCACCGTGGAGAGGTTGCCGTGGGCAGTGACGAAGTTGGGCTCAACCTCAAGGACCTTCCGTAGTTGCTCCTCCGCGAGGTCATACTTTTTCATTGCATCGTAAACGACGGCGCGAAAGACGGAGATTTGCAAGGCCATAGGGTCGAGTAGTTGAGCCTTTGACGCTTCATGGAGTGCCTTGCCAAGCTTGCCCTGTCGCAGAAGGACTACTCCATACCAGTGATGGGCTGTCGCGTAGTTTGGATTGAGTTCGATCGCCCTGTTAAACTCCCGTTCGGCGCCGTCCCAGTTGTAATCGTTCCCGAGTGCAGCCGCCAGGGAAGTATGGGCCTCCGCCGAATAGTCGTCAATCTGCACGGCCTTCGACGCGTTCTCTTTTTGCTTTTCGAACGCCTCAAGGTAGGGGACTTGGTAATAGTTACCTAGCACTGCATAACTGTCCGCTATCCCGGAATATGCCAAGGCGAAGTTCGGGTCGAGCTTGGTTGCCTGCTTGAACTGGTCGATTGCTTTCAGAAGGCCTTCCCTTGTCCTTTCGTTCCAGAAATATCTCCCTTTGAGGTACAGATTGTAGGCTTCAGAACTCTTCGTCGGTTTCTTCTCTAGCTGTCGAGTTTCTTCAGGGAGGATTCGCACTCTGAGTGCAGCCGCCACTTGCCTGGCGATCTCACTCTGAACGGCGAAAACATCCCCGAACTCCCTGTCATAGCTCTGAGCCCAGAGGTGCTTCTCGTTCCTCACGTCGATGAGCTGAACTGTAATCCGCATCCTCTTGCCGGCTTTCCTTACGCTTCCTTCCAGAACGGAGCCGACGTCCAGCTCCTTTCCGATCTCGCTGACCTTCTTGCCGCTTCCCTTGAAAGTCATTGCAGAGGTTCTTGAGATGACGCTAAGTTCGCTGATATTCGAAATGTTCGAAATGAGTTCTTCGGTCAAGCCATCAGCAAAATAATCGTCTCTCGGATCTGGACTAATGTTGGCCATGGGCAACACAGCTATACGATGCTCATCTACGGGAACCGGCATCTCTGCACGAGCCTCAGCCTTCGCGTCCTTGGGTCTGGGTCCCGACAGCCAGCCCTTGAGTCCGACACCTCTATCTTTAGACACGATGTTAACTCTGCCAATGGTTAACCAATTTCTTCAATTTAAGCAAAGAGCCAGAGCCGAATTGGACAGTTTTGAAGACACGGTTCCCTTCTAAGACCTAGCGGCTAATGTGAAGTTTGCTCACTTTCGCTCCGAGCATAATTTGCTCAGGACCCAATTAGCGTAACGCTCAATAGGATGACTAAGAGGAATGCAATTGGACTTGCGCAGAGCTTCGACTTACGCTTCGACTCTCTCCCTAGTAGTGCTTTCAATGTTAACGATACCAGACGTTCTTGCCTCTCCGGCCTCGTCCCCATGGCCGACGTTCCACCAGAACCTTCAGCATACTGGATTGTCTCCGTTCAATGGGCCCACTGTTCCCCTACTGAAATGGAAGTTCGCAACTGGAGGCAGCATTCTCTCTTCACCAGCTGTGGCCTTTGGAACGATCTATGTTGGAAGTGACGATGGCAACTTGTACTCTCTGAATCGACAAGGAATTCTGAGGTGGAAGTTCACGACTGGAGGTGCAATCGAATCGTCTCCCTCCATAGGCAAAGATGGCACGATCTATGTCGGCAGCTCCGATGGTTATCTCTACGCCATTAATCCAGGTGGATCCTTGAAGTGGAAATTCAACAAAGGCGGAGGTCCAGCCTCGCCGACTGTGGGCCTCGACGGAACAATTTTCACAGGCGGTTTCAGCGGACGCTTCTACGCCATAAACCCGGACGGGACTCTGAAATGGGTATCGCCGCAATGCTGCGAGGAAATCGACGATGCTCCTGCTATAGCCCTCGATGGAACAATCTACGTGGGCATTGACGATCCGAATCCTACGGGGATGTGTGGGGAATGTCTGCTGGCTTTGAATCCCAATGGAACGATAAGATGGGGCTTGGGCACTGGGCAGGTTGAGATCGCTTCTCCAGCCATCGCCTCGGACGGAACAATCTACATCGGAAGCACCTTCAACCGTTTCTCGGCTGTTCATCCTGACGGAACAATGAAGTGGAACTTAACTGGTAATCCAGGTGAAACCTTCGGCTCTTCCGGAGCTGTAGGCCGTGACGGAACCGTCTATGTCGCATCTAGCCGAGATGTGTGCACTGAGATCGGTTGCGTCGGGGGACTGGATTCTACCTCTAGGGTTTACGCAATGCGCCCCGACGGAACTCATCTGTGGCAATTCTCCAGCAATGGCAGAGCATCTTGCTGCGGATGTAATTTCTACACATCTTCTTCGCCAATCATCGGGTCGAACGGAATTATCTACGTAGGAAGCTATGAGGGCAATCTCCACGCAATAAGCCCAAGCGGGAGTCCGTTGTGGAGTTTCGCCGCTGGCGGCCCTATTTGTTCCTCCCCATCCATAGATCTAGACGGAACCATCTACATTGGGAGCAACAATGGCAACCTGTACGCCATAGGATGAACCAGCGATTCATTGGCGTAGTGCCTCCTCAGACTATGTTTGCTACCTACCCGCTCGCTAAGATAAAAAAAACAGCTAAGACAGATTCAATGAGAATACCTCGAAGAAACGGCCGATGACTTGGGTGTTTCGTCGGCAACGACCCAAGCGATAGAGCGGGAAAGGGAGAAGAACTCCTGACAAGACCAGAAAAGCAAAGCGCAAAAACCACGCTCAAGAACGGGGGCCGCTGGCCGGCCCCTCGCCGAACCTGAGACCGTGGCTATTGAGAACTTGAAAGCCAAACTGACCCCCGTGTTTCAATGGATAGGAGTAATGGCCAGTCGACTGCTTTATTTCACAAAGTGAGCGAGAAAGTTGGATGCGAAATAGGGACCCGCTACAAGCTGCTCGGACAATCAGAGCAGACACGGATGGAGCAAGGAGATGACAATCACAGGGTCTTATGACATAGTGATAGTCGGGGGCGGAGTCGGAGGTCTGGCTCTTGGATATGCTCTCGCAAACAAGTATAGTGTCTTAATTATTGAGGCAAGACCAAGAATTGTCCCGTCTAAGAGAGGTCTTTCGCTTCAAGCCAATGGACTAGAAGCCCTACAGAAACTAGATCTCCTTGAGCGAGTCGCCCCACTTGGTGTCAAGACAACTCATGTAGCGTGGTACGAGATCGGGGGAAATCTACTGGCAGACCTTGACTATTCAATCCTAGATCATCCGTACAGTTATATTCTCACTCTTGTTCCGAGCGAGCTGGAGCGAGTCCTCCGGGATCAGTTTTCCCGTAGAGGCGGAGAAATCCAGGAATCGACCTCCTTCAGAGAAGCCGTGTTGCATTATGACAACGTAAGATTGAGAGTTCAACGCAATACATCTTCTCTTGAATACTCTGCAAGTATCATTGTCGGCGCGGACGGGGAAAACTCAAGGGTAAGAAATGGATTGAATTTGCCAACACAGATCAGAGAATGTCCAGATCACTTCCTCTTTATGCTCGCAAGGCCCTTGGATATGTTACAAGGAAAAGCGAGGCAGTATTTTGCTCGCGGGAAGATGGTTGGATTCTTTCCCGTAATTGGAGGAACTTACATTTTCTATTACCTTCCAGCTGGAAGGATCGATGATTTGAGGGCCAGAGGATTAGACGCTTTCAAGACTGAACTCGCAAATATTATGCCCGAAATTTCTGACCAGCTTGATAGAGTAACATCATGGGACGACACAGTGTATGTTGCCCCTAAACGTGTTAGTGTTGGTCATTGGGTAGCAGATCGTGCTGCGCTGCTTGGCGACGCCGTTCACGCCCTCGATCCGTCCTGGGCTCAGGGTGCGAACATGACGTTGAAAGATGCAGAGGTTCTCGTAGATACGATTGAGAAATGTTTTCAGTCCGGCGATTTCAGCGCGAACAGGTTGAAGGCTTACGAGAATGCGAGACGGAAGCAGACTACGTTTATCCAACGACAGTCAGATAGGACCGCTCGACTTACTACAACAGAGAATCGTTTCAATTACTGGCTGGGAAAACAAATCATTCGAAGAACCGGAAGGAACAAGACTCTCATGCAGGCAGCGCTGAAAGCATCGGCTGGACTCATTGACCACTTTAGCTTACGCGAACAGCTCCGGTTCATAATATGAAAACATAGACAAGTCTGTCTGCTTGCTGGTCCGAGCTGGACCCTCGTAATTCTTCAAGCCTCCCATTTCCGTCATTTTGTCTCTAGTTGTTGAATCGGATGACGGTTTTGATGTTATCCTTGTTTGGACTGTACGCCTTCTGAAAATCCTCAGGTGCTATTCTCATGCTAATCGTATCCCTCAAGACGCCCGGGAATCGTTTCTGGATCTCCGCGAAATCCTTTAGGCCCATGCGGAAGTAGTTGATGTTGGCGTTGACCGAGCCGAAGAAGGTCTTGTTGCCCAAGACAACATCCTTGTAAAACGAGCCAATGTCCTCGGGTGCTTCCGTTGGTGCGTAGATCCCGAGAAAACACATGATACCGTTTGTGTTCAGCATCCCGGTTGCTTGCATCGCGACCTGTGCGGACCCTGTTTCTTCCATTATCAGGTCGAACTTGCCAAGGGTCTGTAATGGTTGCTCGATCGTGTTCACATATGTCCCGCCTACGCGTTGAGCGAGCTGGGCCTTGACACTATCTTTAGTCCGAGTAGCGGTCACGATCACATCGAGCCCTTTGAGCCTCAACAGATATGCTGTCAGGAGTCCTACTGGACCTGCGCCGAGGATGAGTGCTCTCCGTGGTTTCCAGAGAAGTCTTTCCTGGATCTTGAAGGCTTGATAGACGCCTTTCTCTCCAACACTCATAGGCTCGAGTAGAACCGCAACATCGGCAAGCTCTGATGGGACCTTGACCAAGAAGTTGAAATCGGAAACGGCGAGATCAGAGCCGAACCCGTGCAATCCCTTGATTCCATGTTCCTTGTAGTTTCCAGTCAGGCACATGTCAGACTCACCGTGCTGACAATTGATGCAATCGTCAGGCCGACGAACGGTCGGAACCACAAGATCGCCCTTCGAAATTCCCTGATTGTTCCTGGGAATTCTCTCTACTGTCGAGAGAGACTCGTGCCCTGTTACAAGATAACTGGATCCGGGAGGGGCCTCTCCGTAGAAGCCCTGGTTCAGATCCATGTCCGTTCCGCATACACCGATCTCTCGGACCCGGAGTAGTGCTTGTGATGCTGTAGGAACGGGCTCCCCAATCTGTGCTAATTTGATGCTGTTCTTGACGCCTGGTGTTACGGTGAGGGCTCGCATGTTGATCGAGCTGGATTTCTATTCTACCTTGGATTCTTCCAGGTGTTCTTGACGACCCAGACAGGCTCTGCAGGATTGAAGTATTCTTGGCCCTCGACCTTGTACTTGTCGAGAATCTTCTCGTTGACATCCACCCCGATCCCAGGCTTGTTCGGAACCGTACTGTAGCCACGCTCAATCTTTGGTTCGCTGTTTACCAGCTGTCTCTTCCATTCTGGGAAGACGTCGTAGAAGGACTCTTGGATCAAGAAATTCGGGATCGTTGCATCCATCTGGATCGTTGCTGCGTTTTGGATAGGACCGAAGGCGTTGTGGAAGGCCATTTCAACCCCGTACGATTCAGCGATTGCGCTGACCTTTCGAGCCTGCGTGATTCCGCCAATGTTGGTGAGGTCAACCTGGAGGAAATCTGCTAGGTTGTTCGAGAGTACTTGTATGACTTGCTCCTTTGTGAGAAGGCGTTCTCCGAGAGCGACGCGAAGACTTGTTGCTGCTCGATATTTCTTCAGGCCGTCAATATTGTCAGGATGTGTAGGCTCTTCTGCGAAGAGGGGAGAGAACTCTTCCAGCATCTTTGCCGCCATGATCGCTGAGGTGGGATTGAATCGTCCATGGTGCTCGATCAACAGATCGATCTTGCCCTGTGCTGCTTCTTGGACCGCTTTCACGCGTGACCGTGCGAGGTTGAGGTCAGGTTTTTCGATATAGTCGTAAGAATCCCCAAAAGGATCGAACTTCAGAGCCGTGTAGCCCTTGGCCACGGACTTCTTGGCGGCTTCGCCGAACTGAGCCGGTGTGACGCAGCCATTGTACCAGCCGTTGAGATATAGTCGAATTCGAGGTCGGGAAGTGCCGCCCATCAAATCGTGAATTGATGCCCCAAAGTGTTTGCCGATAATGTCCCAGCAGGCGATGTCGAAGGCGCTGGCGGCTGTTGTCGATTCGAAGCTCATTGGCATGTAGAAGTCGTGCTTGTGCCACTCGTGCATATTCCGTTCCACATCAAGCGGATCTTTTCCCTTGTAGACACGCTCCACCTCTCTCAGTGACTGAATGACAGGTTGGACCCGGAGGGTAGGAACGGCCTCACCAAAACCCACGGTTCCATCCGAAGTTGTTAATTTCAACAAAATAGAGTTACTTGCCCAGGTTGCGCTTCCAGGAGAGGCTCGCTCGCCTAACTGGTAGATTTCAACGTCGCTAATCTTCAATCGGCGATGACCTCGCTATTCCCTGCGGCCGTACGGAAAGAGATAGGGAAGATTTGGCTTGTCATTCCAATCAACGTAACAAGTCTTGAGCTGCGTATACATCTCCAAACCATACCTTGACCCTTCAGCACCAAGGCCTGATTGTCTGAAACCCGTGTGAGCACCCTGAAGCTGCTCCGGCCCGACCTGGTTGATGTAGCATTCCCCGAACTTGATCAAGTGCATCGCCTTCAGAACCCTGGTATTGTCCTTTGTGAAGACGTATGAGGCGAGGCCATACTTGGAATCGTTCGCGTACTCAATCGCCTTATCAAAACTGTCTACGCTTAACACCGGAACGACTGGGCCGAATATCTCGTTCTGAACCAGAGACGACTTCTGGCCGACGTCCTCAATGATGGTTGGTTCGTAGAACCATCCTCTCCCACGACCATGGGGCTCTTGTCCTCCAATGATCACCTTTCCTCCTTCCTCTCTGGCTTGTTGGACAAACTTGGCACTGACCTCTCGCTCGTGCTCGCTCACCATCGGGCCGAGATCAGTCCTGCCGCTCGTTGGGTCACCAATCCTGAGTTCCTTGGCCATTTTGACGAAGGCTGGGAGGAATCGGTCTTTCACTTTGTCGTCGAGGTAGATTCTCTCTGAGCAGATGCATGTCTGTCCGCAGTTCCAGAATCGCGCCCATATAGCGCATCTCAGAGCCCAGGACAAGTCTGCGTCGTTCCAGACGATAAACGGCGCCTTTCCGCCTAGTTCCAAAATGAGTTTGGCCACATGACCTGATGCTCGTTCCATTATTTTCTGGCCCGCCTCGGTGCTTCCCGTCATAGTGATCAACGAAGTGATCTTGTTGGAAACCAGCTCGTCGCCGACAAGGTCTCCACTCCCCGTCACCATGTTCAACACCCCCTTCGGCAGTCCCGCTTCCTCCGCAAGCCTAACGAGTTCGACGGTACTCAACGGTGTATTGCTAGACGGTTTCGCGACGACAGTGTTTCCTGTTATGAGTGCCGGAGCTATCTTCCTGGCAGCCATCGCGGACGGAAAGTTCCATGGAGTAATAGACGCAACCACCCCCAGCGGCAGCTTGAGTATCATTATCGACTGTCGAGGGTTGTCGCTCGGGAGAACATCGCCCTGTATCCTACGAGCATATTCGGCGTAGTACTCGAAATTCTCCGCAGATCCCTCTATCTCCAGTCTAGATTCGAAAAGAGGCTTTCCCTGCTCTCTAGTTAGAACCTCGGCAAGCCTTTCTTTGTCGCGACGAATGAGTTGTGCAATCTTGAACAGGAAAGAAGCCCTCTTGATCGGAGGCGTGTCTTCCCATTTCGGCTGCGCATCTCTCGCAGCCTCCAGCGCCTCCTTGACTTCCTCTCGGTTCGCCCGAGGGACCCGGCCAATAACACGCTCAGTCGTTGGGTTAACAACCTCGATCTTCTCTTCCGTCTTCGAATGAACCCATTCTCCATCAATATACATTCCAAACGACTGGACCTTTGGCTCCAAAGATGATCTCTTCAAACACTCAGCACCTAAGGTGTCTCCCGGTCGTCTCCCATGGGACCACGACAAGTTTAGGCCAAGCTTTAACCCATTTCTGGGCCTTCTGATTGTACACTTCTCGGCTGGTCGACTCATCCTCTGTCAGAAAATACTCGGCTTGCTTCATGTTAGGTCTGACTATCATTGAAAGGAGGTCATCTAACCCGAAAGGAGCGTACACCAAAAGATTCCCATTTTCTTCGTACCTCACTCCAATGCTCGTCGCAGTAGTGGGCCAGGACCATATTGCATCTTCGATAGATCGGTAAGGGCGAATTGCATTGCCGAAGTGTTTCTTGTACCAGAGGTGGACTCTCGCTTCGTTCTTGACGTCGATGGTTACACCCAAGTCGCCCAGTACTGATTGGGCTTTTCGAATGGTCTTCTCTTCTGTTTCTTCAGATAGATCGGTCGAGTCGAAGTAAGCCAAATCGTAATCCTGTATGTTTCTGGTTAGTTCAAATCCGTGCAATGAGTTCCACACTGTCTGCGCGATGCATCCGGCTCCAAGATACCAGTTTGGCATCTGAAGTCGTGGTGTTCTTCGTAGTATTTGTTTGACCACACTACTATTCTCAAGGATAGTTCTCAGGCTTTTCGTATCCACTTGGGTGAGAGTCCACATGGCTATCTTTCTCACAATTCGCAGATCATATGGGCAGTGTTAGGATTGTGTTAATGGTTTGAGTGCATCGCACAGTCTGCATTGAATCTCGTAGGCCAGAGCCACGGATAGAAGAAGATGCCTATGAAGGAGTTGTAGATCGTGAGACCTTGAGCATCTTGTCCGGAACTAAGGATCAGTCTGATCACGCTCCTAGTTGCCTAGCAAGGCTTCTTCGACCTTTTCAACCGGGAGGGAGAACATAGCATGGACCCAAGGTGCGTACTTGCGATTCTTTGGCTCCTTTCTCAAGTCCTTTTGTGAATCTCTCAAGATCTCCGCGAACTTGGCCCACTGCAATTCGTAGGCGTTCTTTCTGTTCATATGGACAAGCACGCCGTGCTTCGTGGCTAGAACGTGCAATAGTTCATTCTCACAATACTTTGGGTCGCGAGGGTCTCTGGCAGAATACGACAAGCTGACTGTCTTACGCCAGCGCTTGATCACAACCCCAAGATCCTCTTTGGCACACCTTCTTGCGGCTTCAGAGAGGGTTTCCACCTTCCGAGTGTCATACTTTCTCGGGTGGGTGTCGCCTGAGAGGCTCCAAACCTTGTCGAATATCCTGTGTCTTCTGAGCTGAACAAGTATCCTTCCGTCGTCGTCTAGACATGCGATTGTTATTCCTACATGTCTTTCTCCAAGAATAAGGCGGTCAGGGCCATCCCTCACCCTATGAGCCCGCCATCTATCACCATATCCGATTGTCCTTCCGGATCCATTAACAAGCGGAATCTTGTATCGTTCCATGACCGCAGTGATCGGATTAACTCGGCTAATTAATAAAATCGAGTTCACTACGCAGACAGCAAGGCATTCTTAGGATTCAAACAAGATGGCGACTACAGTTGTCACTCCAACCGGACTCTGTCGCTCTTGTTGGAGTGAACAAAGAGAATCGCGAATACTTATGTCGCGTACCTGGAGACCTTGGAAGCCTGTTTTTCGCCACTGTTTTCGGGGTCGGACTGGCGCTGATACTTTTTTCGCCTGACCTCGCGAGGGTGAAGCCACCAGAACTGTCTGGGATTTATGGTGTACAGATTGAGAAGTGGGAGAAGTGGGGACATTGTGATAATGTTGAGGAATCTCTCTTCAAATGAGACCTCGAACCTGGTGGACATGGTTGGTAGGCACTTTGGAAAAAGTGTTTTCAAGACATTTGTCGGTCCCAAAGGGAAGATTTGGACTGTCAAGGGTTTCAAAGTGGGCTTCATGATCCTACCTGTCGGGCTAAATGATGGATGGCCCTTGTTCAACATGATACTTTACAGAAGGGACCTGGCGAGTATGAGAGGGGTCAGAAGACCTTGGAGGACGCTTTCACGAAAAGATGGCTCTCCTCAACTAATGAAGGCTGGTCGTCTCGTTGAATTGCCAGATTGGATGGCAGGTTAAGGGCGTTCGAACCTCACATGAAGACAGTCAAAGGCGACAAGGTCCTGCGCCTGAGGCGCGGCTTCAAGGGCTAAGTTGGGACTATCTCGCTTCGTCTTTCCGACAGCGATTGCGCCTGGTTAGCCCAGAACGCGATGGAAGTCTCAGTCTTTGTCCGTAACCTGATTCAGGAAGCAAAGCGGAAGGATGAGGAAAGACCGTTAAGGGAAAGGATCAATAAAACTCGAAAGCTTCTCGATGAAGCGAAAAAAATGTTCGACCTTACCGTCGGAAGTCCCTATGCCGATACTCCTGAAATGATAGGATCAGTCAATCACTACACCAAGGACGTAAAGCGGTTAAGGGCAAAGCTTGCCGTTCTATCCAAGAAATCGTAATACAATTGCGGGAACGCCCCCTGGTATCGTATGGGGGGCGGCACTGTAAGAGTGTAGAACAACACTATGCCGATAATAATGATGGGTACAAACGTCCAAAGTAGTCCGAAAATTAGCAGATTTCTGGCTCTCTTTGGATCCTTATCCTTGTTCACTGCCCATGCGATGATCCCACCTATGATTCCGAAGAAGAACGGCAGAAGGTACCAGGCTCCGCTGACATGTTGTGCGGCGTTGGATGGAGCAACATTCGACATGGCCATGCCTTTAACTGGTGCACTGCAATTTGGACAGACAGAAGCGGTCTCGGCTATTGCCCTACCGCAACTCTGGCAGAACATAGCGGTACCACTTGTCTACCATTAGTTAAGGGTCGTGGTGGGCCGGTGGAATTCGAATCCATGAGGCCTACGCCACGGGTTGTTTCTCCAACACGACCGAGGCTGGCAACAATTGTCCACGATAGGTTCGATCACGGGGCGCGCGAGTGAAATATCCCCAAATAGAACGTTTCCTGGGAAGACTTGAGCTTGACACCCTCCACTCGCAGCCTGAAGAACGGCGGCCACTCACAACACTCTTGGCGAGTGCGGGTGAGACAAGATGGATCTTCGTCCCGCCGCGTCCTAGTAGAAGCGCTCAGTCAGGCGCTCCTAGCAGCTGACCCTCGAACAATCATAAGAAACAAACTGAAGGTGAGAAAGAATGCGCTTGAGATCGGAACGCTTTCCTTCGAACTCTCAGAGTTCCGAAGAGTGCTGGTCATTGGTGGAGGAAAAGCGACTGCAGGTATGGCTTTGGAAATTGAACGAATTCTTGGTGGTTGGATAACGGGCGGCTCTGTGAACATTCCCGCCTACACGAAGCCACGGCCCAAGAGCAAGAAGATCAGTTTCAATCCAGCCTCTCATCCAGTCCCTAGCAAAGATGGTATTCGAGGAGTCAAGAACATGCTTCGGCTTGTTGGGCAACCCTCCGAAGAGGACTTGGTGATCTGCCTGATCTCAGGCGGAGGTTCGGCACTCATGCCACTCCCCTCTACTGGGCTACAACTCTCGGACAAGCAGAAGACGACAAACCTTCTCTTGAAGTCAGGGGCGAAAATCGATGAGATTAACGCCGTGAGGAAGCACCTCTCCGACTTCAAGGGAGGGGGTCTCGCGGAAAAATTGCACCCCGCCACGGTCCTTTCACTCATCATTTCTGATGTTGTAGGGGACAAGCTGGAATCCATAGCTTCTGGCCCGACCGTACCAGATGCCACAACCTACGCCGACGCTTACACGATCTTGCAAGAGCATGAACTTTGGCGAACCGTCCCCAGTTCCGTTAGGAAGCGGATTCAGAAGGGAAAGGAGGGCAAACTGCCCGAGACTCCGAAGAAAAGCTCACGGATCTTCAAACGGGTCCATAA
>Ga0209161_10000684_pt1 | contig 27600 bp, 25 predicted proteins | sample GraSoiAngelo_155_FD_186169 | JGI IMG/M metagenome (GOLD analysis project Ga0209161, IMG submission 186169) | Grasslands soil microbial communities from the Angelo Coastal Reserve, California, USA - 14_1009_13_30cm (SPAdes) (version 2) | ecosystem: Environmental > Terrestrial > Soil > Grasslands... | reverse complement strand
GAAGCGCGAGTCACCGTAGGACGCGTTGGCGCGCTGGTAACGCTTGATCCGATGGTGCATCCAGGGGAGGGCGAGCGTGAACGCGCCGACGAACCAGAGGTCGTACCTCGTCAGCGCCGCGCCGACAGCGGGCGCGAGCCACAGCGCGATCACGGGCGACAGCGTCCGGTAGGCCTCGCCGGTCCTCGCCCTGAAGCCAAACCGCAGGCCACGATAGCTCGTGTTGGCGAGCGAGAACTGCTGCGCTCGCATCAGCAGCCAGGGACCGAGCGCGCACACCATCGCCACCGTCGCGACGCCGGCGGCGTTGGAGAACTGGAACGTCCATGTGTAGGCAGTGAGGAGCACAAACGCCACCACGCGCCCACGGAGGATCGCGACCGGCCGGCCGTGATAGTCGAACACGTGACCGTCGAGTCGCGTGTTTTGCCTGAAATATCGTGCCTTGCGAACCTTCGCCCACGCCGAGTAGACGCCCAGCGTCACGAGCGTAAGCGCGAGATTGACGACCCAGATGCGGAAATACTCGCTTCCCCGGCCGGAGAACGTGAGCCCGACAACGTGGGGCTCGTCATCCAAAGCCTTGCGGTGCTCCGCGCGCAGCCCAGAATCTGTCTCGCCCATCTCATCGCACACTAATGCGCCGCGAGAAGCCCGGTCAAGTTTGAAGGCGCCGCGGCGTATACTCCGGGCGCGGTGCGGCAGAATTCGCAGCCCTGAACGAGGAGGTCGTCCCATGCTGGTCCTCCGTGGTGGCACGCTGATCGACGGCACCGGGCGCACGCCGGTGCGCGAACGCGACGGTCGTCATCGCCGACGGCCGCGTCGAGACCGTGAGCACCGGGGCGGCGGCCACGTGGCCATCGAGCGCGCAGTTGATCGACGTCGCCGGCATGACCGTGCTGCCCGGGCTCATCGATTGGCACAATCACCTCGCCTTCCACGGCTATGAGCTGGCGAGTCGGTGGGAGCTGAACGAGCCCGGCAGCACGCGGCATCTGCGCACGGCGCGCGTGATCGAGCGCACGCTGGCTATGGCTACACGACGGTCCGTGATGCCGGCGGGCTCGACGCCGGCTTCCGCGCGGCGATCGACGAAGGCCTCATCACCGGTCCGCTCGCCGACGTCAGGGTCCTCCAGACGCCCGACGCCATCCGGCTCGTGGTCAAGGAAGGCGCGATCGCGGTCCGTCGCTCGACTTCCGTGCCATGACCCAGGAGGAGGCGCTGGCGGTGTTGCGAGGCGACGATCCCGTGGGGGCGGCCCGCGCCGCGACCGCCCTGTGGCAGATGTGGCACCAGTCCGGTCAGCCGCGGCTCGACGCGCTACTCCTGCAGGGGGTCGAGGCGATGCAGCGCCAGCAGCTCGAGGAGGCGGACGGCCTCTTCACGCGGCTGATCGAAACGGCGCCGCAGTTCGCCGAAGGCTGGAACAAGCGCGCGACGGTACGATACCTCGCGAAGAACTACGTCGCCTCGATCGCCGACTGCCGGGAGACCCTCGCGCGCAATCCGAATCATTTCGGCGCGCTCTCGGGTCAGGGCCTCTGCCATCTGATGCTCAGCGAGTTCCGGGAGGCCGCGGATCTGTTCCGGCGCGCGCTGGCGGTCCACCCCCACCTCGAGAGCGGGCGCGCGAATCTGAGGACGGCGCTGAACGAGCTGGTGAAGTGGAACTGAGGGGCGCCTAGCGCTGGCTCGACTCCGCGGCCACCAGCTGCCGCATGGCGGCCACCTCCGCCGGCCGCATGTTCCGGTCCTCGCATTTCCACATCCCGACCGCGGGCAGGGCCGTCCGCACGGCGTCGATCTCGAAGTGCCCGAGAAACGACCGGACGAACATCGTGCGGAACACACTGCCGACGGTTCCTCGCATGGCGCCGCCCGGAATGTCGGCGGTGGCCATGAGGAGCCAGGTCAGGGCCACATCCGCCGGACCAGTGCCGCAGCCGGCGTTCGTCCAGTCGATCAGCCTCGGCCCCTGAGGCGACAGGATGACGTTCAGCGGGTGAAGGTCCAGGTGGATCACGCGGTCACCGCCGCCGAAGACCCGCTCCAGCCAGTCCGGAGCTGAAATCTCGTGGAGGCGGTGATGGAGCATCGCGAGTCGCCCGGCGTTTCGACGGAGCGTCCACGGCCGTTTCGAGAGCACCTCGAGCATCGTGGGGCCGTCGATGCGCTCCATGACCAGCTCCGAGCCATTGGCGCGGACGTCCTCCACCCGAGGCGCGGGGTACCCGTGCCGCGCCACGTACCGCATGATCCTCGCCTCTCTCTCCATCGACCGGCCACGACGCGAGCGTCGGACGACGAGGTCGCGGCCGTAGGCGAAGATATCGGCGTCGCGGCCGGACGCGAGGAGAGGACCGAGCTCCGGCATACCGTGTAGCATAGCCGCCCATGGAGTTCGGGTTCAGCCCCGCCGAGACGGCCTTCGCCGAAGAGGTTCGTGGCTTCTTGCGCGAGCAGCCGCTCGAGCGCTTTCCGGTCGACGGCATGGACGCGGGCTACGGCTCGGGGGCGCACTCGCGCGCGTTCATGAAGGCGCTGGCCGAGCGCGGCTGGATCAGCATGTGCTGGCCGGTCGCGTACGGCGGCCAGGAACGGCCGATGTTCTTCAAGCTGGTGCTGTTCGAGGAGCTGGCGCTCGCCGGCGCGCCCTTCGGGCCGCTCGCCGGCTCCTGGCAGACGGCGGACGCGATCATCGAGTACGGCAGCGAGCGGCTGCGCCGCGAGGTGCTGCCAGCGGTCGCGCGCGGCGAGGCAACGTTCTGGCAGGGGTACAGCGAGCCCGACGCGGGCTCGGACCTGCTCGCGCTCAAGACCGAGGCGCGCCGCGACGGCGATCAGTACGTGATCCGCGGCCACAAGATCTGGTCGAGCCACGCGGGCATCGCGACTCACGGACTGGTGTTCACGCGCACCAGCCGCGAGGCTCGGCGCAGCCGCGGCTTCAGCATGTTCGTGGTGCCGAACGGGACGCCGGGCATGGATATCCGGCCGATCCGGAGCCTCACCGGCGGCGTCTATCACTACGAGGTCTTCCTCGACGACGTGCGCGTGCCGGCCGACCTGAGGCTCGGGCCCGAGGGCGAGGGCTTCCAGGCGCTGCTCAACGGGCTCGACTCCGACCGGTTCTGGGGCCGCTTCTACAAGGCGCCGGCGCTCGAGCGCGTGCTGCGGCGGCTGGTCGAGCACGCGAACACGACGGGCGCCAGCCGCGATCCGGCGCTGCGCCGGCGGCTGGCCGCCATGGCCGCCGAGATCGCCGCGCTGCGCCTGCTCTTCTACCGCGCGGCGTGCTTGCTGCGCGACGGCGCGCCCATCAGCTACGAGACGGCGGTCGCCAAGGTCTACGCCGACGAGACGGGTCAGAAGCTCGCGCGGCTCGGCATGGACCTGCTCGGCCCGTGGGCGCCGCTGCGCGCGGGCTCGCGAGAGGTGCGCCTGGACGGCGAGATCTCGCACGCGTACCTGACGAGCCTCGGCCACACGATCGCGGGCGGCACCGCCGAGGTGCTGCGCACGACCGTCGCCGTGCGCGGTCTCGGTCTTCCCGCCGAGCCGAGGAAGGCCTGATGGACTTTCGTCCCTCGCCCGCCCAGCAGTTGCTCGTCGCCACCGCGCGCGACTTCCTGAAGAAGCACTGTCCCCCCGAGCGGGTGCAGCGCGTGGCGCTCGACGCGCGAGGCGTGGACGACGCGCTCTGGCAGCGCATGGCGGAGCTCGGCTGGCAGGGGCTGCTGGTTCCGGCCGAGCTCGGCGGCAGCGAGGGCTCGCTGCTCGACGTCATCCTGCTCGTCGAGGAGATGGGCCGCGCCGGCGCGCCGGGGCCGTTCGTGCCGAGCGCGGTGGTGGCGACGTCGGTGCTGCTGGCCTGCGACAACGCCGATCAGAAGAAGCGCTTGCTGCCCGCGATGGCCGCCGGCGAGCGCATCGTGGGCGTGGCGCTCGCCGACGAGGCCAGCTCGCTCGAGGTCGACGCGCGCGGCCGGTTGACCGGACGCGCGCTCTTCGTCGAGGCGGCGCACGTGGCGGACGCGCTCGTCGTCGCCGCGCGCGCGGGCGGCGAGACGCAGCTCCTGCTGGTGCCGACGGACCGACGGGGCATCGCGCGATGGCCGCTCGAGGTCATCGGGCCCGAGAAGCTCTTCGAGGTGGCGTTCGACGGCGCCGCGGTGAGCGCCGAGGACCGGCTGGGCTCGTCCGCCGGCCGCCGCGGGGCCCTCCAGGCCGGTGCGCTGGCGCGCACGGCCGAGATGGTCGGCGCCGCCCAGCGCGTGCTGGAGCTGGCCGTCGAGTACGCGAAGACGCGCGTGCAGGGCGGCCGGCCCATCGGCGGGCATCAGGCCATCCAGCACGCGTGCGCCGATCTCGTGCGCGACGTCGACGCCTCGCGCGGCCTGCTCTACGCGGCGGCGTGGAGGACGAGCGAGGGCGTCCCCGCAGTCGCCGATGTCGCCATGGCCAAGGCCTACGCGAGCGAGGCCTGCCTGACCGTCGCGCGGCGCGCGCACCAGATCTTCGGCGCCATCGGCTACTGCGAGGAGCACCCCCTGCACCTGCTCCACAAGCGCATCCACGCCGCGAGCCTCGACTGCGGCGACGCGGCGCTCCACCTGGAGGAGGTCGCGCAGGCGATCGGGCTGCGTTAGCCCAGCACCGCGACGCGTATCTGTCTTTGGACATTGCCAGGTGCTGCACCATATGGCCACGTTGATATGTGGCCTTACATACCATATATTGGAGACCGTAGTTGGCCCGGGCGCCGCTCGTCCTTCGGGAAAAGTTCACCGACGGACGGGGCGATATCGTGGATCTGGCGATTTGGAAGGTCGCGACCGCGCCGAAGGGGCATCACCGTCACGTGGAGGGGTTCGAACAGCCGTATGCGTTCAGCGACGTCACTCGTCTCATCGCGGATTTCATGGCGGACGTGAAACAGACGACCGAGCGCCGCGATGCCTAGAACCCTGACCATCGGGATCAAGTCCATCGAGCAAGGGCTGGGAGATTTCAGCGACACGTTCGAGGCCGTCAGAGCCGGCCGCCGCATGCGCCGCCGCGAGGGCGTCTATTTCACCAGCCTCGAGGCGGCGCGGAATCTATTGACGCCCAGCCGGCTCGCCCTGCTCCGTGCGATTCGGCGCAAGCGCCCGAGCTCCATGTATGAGCTGGCCGACATCGTCGGAAGGGACCTCAAGAACGTCCAGCAAGACCTCCGAATCCTGGAACGGCACGGCCTCGTGCGAATGACTCGGTCACGCGGCACGGGGAAGCGCAAGGTGCGGATCCCGCGCGCGTTGTTCGGCGCGATCCAGCTCAAGATCGCGATCTAGTCAGCCGCGGAGCACTCGGCTCCTCACACCGCCAGATAGCCGCCGTCGACGACGAGCTCGGTCCCCGTGATGTAGGACGCCTCGTCCGAGGCCAGGAAGAGCACCGCGTGGGCGACCTCTTCCACGCGCCCCTCGCGCTTCATCGGGACGGCGCCGAGCATCTTCGCGCGCCACGTCGGATCGGCCGAGGTCTTCGACGTGCGCATCGGCGGCATGAAGCCAGGATGCACGGAGTTGACGCGGATGCGGTCGCCCGCGAACTGGACGGCCGCCGTCTTCGTCATGATGCGCACGGCCCCCTTGGAGGCGTTGTAGGCCATGTGCACGCCGTCCTGACCGACGAAGCCGGAGATCGACGAGATGTTCACGATGGCGCCGCCGCCCGCCTTCTTCATGAGCGGGATCGCGTACTTCATGCCGAGGAAGACGCCCTTGGCGTTCACGCCCATCACCGTGTCCCACGCCGCGCTGCTCAGCATGTCGGCGTCGTAGGTGCCGCTGATGCCCGCGTTGTTCACGAGCACGTCGAGCTTGCCGAAGGCGCTCACCGCGGCCCGCACGGCCGCGTCCCACTCCGCCTCGCTCGTCACGTCGAGCTTGACGAAGCGCGCCTGGCCGCCGCCGGAGACGATCTTCTCGGCGACCTGCTTGCCTTCAGCCTCGAGGATGTCGGCCACGATCACCTTGGCGCCTTCCCTGGCGAAAATCGTGGCCTCGCTCTGACCCATGCCGCTCGCGGCGCCCGAGACGAGCGCGACTTTTCCGGCGAGTCTCATCGTGTCCTCTCTTTTCTCGCTCCGGGCGGCGTGCTCAGCGGCAGCTGCGAGCGGCCGGCGGAGGTGCCGCCGTTGACCGACAGCACTTCGCCCGTCACGTAGTCCGCGAACGGCGAGGCCAGGAACAGCGCGGCGTTGGCGATGTCGCGCGGCGTGCCCTGGCGGCCCCACGGGATGCCGCGCGTCAACGTCGTCACGTACTCCTCGGTCAGCGGCGACACCTCGCTGTCGACGCGCACGAAGCCCGGCGCGATGCAGTTGACGTTGATGCGCGCCTTGGCCAGCTCGAGCGCCAGCACCTTCGTGAACATGACGACGGCGGCCTTGGACGCGCAGTAGTGGGCGGCGCCCGGACGGCCGCTGGCGTAGGCGCCGGAGGAGATCGTGATGATCTTGCCCGGCGTGCCGTGGGCGACCATCGAGCGCGCGGCGGCGCGGCACGTGAGGAACACGCCGCGCACGTTGGTCTCCATCACGCGGTCCCATTCCTCGACGTCCATGTCGACCACGGGCGTGTTCGGATAGATCCCGGCGTTGGCCACGACGACGCCGACGGCGCCGAGATGCTTCTCGGCCGCGCCGACGAACGCCGCCACCGAGGCCTCGTCGCGCACGTCGACGACCTGGGAGAACACGCGCTGACCGCCCAGCGCCGAGGCGGCGCGCTTCAGCGGCGTCTCACGGAGGTCGCCCAGCGCCACGCGCGCGCCGGCCGTGTGAAACGCCTCGGCGATGCCCTGCCCGATGCCAGCCCCGGCGCCGGTGACGACGACGACGGTGTCCGCGAAGTCGAAGGCGGGGGGCGCGCTCAATGAACGCTGCCGCCGCCGTCGACGAGCATCGTCTGACCGGACATGAAGTCGCTGTCGTCGGAGGCCAGGAACACGAGGGTGCCGACGAGGTCCTCGGGCATCTGGGCGCGTTTGAGCATCCGGGCCTCGACGTTGGCGCGCTTGCGCTCTTCGGAGATGTTCTTCTCGTTCTCGCCGCTCAGCGTGAAGCCCGGCGCGATGGCGTTCACGCGGATGCCGAAGGGCCCGAGCTCGCGCGCGAGCGAGCGCGTGAACCCCACCACGCCGCCCTTGGACGTCGTGTAGTGGATGTAGTCCGGAACGCCCTTGAAGAAGGTGCTCGAGGCGATGTTGACGATCTTGCCATTGCCCTGCGCGCGCATCGCCGGGAACACCGCGCGCGCGCACAGAAAGAGGCCGCGCAGGTTGACGGCCATGACCCGGTCCCACTCCTCGACTGGAATCTCCATGAAGGGGCGGCGCTTCAGCGTCCCGTAGAGGGCCGCGTTGTTGACGAGCACGTCGATGCGGCCAAACCGCGCGAGCGTCTCGGTGGCCAGCCGCTGGGTGTCCGCCTCCCGCGAGACGTCGCAGGCCACGGCGAGCGCCTGCGCGCCGCGCGCCTCGATCTCCGCGACGGTGGGCTTGGGATCCGCGACGTCCGCCACCACGACGCGCGCGCCTTCCGCGGCCACGCCGAGACAGTACGCGCGGCCGATGCCCCGGGCGCCGCCGGTGACGATGACGACCCTGTCGGAGAGACGCATGGGAGCCTCCTCAGCGGCGCTTGGCCGGCCCGCGCTGCGTGCCGTGCCACTGCGCAACGTCCTCGCAGGTGGCGAACCAGACGCCCGGGCTCCGCCGCATGAACTTCACGAGGTCCTCGATGAGCTGCACGCGCGAGGCGCGGCCGCTGATGAACGGGTGGCAGGTCAGCACGAAGCAGGCGTTCTCCTTGTGCATCGCCGCGAATTCCGTGGACCACAGGTTGAACACCCGCGCGGGATCGGCGATGGCGTTGGTCGAGCCGTAGACGTGGCGGAACAGCGGCGCGTCGTCCATGATCCACTGCACGGGCACCTCGATCAACGGCCCGTCCGCGGTGGCGATCTCGTACGGCACGTCGTTGCCCATCAGCGAGCTGTCGTAGAGGAAGCCGTTCTGCTTGAGGAGCGCCGGCGTCCACACGTTGACGTCCCACGACGGCGAGCGATAGCCGGCGGGCTTCACCCCGAGCTGATCCTTCAGGATGGCCAGCTGCTCGGCCATCACCCGCTTCTCCTGCGCCTCGTCCAGCATGCCGACGGCTTCGTGGACGTTGCCGTGCGCGCCGATCTCGTGGCCGGCGTCGCGGATGCGCTTGCACGGCGCGAGGTGATTGACGACGGTCCAGCCGGGAATGAAGAAGGTGGCGCGGAGCTTCAGGCGGTCGAGCATCCGGAGGAGGCGGTCGACGCCCACGCGGGGACCGAAGCGGCGCTCCTCGAGATCGGCGAGGCTGCGCTTGGCCTTCTCGGGCTCGCGGAACAGGAAGCCGGATTCGGCGTCGACGTCGAACGAGAGGACGGCGGCGGACTGGTTTCGCTTCGGCCACCGGTAGCGCATCACGGGCGGCGGGCTCCTCGCTCCATGGCCGGCCAGCGTATACTCGCCGGCCGCCCGGGGCAACCGGCAGCGGTGCGTCAGGTCAGCGTCGTGCGGAGCTCGCGGAGTGCGGAGGGAGGCAGCACGCGCAGCAGCTCCTCGAGCGTCGTGCGGTGCTCGCGGAGCTTGCTCGACGCGTCGGTCGCCATCGAGTAGGTGTTCTTCTGCGCGGAGGCGAAGATCGTGTCCAGCGGAGCGTCCTGGTTGATGAGCAGCACGTCGTCCAGGCTCGGCGTCCACAGCTCCGAGATGGCGACCCGCCGCCGGTACCCGGTGTGATGACACGTCGCGCAGCCAACCCCGCGGTACCAGCGGAAATCCCTCGGAACGATGTCGAACGTCCGGCTCAGCAGCGGCGCCGGCGGCGCGTACTCCTCCTTGCAGTTCCAGCAGATCTCGCGCACGAGCCGCTGGGCGAGCACGCCGAGCAGCGAGGACGTCCAGACGCTGGCGTCGACGCCGAGGTCTCTGAGCCGCGTGATGGCGCCGAGGGCGTCGTTGGTGTGCAGCGTGCTGACGACCAGGTGCCCAGTCTGGGCCGCTCGGAAGGCCAGCTCCGCCGTCTCGGGGTCGCGGATCTCGCCGAGCATGATGACCTCGGGGTCGTGGCGCAGGAACGCGCGGGTGTAGGCCGCGAAGGTGTTCCCCACGCGCTCGTTCACTTCGTGCTGGGCGAACTGCGCGCAGACGTACTCGATCGGGTCCTCGGCGGTCACGATCTTGAGTTCCGGCCGGTAGATCGACTTCATGATGGCGAACAGGCTCGTGCTCTTGCCGGAGCCCGTCGGGCCGGTCACGAGGATCGTGCCCGCCGACGACCGGATCAGCTGCTCCAGCCGCTCGGTCACCGGACTCGCCAGCTTCAGCGCGGCCAGCGAGTCGGGGGCGCCGCGCGGGTCGAGAATGCGGATGACCGCATTCTCGCCGTAATAGCTGGGAATGACGGACACGCGGAAGTCCATCGGGACGACGCGGCCGTCGATCTCCACGCGGGCGCGGAAGCTGCCGTCCTGCGGGCGCCGGCGCTCGGCGATATCGAGGGTTGCGAGGATCTTGATGCGTGAGAGGACCTCGCCGCGCTGGCGGCTGAGGTCGTCTCCCAGCGTTCCCAGATTGAAGTGCTGCAGCATCCCGTCGATGCGAAACCGTGCCTGCAGCCGGCTGCTCACCGTCTCCAGGTGGATGTCGGAGGCGCCCCGATCGACCGCGACGCGCAGGAGCTTGCGGACGATCTCGTCGGCGCTGTCCATCTGGTGCGCGACCGACCCGCCGTACATGTCGGCGTCGGCGTCTTCGCCGATGACGTCCACGGTCGTTCCGCTGTCGAGGCTCGGGGTGACGTCGACCCGGTAGAGCCGCTCCAGCGCGCGGGTGATCTGGGCCGAGTTCGACGTGATCATCTCGATCTTGAGGCCCGTGCTGCGCTGTAGATCGTCGAGGATCCACGTCTGGGTGGGGTCGTCCATGGCCACCACCAGAACGTTGCCGACCCGCGCCAGCGACACGATGCGATGCTTCATCGCAAACTTCTCGTTGACGAAGTTCCGCAGCGTGGGATCGATGATAATCGCATCGAGCACGAAGAACTGGATGTGCAGCTGTCGGCAGAGCGCTTTGCGCATGCGCTCCTCGGACACCAGCCCGAGCCTGATCAACACCTCGCCGAGCGCCTGACCCGAGCGGCGCTGCTCGGCCAGCGCGGTCTCGAGCTGCTCCGCACTCAGCTCGCGGCTTCGGAGGAGGAGATCGCCGAGCTTGCTGCTGCGCCGGTGGCGCTCGAGAACCGACACCAGCTGATCCCGCGTGATGATGTTCTGGGTGACGAGGATATGTCCCAGGGGGGCATATCCCTCGTTCGCGGCCTGCACGCGCAGCGCCTCCTCGAGCTGGGCCGACGTGATCAGATCTTCGGCCAGCAGCAATTCGCCGAGGCGGACGGTCACGACCGCCTCGCTCGACGCGCCCGCCTCTGAGGCAAGGATCGAAGGCTCCACGGGCACGTCTATAGGGCAAGTGATGTGCCAGACCCGGTGAGCGGCCTGGTCAAGGCCGACGAGGACTTGGCAGAGGTCCGGGCGGGGGACGACCGTCTTGGCGCATGAAATCCATTCGCGCGGATGAAAAGCGGCCACCGGCGCCCCGGCTTGACGGTGCGCGCCGGACAGCGCAGTATCTGCCGTCACCGACACGGAGGAAGACATGAGCGTGTCCCGGCGCGAGTTCCTGAAGACCTGCGCGGTCATGTCCAGTGTCCCGATGGTCGGCCTGGCGCCTGGCGTCGCCGCGGCGCAGGCGCCGAAGAAAGGCGGAACGCTGCGCGTGGGCTTCTACATCGAGGCGGCGACGATGGACCCGCACCTGTCGGGCAGCAAGGTCGACCGGCAGGTCTACCACAACATCTACGAGCCGCTGGTGACGCTGGACACGAAGCTCGGGATCCGGCCGGGTCTCGCGGAGTCGTGGTCGCAGCCCGATCCCAGAACGCTCGTCTTCAAGCTCCGCCGCGGCGTGCGATTCCACGACGGCACCGACTTCACCGCCGAGGCGGCGAAGTTCAACTTCGATCGGATGAAGACGGAGCCCAAGTCGGTGCGCAAGGGCGAGGTCGCCAGCATCGACTCGGTGGACGTGGTGGACTCCCACACGATCAAGATCAACCTGAAGCGGCCGGACGCCGCGCTGCTCGCGACGCTCACGGATCGCGCCGGCATGATGATCTCGCCCAAGGTCGTGCAGGAGCGTGGGGCCGAGCTGCAGCGCAACGCCAAGGGGGCCGGCACCGGGCCGTTCGAATTCGTCGAGTGGGTGAAGGACGCGCATCTCGTGATCAAGCGCAACGAGGGCTACTGGAATCGGCAGGGCGGCCCCTACCTCGATCGCGTGCGCTACCGGCCCATCCTCGACGACACCGTGAAGCTGCAGAGCCTCCAGTCCGGGGAAATCGACGTGATGGACTACGTGCAGCCACGCGACGTGGCCGCCGTCAAGGCGGACAAGAACGTCGTCGTCCTCGACGTGCCGTCGCTGGCCGCCTTCGCGTACCAGCTCAACCACCAGAAGCCGCCGTTCAACAACAAGGCGTTGCGGCAGGCGGTCGCCTACAGCCTCGACCTGGAGCAGATCGTCAAGGGCGTGTGGCTCAACGTCGGCGTTCCGGCCAACGGGCCCATCCCGCCCACCTCGTGGGCCTACGACAAGTCCATCCCGTACATCAAGCGTGACCTCGCGAAGGCGAAGGCCAGGCTGGCCGAGGGCGGCAAGCCCGGCGGCTTCGAGTTCACGATGACGACCGCCAACATCCCGATCAACGTGCAGGAGGCCGAGGTCATCCAGGCCCAGCTCCGCGAAGCCGGCATCACGACGAAGATCAAGCTCGTGGACGCCGCCACGCAGCTCTCCGACGGCAACAGCCGCAACTTCGAGATGATCAGCTACCAGTGGAGCGGCCGGCCGGACCCGGACGGCAACATCTACCAGTTCTTCCGGACGACGCCGGGCACGTCGCTCAACTGGTCCGGCATCTCCAACCCGAAGCTCGACGAGCTGCTCGACAAGACGCGCGAGGTCTCGAATCAGGCGGAGCGAAAGAAGCTCTACAGCGAGCTGATCCGCCTCCTCCAGGACGAGCTGCCGATGGTCTACACCGTCCACCCGGTCGAGCCCAAGGCGTTCAGCCCGCGCGTGCAGGGCTACGAGCCGATTCCCGACGGCATGATGCGCTTCAAAGACGTGTGGCTCAAGTGAGCTAGCGGCGGCCGCATCATGGGGCGCCTGATCGCGCACCGGCTGCTCGCGACGATCCCGGTGCTGCTGCTCGTCACCGCCGGTGTGTTCGCGCTGCTGCACCTCACGCCGGGCGATCCGATCGACGCCATGATGGCGGAGTCGGTGGACGCCACCGCGAAGGACGCGCTGCGGCGCGAGCTCGGGCTGGACCGGCCGATCCCCGTGCAGTACGCGGCGTGGATGGGCCGGCTCCTGCGCGGGGACCTCGGCCGCTCGATTCGCAACGGCGAGCCGGTCATCGAGAACGTGAGCCGCCGCATCCGGCCGAGCCTCGAGCTCGCGCTGCTGGCGATGGCCATCTCGCTGACCATCGCCTTTCCCGTCGCCATCGCCTCCGCCGTCCATCACAATACGGGGGTCGACCGCCTCGGCACCACGTTCGCGCTGTTCGGCATCTGCATGCCGAACTTCCTGCTCGCGCTGCTCCTGATCTTCCTCTTCGGCGTCACGCTGCGCTGGCTTCCGATCTCCGGCTACGTCGATCCGCTGGAGGAAGGCTGGGCCGGCGTACGCTCGCTCGTGCTGCCGGCGGTGACGCTGGGCCTGGCGCTGGCCGCGGTGGTCACGCGCACGCTCAGGTCGAGCCTGCTGGACGCGCTGGCGGAAGACTACGTGAGAACGGCGCGCGCGAAGGGCCTCGCGGAGTCGCACGTCATCCGCCGCCACGTGCTCAAGAACGCGCTGATCCCGGTCGTCACCGTCCTCGGCCTGCAGCTCGGCACGCTCATCGGCGGCGCGGTGATCACCGAGTACGTCTTCGCGCTGCCTGGCGTGGGACGCCTGGTGGTCGACGCCGTGTTCGCGCGCGACTACCCGCTGGTGCAAGGCGTGATCCTGCTCATCGCGGTCGGCTTCATCGCGAGCAACCTCCTCGTGGACGTTCTCTATGGCTGGATCGATCCCCGAATCCGCCTTCGCTGACCGGGCGGCCGCGCTGGCGGGGGCGGCCGCCGTGAGCGACCGGCGCTGGGACGCGCTGCGCCGGGCCGCGCGCGCCCGGCTGGCGCCGTTCGGCGCGGCGGTGCTGATCGCCGCCCTCGCCGTCGCGCTGGCCGCGCCCGTGCTGGCGCCGTACGACCCGTACGCGCAGGATCTCGGCAGCGCGCTCCAGGCGCCCGGCCGCGCTCACCTGCTCGGCACCGACAACGTCGGCCGCGACGTGCTGAGCCGCGTGATCTGGGGCACCCGCGTGTCGCTGGTCGCCGGCTTCGTCTCCGTCGCGATCGCCGCGCTCGCCGGCAGCCTGCTCGGCATCGCCGCCGGCTACAGCGGTGGGCGCGTGGACGGCCTGGTGATGCGCGTGATGGACGCGGTGCTGTCGTTCCCGCCCCTGGTGCTCGCGCTGGCGCTGGGGGCGGTGCTGGGCGCGGGGCTCACCGGCGTGCTGATCGCCCTCGGCGTCGTCTACACGCCGACGTTCGCGCGGCTGATGCGCGGCCAGGTGCTGACGGTCAAGGCGCGCGACTACGTCGAGGCCGCGCGCGCGCTGGGCGCGCCCGCCTGGCGCATCGCGTGGCAGCACGTGCTGCCCAATGCCGCCGCGCCGATCGTCGTCCAGGCCTCGCTCAGCGTGGCGTTCGCGATCCTGGCCGAGGCGTCGCTGTCCTTCCTCGGTCTCGGCATCCAGCCCCCCGGCGCGTCGTGGGGCAGCATGATCAACGCCGGCCGCGGCTACCTGCAGCAGGCGCCCTGGATCGTCTTCGGACCGGGTGCCGCGCTCTTCGTGACCGTGGTGGGACTGAATTTCGTCGGCGACGCGATCCGCGACGGCCTCGACCCGCGGCTGCGCGGCTGAGGCGGTATACTCCCGGCCATGGCGATCACCTCCGACTACGCCCGCCTCGAAGAGCGGATCCTGGCGCGCGACCAGGTCGGCGCCAGCGCGGCGCTGTACGGGCTGATCAAGCAGAAGCGGCCGGTTACCGAGATCGTCTCACAGACGGTGCGGATCCACGCGCCGTACACGCACGTGCCCTACCACCAGCGGCTCGACGACGGCGTGGTGAAGTTCGTCAACAACGACCATTGCCTGCTGGGCGAGCGCGTCGCGTTGCCGCTGATGTCGATGGTTCGGCCCGAGCTTTCGCTGTTGCCGCTCGCACAAGTGGTCTGGTACATCCCCACCGGGCTCGATCCGTGGAACCAGCTCCTCGGCAAAGCGCCGGGCCACTACACGCGGCTCTACGAGATCAAGGTGGACCAGGCACCGCCGAAGCCCGAGGCGCACTGGCCGGATCAGGAGCCGCTCCGTCTCGACGGTCCGCTCGCCGAGCGGCTGAACCACTGGCTGACGCTCGTGCAGCGCGGCGAGGTGCTGACGGCGTATCGCGTGTTCCTCGGCCTGATGGAAGACGCGCCGAACCGCCGGCAGGTGCTGGCCCACCTGGCCTTCGCCGGGTTGATCGACGTGCAGGACCGGATGCTCCACAACCGCTCCTATACGACGGGCCACAAGTCGTTCCGAGCGCGCGCGACGATCGAGCTGGGCGAGGCCCTCGGCTGGAACGCCGCGCACCACGTGCTCTACGCGGGCGTGCCCGACATGGCCGTAGGGCCGCGATGGTATTCGACCTACGAGATGGGGTGCAACGTCGTCCAGAACTTGCTGGACGGCCGCGACGCGGATCTACTCCGCCAGGAGGCGCCGCTCACGCCGGCGGAAGAGGCGATGCTCGTCGAGACCCTCACGCGCCAGCGCGAGTGGTCGGTGATCGAGGCGCTGGTCGCGCTGCTGAAGGCGGGCCGGTCGCCGCGCCGGATCCTCGACGCGATCCAGGTCGCCTCCGCGCAGGTCATTCTCGAGACGGGCGCGCCCAACAACTTCTCGATGTCGCAGCACGGCTACGAGTACTGCAACACGCTCGGCTGGTTCTACGACACCTTCGAGCACCCGCACCGGCTCAAGCTGCTCTTCGTGGCGGCATCGTTCATCAACCGCGCCGCCGAGCACCAGGCCAACACCCCCGACAACGGCCGGCGCGCCATCACCCCGCCGCCGGGCGCGGAGTCGCTCGGCGCGCGTCCGCTGCTCGAGCGGCTGGAGGCCACGCTACTCGCACTGCGCCCCGACGAGGCGGTCGCGCTGACGGCGACCTATCTGAAGGCCGGCTTCGACCGCGCGCCGCTGGTGGAGACGCTGGCGAGCGCGGCCGCCAAGGTCGGGAACGATCCGCACAACCAGGAGCTGGGGCTGTGCCTGCTCGAGGATTATCTACGCTCGACGGCGGCCGACCGGGAGCGCCTGCTCCTCGCGAGCGCCCAGCACACCGCCGGCCACCGCAAGTACGGCGACCACCTCGAGTCGTACCGCCGCTTCGCCGAGGCGTTCGGGCTCTAGCTTTTTATCGCCGACCACGGTCAACGCCCGCCTTGCGAGCACGGGACGTCGTTCGCGCCGCCGCTCCCGCGCGCGTGCCGCGGCAGTCACGTATTCCGTAAGAACTATCAGCTTGAGACCTATCAGTAGAGGAGACTCAACCGGCGCTACACTGCGGCGCCCCGCAAGATAGCAAGGCGCGGCGGCGCGCCGCATTGCGGTCGTACCCCGCGATTCCGAAGCCCAAATCTGGCGTATTCGCTTCCATGGACACCGGCGCTACACTGCGCCCGTCGCAGCGTTCACCATGTTACACAGTTCAGGATAGATAAGGTTCGGCGCGGTGACTGAGTCCGGCCGTCCGTTCCGTCCCGAGACCGTGGTGGCCATCGAGGCGGTGAAGCGAGCGCTGACTATCGCTCAGCATGGCGTAGGTGCGGGAGAGGTGACGGCAAAAGGCGGGCGAGATCTCGTGACGGTGGCCGATGTCGCCGTCGAGGACGCAGTTCGAAACATGGTGGCGGATGCGTTGAGCTTCTCGGTGGTCGGTGAGGAGCGCGGCGGGAAAGCATCCGCCGACGGCTCGCCGTACTGGCTCGTTGACCCCATCTGCGGGACCCGGAACTTCGCCTCCGGAATTCCTCTGTACTGCGTAAACTTGGCGCTCGTCGAGCGTGACGAAATCACCGTTGCCGTCGTCGGTGACCCGTCGACGGGCGGGATCGATGTGGCGGAGCGGGACCAAGGCGCGTGGAGGTTGAAGGATAGCACCCGACAGCGGCTCACCACCTGCGACGACAGTCACACGATTGTAATCGAAGACGGGAAGGCGAAGGCCAGCCGACGGGAGCGTGCCGCGCGATTCACCGCAGCGGCCATCTGCGCAGATCGATGGGACTTTCGTTCCCTCGGGACAACCTTGGCATCGCCTTATGTCGCCGCCGGGCGCATTGCGGCATACGTCGTCTTCTGGGTCTCGGCACTGCACGCCGGGGCAGGAAGCCTTCTCATCACCGAAGCAGGCGGCGCCGTCTCAGATATCGACGGCCGTCCCTGGACGATCGACTCCGACTCGCTTGTTGGCAGCGCAAATGAACGTGTCCACGAAGAGTTGCTCCGACTTTGCGCGTCAACGTCCTGACGATGGAGTCGCGCGACTTTCAGCCCACGGTCACCGCCGAACAAGCTGTTTCACCTGACGTCGCCTCGCTCCCTTTGGTCGCTCGGACGGCCGCAGGTGAACGGCAACGTTAGGTGGTCTTGAAGCCGCGTTACATCTACGTCGTCGCTTACGTCGTCGCTGGCTTGCTTCTCCTCGCGTCGGCTCTGGTTGTCGTAGGGTATTTGGGGATGCGCTTTCAGAACGACAGGGAGGCGCTGCGCTGGGACATCGAGATCAAGGTGCGTGCACCGATCTACGCGAATCCCAGCTATCCGTACGGCAGCCAATCGCCACCAAACCCAATCATCGGCTACCTCGAAGTCGGGTCGAAACCGGATGTCCGACGCATGGAGTTCGTCGAGCCCTGGCCGTACTGGGAGGTACAACTCGAATCGGGAGTGAGAGGCTATCTGTTTGCACCCGACGTGGAGGTTCGTCGAAGGTGAACGCCACACGGACCGGCCGCTCAGCGCCGGGTCGTTAGACGAGCTTTAGAACGAACCGCCTAAGGAGCCGCTTGAGCGGTCCGGCATGAACGCGCAGGCGGACGTCCTCTCCTTCAGCGCCGGCCGCTCAGCGCCGGTCCGTTATGCACACTAGGCGCCCATCATTCGGAGATTTGTGAGTACACCATTGACTGAGTCCGACTCGGACACTCGCTATCGAGGCTGGATTGCGCGGATCCAGCGAATCAAAACGGAGACGTACTATCTCTTTTGGAACCGGCGCCTCTTTCGTGCTGTACAGCACATGTTTCAGGCGAACGAGGCACTCCAAAATAGTGGAGGGGATGCCTGGGCGTGGATCGCTCGGCTCTATGGCCGCAATGCGGTTATGGCGATTCGCCGCGAGCTTGACGGGCAAGCCGGCGTCTTGAACCTATTTCATCTCCTGCACGACATGGAGACGCATCCTCACGTCCTAACACGCGCGCGGCACCGGGGGTCATTCGTCGAGTTGCCGCAGTTCAGAGCACAGCTGGTTGACCAAGAGTTCGAGCGGTTCGGCGGACCGCCAGGGCCCGGGACCCCAGAGGACCACATTCCGGCCGCGGTCATAGCAAACGACAGGGCGCAGTTACAGCGCGACACCAAGGCCGCGTTGGACTACGCGCAGAGGCTTGTAGCGCATCGGACTCCCATTGGCGAGATGCCTCTGACTATCCGAGAAGTCGATGAGGCCATGCGAGCCGTGTTTCGCTGCCTGAGCAAGTACTATGGCTTCCTTGCCGGAGGCTCACTCGCCGGGCCGACACCCGTACCGCAGTTTGACTGGCTCGCACCATTCCGCTTTGCCTGGGCGGTGCCCACCTTCGGCCTTCTGCGAGACGAGTTCGATCCATGACGTTGTGGACGAGAATCTTACGCGGTGCATAACGAGCCGCTTCGGTGGGCTGGAGCTCGCGATGCTCGCTCCGGCCGCTGAGTGGCGGCGTTCGGCGACTGCGAAAGTTCAGGGGGCCTGAATCAGACAGCTGAGGCGGTTGCGGCGGCGGTACGGTGCCGGACGTTGGCGGAAGCGAAAGGGCCAGGCGAGAGTACGTCTTCTGGATGGAACGATCCACGAAGCTGAGATTCATTGGTACGAGGCTCATGGCATCGGACGCCGCGAGATGAAGATCAAGTTCCCTCTACTGGACTGAGAGATGAAGAAGAGAATGAAGGCAGCAGCCCGTTTCGTCGTATGCGTCAAGAACAAGGGCTACGAGGCTTCACTCGAAATCGGCAAGCTCTACCGCGTCCTCCCCGACAAGGAGGCGCAGGGTCATGGCTATCTCCGCATTGTGGACGAGAGCGGAGAGGACTACGGGTATGCGGCGGATCGCTTCTTCTCGATCGTGGTGCCAAAGCCATTAGAGAGAGTTCTCGTCAAGGCGGCGTCGTAACGGGTCGCCGAACAAGCGGCTTGAGCGGTCCGGCGTAACTGCCCTTTTAAACCTCTCCCCGTCCAGCGCCGGCCGCTCAGCCACCAAGCGTTCGGCGAGATTCGCTAGTTCCGGCGCAGCTTCGGATCCCAGGCGTCGCGCAGCGTGTCGCCAAACAGGTTGAAGCCGAGCACGGCGAGGCTGATGGCGAGCCCCGGGAAGATCGCCAGCCACGGCGCCTGCTCCATGAACGCGCGGCCGGTGCTCGACAGCATCAGGCCCCACGACGGCGTCGGCGGCTGCGTGCCCACGCCGAGGAACGAGAGCGTCGCCTCGATGAGGATCGCGTTGCCGAGCCAGATCGAGGCGATGACGAGGATCGGCGCGGTCACGTTGGGCAGGATGTGGTGGAGGATGATGCGCGGGTGGCGGCAGCCGACGGCCTGCGCCGCCTCCACGTAGCGATTCTGCTTGGCCGAGAGCACCGCGCCCCGCACGATGCGCGAGTTGCCCGGGATGATCACGATCGCGATGGCGAGCATGGCGTTGGTGGTGTTCGGCCGCAGCACGGACACGATCGCCAGCGCGAGCACGAGCCCCGGGATCGCCTGGATGGCGTCCATGACGCGCTGGAAGATGAGATCGAGCCGCCCCTCGCAGTAGCCGCACAGGAGGCCGATGACCATGCCGGCGGCCGTCCCGATCCCGACGGCGAGCAGCCCGACCCACAGCGAGATGCGGCTGCCGTGGATCACGCGGCTCAGCACGTCGCGGCCGATGTCATCGGTGCCGAAGGGATGCTCCCAGCTCGGCGCCTTCAGCCGGATCTCCGGCTCGGTCGCGAGCGGATCGTACGGCGCGAGCACGTCGGCGAAGATCGCCATGAGGACGATCATCACGATGAGCCCGGCCGACGCCGCGCCGAGCGGCTTGCGCTTGAGCGTGGTGAGCAGCGCGCGGCCGCGGCTGATGACGACCGGCGCTTCCTCGACGCGCGCGACGCGCTCGGTCACCGTCGCCATCAGCGGTACCGGATGCGCGGGTCGAGCCACGCGTAGGTGAGGTCCACCACGAGATTGAGCGTCACCAGCGTGGCGGCCACGAGCATGACGTTGGTCTGCACGACCGGATAGTCGCGGAACAGGATCGCCTCCACCGTCAGCCGTCCCATGCCGGGCAGCGCGAAGATCGTCTCCACCACGACGGTGCCGGCGAGCAGGACCCCGAGCTGGCCGCCGACGATCGTCACCACGGGGATGAGGGCGTTCTTCAGCGCGTGCTTGTACACGACGATCCGTCCCTCGAGGCCCTTGGCCCACGCGGTGCGCACGTAGTCCTCGCGCAGCACCTCGAGCACCGTCGAGCGCGTCATCCGCATCGTCGCCGCCGAGAGGCGAAACCCGAGCACGGCCGCCGGAATCAGGAACTGCTGGAGGTTCTTCCACGGCGACTCCCAGAGGCTCACGTACCCGATGGGCGGGATCCAGTGAAACCAGATGGCGGCGAAGGTGATGACGAGGGTGCCGAGCCAGAACTCGGGGAACGACAGCCCGGAGACGGCGATCACGCGGCCGACGTAGTCGGACGCGCTGTCCTGTCGCGTGGCCGACATCACGCCGACCGGCACGGCGATGACGATCCCGATGATCATGGCCAGCGAGGCCAGCTCGAGCGTGACGGGGATGGCCTTTTTGAGCGACACCGCGATCGGCTCGTTGGTGAAGATGGAGTGGCCGGGGTTGAGGCTCACCATCTGCCAGACCCAGAGCGCGTACTGCTCGTGATACGGACGGTCGAGACCGAGGTCCTTCCGGAGCTTGGCGAGCTCCTTCTCGCCGACGTTGCCGGACTCACCCATGAGCGCCGTCAGCGCGTCGCCCGGCATCACGCGCATCAGGCCGAACACGACCAGCGAGGAAAGAAGGAGGACGGGGATCACGAGCAGCATCCGTCGGATCACGTATTTGTACATCGCCGCTCGCCGCTCCCGCTTACCCGGTCCCCATCCCTCTCGACGTCCTTACTTGTCGATCCACGACCGCGCGATGGTCGGGCACCCGTAACCGTCGGTCCGACGGAGGGCGCCGGCGGCCACGTTGCGCATGTGCGGCTGGAAGACCAGGAAGCCGTTGTCGTACGGCATCCACATGCGCAGCACCTGGTCGTACTCCCGGTCCACGATCTTCTTGGCGATCGCGCGCTGCTCGGCGCGGTCGGGCGTGCGCCGTAGCTTGGTCGTCAGCTCGTCGATGATGGGATCGTTGACCCGGAAGAAGTTCTTCGTGGACTTGGAATGCATGTACATGTAGGTCCGCTCGTCGAGGCCGACGGCGTGGCCCGACTGGAATCCCCAGGACATGCCGGCCCACTTGCTGTCGACGTAGCGTCCGTAATAGCCCGTGTAGTCGAGCTTCGTGATCTTGACGTTGATGTTGAGGTGCTTCTTGAGGTCCTGCTGGACCAGCTGCACCTGCGAGCTCATCTGCGGGAAGTACTCGTAGTAGAACAGGGTCGTCTCGAAGCCGTTCGGGTGGCCGGCCTCGGCGAGGAGCTTCTTCGCCTCGGCGGGACGGAACCGCCACCAGGGGCCGAGGTCCTTCGCCGTCGGCGGCGTGTCCTGGTAGTAGATGTACGGTACGCCCCAGCCGAGGATGCCGTGGCCCTCGAAGACCGTGTCCACCTGCTTCTGCCGGTCGATGGCCATCGAGATGGCTCGGCGCACGCGCACGTCGTTGAACGGCGGCCGGTCCTGGGCGAGCGCCACCCCGAAGGGCGCCAGGGTGTTCGAGTACGCCTGCACCTGGACGTTCGGGTTGGTCTTGCGGATGGCCTCGACGTCGCTCACGCTCGCGCGCCAGATGATGTCGCTCTGCCCCGTGCGGAACGCCGCCACGCGGGTCGCGTCGTCCGGCGTGGAGAGGATGACGTACTCGTCGATGCTCGGCCGCCCCTTGTCCCAGTAGTCGGGGTTCCGCTGGAGCACCACCCGCACCTTGCGCGTGTGCTCCTTGAGGATGTACGGGCCGGTGCCGATCAGGCGCTTCTTGAGGTCGCCGTCCTCCTCGAGCACCTCGCGCGCGAAGATGATCGCGACGTGCTCGGCGACATTCTGGGGAAAGAGCGTGTTGGGCGTCTTGAGGTGCACGCGCAGGGTGTATTTGTCGGGGGTCTCCATTCCTTCGATCTCTTGGAAGGTGAACGCCTGCACGCCTTCTTTGGCGTACGCCTCGTAACAGTACTTGACGTCGGCCGCTGTCAGCTCACGCCCGTTGAGCGGCGCCACGTTCTGCCACTTCACGCCCTGGCGCAGCTTGAACGTCCACACGCGATGGTCGGCGTTCGCCGACCACGACTCCGCCAGATCACCCTTGAGGGTGAGATCGTTGGGGTTGGTGGCCTCGTCGGAGAACGGATGGCGCACGAGACGGTTGCTGGTGAGACCGGCGAACTGAAAGAGGCCGACCGACTGCGTGTGCCGTGGGTCGATCACCGGCGGATCCCAGGCCGACGCGCGCGTCAGGACGCCGCCCCGCTTGGGCGGCTTGGTGCTGGCCGGGAGCCAGTCGGGATAGGGGGACGCGGCCGCGGCGGCCGGGCGCCGGCCGCCCGCGATCAGCGCGCTCGCGCCAACGCCGGCCGCCGAGATCCTCACGAATTCGCGTCGGTTCAGTCTGGAGGGACGGATGCGGCCGGGCGTGTCGGAGCGCATATCGGACTCTCCTTCTCACAGGCGTCTCTCGAAGGAAGGACAGGACCCGCTGCGACTGCGAGTGGTCGGGACATTGCCGGACGTCGACGGACAAGTCAAGGCCCCGCTCGGGGTATCATCTGCGGCTGGAGGACCCGCATGAACTACACGCGCATCTCCGCCGACTGCCACATCGACATGCCCTGGATCCCGACTGACCTCTTCACCGCGAACGCGTCGGCGGCGATGCGCGAGCGGATGCCGTACGTCACGGACGGGCCCGACGGACCGTACTGGACGTCGAAGAACGGCGCGTCGTTCGGCCTGGTCGGCGGCGTGGGCCCGTCGGGCCAGAAGCTGGTCCCGGGCCAGAACTATCGCGTCGACCGGATGGCGGAGACCGGCCTCTACGAGGACGGCAAGAAGGGCATCCGCCGCCCGACCGATCCGCACCTGCGGCTCAAGGACATGGAGCGCGACGGCGTGCAGGCCGAGGTGATCTTCGGGATCCTCGGCGCGGCCACGCGCCTGAACGATCACGAAGCCGCCATCGAGATGTTCCGCATCTACAACGACTGGCTCGCCGACTTCTGCCACCACTATCCCGACCGCCAGATCGGCCTCGCCTGCCTGCCGTACGGCGACATCGACGCCGCGGTGCGCGAGATCCGTCGCGTGGCCAAGCTCGGATTGCGCGGCGTCGAGATGTCCTGCTCATGGGACATGGAGCCGATGTACCACCCGATGTGGGAGCCGTTCTGGCAGGCCGTGAACGAGGTGCGGCTGCCGCTGCACTTCCACACGTTCCCGTCGGTGCCGCCGCAGGCGCGCGACAAGCTGACGGGCCGCACACGCCGCGCCGCGCTGTTCACCGGCGTCTCCGCGTTCCAGATGAACCTGATCAACATCCTGGCCGCGGTCATCGGCGCCGCCGTGCTCGAGCGGTACCCCAACATCCGGATCTCGTTCGGCGAGAGCGGCATCGGCTGGATCCCCTACGCGCTCGACCGCATGGACTTCGAGTGGGAGGACCGCTTCCGCGATCTGGGCCTGACGATGAAGCCGAGCGACTACTGGCGCCGCCAGTGCAAGGCCACGTTCCAGTTCGACCGCATCGGCACCCGGATGATCGACGAGATGGGCGCCGAGACCCTGATGTGGGCCTCCGACTATCCGCACACCGACGGGGTGTGGCCCGAGTCGTCGAAGTACATCGAGGAGCAGTTCGGCCACCTCTCGGCCGACGTCGTGCGCAAGATCACCTGCGAGAACGCGGGCCGCTTCTACGGCCTGATGAAATAGCGCCATGGGCGACGATCTCTCTCGCGTGCTCGAGACGGCACAAGCCGAGCGGCTGGCCACGGGCTTCGTCTTCACCGAGGGCCCGCTCTGGCATCCGGACGGCTTCTACTACTTCGTCGACATCCGCCGGAGCCACCTGCACCGCATCACGCCGGGCAAGGCCGTCGAGCTCGTGCGCGCGGACACCGGCGAGGGCAACGGCACGACGTTCGATCTGCACGGGCGGCTCGTCATCTGCGAGGGCGGCAACCGCCGCGTCACGCGCTGGTCCGCCGACGGTCGGAGCGAGGTCCTCATGGACCGCCATGAGGGCAAGCGCCTGAACCGTCCCAACGACGTCGTGTGCAAGTCGGACGGCAGTCTCTGGTTCACCGATCCCGGGCTGCGCGTGCCGCTCGCCCAGCGCGAGCTCGCCGAGGCCGGCGTCTATCGCATCGCGCCCGACGGCGCGACGTCGCTGGTGGCGGACTGCGAGTATCCCAACGGGCTCGCCTTCTCGCCCGACGAGCGCACCCTCTACGTGGCCAACACGCGCTGGACCGCGTACATCCACGCGTTCGAGCTCGACGCCGCCGGCAAGGTCCTGCGACGCCGGATCTTCGCCGACATGTCGTCTGACGAGACCGACGGCGTTCCCGACGGGATGAAGGTGGACGTCGAGGGGCGGATCTACTGCACCGGCCCCGGCGGCACCTGGGTCTTCGCTCCGGACGGCACGCGGCTCGGGATCATCCGCACGCCGGAGGTCCCGGCCAACCTCGCCTTCGGCGGCCCCGACCTCCGCACGCTCTTCCTGACCGCCCGTACGTCGGTGTACACGCTGCGCGCGACGACGCCGGGCCAGCCGCACCCCTGGTATCGCGTCCGCAAAGGGTGACGATGAAATTTGGCACGTTCCTCCTGATGCAATCGCCGTCGGCGCGCTCGTCGCAGGAGATCTACGCGCGCGGGGTCGAGGTGGCCCAGACCGCGGAGGCGCTCGGCTTCCGCAGCGTCTGGCTGGCCGAGCACCACTTCTCGACCTACGGCTATCTCTCGCGGCCGGCGCAGCTCGCCACCTACATCGCGGCGAAGACCACGCGGCTGCGCGTGGGCACCGCCGTCATCGTGGTGCCGCTGCACCATCCGCTCGTCGTCGCCGAGGAGATCGCCACGCTGGACCTTCTCTCCGGCGGGCGCCTCGACGTCGGGTTGGGCCGCGGCTACCAGCACTACGAGTTCGAGCGCCTCGGCCTCGAGCTCGAGAGCGGGCGCGCGCGCTGGGAAGAGTCGGTCGACGTCATCATGAAGGCGTTCCAGGGCCGACCGTTCTCCTACGACGGCAAGATCTTCAAGATCCCCGAGACGACGATCTTCCCTCAGCCGGTCCAGAAGCCGCGGCCGCCGATCTGGATCACCGCGCAGAGCCCCGATTCCGTGGAGGGCGCCGTGCGCCGCGGCTTCAACGTGCTCACGGGCGGCTTCGGCGTGCCCATCGAGCGCATGGCGGAGTTCCGCCGGCTGTTCGACCGCGTGGTGGCCGAGGTCAAGCCGCGCGAGCCGCTCGAGGTCGGTGTGCAGCGGGCCGTCTACGTCGCCGACGACGACGCCGACGCGCGCGCGGCGGCCGAGCAGGCGCGCTGGAACATGCGCGTCACGCTGAGCCTGCGCAACAACTACCAGCGCGTCGAGGACGGCCGCGCCATCCCGGTGCCGGCGCCGAAGGAGCCCAGCATCGACGAGCTGCTCGACCGCTACCTCGTCATCGGCACGCCCGACACCTGCGTGCGGCAGATCAAGAGGATCCAGGAGTCCGTCGGCATCACGCACTTCAACTGCTCGTTCTGGTTCGGCGACCTCGAGCACGCGCGCGTGCTGCGCTCGATGGAGACGTTCGCGCGCGAGGTCATGCCGGCCTTCGCGTAGAGGAGGAGCCATGAACGGCAAGCGCGTCGTCGCGCTCGCACTCGTCGCGCTGCTCACCGGGGCCCTGATCGCCGGCTCTCCCGGAGCCGCGCGCTCCCAGGCCAAGCCCGAGGGCGAGATGCGCTGGGCGCTCTACGTCACCCTCGCGCCGGCGTGGTTCGACCCGGCCGAGGTCATCGGCGTGCTCACGCCGTTCTGGGTGCTGTACGCGATGCACGACGCGCTCGTGAAGCCGATGCCGGGCAATCACCAGACGCCGAGCCTGGCGGAGTCGTGGACGGTGAGTCCCGACCAGCGCGTCTACGAGTTCAAGCTGCGCCAGGGGCTGAAGTTCCACAACGGCGATCCGTTCACCGCCGAGGACGTGAAGTTCTCGTTCCACCGCGCCAAGGGCGCCAAGAGCCTTCAAGACAAGGTGCAGGAGGTCGTGGTCGTCGATCCCCACCGCGTCCGCTTCGTCCTGCACGAGCCGTGGCCGGACTTCATGACGTTCTACGGCACGTTCGCGACGTCCGCCGCCTGGATCGCGCCGAAGAAGTACATGGAGCAGGTCGGCGTCGACGGCTTCAAGAAGCATCCCGTCGGGCTCGGCCCGTACAAGTTCGTGAGCCACACGCCGGGCGTCGAGCTGGTGATGGAGGCGTACGAGGGCTACTGGCGCAAGGCGCCGTCGGTGAAGCGGCTCGTCTACAAGAGCGTGCCCGAGGCCACCACGCGGCTCGCCATGCTCAAGCGTGGCGAGGTGGACATCGCCTACCTGCTCGACGCCACGCTGGCCGAGGAGATCAAGCGTGACCCGAATCTAAAGTTGGCCTTCTCGGGCGGCATCGGCACGTACTATCTCGATTTCCTGGATCAGTGGGATCCGAAGTCGCCATGGCACGACAAGCGCGTGCGACTGGCGGCCAGCCTCGCCCTCGATCGGCGCGGGATCAGCATGGCCGAGACGCTCGGTGCCTCCCGGCCGACGGGCAACGTCGTTCCGCGCACGTTCGAGTTCGCCATTCCGCTCGAGCCGCACCCGTACGATCCCGCGAAGGCCAGGCAGCTCCTCGCCGAGGCCGGGTATCCGAACGGCTTCGACGCCGGCGACCTGCACCCCTGGCCGCCGTACTTCTCCACGGGCGAGGCGATCGTCGCCAACCTCGGCGCCGTCGGGATCAGGACGCGCCTGCGGACGATGGAGCGCGCCGCCTTCTACTCGGCGCTGGCCACGAAGAAGCTCAAGGGCATCTGCATGTGCATCAATGCCGTCTACGGCAACGCCTCGTCACGCCTCTCGCAAACGGTGCCCGCCGAGGGCGCCTACACGTACGGCGCCTATCCCGACATCGAGACGCTCTACCGGCAGCAGGCGCAGGAGCTGGACAAGAAGAAGCGCGCGGCGATGCTCGCGCAGATCCAGCAACAGCTCTACGACCGCGTGCGCTTCGCCGCCATCTACGACTACATCTGGCCGAGCGGGATCGGCCCCCGCGTGGAGGACCCCGCGCTCATGCTCATCGATCCCTATCCATGGTCGGCGCCGCTCGAAGAGGTCCGGCTCAAGAAGCGCTAGGCGAGCCTCGACAACCGGTTCCTCGTGGAGAACGCAAGGGGTTGAGAGATTGGACCAGGCGGCCCTCAAGTCCGCGCAGCCAGACATCTTCAAGATGTACTCGAAGACCTCACGAATGCGCGTTCTGCGGCTTATCTAGGGTGTCGACGTGAGCCTTCACAGCACGCCGACGCCGTTTCGGCGGAGTCTAACTGCAGGATTCACCCGACGGCCTTCAGCCGCGGGTGATCCTGGGCGTTCGACGTACAAGAGTTCCTCGGCGATCGTGCACCGCGCGAGTCGTTCGTTGAGAGGCGGAAGAAAGGTCGTCTGGCTCGCGGTCATCGTCGCGGGCGTGGCTCTTGGGCAACCCGCGCCCGCCGAGGAGCGCACCGTACTGTTGGGGAAGATCGAGGGCGTCATCAACCCCGTCACCGCGCAGTACGTCGACCGCATCGTCGCCCGCGCCGAAGGGCAGGGTGCCGCCGCG
>Ga0209161_10000683_pt1 | contig 27637 bp, 27 predicted proteins | sample GraSoiAngelo_155_FD_186169 | JGI IMG/M metagenome (GOLD analysis project Ga0209161, IMG submission 186169) | Grasslands soil microbial communities from the Angelo Coastal Reserve, California, USA - 14_1009_13_30cm (SPAdes) (version 2) | ecosystem: Environmental > Terrestrial > Soil > Grasslands... | reverse complement strand
AACAAGGAATTTATTGACATGCTCGAGTACTTGGAGCGGGAGCGCGGGATCAAACGCGAAATCCTGCTCGAGGCGGTTTCGAACGCCCTGCTTTCCGCCTCGAAGAAGAGCGTCAGCGCGTCGCGCGATCTGCGCATCGATATTAATCCGAAGAACGGCGAAATCCGGGCACTGGCCAATCTCGTGGTCGTCGACCAGGTCACCAATTCGCAAGATGAGATCGAGCTTTCGAAGGCGCGCAAGATCAAACCGGACGCCAACATCGGTGACACAGTGGAAGTAGAAGTCACTCCGAAAAATTTTGGGCGCATCGCGGCGCAGACGGCAAAACAAGCCATGATGCAGCGGATTCGCCAGGCTGAGAAGGAAATGATTTACGAGGAGTTCAAGGACCGCGCAGGTGAGATCGTTAGTGGAACTGTGCGGCGCTTCGACCGGTCCGACGTCATTCTCGATCTTGGAAAATTTGAAGCGGTCATGCCGCAGCGCGAGCGCGTTGTCGTGGAAGATTACAATGTGGGTGACCGTCTCCGCGCGTACGTGGTCGCGGTCGAAAACGGCGTCCGCGGACCGGAGATCATCGTCTCGCGCAGTCATCCCAATTTCGTGCGCCGGCTTTTCGAGCTCGAAGTGAGCGAAATCGCCGACGGCACTGTGGAGATTCGCGGCATCGCGCGCGAAGCGGGTTATCGCACCAAGATCGCAGTGTGGAGCGCAAACGAAAAGGTGGACCCGGTAGGGGCTTGTGTCGGCATGCGCGGATCACGCGTCAAAAACATCGTACGCGAACTCAATAACGAAAAGGTCGATATCATTCGGTGGAGTTCCGATCCAAAGGAATACATTCTGGAAGCGCTTAAGCCGGCGAAAGTAAAGAATCTGGCTTTCGATACTGAGAAGAAGAGCGTCCAGATTTCCGTCGACGAAGACCAGCTTTCGCTCGCGATCGGAAAAAAGGGGCAGAACGCGCGGTTGACGTCGCGCTTGACGGGGTGGGAAATCAACATTGGCAAGGACACATCGGCAACAACGGTGGTGGAGCAGAAGGTGGCGCAAGCTGCACAGACACTTGCCAGTGCCCTGCCTGTTAGCGAAGAGCAGGCGCTAACCCTTGTGAAATCTGGTTTTACTAATCTGGAGGGATTGCGCGATGCTGACGTGCAGGATTTAGTGGATATTCTCGCGGTCGATGAAACAAGGGCGCGCGAAATTTACGAGGCAGTGCACCGGCAGGAACTCGTACAGTAACATGGCTCTGGTTTAGCAATGCTTGAGCCATGAGCGAAATTTTGAAGGAACAACAATGGCAACGAAGACGAGCAGCAAGACTGCAACTCGCAAGCCAGCCGCGCACGCGGCGGTGCGGAAGACTACTACTGCTCACAAGCCAGCCGCCGCACCGAAGTCAAAGATCCCGAAGAAGGAAGTAAAGAGCGACAGCCCGCGGGGAAGCGCAGCCGCAACTGGAGCAAGTAAGTCGGGTGTAATTCCGCCGCAAGAATCGGAGCCGCGATCTGCTCCGGCGCGTCCCCCCGAAGTAGAGAGCGTCTCGTTAATCGATCGGAAAAAATCGCGCAAGAAGAGCGAAGATGCCGAGCCAAAAACGAGACGCGACGTTTTGCCTCCGATCTCGCGAATCCGAGCCTCGCTAGAGGCTACGGCTGCGCCGCCGAAACCTGCGGCATCCAAGGCTTCACCTGCGCAAGCGCCTCCGACTGAAGCGCCGGGCACTGCAGCTGGGCCGGTCGTCGGCGCACCTTCTGATGAGGCCGAAGCCGCGTCTCAGAAGGTCATTCTGATAAAACCCCCGATTATTGTTAAGCAGCTGGCAAGTGAACTTGGGCTAAAGCCGCATCAACTCATTGCCGAGTTGATGACGTACAACATCTTCGCCAACATCAACCAGACAGTCGAACCCGACATCGCCTCAAAGATCGCTGAGAACCACGGGTTTATTCTGGAGAAGGAGCGGCGTGAGAAAGGCGCCGGCGTTCACAAAGTAGAACAGGTAGTGGTTGCGCCGCCACCGCCGGTTATCGAAAAGGAAGAGGAACTCAAGCCGCGCGGTCCCATCATCACATTTATGGGCCATGTCGATCACGGCAAAACAACGCTGATGGATGCGATTCGCAAGACGCGTGTGGCGGCTGGTGAAGCGGGTGGGATCACGCAACACATCGGGGCCTACACCGTCAATCATAATGGTGCGACAGTCACCTTTATCGATACGCCCGGCCACGCCGCCTTTACCGCAATGCGCGCACGCGGCGCTAATGTAACCGATATCGTCGTTCTGGTTGTTGCCGCAGATGATGGCATCATGCCCCAAACAATCGAAGCGATTAATCACGCCAAAGCAGCGCCGCATGTGAAAATCATGGTCGCAGTCAACAAGATCGATCTGCCTTCGGCCAACATCGACAGGGTGAAGAAACAACTCCAGGAACACGAATTGACTCCGGAGGATTGGGGAGGCGAAACGATTGTTTGTCCCGTCTCGGCAACGAAGGGCACTGGAATTGATCACCTGCTTGAGATGATGACGCTGCAAGCGGAGGTGATGGAGCTTAGGGCATCGCCCACGGCCAGACCACGCGGCACTGTCATTGAAGCGCAAGTGGAAGCGGGACGCGGCCCCACTGCCACTGTCATCGTCCAGATGGGCACGTTAAAAGTCGGTGACCCGTTCATCTGCGGTGATTACAGCGGCAAGGTAAAATCGCTTCTGGACGATCGCGGCCAACCGGTCAGAGAGGCCGGACCTTCCACCCCGGTGAAAGTGCTTGGGTTTACCGGGCTGCCAAATGCCGGTGACGAATTCCTCGTCATGGAATCCGAGCGCGCTGCGAAACAGTTGAGCGATGAACGCCTCGAGGCGAAACGTGCAAGCAAGCTGTTCGTTCCCCAAAGAGCAACGCTGGAAACTCTGCTTGAAACGGCGGGAGGCCAAAAAGTTCTGCGCATCGTGTTGAAATGCGATACGCAAGGCTCGCTCGAAGCGCTCCTCGGGGCGTTGAAACAGATCGAAAGCAAAAAAATCAGTCTCGAAATTATTCACTCCGCCGTCGGACCGATTTCGGAATCGGACATTTTGCTGGCAAGCGCTTCCGACGCGGTCGTGGTCGGTTTCAATGTTAAGGTCGAGTCGATGGCTGTTTCTGCTGCCAAACGCGAAGGCGTGCAGATCAAGCTTTACAGCATCATTTACGAATTACTCGACCAGATTAAGGACGCCATGGCCGGGCTGCTTGAACCCGAGCTCCGCGAAACAGTGATCGGACACGCAGAAGTGAAGCAAGTTTTCCAGCTAACCAGAGGCATTGTCGCGGGTTGCCTGGTTACTAATGGCCGCATCGCCCGCGCTGCGCGGGCTCGTGTTCTGCGAAAGCGCCAGCCAGTTTACGACGGCGGCATTTCGACGCTGCGACGTTTTCAGGACGACGTGAAAGAAGTGCGCTCCGGTCTGGAATGCGGGATCAAGCTGGGCGACTTCAGCGAATACCAGGTAGGCGACGTGATCGAGTGTTATCAACTCGAACAGATTGCGCAGAAATTGTGACCGTTAAGGACTGAAAAGGCATTGTCATTCTGAGCGAAGCGAAGAATCTCTGACTATTTTGTTCCGCAATAGCAAGCGGCCAACCAGAGATGTTTCGCTTCGCTCAACATGACAAGCATCGGTTGGTCGCTTCAACGAACATGAAACACCGACAACTACGTGTAAATGAACTCGTAAAACGTGAGCTGAGTGCAATCATTGCGCGCGAAATAAACTTCGAAGGCGTGCTCGTCAGCGTTAACGCCGTTGATGTTACGCCCGACCTGAAGAGCGCCCACGTGTTCGTAAGCATTCTCGGACCCGCAACCGGCGCGAGCGTGATTGATAAACTGGAAGCGCGTCGTCCCGCGCTGCAAGCTGAACTCTCCCGCCACGTTGTTTTGAAATACACACCGCATCTGGTTTTTCATCTCGACGATTCTATAGAACGCGGCGCGCGCGTCCTTGAGATTTTGCAGGACCTTGAAAAACCCAGCGGCGAGGACGAGTGAGCAACACCACGTTCGAGCAAATCGGAAAGGTGCTGCGCGAGCATCAGCATTTCGCGATCCTGGGTCATGTTCGCCCGGACGGTGACGCACTCGGCAGTCAACTCGCGCTCGCACTGTCACTTGAGCAGCTCGGCAAGGACGTTCGTGTCTGGAATGAAGACGGCATGCTCGAAAAATATTCCTTCCTGCCGCGCGCCGAATTGTTGACCAAACCTTCGGCGACGCCCGCCCCCGTCGATGTCGCCATCGCCCTCGATACGGCGATTCAAAATCGGCTCGGAACTGCGCTCGCTGCGGTTGGCTCGGCAACAATCTGGATCAACATCGACCATCACCTCAGCAATCCAGGCTATGGCGATCTGGTGATAGTCGACGTAAGCGCGCCAGCCACGGGAGAAATCATTTTCAACCTGATCAAGAGCCAGGGCCTCCCTTTCAATCACGACATTGCAGAAAATCTTTATGCCGCGATTTCCACTGACACGGGCTCCTTCCAATATCCGAAGACTAACGCGCGCACCTTCGCGATCGCCGAGGAACTTGTGCGCGCTGGCGGCCTCGACGTTGGAAAAATAAGCCAGCAATTATACGAGAACTATCCCCGACGCCGTCTGGAAGTGTTGCGAGAGCTTCTTCGAACCATGCGTTTTACTGCGGACGATCGAGTCGCAAGTTTTAGCCTCAGCTTAAAAACCGCAGCAGATCTGGGAGTTCTTCCCGAAGACAACGAAGGTCTCATCGATCATCTTCGGGCAGTTCGCGGCGTGATCGTCGCCGTTTTTTTTGAAGAACTTGCAGAAGGCAAAGTGCGCGTCAGCATGCGTTCGAAAGACGAAACCGTCGATGTCTGCGCGATTTGCCAGAAATTGGGCGGCGGTGGGCATACACTGGCTGCCGGCGCGCGCATTCGCGGAGGTCTTGCCGAAGTCGAAGAAAAGGTTCTGGAGGAAGTTCTTGAAGCCCTTAAGCGCGGGTCCTGACGGCGTCCTGCTCGTCGATAAAGCTGAAGGCATGACCTCGCACGACGTCGTTGCGTTGACACGGCGAAAGCTCGACACCAAAAAAATCGGGCATTGCGGCACGCTCGATCCGATCGCCACCGGTTTACTGCTGCTCACAGTTGGGCGTGGCACAAAAGTCCAGGATTTGTTGATGAGCGAAGATAAGGAATACGCTGGCACGTTTGTGCTCGGTGTGACCACCGACACGCAGGATCGACAAGGCGAAGTAATTCAGCAGCGGGCCGTCCCAGCGCTGAATGAAAATCAAATTCGCGCCGCATTTGAAAAGTTCCGCGGCGATTTTTATCAGCTGCCGCCGATGGTCTCTGCAAAAAAGCACGGTGGCGTGCCGCTCTACAAGCTCGCTCGCAAGGGAAAAGTAGTCGAGCGCGAGCCGCGCCTGGTGCACGTCTATCACTACACAATCGATCGGATCTCATTGCCTGAAGTCGACTTCAGCGTCCTGTGCAGCAAAGGATTCTATGTCCGCACGTACGTGCACGACATCGGCGACGCCCTCGGCTGCGGCGCACACTTGAAATCACTGCGTCGGTTGAAATCCGGCCGGTTCGACGTGACGAATGCGATCACGGTGGACAAGATCAAAAATGCAACACGCGAAGAAATTCTCGACCGGATGCTGAGTCTTCCGGAAGTTTCGAGAATGCGCGGAGCATGAAAACAATGACTAAGCTCGAATGATGAATGACGAATTAATAACCAAACGCGAAGCACGACAACGTGGCTGCCAACATTTTCGTCATTCGTCATTTGGATTTCCTTCGTCATTCATCATTCGTCATTCGTCATTTGATTGATGGAAACGCTTCGATCCATCCCCGAGTTATCGGAATTACGTGGCCCCATATTTCTCGCGATCGGGGTGTTTGACGGAGTGCATCTCGGTCATCAAGCCGTTATTTCGACCTCCGCTAAACACGCCCGGTCGGCCAACGGAACGCCTGTCGTGGTCACATTCCATCCGCACCCGGAAAAAGTATTGCGACCGGAAGCCGCGCCTCATTTGCTCACCGCTACCTCGCACAAGATCGCTTTGATTCGCGACCTCGGAGTGGGCCATCTTCTGATCATTACGTTTGATAAACAATTTGCTGCAACCGAGCCGGAAGACTTCGCGCAGCAATTAGTGAAACATTCCAAGTCGTTACGTGAAATCTGTGTGGGACACGAGTGGTCGTTTGGAAAAAATCGGCGCGGGAATCTCGAGCTGCTCAACCAGTTCGGGGCCCGCTTCGATTTCGGAGTCGTGGGAATTCCGCCGGTGAAAGTCAACGGCGAACTGGTAAGCAGCACGACGATTCGTCAAGCCGTGGAAGCAGGCGATCTGCCAAAGGCAGCGCGGATGCTTGGCCGCGAATACACAATTCTTGGAACTGTTGTGAGCGGCGACAATCGCGGAAAAAAGATTGGATTTCCAACGGCAAACCTGAGCGCCCACAATGAACAGTTCCCACCAAACGGCGTCTATTTCGCTCAAGCGAAGCTGGAGGAGGTCATTTATCCCGGGGTGGTGAACCTCGGTTATCGGCCAACCGTGGGCGCCGGGAAATCTGAGCGCACTCTGGAGATCCATCTTTTCGATTTCGAGCGCGACATTTACGGAAAAGACCTCGAAGTACGATTCATCCGCTATCTCCGACCGGAGAAAAAATTCGAAAGTGTCGAGGCGCTCGCTCGCCAGATCGATGTCGATGTTAAGCAGGCCCGCGAGTTATCCACGGCCTAACCGGGACGCCGTTTCAAAACCGCAGCCGGGCAACATCGCGCACCTCTGGCGTTTTGTGAACGGCAACGATGACTGCAAAGGCGCCAACTACTAGGCCGCAACCGAACGCGAACACGAGCAACAGCCAGATCGGGAAGTCCGACAACTGGATCACGCCTTCGCGAATGAAACGGCCACCGCCGGAAAGCAAATAGGCAATTCCGCTTCCGAGTAATGTCAGGCCGAGCAGAATCATTGCGCGCAGCCATCGCGGTTCGCGTCGGGCGGCGGGCAATTTCGCCATGACGCGAGCGGTGAAGCCTTCATCGTCAATATACGGCGTCGCCTCACGGAGTTGTCGGTCCAGCGTTTCGTCGTCGATCATTGCGTTCATTATATCAATTTGGTCCCCACGCCGCCAGTGAGCGTTTCAGTTTTTCGCGCCCTCTAAGCACATTCGTCTTTACGGTACCGAGGGGAATATCGAGCACGCGTGCGGCTTCATCGTGCGATAATCCGTTTTGGCAGCAAAGCACAATCGCAGTGCGTTCGTGTACCGGAAGTAAACGCAGGGCATGCATCAGATCATGTCTCAAACCAGGATCGATAGTCTGCGGATCATGCTCGGCTTGCAATAGCTCGTCGTCCACGCCAACAAGCTCTTTGCGTTTGCGCGCATCCTCGTGAAAACAGTTGTAAGCGATGCGATAAAGCCATGTGGAAAATCGCGCCTCGCCGCGAAAGCTGCGAATGTTTTTGTAAGCACGAATGAAAGTTTCCTGTGCAAGGTCATCGGCCAAGGCGATATCTGTGCGGCTGAGTTGTCGAAGCAGACCACGCACGCTGGATTGATGCCGGCGCACGAGCTCGCCGAATGCGTGCTGATCGTCATCGACAAGAACTCGCGCGATAAGGTCCGCATCAGTTAGCTCCACAGCCTCGATACTACGGTCCCGGCGGAGGCGGAGGAACGTTGTTTTTGCCTTCCAACTTCCACACCATCAGGTAGCCGAGCCCGATCAAGAACGGAATCAATCCCAATGACCATACGCCTCCTTCCCAATCGTTCACGGCGCCAAAGAAGATCATCATGCCGAGCCCAACCATGGCCCAAATAACTCCACGGCGTACGTCGGACCGCCGGCGCACCGATCGCGCGGCTGGCGCAAGCAATTCTGCTGGAATTGGCTGACCTTTCTCCACCATCATGCGGATGGTCCGCTGCCGCATGCGGCTCACTAAAAGGGTGAACATCCCTATCATAATTACGATCAGCACAGGCGCGCCGAATATTGACAGAAATACGATCGCCACGATTGGAATTGCGACGAAGTCACGCATCTTTCGAAGATCGGCATCTTCATCCTTATCGTCTGTATCAATGGTGATTCCGTGGTGGCCGCGAAGCTTCTTCTCCAGCTTCTGGTGAATTCTGTCGGCAATGTCCGATGGAGAAGTACTGGCTGTGGCCGTTGGTGTTACTGTTGCTGCCGGTGGGCTTGCGACGGGCGATTCTGTGGGGGCCTGCGCAAACAAGTCCGCAGCCAGCGCAATGGAGCAAATGCAGAGGAGGATTAATTTTTTCATATTGGTGCTTTGGTCATAGGATGCACTAAGTGGCCACTTTGGATTCAACGATTTCAAGCCTGCGGGAGCAATTAAAAGGTTGCGTGGCGCGGGCGGTTGGACATTATTATTCCTCTCTTAAAACGCGGGTGTAGCTCAGTTGGTAGAGCACCACCTTGCCAAGGTGGACGTCGCGAGTTCGAGCCTCGTCACCCGCTCCAGCCTTCGCTTGGCGCGCAGCGCAAAACGAAGGCTGGAGATCCGGTGATTTCAGCGTGGCTTTAGGGGTCCAGTCACGACAACACCCAGCTCCTAACGTAATGAAAGCGACGCGAAGACGCGTCGCACTCCCAAAGCTTTCGCGAAAAGAAATCGAGCGTTCACAATTTCGCACGAAAGTGCTTTTGGAGTGCGGTGAGTCCTCGCACCGCGTTCGCGCTCGACCATTATCAAAATAGATTTGTCGATGGCGCGCGTCGTTATAAAATTTGGCACTATGAAAACGACGTCCCTTCCCCCACTCTGTGCGCTCGTGATGTGTCTCCTTGGCAGTGGGATTTCCCTGCGAGCCGCAGACCAACCCAATGATAGAACACCATGGAAGATCACCGGTCAGCTCGAAGAAGCGTGCTCGTGTGATGCCGCATGTCCATGTTGGTTTAACTCCAAACCGACCAAAATGACTTGCGGTGGCGGCCAAGTTCTGTTCATCGAAAAAGGCAATTACGGAAACACAAAGCTCGACGGATTGGCTGTCGCTACAATGGGCCAAAGTCCAGAGGGTAAGACGATGATGGAATCGTATGGCAACTGGAACTTTGCATATTACTACATCGACGAGAATGCCAACCCGGAGCAGCGAAAAGCATTGGAAGCCATCGCCGGCGCGGTGTTGACGCCGGGTGTGTCAAAGAAAACGCAATCGCGCTACGCGCCGATCACTCGAAAGATCGAGGGCAAAGAGCATCAAATCACCATTGGGCAATACGGCACCTTTCATGGGCACCTGGTCGAAGGCGGCATGGGTGGTGCGCCGAAAATTGTAAACCCGCCGGGCGCGGATCCACTGCATCACCAATACGAACAAGGACGCACGACAAAGATGACTTACAATGATGCGGACCAGAATTGGTCGTGGAGCAACTCCAATTACATGCTCGGCACGTTTAGCATCGACAATGTTGAGTACGAAAAATTCGCGGCTGGTCTGGCGCAGAAAATGGCTGGGATGAAAAACGAGCCATCGCCCGCGAAGAAATAAAATCGGCGGCGTAGCTTCGCCAAAAGATCCCCGCGAGCCCGAACTTCGGGTGCGCGATGGGTGAGTTTTCCCTCGAATCTTTGGGCGAAGAATTTTGCGGCACTCGTCGACCGCCGCTAAGGTAGTCGAAATGCAGACTGAAGAGCTTGCCTACGTCATCGTAACGCCGTACTCGATGCGCAAATCGCGCACCGGCGGCATCGTTGGCCGGCTGATTTCCCGCACGGGGCTCGATCTCGTCGGTGGACGCATGTTTGCGCCGGGCGCGGAATTGGCGAAGCGATACGCGGATACGATCGTGACGGAAACCGATCCGCGTCATCGAGAGACGCAGGAGCTGATCCGTAAGTACGTCCTGGAAAATTTCACCGGCGAAAGAAACGGTGAGCAGGCTCGTGTGTTATTCCTCATCTTTCGCGGCCCGGACGCGGTGGAAAGGATTCGTAGCACGGTAGGCCACATTCTGCACGAGCGGACCAGCGGCGAAACGATTCGCGACACATACGGCGATTACATCACGGATGATTCTGGCAAAGTAACTTACTTCGAGCCTGGCGTGCTCGCGGCTTTCGATCCGAACGCGATCGAACGCGATTTGAAACTCTGGGCGGAGTTTTCTGAATCTGACGGCGGTATTTTGGATCGCAGCGTCCGCTTTTCACCCGGCGCACAGGTCGAAAAGACACTCGTTCTCATCAAACCCGACAATTTTAGGTTTCCAAATCTGCGACCAGGCGGAGTCATTGAAGTATTTTCGCGCTCGGGGCTCACCATCATCGGCTTCAAGGTCCATCGAATGAGCGTCGCGCAAGCGGAGGAATTCTACGGGCCCGTGCTGCCAGTCCTTGAGAAAAAACTCGGTCCAAAGAGCGGCCGCGAAAACTGGGAAAGCATTATCGAATTTATGGCTGGTCGAAAGCCCAGCGAATGTCCCCCGAACGAGCGCGATGCTCCTGGAACTGAAAAATCAATCGCGATCGTGTATCAGGGCATAGATGCCGTGCGCAAGATTCGCGACGTGCTTGGCCCGACCGACCCGGCCAAAGCCCCACCGGGATCAATTCGTCGAGAGTTCGGCCAGACGATTATGGTCAATGCCGCGCATGCGTCGGATTCGATCGAGAATGCGAAACGCGAAATGGCGATCGTCCAGATTGATGAGAATAATTTCAAACCTCTGATTGAAAACTTCTATCGCCACCAATAGTTTGCGCTCCATTTTGAATAAGCTTACCACCATGGAAATTTCCGAACGCGCCGCCCAACTGACTCCCTCGCTCACTCTTTCGATCGATAGCAAAGCCAAAGCCATGAAGGCGGAAGGCATTGACGTGTGCGGCTTCGGCGCAGGCGAACCGGATTTTGACACGCCCGATCACATCAAAAAAGCCGCTATCGATGCATTGGAGGCCGGCTTTACCAAATATACACCCAGCGCCGGCATCCCGGAGCTGCGCCAGGCCATCGCGGAAAAATTGGCGGCTGATAACGGCTTAAGTTATCGCTCCGCCCAAGTCATCGTAAGCAACGGCGCGAAGCATTCGTGCTACAATGCGATCCTCGCAACATGCCAGCCGGGCGACGAAGTCATCATCCCATCGCCATACTGGGTCAGCTACCCGGACATGGTCAGGTTAGCCGGCGCCGAACCCGTGATTGTGCCCACCAGCGAGCGCAACGGCTGGAAGATGCGGGCCGAAGACTTCGAAAATGCAATGACCCCGCGCACCAAGATGTTGATCATGAACAGCCCGGGCAATCCGACTGGCTCCGTTTATACAAGTGAAGAGTTGCAGGCAATCGTTGAGGTCGCAGCCGAGGAAGACATTTACATTTTGTCCGACGAGATTTACGAGAGACTCGTTTACGACGACGCCAAACATGTGAGCATCGCGTCGCTGTCGAAAGAAGCGTACGACCTTACCATCACCATCAACGGATTCAGCAAATCCTACGCCATGACAGGTTGGCGGCTCGGTTATCTGGCGGCGCCGGAAGCAGTGGCTAAAGCCGTTGATTCGATCCAGAGCCATACCACCTCTAATCCCTCATCGTTTTCGCAGTATGGCGCGCTTGCCGCGTTGAGAGGTGATCAACAACCCCTAGCCGATATGCGCGAGGAATTTGATATGCGTCGCAATTATATGTTCGACCGCATCTCGAAGATTTCGAACGTTACGGCCGTCAAACCTGTGGGCGCATTTTACATGCTGGTAAACATCAGTCAGCTGGGGCTCACTTCTCAAAATTTCGCCGACCGCTTACTGAGCAAAGCAAACGTTGCAGTTGTTCCTGGAGCGGCTTTCGGGGACGATCGCACAATTCGGCTCAGCTACGCCACAAGCCTTGACGTAATCAAAAAAGGTCTCGATCGCTTTCAGGACTTTTGTCGGACGCTTTGAACCGCCATCCCTAGGCCCGACTGTTTTCTAGGCAAGGAACCTCGCAGTTGTAGCGTGGCGGGATTTAATGCGGAAAAACGCCGACGGGCATAACGATTGCAGCGCACTTTGTTCTGCGTGATCCACGGAACTTTTGAGAGGTTCCTCGCTTCGCTCGGAATGACACGCTAAATCTTTAGCATGCCCGGTCACCTCGCGCTCATTCTCCACGCGCATCTCCCGTTCGTTCGGCATCCTGAGCATGAGAACTTTCTCGAAGAAGACTGGTTCTTCGAGGCGGTCACGGAGACTTACATTCCTTTGCTGCGGATGATGCGCCGGCTACTGGACGACTCGGTTCCATTCAAACTCACGATGTCTCTCACGCCAACGCTGTGCGCGATGCTTCAGGATAAGCTCCTGCGCGAGCGCTATGTGCACCATCTGGATAATTTGATCGATCTCAGCGCGCGCGAACAGAAGCGGCACCGCAATCATCCGCAGCTTCGCGAACTCGCAGATTTTTACTTCAAAATCTTTTGCGAAACTCGCGCGTTTTTTGTCGATGAACGAAAGTGTGGTCTCCTGTCTCTTTTTCGCGAACTGCGAGACGACGGCGCGCTCGAAATCATCGCCAGCGCTGCCACGCACGGCTTGCTTCCCATTCTTCAACAGCAAGCGCCTCAAGCAGCGCGTGCGCAGATTTTGATCGGCCGCGACGTTTATGTGGATCTTTTTGGCGCGGAGCCAAGCGGTTTTTGGCTCCCGGAATGCGCCTACGTACCAGGCTTGGAAGCAATTTTACAGCAAGCGAACATCCGTTGGTTCATTCTGGACGCACACGGCTTGTTGCATGGAAGACCGCGCCCGTGCCGGTCGATTTATGCTCCCTGCTACACCCCTGCGGGGCCGGCAGCTTTTGCACGCGACCGTGACTCAAGCCGACAAGTCTGGAGCGCGCATGAAGGCTATCCAGGAGATCCAGCGTACCGCGATTTCTACCGCGACATCGGTTTCGATCTTCCCGCGGAGCATTTGGGGCCGATTGCGCGGCGAAACAGAAATTTCTCGGGTGTGAAGTACTACCGGATCACCGGATCCGGGAATGACAAACAGTTATATGATCGCGGCGCGGCGGAAGATGCTGCGGCGCAACACGCGCGTCACTTTCTGGAACAACGAAGGCAGCAAATTTGCCAAATCGGCGATTTCGGGTTCGACCCGATTGTCGTCGCCCCATTTGATGCAGAATTGTTTGGGCACTGGTGGTTCGAAGGACCGCGTTTCCTCGAACAATTTGTTCGCCAGGCGGCAAACGAACGAGATTTTTGCCTGACAACGCCAAGTGAATACCTGGCGGGGCACCCCACACAGCAAATCATTGAGCCTGCAGCTTCGACATGGGGCGAGAACGGCCATCTCGGCGTGTGGCTCGATCCGAGTAACGCCTGGACTTATCCGCACCTGCACATCGCAGCTCAGAAGATGAGTGAAGCTGCGCACACGCATGCAGAAAACTGCAGGCCAATGGCGGATCGCGTGCTCAAACAACTCACGCGCGAACTTTTGCTCGCGCAATCCAGCGACTGGGCATTTTTAATGAAGACCGGGACTGCCCGTGAGTACGCCACCAAACGAACCACCGAGCATCTTGCTCGCTTCAGCCGTTTACACGATCAATTTGTTACCAATGAGGTTGATGAAGAATTTCTGCGCGACTGCGAATCGCGCGACAACCTTTTTTCAAACGTGAATTGGCGCTACTACATCTAGGCCACTTGTCATTCCGCGCGAAGTCGCTTGCCCGGCCGTAGCTTTATGCGAAGGCTGGGAGGAATCTCTCGATACCTTTCTGGCAAAGTACGAGATGTCTCGACTTCGCTCGACATGACAAGAAAAATCAATTTCGCATTTCTGGTAGCCACTTTGGCTTCTGTCGCTGCCGCGCAGGAATCGCCAACCCCCACGTCTTCTGCGATGCCGCGGGAATCTCCTTCGCCCCTGATCTCACCAAAAGAATCTCTCACAACTCTCCCAACTCCAGAGCAAACGCCTTCAGGTTCACCTGCCAGGACTGTTCGCATCAGCTTCGTGCCGCCGCCATTGGAAGGATCGATCAGCCTCGGCGTTTACGATAAAGCCGGCAAACTGGTGCGCATTCTGCATGCGGAAGCAAACCTGAGCGAGTTTACAATCGGCGCGGACGCTCTGGTAACCCAGTGGGATGGCAAAAATGACGATGCCGAAGATTTGCCCATCGGAAAATATCGAGCTCGCGGCTACCTGGTTGGTCCTCTTAAAGTGCAAGATCTAGGCCAGGTCGCAGAGTCTCCGCCTCAAAACAGTCCTGCCAGCGTTAAAGTGAAACTTATGGCAAATCCGCTGGCGGGCGATAAACGATCAATGATCGAGGTAGCCGCCGGATTTGACAGTGACGGAAGTTATTTGGAAACGGCAGATGGCCTGCCGTTGTTCACGGTAAGCGAGTCACCGAATTTAACGCGCGTGCTGGTTGTCAAGAGTGGCGACAAGTCGGTCGATATTTGGCAGGATGACGGCTCCGGTTTTCATCGATTCCGCATCCCACATCTCGATAAAATGATGGCCTTTGATTGCGGGGAATTTGAGCTGAGATAAGTAGATCTCATTAGCACCTCGCTTTCAGCGAGGCGTATGGGCGGTGCTGATGATGTGAACCGCCTTAGCGGTTTGTTAGAGTTTACCAAAAACCGCTAAAGCGGTTAAGGTCTGCGTTGGACGTCTTAGCGCCTTGCTAAAGCAAGGGGTGGTGATGAGAGTTCGAGCGCCAACCCTCGTGGGCGACAACCGCTGGTCATACATCAGAATCTCTGCTAGTTAACCGTGCATGGCCTCGTCGCCCGAATTTCAGCAGACGCTTGGCAAGCCGGCCAGCTTTAGCGGTACCGCTCTGCACACGGGTGAAAAAGTCACCCTCAAACTTCAGCCCGCGCCAGTCGATCACGGGATCAAATTCAAACGCAAGGATTTGCAGGACGAGCCTACGATTGACGCGAAGATCGAAAATCTGAAGACCGTAGAGCGCGCCACGACTATCGGCGAAGGCTCGGTGCGAGTGCATACAGTCGAGCATGTCTTGGCCGCACTTTGGGCGATGGGCGTCGACAACGCTGTGGTGGAGATGGACGCAAACGAACCGCCGATTGGTGACGGCAGCGCGCAGGGTTACGTCGATTTGATCAAGAAAGCCGGCGTAACAGTTCAGGAGGAGCCACGAAAGTTTTTCGACGTGCGGGAACCGATGCACGTGGAAGCGAAAACAGGTGCGCTGCTTGTTCTGCTCCCGGACAACAAATTTCGCATTTCATGCACACAGGCCGGACCAAACAATCAATTCACGCAGTTTTTGTCATTGGAACTTACGCCGTCGATTTTCGAGTGCGAGATCGCTCCGGCGCGCACATTTGTTTACTACGAGGATGTTGAGCCACTCATGGATAAAAATCTGATCAAGGGCGGCAGCCTCGAAAACGCGATTGTCGTGCGCGGCGAGGCGGTCTTAAGCAAGGAACCATTGCGTTTCTCAGACGAATTCGTACGGCACAAAATCCTCGATATTATCGGCGATCTCGCGCTGGTCGGTCGGCGTATCCGCGGTCACGTGGTGGCGGTGAAGCCCGGACATGCTGCGAATGCGGAATTGGCTCGCGCGCTCGCTCGCGAGCAGACGCGGAGAAGCGCGATGAGCGCACCGCGCGCGATCCCAATAGGCGATTCCGGTCTGGACACTAGCGAAGTGATGAAGATCCTTCCGCACCGCTACCCTTTTTTGATGGTTGACCGGGTCATCGGCTTCGAGGGCGAAAACAAAATTACGGCCATAAAATCCATCACGATTAACGAGCCGTTTTTTCAGGGGCATTTCCCCGGTCATCCAGTCATGCCTGGAGTAATGCAAGTCGAAGCGATGGCGCAGGTCGCCAGCATCCTGTTGTTTAAATTGACGAAGACTTCGAGTCGCGTCGGCTATTTCATGAGTGCGGACCAGGTGAAATTTCGCAAACCAGTCTTTCCGGGCGATACGATTTTCATTCACGCGGAGCTGACGAGGGCGCGTGGCAATCGCATGGCGAAAACGAAGTGCTACTGCGTAGTAAACGACGCTGTCGTTTCCGAAGGCGAACTGATGTTCACGTTCCTCGATAAATGAGCGACGTGCAGATTCATCCGACGGCTATTATTGATCCGGGAGCAGAAATCGGTGCGGGGACTATCGTCGGACCGTATTCTGTGATCGGACCCGATGTAGTGCTCGGCCCAAATTGCTGGCTCCAACATCATGTCACGCTCTGCGGCCCGATGAAGGCTGGAGCGAAAAATAGATTTTACGCGTACTGCTCCATCGGCCAGCAAACACAGGATTTAAAATATCGCGGCGAACCGACCTACCTTGAAATCGGCGACGAAAACACGTTCCGCGAATTCGTAACGGCACACCGCAGCACCACGAGCGAAGGCAAAACGCGAATCGGCAATCACGGAAACTTTCTCGCTTACAGTCACATCGGACACGATTGCACCGTGGGCGATCACGTCATTTTTTCCAACAACGGCACATTGGGCGGCCACGTGCAGGTAGGAGACCATGCGATGATGGGCGGCCTCACAGCGGTGCATCAATTTTGTCGAATTGGGCGGTTCGCGATCACCGGTGGCTGTTCGAAAATTGTGCAGGACGTTCCGCCGTTCATGATCGCCGATGGCAACCCGGCGGAAATTCGTGGGATCAATCTGGTCGGCTTGGAGCGCAAGAATTTCCCGCCCCAAAGCGTGAAACTGATCAAGGAAGCCTTTCGCGTGATTTTTCGCTCCAAATACAATAGGCGTCAGGCAATCGAAGCGATGCAAAAGGAATTGCCTCAGACGCAAGAAATCACCGAAATCATCACGTTCATCGAGCAAAGCGAGCGCGGGATTATTCGGTGAGATTGAACCACGGATGACGCGGATAACACGGGTCCGAACACAGATATCCTCCTTGTGCGGTACGCGGGCTTCTAAGCCTGCGTAGTTCGGTCCCGCGTTTAGAATCTGAGCTTCAGTCCGTCATAGGCGATACGCACACCATTCGGTAGTCGAGATTCAGCGGATTGTGGAAGGTCATGGCAGATGTGCGTGAAATAAGTCGCCTTGGGCTTTACGAGAGCAGCGACTTCCACTGCCTGGCCTACGCTCAGATGTGTCGGATGCGGCCTGTCCCGCAACGCATCGATGATCAGAACTTTGACGCCAGAGATAAGATCGACAATCGCATCCGGCACCGCGCTGCAGTCGCTTAGGTAAGCGACAAGTTTTTGATTCGCGCGCGAGAAAAGATAACCATTCACGATCGAGTCGCCATGCGGCACCGGCAACGGAGTGATCAACGTCTCGCCAAGTTTGAACGGCCCATCAATGATGTGCGATTCGGGTTTGAGATAATATGAAACCGGATTGCTTGTCTTGAACGCAAACTGAAACACACGTTCCAAGTCACGCATCGTTTCGGCCGATGCATAGACCGGCATCGAACCGCGCGCGTGCGAAAAGCGCCGGAGATCGTCGAAACCCATGATGTGGTCGGTGTGCGAGTGTGTGAAAATCACCGCATCCACGTTGCGGATATTTTCGCGCAACGCCTGTGTTCTGAAATCCGTTCCGGTATCCACCACCCATGAACACTCCGGCGTTTCGATATAAATCGAGGAACGAAGCCGGTTGTCACGCGGGTCGGGCGAGCGACAGACGTTGCAATCGCAACCAATCATCGGCACACCCTGCGATGTGCCCGTCCCAAGGAATGTAACCGCAAGTTGAGAGTTGAAAGTTGATTGTTGAGAGTTTGAAATCTTCAGGAGTCGAACTGTTAACTCGCAACGAATAACTCTCAACCTCCCCAATGCCCGCCATTCTCACTCTATTGCGGATAAAGAATCTCGCGCTCGTGGAAGAACTTCAGTGGCAGATGGGGCCGGGGTTCATCGCTGTCACTGGTGAAACCGGCGCGGGGAAATCGATCATCATTGGGGCGCTGCAACTCTTGCTCGGCGAGCGCGCGGATAAATCGCTGATCCGCGCCGGGGCTGATCTCTGCACGGTTGAGGCGGTTTTTAGCGGAACCGATCTACAAAATCTCAACCCGCAACTTGTCGAAGCTGGAGTCGAGCCGTGCGAGAACGATCTCATCCTAAAGCGCACGCTCTCCTCAACCGGAACTAATCGGCAGTTCATTAACGGCTCACCAACGACATTATCGATTCTGAAAAACCTGGGCGATGAACTCGTCGATCTTCACGGGTCGCACGATCACCAATCATTGCTCTCGCCGGAGACACAATTGAGCTTGCTTGATTCGTTCGCGCACGCCGAAGAGCAACTCGATGGATATCGAAAGCATCATCGGCAGCTACAGACGCTACTGGCGGAGCATGCCGCGCTCGACACCGCGGAAACAGCACGCGAACAGGAGCTGGATCTGCTTCGTCATCAGATCACCGAAATCAAGTCAGCGAACCTGGTCGCAGACGAAGAACAGGAAATCGAGAAGCGGTATAAACTTACCAGCAACAGCAAACGGCTGATCGAGCTCGCCAGCGCAATCGTCAACAAACTTTCCGAAACCGATAATTCCGTCCTTTCGCAGCTCGCGGAAACTCAGCGGCTACTTCGCGAACTGGAAAGGATCGATGGCTCAATTGGGCAATTTTCATCGGCTCATGCCGCGAGTGTCGTTGAGCTTTCGGAAATCGCCCGCGCGCTTTCCGCGTATGCCGAAAAACTCGATCTCGACCCACAACAACTCGCTGCGCTCGAGCAACGCGTCTCGCTTTTTGAAACGTTGAAACGCAAATATGGCGGCTCAATCGCCGAAGTAATCGCGTTCGGCGAGCGCGCGACGGAACGGATGCGGAAAATTGAAGGACGAGATATGGAGTTGGAACGTCTGGCCAAAGAAATCGAGAATGTTCGCGCGCAAATGAATCGCGCCGGTGAAGCACTGCGCAAACTGCGAGTAAAAGCTGCTCCGAAACTTTCCGAAAACATCCGGCGCAACTTACGCGACCTCGGTTTCCGACAATCCGAATTCGAAGCAAAACTCAGCGCGCTCGAGGAGCCACGCCCGAATGGATTCGACTCGGCGGAATTGCTCTTCTCGCCGAATCCAGGCGAGCCGCTGAGACCGCTTCGCGCCATCGCATCCAGCGGCGAAATCTCGCGGTTGATGCTGGCGATCAAATCAGCGCTGGCGGCACAAGACGCGATTCCCCTGCTCGTGTTCGATGAAATCGACACAAACGTTGGCGGCGAAATCGCGCACGCGGTGGGCGCGAAAATGCGAACATTAGGACGCGATCATCAGGTGATTTGCATCACCCATTTGCCTCAAGTGGCTGCGACTGCCTCTTCACATTTCGTCGTGACGAAGGATGTCGCACGCGGCCGCACGTTCTCTGATTTGCATGAAGTCACCGGCAAAGCGCGCCAGGAAGAAATCGCGCGGATGCTCGGCGGCAAAAGCGAATCGGCACTCAAGCTCGCAGCGAACCTCTTAAAACAAGAGTAACCCGCGAATTACGCGAATAGACGCGAAGAAGAATTTCTTTTGAATCCATTCGCGTTCATCAGTGTGATTCGCGAGTACAAATTATTTTGTCACCGCTCCGAGTGGCAGGACGACCTTGCCGAAAACTTCGTTGAGCACCTGCGCCAGCCCGGCGTAAATTGCCGAGAAACCGCAGAAGATTCCCTCGTAGCCTGTCAAATGCTTGAAGTCCGGGCCTGCGCTTATGTAATCGCCTATGGCGAGAAGGAAAAAAAGAATGGTCAGCGAACCAAAAACGACCTGCCCGGCGACGTGCATTCGGAATGTGCCAATGAACATCACTGCAGTGAACAAGCCCCACATTGCAAGATATGCAGCCATTGCGGTGTCATTGGAGGGTGTGGCCCATCCTAACTTCGCCAGGATAATCAACGTCACCAGAGAGAGCCAGAACAAGCCGTAGGAAAGAAACGCAGTTGTGGCAAAGGTATTGCCTTTCCGCCATTCCATGATGCCGGCGACAATTTGCGCGGCCCCGCCATAACAAATTCCCATCGCCAGGATCATGCTGTTCAGTTCGTACAACCCCGCGTTATGGAGATTCAGCAATACAGTAGTCATGCCAAAGCCAAGCAGCCCAAGTGGCGCCGGATTGCCTGTTGTATCTCTAAGTTCGATAACAGATTCATTCACGGCGCAGCCAGTCTGCCGAAAGAAAGATCCACAACGCAACAACAATATCGGAGGCAAACGATTTAGCTTGTCGATGCGGCAGGGCTGAAATTATCGTGCGAGTTCTCCCATATGATTAGACGTGATTATCTCATCATTGGTGCCGGCATTGCCGGAGCAAGCGCATGCGAAGGAATTCGCAAATACGACAAACGCGGCTCCGTGACACTGGTTGGCGCTGAAGTTTTTCCCCCTTACAAGCGGTGGATACTTTCGAAGACCTTTTTGCGCGAAAAGGACCCTAATCTCAAGAAATTGCAGGAACCCGACGAGCGCTGGTTCGAAACGCACAAGATCGAGACCCGGTTCGCTACAGCCGTAACACAATTCAACATCGAGCGGCGTTTGGCCGTGCTTGCCAACGGGGAAACTATTGAATTCAACAAAGCATGCCTGGCGATGGGCAGCCGCCCGGTGCGACCACCCGTGGCCGGGGTTAATCTCGGCAACGTTATTTACCTGCGAACGGTCCGCGACGCCCTCGCTTTGAAAGAGATGGCAAGCGTGGAGCGAGGCATCATGGTCGTGGGCGGCGGACTACTTGCATGCGAGGCGGCAGCGAGTCTGCGAATGATGAAACTGAAGATCGGTCTGATGCATCGTGATCCGTACTTGTTGAACCGCTATCTGGATCCTGAAACCGGAGCATGGCTGACTGATCACTTTGCCAAACACAGCGTGGTTCTCTCGATGGGCGAAAGTCTCAACGGCTTCGAAGGCAAAACCGTTTTGCGCAATATCCAGACAAAAAGCGGCAACCGCTTCCCAGTCGGTCTCGCTGTGGTTGCGTGCGGCGCAGAACCGAATCTTCACCTGGTCCGCAACACGCCACTATCGGGACCGCACGGCTCCCCTGTCACTGAATATCTCGAGACAGAAGAAAAGGGAATTTACGCCGTTGGCGACCTGGCATTTTATCCGGACCGGATCATGGGTGGTGTGCGGCGTCAGACACACTGGGAAAACGCGCGCGAACAGGGCCTCGTTGCCGGCGCGAACATGACAGGTAAAAAGCGGATTCGCTATGAGCAGGTTCCCTGTTTTTGGACAGAGATGTTCGATTTGCGGATGGATTTTGTCGGCGATTTCAGTGTCTTGCCGACCCGTGTCGACCTTCAAGGCGCCTATGCAAAGAAAAAGTTTATCGCCCGCTATTATCAAGGAGACAAACTGCGGGCCATTCTGCTTTGCCAGCAAGCGCAACGTGACGTGGATTCTGCCAAGACGCAGTTGCGCCAAGCGCTGGGGAAATAAAAGCGTTCCAACGGATCAGTGCATATCAGCTGGGATTTCAAACCCCGAATTGCTCACACTTACGAGCTTCCAATCCCACGGCTTCCCCGAAAGACGATGCCACTCCAGCTCGAAGGGCGTGGGCAATTTGTTGACGCGTTCATCGAGCACTTCCATTACGCCATCGTCGCTGCTGTAGAGCGTGATCTTGCCAATCCACACTGCGCGCCGCGCGTCAACCTGCACGGCAGGATCAGATGCCATGATCCTGGAGCCACGTATCCATCGAAAGCCTTCTCGCATGCGTTCGAGGACGCGCATCCGATCGTCGCCCCACTGATCGTGATAATCGTTTCCTACAAAATCGGCCACAGCCTCCCAGTTTCTGTGTTCGATCGCATGAAAGAAATTCTCGGTGTGCAACCGAACCTGATGCTCAGGTCGCCAGAGCCAGATCAGATATAGCCCAATGCAAAGGATCAAGACCAACCCGCCAAAGAATCCGCCACGGAACGTAATCGTCACAGGCACACCCTTATTTTTCCCGAGAGCCCGGCCCGGTTAGCGGCTGAACGGCTACGGTTTCTTGAAGGATGGCTCGACCGGTTCCTTTACCGATTGGTCTCGCTCCCAGCCTTCATTCTCCAGCTTGATGTGCTCGATCGCGATCGCATTCGCATTGGCATCGAGATCGGGCAGGATTTCGTATTCTGAAACCCAGCAGCGATAAATCTTATAGGCAAGGACCAGTTGTCCGGCCTCGTTATAGAGTTCCAGCACGATATCTTTACGGAAGTCTTTCAGAGAAACTTCTGCCCCAAAGCCGGCACCAAAGCTCCACACTTTGTTGGCCCAATTCTCGAATTCCGGATCGTGGGTGACACCACGCTCAAGGGTGATCGGCTCGAATTCGGTGACGCCGGGAGATTTACGGCTCGTATTGGGATCACCGCCTTCGCGATGAAGAATGACTTCCGTGGTGCGTCGCAGCCCGCTTATTTTGCTAACGCCGGCAACGTAACGGCCATCCCACTTGATGCGAAACTTAAAATTCTTGTAGGGATCAAAACGCTTCGGGTTAACCGTAAATTCAGCCATAATCAGTGGGTACTTGCGCGCTAATAAACCGGCTCGTAAGCGGCGTGTTACGAAAATGAGCCGGATCTGTCAACTTTGCACAGGTGCCGATGGCTCAACTCGCGTCACGCGCGTACCAATCCACCTTGCGCGTCACGTACATGACGATTGCCAGCACGATGAACAGCGCGATTGCGCCCATGAGCAGCGCGTAATCCTGTTGTCGCAACGTAATGTAGAGAAATGTGTAAACGCCCGTGAGTCCAGCGCCGATCATTAACGTCCGCACACCGCCACCCAGGAAAAAGCGGCAATACCAAGTGATCAATGCCGTCGACGCGACTGCCGCGATCAGGTAAGCCCAACTGAATCCGATAAATTCCGAAATCGATAATAGCAGCAGGTAAAACAAACAAAGGGCGGCACCCACCATCAGATATTGAAATGGATGAATCTTCTGTCGTGCAGTGACTTCAAACAGAAAGAACGTCGTGAAAACGAGCACAAGAAAGAGCACGCCGTATTTGATCGAGCGTTCAACGTACCGATACGCATCCAGGATCGACAGGAACTGCGCTCCGAAAAGTGAATTAGAAACGGCTTGCGTCGTGAATCGCTCGTTGCCAGTACGGCTTGTCCACGATTGCGGATAATCGCGTCCATAATACGAAATCTTCCATTTCGCATCGAACCCATCTCGACGCAGTGATCGTTCGGCTGGAAGAAACGCGCCGCGAAAGCCCACATCGGGCGAGTTTGATCTCAACGTCGCTTCGTTTTGCACGCCGAATGGCGCAAAGAAAATCCCTTCGCTGCCATTAAAATCCAGCGGAATCGAAAACTGAATGTCGGCTGCAATTGGCTGATCGCTGCCGAGCGGTGCGGTTGCGCCTGTGGTGTAACCCGGAAGCTGCGAACCGGGTAGCATCGGGTGCTTGGTGCCGCCCCAATCAAGCAGAATCGTCTCACGTGTCCCGCGTAAATCGTTTATCGCGATGGTGACAAACACATCTTTCCATTGCACGTCCTTCACATCGATCTTGAGCGGACCGAAATCGGGCGGCACGAACTTCCCGGAAAGCGTCGTCTGCGCACGATAGACCACCGCATCGTAAATCCCACGATGCAACATTTGTGTTTCCACATTGCCCGAGACATTCAGGGTTTCAGGCAGAAAATACGCGTTTCCTGTGGCGGTCTCTTCCACTTCACGCCGCTCCATCTTTCCGTCTGGAGCTGGAACTTCTTTCACCGTTTTGAATTTGTATTGATACGGAATCCCGAGCACTGGCCCGATCACATTTTGTTCCTTCCCCCACGACAAGGTGATATCCGCCACCGCCTCATTGCGCCGTTGCAATCGCTCCCTTAGCACGCCGGTAATCATTGCCAGCGGAATCAGCAGTACCAACACGAGCGCGCCGACTCCAAGCAATTTGATGATGGTACTGTGGCGCCGACCAAACGATGGTTGCGATTTCGGTAATGGTGGTGGGGCTTGGACTTCGGGCATCTCGCGATGTTGAACAAACCAAACGGATTACGCAATAGCCTTAACATCAATTCTCTGCGGCTCCGCAAAGTCCGCTGTAGCCACGGCCCTGTGGGCCGTTGCCTATCCGTGTGAAGAGCACGCCGGGATGAACCGGCCACAGGCCGGTAGCTACAATATTTGCGAAATTGCTCTAGGCTCCGGTCTGGCGCCATTGCCGGCGAATTCGCACAGCCTCTCGCATGAAATTTGGGTTTCGAATTATTTTCGTAGGATTCTGCGGGGCTGATTCGCTTCGCTCGAACAGCGACAAGCAATCAATCAAGCGTCTGCCACGCCAGTTAACTAGTTCCTGAGTGATGCAATGCAGACCGTGCTGCGCGCACAAAGCGCGAAATAAATCAGCGCTCATGCTGGGGTTTCGATGGTGCGCCCAATCGAGAAGTTTCAGCTTGATCAACGGTTTTGCTAATGCCTCCGGAAGCCGCTCGCGTGTCGTGTTAACGTATTCCCCGAAATTGGAATGATGAATGAAACCTTTCCCGCCTATTTTCAACTTTGTTCCCAGTTCGCGCAGGTACGCTTCCACGATTTCCCGATCCGGATGCACGAAAGAATCGAAACTGAAAACGAAATCGACGGCGCCGTCGGGAATCATCGACAACGAGCGGCCATCATTGAGATAGCAGCGCACATGGGAATCACTCGCGAAACGCCTGCGACATGCTTCGATGCATTCGCTTGAGCGATCAACGGCCCATAGCTGCTGACAATAATCTTTGAGATAATGCGTCCATCGCCCAAACCCCGGAGCAATTTCCAGAATCGTGCCGGTCGGCAGGAAATCGCGAATGCGCGGAAAAATTGTGCCGGTCCATTGCGCAGCGGAACTGCCCCAGGGCGCCGACCATTCCTCGCCCGCCTCTCTCCAATCGTACTTCATTTTTTCGCGACGGGTCCAAACCATCTCATACGTGTCATTCTGAGCGAAGCGAAGAATCTCTGATCCTTTAGACCGAAACACCAGAGGCCTAGACAGAGATGTTTCGCTCCGCTCAACATGACAGTGGCAGCATGGCTGGGGGCGGAATCGAACCGCCGACACGTGGATCTTCAGTCCATGTTTCTCACGAATGAACAACATAGGAAATTCTTCCGGGCGCAAGCGAAAGATCGTCATGTCTGAGAATCTGTTGCAGTGGCTTGCGCCTTATCGCTTGAAGTCCGGTCCGATCGACATCGATCCGCGCAAGCGAATTGCCAAAGTCGTGAAGGCGTCCCGTGTGAAGTGGAAGCGGAACGGTCTGCGTCACAGTTTCGGCAGCTACCGCATGAGCAAATGAAGAACGAAGGACAGGTGGCGCTGGAAATGGGCAACTCCCCGAAAGTTCTGAAAGATCATTACTTCGAGGTTGTCGATGAACGCGCGGCGCGCGAGTACTGGTCAATCAAACCACTGCCGACTGACGACCGGAAGATTGTTGCTATCGCATCGTAGCGACTGCTTTTCCTGCGCGCGCCAAGCTGGAAGCGGAGCGCAAACTAGGCGACTGATTGTAATTGGCGGCGCTGGCCGCCGTCGCATTTTAACTTTCCTTTGTTGGGTTTGTTGTTTGTGTCGTGTCAGTGGCACCGAACAGCAATTGACGCCCGCCCTTGACGTCCTGTTTCGGAATCAGGTCATCTAGGCGAATCAATTTACCTTTTTTGCGCTTAGGCCTTTGATTTCCTGATTCTCCCGTGTGCGCATTCTCTTTGCTCTTCGGTGCACTCACCTGGGCTTCTTGTCTTTCGAGGGATGGAACCTGCTGCTGAGGATTCCTTAATGATCGGCTGCCGACGGTCTCGCGGTTGCCATAACGTCATGCAGTAGTCATGAAAACATCATGGATGTGGGTTAAGCATGGGTAGAACACTGGAGTGGGTATCGACTGTACCTAACGCGTTTTGATGCGCTGGTGGGTTCAGGACAGCGCCCGGCCGTTGTCCAAACGCTTTGGAAGCGCAGGCATTCGTGGTCAGGTCTCTCGTAGTCAGGCGCTTCATGTCCGTAATGCAAAATCAACTTGGTTCGGGGTTGTTCAAGAGTCGCGTCGAGCCTGTCAGGTGGTCGGCCATACGCATATGCAACGAATTCGCGTTGCTTCATCACGTCTGTGCTCTCTGACCATTGACGGAATATGCGCTCAATTCTCGACATCGTTTCGCCGTGGGCGTCGCTGACCATTTCGCACGAGATTTGTTGCGCCAATTTACGAACCTCATCAAATCCACGTGGGCGCCCACTGACGTTTCTCCTTATATCGCCGCCTGTGCTGAACGGTCGCAGATTCGCCCAGCTATTCGGGTGGCTTCCGCGCCCCTTCCTCAGGTTTTTCTCAGTGTCCTGCGAATCATCCACTATGAGACGTTATGACACGCGCGATAAAGTGTGTCAAAATTCGGCCGCGTGAAGTACTGGAAAATCATCGCTGACAATCTCAACAGTCTCAATGAGGCGCGATTATGAAAATTCATGTAAGCTTAGCGCGCCCCCCGACAAGATGCCCATTCAGATTAAGAAAGAGATCGAGCTCGAAATCGCGCACGTCCTCTTCATCGACATTGTCGGCTACTCCAAGCTGCATCAAGAAACGCGGTTGGAGCTTGGGTTTATGTCTCAACCCCGGATTCTCGCGGGCGAACGATCGTCGTGCCGACGCGCATAGCGGCGAACCGGTAAGCGCACGCGGGCGAGCGGCAACGATACTTTAGTACCGTGAAAACATTCTTTTCGATCGTTCTCGCCGTCGCCGTCTCCCTCGGCACTGTCCAAGCGGGACACGGCGGACATGGCGGACACGGCGGACGCAGCGGATATCATGGCGGACGCGGCGGACATTTTAGCTCGATATCGCCGCGAGGCGGACACAAGTTCAGCCGAAGTGCGCCGAAATTCAGTCGTGGCACATCGGGAACATATCGAAATTGGGGTGGCCGCAAATGGAGCGGTGGTAAATGGAGCGCCGGTAAATGGGGCGGCCGCAAATGGGGCGGCGGTGGTAAATGGAGCAGCGGCAGCTGGGGCGGCGGTAGTTGGGATTGGTACCCCTCTGGGGGCTGGGGCATTCCTTACGCACTTAACTACGGCTATTATTCTTATGGGTATTACCCTTGGTATAGGTACGGACTTGGTTATCCATTCTACTGGGGTTGGGGCATTCCTTACGTGTACGCGTACTACAGCTTTTATCCTTACTGGTACTATCCTTCGTATCGGTACGCTTATGATTATTACAATTGCTCCGTATCAAGAAGGCGATTCTTTTGAAACCTGACTCCTTGAAATCGCCCGCATGCTCGTGCGTCTCGATCACGTTGCCCGCGTCGTCGTAAATTCGTATCTGCCGAATTAGTGGCTGCCTATCGTGCCTGTGCCGCCCGTGATGGGTTTGGATTCGCCCGTAACACCGCCGCCACCTTTGACGTCTTTTTCTGGCTCCAGGTCACGAATTTCCAAGTCACGAATTTTGGCCTTCTTAAGTCGGCGCCAAACCGAGCGGACTACAACGATATTC
>Ga0209161_10000680_pt1 | contig 27699 bp, 25 predicted proteins | sample GraSoiAngelo_155_FD_186169 | JGI IMG/M metagenome (GOLD analysis project Ga0209161, IMG submission 186169) | Grasslands soil microbial communities from the Angelo Coastal Reserve, California, USA - 14_1009_13_30cm (SPAdes) (version 2) | ecosystem: Environmental > Terrestrial > Soil > Grasslands... | reverse complement strand
GTGCGCTTCGCGATTCCGTTCAAGAGCCTGCGCTTTCCGCGCACGCCGACGCAACACTGGGGCATCGCGCTGGCGCGCCACATCCGCTGCAACAACGAAGACTCCTATTGGCCCTACCTGACCAAACGAATCGCGGGGTTCGTTCCCCAGTTCGCCACGCTCCAGGGCCTGACCGACATCTCGCCGGGCCGCAACCTGCAGGCCATCCCCTACGGCACGTTCGCCGGCGCGCGCTTTCTCGACACAGAGGTGCCCGCCTTCCGCACCGTCAACGACCGCCGCGTGGGTCTCGACGCCCGACGAGCCGACCACCTCGACCGGACGGCAGGTGTTCCTGAAGCTGAGCTACCTGCTGCAGTTCTAGGGGCGCGGTTTGCGGCGGCGGACGAAGGCGCGGGCGCGCGGATCCTCGCTCTCGCGCAGCTGGCGCCACGCCTCAGTGCGCACTTCGTCGCTCGAGTGGCGCTGGGCCGCCCCGATCACCGCGGGAATGCCCATGCCGCGCGGCAGCTCGGCGAGTTGCTCCACAGCCTCGGCCTGTACCTCGGCGTCGGGATCGTGCGTCAGCCGGTCGGTGAGCAACGCCAGCGCCGCGCCGGGAGGCGCGTGCTTGGCGTACTGCTCGGCGGCCTCGTCCCGCACGTCGACGCTGGGGTGAGTGCGCGCCAGCCACGCCACCCGCGCGAGCGCCCGGGGGTCCTTCAGATGGCCCAGCGCCTCCACCGCCTCGTGCTGCAGGTCGGCGCTGGAGTCGTGCAGCACCATACGCTCGAGCACGTCCGCCGCGCTGTCGGGCTCGCCCATCTCACCGAGCGCCGCCACCGCCTTGCGGCGCACGTCGAGGGAGGGGTGGTGATGCGCGACGTCCAACAGCACCGGGAACGCGCGGCGGTCGTGCAGCTCTCCCAGCTCCTCCACCGCCTCGTGCTGGACGTGGTGGTCGCGATCGGTGCGCGCGATCTCCGGCAGCACCTCCAGCGCCACGGCATGCGGGGCCGTGCGGCCCACGGTCTCGACCGCCTGCCGACGGAGGTCTTCGTCCGGATGGGTACGGGCGATGTCGATCAGGGCCGCCAGGGCGTCGCCGCTCCGCAGTTTCCCCAGGGCGTCGACGGCATCTTCCTGGATGTCCGGGTCGGGATCGTTGTGCGCAATGGCGAGCAAGGTCGTCACCGCCTGATGGTCACCCCGGCGGCGCAGGGCCCGGACGAGGTCGTGAGTGGCGCGCGGCGGGGCAATGGCGCGGGCGGCCGCGGCGTCCCGGGCGAGCGCTGAGGAGTCCACAGACCCCGCGACGAGGGAACCACCGATCACCAGCACCAGTGCGAGCAGCACCGCCAGAGCGCCGGCGAGCCGCGCGGGAAGGTCTCCGCCGGCACGGGCGCCATGAGCCGCCGGACCCGCTCCACCAGCGAGCCGCCCGCGGCCGCCATGGAGAAGGCGGGCACGGGATTGCGGAGACGCTCCATGCCGAGCAGCGCGGTCGCATAGCAATGCGCGTCGCCGCACACGGCGACCGCCAGATCGTCGCAGCAGTGCTCGCGCTCGTCGCGCACCCGCCGCGACACCCACCACACGGCGGGATGGTAGAACAGCAGCGTCTCGATCGCAGACTGGAGCAGGTTCACGAGGTAGTCGTAGCGCCGTACGTGGGCCAGCTCGTGCGCCAGCAGGGCGTCGAGCTGCAGCGGGGTCAGGCCCGTCAGGGCGCTGGCCGGAAGCAGCACCACCGGCCGGAGCCACCCGATGACTGCGGGGACCTGGATCACCGCCGACTCGAGCAGGCGCACGGGCCGCGTGACGCGGAGGCGCACCACGAGGCGGGCGAGGGCGACCCGGCAGGCGTGCGGGACCGGCCGCGTGCCCACGGTGCTCAACCTCCGCGTGACCAGCCAGCCGGAGACGAGCCGGATCGATAGGATCACCACACCGGCGAGCCAGGCGACCACAATCCAGGGCAGCGCCGGCTCCAAGTCGGCGCGGACGCGGGTCGCGAGCGACGGGCCGGGCCGCTCGGCGGATGGCGTCGCGGGCTCCGGGGCCGCCGCGGTGGGCGGCGCGACGACGCGCGTCGCGGGCGCGACGACGGCGCCGACCAACGGCCCCGCGCGCAGGCGCACGGCGGTGCCTATGGGAACGGTGAGCATGACGATCAACGTGATGACGGCCATGGCGTAGCGTGTGCGCGCCGCGCGCACGGGAACAATCGCGAGGAGCGACGCGAGCGCCGCCGCGGCCAGCGTGCACTGCCACACCGAATGCAGCAAGGCCCAGCCCAGTGCTTGAGTCACGTTCATGGGCGTGCTCCTTGTTTCGGTTCAACTGTACCCGGGCACCGCGAGTCCAGGTTCCATTCAAACTGCGTGCCGCTGGCGGCGGGCGTCTGGAGCGACGCGGGCGTGGCGGGCGGGCGACAGTGTGTGGCGGGCGCTTCCGGTGGCGCATCCGCTTAGCCGAGGTACTCCTCGCCGTACATCTTGATCAATTCGAAGAAGTAGGACAGGGCGAGCGGTCCGATCAACAGCCCGAGGATGCCGAAGTAGGGCACGCCGGCGAGCGCGCCGATCAGGGTGACGAGGGGGTGGATGTTGGCCCAGCGGCTGAACACGCGCGGCCGGATCACGTAGTCCACGTTCCCGACAATGACGACGCTACCCAGCGCCAGCAGCATCCCGGCCAGCGCGTGGTTACCGATCATCAGCGCGATCGCGCCGGGCCCCCACACCAGGCCGCTGCCGACCACGGGTAGGATGGCGAACACCATCGTGACCACTCCCCAGAACACCGCGTTGGGCAGCCCGGTCAGCCAGAAGCCGAGCCCGACGAGGCTTCCCTGGATCGCCGCCGTGAGGCCGGTCCCGACGATCGTGGCGGTGGTGACGTCGCGGAACCGCTGGCGCAGCTTCTCTGTGTTCTTGGCGGAGAACGGGATGTACGGCCGCACGGCCTCCCACGTCTCGTGGGGCTGCAACAGCAGGTAGAACAGGCCGAACAGCGAGATGGTGAGATTGAGCGCGAGCCGCGTGGCGGTGCCGACCAGCCCGAACGCGGACGAGCCGATCCAGGTGACGACGGTCGCGCCCAGGTCGGCGAGGCGGGGCCCGAGATCGATGCCGCCCAGCCGCAGCTCGCGCAGCCGACCGAGCAGCGGATTCCGGATGACGCCGGTAGCGATCTCCTGTGCCTGGCTCACGATGAGACCGGCGAAGGAGACGCCCGGGACGACGATCAGAAACAGCGCGAGCGCGACCACCAGGCTGGCCGCGATTCGGGGGCGGACGCGCATGCCCAGCCACTCGTGCAGCGGGGCGAAGACGGCGTACAACACGGGAATGCCGAGGAGGCCCGTGGCGTACGGCGTGACCGCGATGACCAGGGCGATGCCGAGCAGCAGCACGAGCAGCGCGGCGCGCTGATGGTTCGTGTCGATCAGAGGCATGCGCTAGTGTAGGACCGTCCGGGCGCGGGCGCCAGATGGCGCCGGGTCAGAGTCGGGTGGGGGGTCCGAGCGGAGGGGCCGCCACTGGCGCCTCGGGCTCGGGCGTGAAGTCCTCGCCGGGGTTGACGAACCGGTCCTGCTCGAACCGGTACTGTTTGTCGTACAGCTGGCGATAGCGCCCGTGCCGGGCGAGCAGCTCGGGATGGGTGCCGCGCTCGACGATCTCGCCGCCTTCCATCACGAGGATCTGGTCCGCGCTGCGGATCGTGGAGAGGCGGTGGGCGATCACGAACGTGGTCCGGCCCCGCCGCAGGGTGCGCAGCCCGTCCTGGATGGCGGCCTCGCTCTCCGAGTCCAGGCTGGAGGTGGCTTCGTCGAGGATGAGGATGCGGGGATCGGCGAGGATGGCACGGGCGATCGACACGCGCTGGCGCTCCCCCCCCGACAGCTTCACCCCCCGCTCGCCCACGACCGTGTCGTACCCGTGCTCGAAGCGGCGCACGAACTCGTCGCAGTGCGCGATCCGCGCCGCCTCCTCGATCTCGTCGCGCGTGGCGTGCGGACGCGCGAACGCGATGTTCTCCGCGATCGTACCGTCGAACAGAAAGTTGTCCTGGAGCACGACGCCCAGCTGGCGCCGGTAGTCGGCAAGCCGCACCTGGTCGAGATCGCGCCCGTCCACGAGAATGCGTCCGGTCCTGGGACGGCTGAAGGTGAGCACCAGACTGATGAGGGTGCTCTTCCCCGCGCCCGAGGAGCCGACGAGGGCCGTGGTCGAGCCGGCGGGCGCGTGGAACGACACGTGCTTGAGTACCTCCCGGTCGGCGACGTACTGGAAGCTCACGTCCTCGAAGCGGACGTCGCCCACCACCTCGCCCAGGGGCGGGCGGGCGCCGTCCGCGGCGTCCTCGGTGGTGAGCCGCCGGATCTCGCGAATCCGGTCCAGGCCTGCGAACGCCTCCGTGATCTGTGTCCCGATCGACGCGATGTTGATGAGCGGCAGCGCCACCAGGCCGATGAAGACGCCGTACATGAAGAAGTCGCCCAACGTCATCGTCCCGGAGAGAATGGCGTGCCCGCCCTCGAGGATCATGAGGATCCCGATCGCGCCGACGATGAGCGTCGCGAACGCCCCGACGCCGGAGATCCCGGTCATGGTGGTGGCGATGTTGCGGAACAGGGTGTGCGCGCCGCGCGTGAACACGAGGCGCTCGCCGCGCTCGGCCCGGTACGCCTTGACGATGCGGATGCCGCCCAGCGTCTCCCCCAGCCGCCCGGTCACCTCGGCGTTGAGCTTGCCGCGCTCGCGGAACAGCGGGCGCAGCTTGGTGAAGGCGTACGCCATGCCGCCGCCGAAACAGGCCAGGATCAGGATCGCGATCAGGGTGAGCCGCCAGTTCAGGTAGAACAGGACGCCCAGCGCGATGGCGCCCGACACCAGGCCGCCCACCAGCTGCACCAGACCGGTGCCGACCAGGTTCCGGATCCCCTCGGCGTCGCTCATGATGCGCGAAATGAGGATGCCGCTCTTAGTCGAGTCGAAGTAGCTGACGGGCAGGCGCAGCACGTACGCCTGTACGGTGCGCCGCATGTCGGTGATGGCGCGCTGGGCGGCGACGCCGAGCACCTGCGACAGGGCGAACCCCGTCAGGGCCTGCACGAGGGTCGCGCCGCCGGCGGCGAGCGCGAGGGGGAGCAGCAGCTCGGGGTGGCGCTGCCCGATCACCCGGTCGATCACCCACTTGGACGACGCGGGGAGCACGAGGCCGGCGAGGCGATTCACGAGCAGCAGCGCGAGCCCCAGGCCGAGGCGACCGCGATGGGCATAGATGAGCCCGCGCGCCTCCTGCCAGGCGCCCGGGGTGATGGTCTTCTTGGGCGGTCGGGTCTCGCCGGTCTGGGCAGCGGCCATGGTCGTGCCCGAAATCTACGCAGGGTGGGGGCCGCGAGAAGTACTTGACAGAGTCAAGTATCGACGGGACATTGCCCGCATGGGATCGCGCGAACTGGAGCGACGGGTGGAGGCGGCGCGCCGCTTCAACCGGTTCTACACGCGCCAGATCGGCCTGCTGCGCCGCGGGGCGTACGACAGCCCGTTCTCACTGACCGAGGTGCGCGTCCTGTACGAGCTGGCACATCGCGAGCAGCCGACGGCCACCGAGCTGGGCCGCGACCTCGGCCTCGACGCGGGCTACTTGAGCCGCATCCTGCGCGGCTTCGAGAAGCGCGCCCTCGTCACCCGGACCCGCTCGGCGGCCGACGGGCGCCAGAGCCACCTGGCGCTCACGGCGCTGGGACGCAAAGTGTTCGCTCCGCTCGACGCCCGCTCGCACGACGAGGTGGCGGCGTTGCTCTCCGCCCTCGCCCCTGCCGCCCAGGCCCATGTCATCACCGCGATGCAGACCATCGAGCGGCTGCTCGGCCGCGATGGGCCGCCGCCCGCCGCCTATCTGCTGCGCCCGCCGCAGCCGGGCGACATGGGCTGGGTGGTGCACCGCCACGGCGCCGTGTACGCGCGCGAGTACGGCTACGACGCGCAGTTCGAAGCTCTGGTCGCGGAGATCGTGGCGCGCTTCGTTCAACGCTTCAATCCGACGCGGGAGCGCTGCTGGATCGCCGAACGGGACGGCGCGGCGGTGGGGTCGGTGTTCCTGGTGGCGCGATCGGGCACGGTCGCGCAGCTGCGCCTGCTACTGGTCGAGCCGCAGGCGCGCGGGTCGGGCCTCGGGACCCGTCTCGTGGACGAATGCGTGCGCTTTGCCCGTCAGGCGGGCTACCGCAAGCTCGTGCTCTGGACCCAAAGCGAGCTCTCCGCCGCCCGGCGGCTGTACCAGGCGGCCGGGTTTCGGATCGTGCGCAAGGAGCGGAACCACAGCTTCGGAAAGGCGCTGGTCTCGGAGACCTGGGCGCTCGACCTGAGTCCTCACCCCCTGTCCACCTCTCCGCATACGCGGAGAGGGGGAACGACGGAACAGATTGCGTTTCCCCTCTCCCGAAGGGAGAGGGGATCAAAGGAGTGAGGATACAAGAGAAGGACCGGCTGTCCGTCATCGTCTTTTTCGTAAGTAGTGCTCGTCCCAGGCGATCCGGAACACGCCGCCGCAGCGCGGGCACGGCCGGTCCAGGGGGTGACCGCTGAGCGGCGCGCGAGCCTGGCATGCCGGACACACGACGTAGCGCCCACCCCACTCGGTCGGCACGTTGACGGCGTCATCGGGGAGCGGCACGATCGACCAGTGCAGCGGGTGGGTGAACGTGGTCTGGAGCAGGTGACGCGCCACGGGAACACGGTCGTCGGTTACGTCCAGCACGGCGCGGTCTTTCACGAACCGCACCACCGGGTACCACGCTCCCCGGCGCAAGCCGCAGTTGACATCCAGGCGCAAGCGGGCCCATCTGGAGTGAGGATGGTGCAGCGACTGTCCCATGCGCCGTCGCGGGTTGGGTCGCCCGCAAGGTCGAGGGGCAGGGGCGATGTGTCAATCTGAGGAGCGGACTCCACACGCATGTTGTCCAACGGGCGACTGTCGCGCGTGCGTCAGATGCGCGCCCAACGGATCGCGGCGCTCGTCGTCGCCGCGTGGTGGGGGCGGCCGTGCGTCGCGCAGACCGGCGCCGGACACGTCGACGAGCGCGTCACCAGCACCACCGACACGGCGCAGCACTTCGCCCTGTACCTGCCTCCGGGCTACACCACCGAGCGGCGCTGGCCGATTCTCCTCGTGCTCGATCCGCGGGGGCGTGCCCTGCTCGCGCTCCGGCTGTTCCAGGACGCGGCCGCCCGACTGGGCTGGATCGTGATGAGCTCGTACAACACGCTGAGCGACGGCCCGCCCGAGCCCAACGTCGCGGCCGTGAACGCGATGCTCGCATCAGCGCACGCCCGCTGGTCGATCGACACCTCGCGCCTCTACCTGGCGGGCTTCTCCGGCACTGCGCGGGCCGCGCTGGCGTTCGCCGTCGCGCTGCGCGGCCACGTGGCGGGGGTGATCGCGGCGGGCGGCGCACTGGGGTTTACGCTGGGAGGTCCGGAGACCGCGTTCGCGGGTGATTCGACCTTCGCCTATTTCGGCGCGGCGGGGACGCGCGACTTCAACTACGAGGAGGTGCTCGCCATGGCCGGGCGGTCCCAGCGGACTCGGGTCCCCTACCGGGTCGTGACGTTCGCGGGGCCGCACAGCTGGCCCCCGGCGGACGTCTGCGGCGACGCGCTCGACTGGCTCGAGCTGCGCGCCATGCTGGGCGGCCTGCGCCCGATGGACTCGAGCTGGGCCCGTGCGCTGCTCGAGGCGGACGCGGCGCGCGCCGCCGAGCTCGAGCGCGTCGGTCGCTGGGTCGAGGCCCTGCGCCTGGACGACGCGATCGTGCGGGACGGGGCCCGCTGGCCGGAGGCCGGCGCCGCGGCCGGCCGGGCCGCCGCGCTGCGCCGCAGCCCGGCGGTGACGCGGTACGAGGCGGAGGCACGGCGCCTCGCCGAGCGCGACCAGCAACAGGGTCTCGCGCTGCCGCGGCTGTTTGCCTGGGCACGATCGCAGCGCGACCCACCCCCGCTCGAGTCTCTCGTGGCGAAGCTCGGCATCGCGGCGCTGCAGCGGACCGTCGAGCGGGGCGACAGTGTCGAAGCGGCCAGCGCGCGACGCCTGCTCGCGCGGCTCTGGGTCAACCTCGCGTTCTACGAGCCGCGCGCGTATCTGGCGACCGGCTCGCCCGACCGCGCGCTGCGGATGCTCGAGGCGGCGGCGAGCATCGGCCCGATCGAGGGCGAGGCGTGCGCCCTGCTGCGCCAGGCCCTAACGGCGACGAGCGCGGAGCGACCGGCGCGGCTCGTCGGGGAGTGCGCATCCTAGCCGAGGGTGACGGTTATCTTGGTCGGTGACATGACGGCGTCCCCGTCCCCCTCCCCCTCCCCGTGGTCGCGGCCGGACGATGCGGTCCGGCAGGCGCAGCTCGACGCGATGAAGCGACAGGCCAGCGGCCTGCTCGCGCTCGCGGCGGTGGTGTTCCTGGGGGCGAGCCTGTACGAGGGACAGTTTCCCTGGCTCGGCTACGTGCGCGCCACGGCGGAAGCGTCGCTGGTCGGCGGACTCGCGGACTGGTTCGCCGTCACCGCCCTGTTCCGTCACCCCCTGGGGCTCCCGATCCCACACACCGCGATCGTGGCCACCCGCAAGGAGCGCATCGGCCGGATCCTCGGGACCTTCGTGCAGAATCATTTCCTGTCGCGTGAGGTGGTCGCCGCCAACCTGCGTGCCGTGCGTCCCGCCGAGCGCGCCGCCCGCTGGCTCGCCGATCCGGAGCACGGCCGGCGCATCGCGCGCCAGGTCGCGAGCGGCCTGGCGAAGACGCTCGACACCCTGCCCGACGCCGATGTCCGCGCCCTGGTGCACCAGGTCGTGAGCGCGCGCCTCCAGGCCACGCGCGTGGCGCCGGCCCTCGGCAAGACCCTGGCGCTGGTGCTGTCGGACGACCGCCACCAGGGCTTGCTCAACGAGGCCGTGCGGTTCGCCGCCCAGGCGGTGCACGACAACCGCGATGTGATCCGCGAACGGGTACGGGCCGAGAGTCCGTGGTGGGTGCCGGGCGTGGTGGACGACCAGATCTACCAGCGCATCATCATGACGGTCGAGGGATTGCTGCGGGACATCGGGGCCCGGCCGGATCACCCGCTGCGGGCGGCGTTCGATACGGCGCTGCGGGACTTCGTCGACCGCCTGCAGCACGCCCCCGACGTGATCGCCCGCGCGGAAGCGCTCAAGCAGGAATGGCTCGCCGATCCCGCGATCGCCGACCTGTCCGCCCGCCTGTGGGAAGCCGTGCGGCGCGCCATCGTCACCTACGCCACGCGGGCGGACGGCGCCGCCCCCGGCCCGCTCGAGCGCGGCCTCAGCGAGTTCGGCGCGGCCCTGCTCGCGAACGACGCGCTGCTCGCCGAGCTGGACGACCTGGTCATCGACCTCACGGCCTCGGTGGTGGAGCGGTACCGGCACGAAATCGGAGACTTGATCGCCCAGACCGTCGCCGGTTGGGATCCAGAGGCGACGGCGCGCCGATTCGAGCTGGCCGTCGGGCGCGACCTGCAGTTCGTGCGCATCAACGGCACGCTCGTGGGAGGCCTGGTCGGGCTCCTCATCTACACGGTCTGGCACCTCTGGCACTGACGCCGGCTCATCGCGGCACCGGCAGCCCGCTCGGCACCGCGGCCGGAACGAGGGCGCTCAAGTCCCGGGCCGACGGATCCGTCAACGACTTCAGGAATGCCACGAGGTCCGCCAGCTCGGCGTCGCTGAGGTTGAGCGGACCCCGCAGCCGGAAGTCGAGCGTCCGGATCACGGAATCGGTGGTGGCGGCGTCGCCGTGGACCGTGGCGCGCAGCGCCGGCTCGAGCTGCGAGGGATCGTACGTCCGGAGCGCGAGCGGCACGTCGTTGTAATGATGCACCACGGCTTCGAGCGTGGGGAACGCGCCGTCGTGCATGTAGGGGGCCGTGAGCTCGACGTTGCGCAGCGGTGCCACCCGGAAGGCGAACTCGTAGAACTGCTGGCCGGGCAGATCGGCCCGCCCGCGGTCGAGCGGCGGCGTCGCCGGGCTCCCGGGCCCGAGCTGCGGCACGCCCGCGTTCGCGAACCCGTTCCCGCCGAGCAGCGGCCCATTGTGACAGGACGAGCATTGCGCCTTGCCGAAGAACAGCCGGCCGCCGCGTTTCTGGGCGGTGGTCAGCGCGCCGTCGTCACGGTTCAGGTAACGGTCGAACGGCGAGTCGGTCTTGGTGAGCGCCGAAATCTGGAACGCCGCCAACGCCTGTGCCGCCTGCTCGAAGCGGAGCTCGGGGAGCCCGATCGTCGGAAAATCCGGGAAAGCGCGGTGGAACTTGTCGACGTACTCGGGGATGGCAAGGAGGCGCTGCATGATCGCCCGCCACACGGCCGCCGAATCGCTATCGGCGATCGCGGCCAGCTCGTTCGGCGCCCCGAACACGTCGTGATCCCCGGGCTCGCCGCGCATCTCGCGGCGGTCCAGCACGGGTAGCATGGCCTGCGCGCTGAGGACGTCCGGCAGACCTCCCGGCAGCCCCTGGGGTGGCCCTCCGGCGGGGGTGAAGCTGTTACCAAAGCGCGTAATCCGGCCGTCCCAGAACAGGTACGACAACCCGAGCCCGTCGTTGAGCAACGAGGGCGCGTTGCGTCGCACGAACTGGCGCCCCGGCCCCAGCGTGCGCCCCGGCCCGAGCCCCGACCCGCCGGTGCCGATCGCCAGCGACAGGCCGTCGGCCTCGTGCGTCGCGGGATGATGACACGTGGCGCACGCGACGTCGCGGTTGCCGCTCAGGATCGGGTCGAACATCAGGGCGCGTCCGAGATCGACCAGCGCCGGGTCCTGGGCGGGCATCGGCCCGATTGGGACTACGCCCCAGCGGGATATGTCCTGTCGTAGCCCGGCATCGAGCGACGGGGCGGAGACAGTGTCGGTGCGCTCGCACGCCGCACCGAGCAGCAGGATGGCGAAGCAGAACCTCTCGACCAAGCGGAACACGGCGCGCCTCCTTTCTCAGTGCAGCGGGAGCGACAGCGAGAGCTGATGAGTCACCACACTGACGCCCTCGAGAGTGAGCGGGCCGCTCGGGGCGACGAGCAGACCGCCCGCGCGCAACGCGGCGGGGTCGTTCAGCACGAAGCCGTTGGTTTGTGCTCCGGGACGGCCGGTGCCCTTGGTGACGCTCCCGCTGTAGCGCAGCTCCAGCTCCGGGAAGCGCAGCGTGAGGCCCCAGGTCGGTGTCCACTCCACCCACCAATCCTCACGGGCCCGGCTTGCGTCCTGCACGTGGTCCTGCTGGGTGAGCCAGTAATGGATGGCGTGCACCGCGACGCCGAGCTGCCAGGTGGCGGCGCGCGGGCGGCTGCCGATCGGGAGCTCGCGACCGACGCCCATGCGGAACAGGGCGTTCGAGAACCGGAACCGGTTCTCGATCGTCTTTCCGCCGACCGGGAGGGTGTCGCCCGCCGCCGTCTCCGTCGGCACCGCGGCCGCCGCATAGGTGTGACTCCAGATCGGCTCGTACACGGCATCGAGGCCGAACGTGGCCGGGCCGTTGACGCGCGAGACGCCGATGCCCAGCTGGAAGGCCTGCGAATGGCCCGGGTCGCGCGGGATGCTCATGATCTCGTAGTCGGGAAGCTTGGGGTGCGACATCAGGTTGCCGGTCGCGACCCAGCCGATCCGCCAACCCGACGCCGCCAGCGGGCGTTCGTACTGGAGATGCAGCCCCCAGGCGTCGGTGCGCTCGAGCTCGCGATCCATGCGCGAGCGCTGCAGCACGCGCTGCGTGGCGGGGTCCCAGAACAGGTCCGCGTAGGTCACGTCCTGGGACATCCCGAACCGGTTGTAGAGCAGCACGGCGTCGAGCGAGCGGTCTCCCAGCCACTCCTTGAGCAGGCCGAGGCGCACATCCACGGCGTGTCCGAATTGGTCGACGCCCTGGCTCCCCGGGTACAACAGGTCGACTCCGTCCACCGCCTTCAGGCGCGCCCAGGAGAAACTCGCGGCGAGCGACAGGCGGGGCCCCGCGAGCGTCGTGCCCAGCAGCGCGATGCATTGCCGTGGGACTGCCGGGGCGCGGGCGGGGGCAGGGGGTCCGGGGCGAAGCTCCTCAGCTGGGGCGCTTGCGGCGTGGCGATGCCGACGTTGGGCGAGGTGGGGGGCCGACTCGGATCGACCTCTTGGACGGCCAGCGACAGGCCGCCGTACCAGGCGCCGCGCTGCGCGAACGCGGTGAGCGGCAGGGTGCGCCCGCCGCCGGTTCCCTTGGAGACGCTGTAAAACGCGGGTGAGGCGAGAAAGCGCGGCACGGCGAGCCAGGCGCCCCTGGCCGGATTGCGGAAGGGGTCGAGCAGCGTGTCCGCGAGGGCGATGGAGGCGCCGCCCATGCCCCGATGCTGCGACGGGAACATGTCGAACTGATCGCCCTGCGCGATGGGGACCGTTTTGATCGAAATCAGCTGGGCTCGGAGCGGCCGGGCGGTGAGCAGAAAAAGCGCCGACAGGGCAAGCGCGCCGGGGACGGTCATCGGGCACCTCGCACGAGATAAGAGGAACGCTTTTAAATGGGGATACCCTGCGGGGAGGGCGCGCGTCACACGCCGCGGGGGCCCTTCCGGCCACTCTTGCGTGGTGTGGCTGCCACAGGTGAATCTTGCTGTACTCAAAACCGGCCCAGACCGTGATCCCCTGGCAAGAGACCATCGCACAGTCGCTTCGTGCCCTGCACCTGAACAGCCTGCGCAGCAAGCTCCTGGTGCTCGCCCTGGTCGCGACGCTCATTCCGGCGGTCGCGATCCTCTCTTCGTTCCGGCATGAGCAGCCCTCGCTCAGCGATACGGTGGCCCAGGAGCTTCGCAGTGTGAGCTCTGAGGCGGCCCGGCAGGCGGACGTGTGGCTGGACGAGCGCCTGTCCGATCTGCGGGTGGCCGGGGGCTCGTTCGTCCTGTCGGAGAATCTCGCCAGGATCCGGCCGGGGGCGGGGGGCGGCCAGGCGTCGGCCCGGCTGCGCGACTACCTCAACTCCGTGCGGGAGCGCTGCACGGGGTGCGAAGCCCTGCTGGTGGCGGACGCACGGGGACGCACGGGAGCAACGAGCATCGGCCGGACCAGTGCGATGCAGGTTCCGGAGGAGCGGCTCAACGGGCTCCGCACCGGCGACGCGTTCGTGGGCGACCCCTACTGGGACGCCGGGGTCGGCAAGGCCGCAGTCGTGCTGGCGGTACCGGTGCGCGAGGCGGACGGGCGGTTCCTCGGCGCCCTGGTCGCCAAGGTCAACCTGCGCTCGGTGGGGGATATGCTGCAGCGCCTCGGCGCCGACGCCCCGAAAAACGTCTACCTGATGACCGACGAAGGCAAGCTGGTGATCGGCAGCCGCGGCAGCTCGGCCGACCTCATGCGGACCCGGCTACCGAAGGTGATGGTGCAGACCCTGCTCGACAAGGAAGGACAGATCGTCGAGTACAAGCGCGCGGACGGACAGGACGCCGTCGGGACGCTGCGACGCGCGCCGCAGCTGCGCGTGGCGGCCGTGGCGGAGCTGCCGCGGGCGGCCGCCATGCGCCCGGGTGGCCAGCCGCGGCACGGCGCCGGGCTGATCCTCGTCGCGCTGCTCGCGGGCGTGGCGGTGATGGCCGGCAGTGTGGGCCTGCTCGTGGTGCGGCCGCTGGGACGCCTCACGCGCGCCGCGACCAAGGTGGCCGCGGGCGATCTCTCGGTCGAGCTGCCGACCAGTGCCGGCGGCGAGCTCGGCGAATTGATGCGGGTGTTCAACAACATGGTCGTGCGCTTAAGGGAGCGGGAGGCGCAAGGGGAGCTCGAGCGTCTCTCCGTCACCGACGCGCTCACCGGGCTGTACAACCGGCGACACCTGATGGGCACGCTTGCCAACGAGGTGCAGCGGTCGCGGCGGCTGCGGCGCACGTTTTCCGTGCTGCTCGCGGATGTCGACCACTTCAAGCAGTACAACGACACGCACGGCCACCTCGCCGGAGACGCCGTGCTCGTGAAGGTGGCGGAGATCTTCCGGAAGATGACGCGTGCCGTGGACTCGGTGGCGCGTTACGGCGGGGAAGAGTTCGTCGTGATGTTGATCGAAGCGCCGATCGCGATCGCGGCCACCGTGGCCGGGCGCATTCGGGCGCGGGTGGCGGGCGAAGCGTTCCAGGGCGGCAAGATGTCGGTGAGCATCGGCGCCGCGGAGTACCCGGCCAACGGCGACACGCCGGAGGAGCTGATCGCGAGCGCCGACGCCGCGATGTATCAGGCGAAGACGGGGGGCCGGGATCGCGTGATGGTGGCCGTGGGCGGACCGGTGTCCGCCGAAGAAAAGAAGGGGCGACGCAAGGCGGACCGCTGAGTGGTTCGAGTTACCGCACCACGGGCAGCACGAGATGCGACGCCAGCGCCGGCGAGCAGTAGACCCGCTGCGTGGCCCTGACGAAATCCGTCGCCATCGCCTGATAGACGCTGGGCACGAATCGCTGGGGATTGCGATCGATCAGCGGGAACCAGGTCGACTGCACCTGGACCATCAAGCGGTGCCCCTTGAGGAACACGTGATCACGGTCGCGGAGCGGGATCCGCCACTCAACGGGCGCGTTGGGGGTGAGCGGCCGCGGGTGCTCGTAGCTCGTCAGGTAGCGGCCGCGCCGCACCTCCATCGCGATCGGCAGCTCGTAGCCGTTGGTCGATTGGGCGTACGCACCGGGCCGGGGCCCCGCGTCGGAATCCCATCCGTTCGGCTGGGCATCTTCCGGATACACGTCGATCAGCTTGACCACGAAGTCGGCGTCGCTGCCCGACGTCGACGCGAACAGAGCGGCCGACACTGCGCCGGTGATCGTGAGATCGTGATCGAGGGGAGCGCTCTCGAACGTGAGCACGTCCGGTCGCCCGTCGACGAACCGCTGGTCCTGCACCTCCCACGTGCGCCAATCGCCGCCGGGATAGGTGGGGGAGATCGGCCGTTGCCGGTACGGCACCGGGTTCGCCGGATCGGCCACGTACTCGCGGTACGCCTTGCCTCCCGCGCGCGGGCGCTCGAACGACAGCGTGCCGTCGGCATGGAGATACAGGCTCGTCGGCCGGGCGTCGTCGGGAGGCCACACGGAGTAGCTGCGCCAGCGGTTCGCGCCGGATTGGAACGTGGTGGCCCGCCACGCGGGTTTCTCCCCTCGCCCGTGCAGGTAATACCGGAAGAAGGGCGCCTCGATGGTCTCGCGGTACTCGCGCGCCGTTTCGTGGCCGCCCAGGGCGATCAAACCGATGCTGTCCGCCTTGGGCGCCCGCCACTGCCCGTGGTACCACGGGCCCGCCACGATGAAGTTCGTGTGCTCGGGATCGTGCTCCGCGGCGTGGCGGAAGATCTGCCACGGCCCCCACGGATCCTCCTGATCCCAGAACCCGGCGACGTTCAGATTGGGCACGGTGGAGGCGTGGAGCTGGCTCACCCAGGCCTCCTTTTTCCAGAACTCATCGTAGTCGGGGTGCGCTACGACGTCGTTCCAGTAGGGAATGGAGCCGTGCAGGTACTTGGCGTTGATGTTCGAGAGCGGGCCGAGGGCCAAGTACCAGGAATAGCCGTCGTAGGTCTCGAAGCCGAAATGCGTGTTCTTGTACTTGTCGGCCTGCTCGAGCACCGCGTACTCGAAGGCGTAGCTTTCGCGCAACGCGCCGTAACGGTGGTCGTCGTCGTTCATCCACTGGTCCACCGGCGCCGCCTGCTCGCTGATGGCCTTCAGGGCCGGATGGGGATGCAGCAGGGCCAGCGCCGTCGTCAGGCCGTCGTACGAGACACCGAACATGCCGACGTTGCCGTTGCTCGGGACGTTTCGCACCAGCCAGTCGATGGTGTCGTAGGCGTCCGTGGTCTCGTTGGTGGCAGTCGAGTCCGCCAGGTCGACCTGCGAGGTCAGCTTGAACACACCTTCCGACTTGAACCGTCCCCGCAGGTTCTGGATCGCCAGGATGTAGCCGTCCTGAGCCAGCTCCTTGAGGCTCGCCGGTACCTGGGCGATCGGCCCTTCGGGGACACCGTAGGGCGTGCGGCGGAACAGGATGGGGAGAGGCCCGGACTTGTCGGTGGGCGTCAGGATCACGGTCTGGAGGCGCGCGCCGTCCCGCATCGGGATCATGACTTCCTGGAACGTGAACGCGGGCTGCGGCGGCGGCTGCTGCGCCTGGGCGACGGGGACGAAGAGCATCGAGCCTCCTAGAAGAGCACGAGCCTGCCGCCGCCCGTCGTCACGATGACGAGGTTCATCACCAGCAGCATGAGGTCATAGTGCCAGCCGTACGCCCGTCCGCCCCAAAACCCGATTTTCCATACGAAGACCTTCTTCTGGATGGCGCCCAGCATGATGAGGATCAGACCGATCGCGGCGAGCTGGGTGAGGATCCCGAGCGCCAGGCCCACGCTCCCGAGCACCTCCGCGGTGCCCAGGAAGACCGTGAACCCGGTGCTCGCCCCGATGCTCTTGGACCGCTCGGCGGGGTTGCGGAGATGATTCCGCCCGCTGTCCAGGAACACCACAGCCACCATGAGCCGCAACACCAACAACCCCACGTCGCCGAGCCGCAGCAGGGCGGGGAAGGGGACGTGCACGGGGCCTAGCGCGCCCTTGCGGTCTGACGCGTCCCCGGAGTCGCCGTGGCGGCCGTCGCGCCGTCGGCGTGCGCTTCGACGAACCACAGCCACTTGTCGACGCCGCGCGAGATCTCGGTGCAGATGTCGGTTGCGTCCGTGTCCCCCAGCTCGTCCGTCTCGTCGATCGCACGGCGGATGCGCTCGCCGAAGCTCGCGAGCGCATTGGACAGCGCCCACACGTGCTCCTCGCCGCTCGAAATGTTGATCGGGTATTGCGGCAGCTCGGAGCGCTCGGCGACGATCGCGGTGACCCCCTCGGCGACACCGCCCAGCTGGACGATGCGCTCGGCGAGCAGGTCGACGTACTCGTCGGCGGCGCTGTGAATCTCATCGAACAGCCTGTGGAGGGCGATGAACTGCGGACCCTTCACGTTCCAGTGAGCCTGCTTCGCCTGCAGCTGCAGGTCGATTGCATCCGCCAACCGCTGGTTCAACAGGTCGATCACCTGGCTGCGGGCCGATTCGGGGAGATCGTTGAGGGTCGCGTGCGTGGCGCCAGTCATGGTGGGCTCCGGGTCTCGAGGGTAGGTGATCAGCGTTGCTTGATGAAGGTGCCGTCGCGCAGCTCGGCGTAGGCACGCCGCAGCTCCGCCTCCGTGTTCATGACGATGGGCCCCTGCCACGCCACCGGCTCCGCGATCGGCCGGCCCGAGACGAGCAGGAACCGGATGCCGTTCTCGCCCGCCTGCACGGTGATCTCGTCGCCCGAATCGAACAACACGAGCGAGCGATTGCCGGTGAGCTCCGGCGTCCCCTCCGCGCCGCCGACCCATTCGGTCCGGACCGCGCGGGGTGCGGAGGCGTCGCGGAAGGTGCCGCTGCCCTCGAACACGTAGGCGAAGGCGTGGGCCGACGCCTCGACGGGCAGCGTCTTGCGCACCCGCGGCGGCACCCAGACATCCAAGTAGCGGGGATTGGCGGCGACGCCGTCCACCGGACCGGCCTTGCCCCAGAAGTCGCCGCACACCACGCGCACCCGCGTGCCGTCGTCGTCCACCACCTCGGGGATGTCGGCCGCCGCGATGTCCTGGTAGCGCGGCCGGGTCATCTTGAGGGAGGACGGCAGGTTGGCCCAGAGCTGGAACCCGTGCATCCGTCCCTGCGGGTCTCCCTGGGGCATCTCCTGGTGGAGAATGCCGCTCCCGGCGGTCATCCATTGCACGTCGCCCGAGCCGAGCGTCCCGCGGTTCCCGAGGCTGTCTCCGTGGTTCACGCTCCCCGCGAGCACGTATGTGATCGTCTCGATCCCGCGGTGTGGATGCCAGGGGAAGCCCGCCAGATAATCCTGTGGGTGCTCATTGCGGAAGTCGTCTAATAAAAGGAAAGGGTCGAACTCGCCCGTATTCCCGAACCCGAACGCCCGGCGCAGCTTGACGCCCGCGCCCTCGAGGGTGGGCTGCGACTGCACGACCCGCTTGATTGGCCGGATGGACACGACACCTCCCGAACGTAAGAATAACATAGCCCAAACCGCGGCGTCGCGTCGGAAGTTCCCACGCGTCGAAGTCGCGGCCCTGGCGGTGTGTTTCCCGGCGCTCTAGCGTTCTACACCATCCACACGACATCAGGAGATCGACGCATGCGCACCTCGTACGGACTGGCGACGGCCGTCGTGCTGCTTTCACTCTCGCCCAGCTTGCCGAAGACCGCCACCATCAAGACTCGGGAGATCGAGTACCGGCAGGGCGAGACCGTGCTGCAGGGATTCGTTGCTTGGGACGACGCCGCGCGCGGTCGGCGGCCCGGAGTGCTGGTGGTCCACGAGTGGTGGGGTCACAACGAGCACGCACGCAACCAGGCGCGGCGCCTGGCCGAGGCGGGCTACGTCGGCTTCGCCCTCGACATGTACGGTAAGGGTAAAGTCACCACCCATCCACAGGACGCGCAGGCGTTCGTGACCGAGGTGACCAAGGACCCGGCGGTGCTCGCCGCCCGGTTCAATGCGGCGTTGGGGGGCGCGGCCGCGGCGGCCTGCGCGGCACGGCGCGCGGCGGCGCGGACCTAGCGGCGGTGGTCACGTTCCACGGTGCCCTCGCGACCACCTCGCCCGCGCAGCCCGGGAAGGTCAAAGCCCGGGTTCTCGTCCTCGCGGGCGGCGCCGATCCGTTCGTGCCGCCCGAGCAACTGGAGGCGTTCAAGCGGGAGATGCAGGCGGCGGGTGCGCGGTTCGAGGTGATCACGTATCCGGGCGCCAAACATGGGTTCACCAACCCGAACGCCGCGCAGTACGGCATGCCCCAGCTCGCCTATGATGCCGCGGCGGACCGGGAGTCGTGGGCGGCGATGCTGAAACTGTTCAAGGAAATCTGGCCCACCTGAGCGGACCACCCGAGAAGGGCCTGGCGCCCGCTGCCGATGTGCGCCTCCGGGCGGCGCTCGCTGGTCGCTATACGATCGAGCGCGAGCTGGGGTACGGCGGCATGGCGACGGTCTACCTCGCCGACGACGTCAAGCATCATCGGCTCGTGGCGGTCAAAGTGCTGCGACCCGAATTGGCCGCGTCGATCGGTGCAGAGCGCTTCCTGCGCGAGGTCGAGATCGCGGCGCGGCTCAACCATCCGCACATCCTCGCGCTGTACGACTCCGGTGAGGCCGGCGGCTGCCTGTTCTACGTCATGCCCCACATCAAGGGTGAGTCGCTGCGCGCCAAGCTCGAGCGCGAGAAGCAGCTGCCGGTGGAGGAGGCCCTTGCCATCACCCGCCAGGTAGCTTCCGCCCTGAGCCACGCGCACGCCCACCAGGTGATCCACCGCGACATCAAGCCGGAGAACATTCTGCTGCACGAGGGCGAGGCGATGGTGGCCGACTTCGGGATCGCCCTCGCCGTCAACGCGGCAGCGGACAGCCGGGTGACCCAGACGGGATTCGCCGTGGGGACTCCGGAGTACATGAGCCCGGAGCAGGGCGCGGGGGAGCCGACGCTCGACGCCCGCAGCGATGTGTACAGCCTCGCCTGCGTGCTGTACGAGATGCTCGCCGGCGAGCCGCCCTACACCGGGCCGACGGCGCGAGCCTTGATCGCCAAGGTGATGGTCGACCCGGTGCCGGCGGTACGCCGGCTGCGACCCACCGTGCCGCCGGGTGTGGACCAGGCGCTGCGCACGGCCCTCGCCAAGGCGCCGGCCGATCGCTTCGCCTCGATGACGGCGTTCGCCGACGCCCTCGCCGCGCCGGCCCGCGAGCCTCGCCCGCCGTCCGTGGCCGTGCTGCCGTTCCGGAATCTGAGCGCCGATCCGGAGAACGAGTACTTCGCCGACGGAATCACGGAGGACGTCATCGCGCACCTGTCGAAAGTCCGCGCGCTCAAGGTGATCTCGCGCTCGTCGGTGATGCCGTTCAAGCAGCGCGAGCAGAGCCTCAAGGAGATCGCGGCGCGGCTCGAGGCCGCGACCCTGCTGGACGGCAGTGTGCGGCGCGCGGGCGATCGGGTGCGCATCGTGGCGCAGCTCGTCGATGCCGAGACCGACCGGCACCTCTGGGCGGAGACGTACGACCGACAGCTCACCGACATCTTCGGGATCCAGACCGACGTGGCGCTGCATATCGCGGACGCCCTCAAGGCCGAGCTGTCCGTCGACGAGCAGACACGCATCCGTAAGGAGCCGACGAGCGACCTGCGGGCGTATCAGCTCTATCTGCTGGGCCGGCATTGGCTGGTGCGCTACACGCCGGCGGCGATGCAGCGGGCGATCGAGCATTTCCGGGGCGCCATCGCCCGAGACCCGGCGTACGCCCTGGCGTACGCGGCGGTGGCCATGGCGTACGCCGAGCTGGCGGAAAGCGGTGCGATGGCCCCGGACACGGCCGCCCGGGAAGCCAAGCAGGCCGCGGCGCACGCGGTGCGCATCGACCCGCAGCTGGGCGAGGCCCATTGCACCCTGGCCTACCTCAAGAGCATCTGGGACTTCGACTGGACGGGCGCCGAGGCGGAGTTCCAGCGGGCGCTGGAGTTGAGCCCCAACAGCGCCGACACCTACGACCTGTACGGCCGGATGTGCTCGGCGGTGGCGCGCTACGACGAGGCCATCACGCTGCAACAGCGGGCGCAGGAGCTGGACCCGCTCGCGCACCGGCTCGACGTGGCGACGACGCAGCTCCGCGCGGGCCGGTACCCCGAAGCGGCCCGCGGGGCCGCGCGCACGCTGGAGTTCGATCCGGACCACGAGCGGGCCCTCGCGACGCGGGGGTGGGCGCTCTTCAAGCAGGGCATGATGGACGAGGGGTTGTCCGACCTGGAGCGGGCGGTGGCGCTCACACCGGGGAACACGCAGTGGTTGGCGCAGCTGGGCCAGGCCTACGCGCTGGCCGGGAAGGTCGACCCGGCCCGGGACGTGCTGCGCCAGCTGGAGGAGCGCGCGCGGGAGACGTACGTCTCACCCTATCACCTCGCCTACGTGTACACGGGCCTGGGCGAGCCCGAGCGGGCCATGGACCTGCTGGAGCGCGCGTTCGAGCAGCGTGCCGGCGCGATCTACGGGATCAAGGGCTCGTTTCTGTTCGCGCCGCTGCGGACGCACCCGAGATTCCAGGCCCTGCTCGCCCGGTTGAACCTGAACCCACACTAGCAGCTAGAGGGCCCGCCGCAGCGCCGCGGCGAGCGTTTTCGCATCGCCCGGCTCCTCGTGCGGGCGGCCATTGATGAAGAACCGCGGGGTGCCGCTCACGCCGCTCCGGACGCCGCTCAGGAAGTCCTCGCGCACGCGGGCGGCGTAAGTGTGTTCGACCAGCTCTCGCATCACCCGGTCGGCATCGATCCCGAGCTCGCGCGCGTACCCCACCAGGTCCTCGTCCTCGAGCGCCGCTTGATGTTGATACAGGAGATCGTGCATCTGCCAGAACTTGCCCTGCGCGGCGGCGGCCTCGGCCGCCTCCGCGGCCTGGGGGGCGTGGGGGTGCTCTTCGGCCAGCGGAAAGTGCCGGAACACGAAGCGGACCTTGGGTCCGAGCTCGCGCAGCACGCGCTTCAGCTCGGGGTAGGCGGCGCCGCAAAACGGACACTCGAAGTCGCCGTACTCCACCAGGGTCACGCGTGCGTCCGCCGATCCCTGGACATGGTCGCGGGCGCCGACGGGCGGGGTGAGCAGTGCTCGTGGCGGCGCCTTCATCGCCTGGCGGGCGCGAGCGGTCCCAAGGAGCGCGGTGGTCCGATGCGGCGGGCCTCGATCGTCTGGAAGCTCGTGGTCCACGTGCGGCCGTCATCCGTGGAGCGGTCCGCGCTCCACGAAAACCGGTCGGGCCGGATGTCGTAGTAGCGGATCCGCCACAGCGATGGCTGCGGGCTCATCACGCCGAACTTCTGCTCGATGTGCATCTCCGAGCCGACCCGCTGGCCGGTGCCGACGTTCTGCAGTCCCGTTCCCCCCTCGGTCGAGACAAGCTCCCAGCGATCGAGCACGGCATTATAGGCGCGCAACGTCTTGGTCACGTAGTACGTCTGGCCGCTGTCGCCGACGATGCGGTACTCGTCCAGGACCTGGCCGTCGTCGAGGCGCACGGCGCTCCAGAACCCGCGCATCGCGCCGTACTGCTGGTTCGCCGCGGTGAACGCCCAATCGCCGAGCAAATAGTCGAAGTCGGCGTGATGGGCGTCGTAGGACGCCCGGATCTGTTCGGCGGTCCGGCCGCCCGCGGCTTGCGCGCAGAGCGGTGGCGCGATGACGGCGCGGGCGACCAGCAGAAAGGCGACGGAGGACACGAGCGCGGTGTGACGCATGGGAGCCTCTGAGCGGAGAGCGAGTCAGCGATTAAGCTGCACGCCGGCCCGGACACGGGCAACACCCCGCCCGCCATGCACGGCGGGCTATCGTCGACGGTTCAAACCCTGTACATATCCCTGGTGAGGAACGATATGACCCTGGCGCCCGACGACTTTCAGAGTCGCCTGCGTGTCCTGCTGGGTTTGCGAGGTGCGGTGCTCTCGGACGACGAGTTGTCCCAGATGGCCGACTGCTACCCGCGCTGCGGGGGGAAGGGGCCGTGGGACGTGCGGCAGTACGTGGCCCGCGGCGGCGCGGGCGCTCGGGAATACCGCGTCGTGCGGGGCACGAGCGTTCAGGACGTGTATCGCACCGCCGAGCGGCTCCGCGCGGACGCGGTCGGGACGGCGCTCAACGAGCTCGAGGCGGAGGCGCGGTCGCCCGATCCCCCCCTTCGCACACCGGTTTGACTTTGGCGGTACCGCCGACTAGCGTTGGCACCAGCGAGAGTCAAGGCGGGACTTGGCCCATGCGCCGGTCCCGCCTTTGCTTTGGCGAACCGGAGGAGTGCCGATGGCGAAAGAAGAAGCGATCGAGATCGACGGCGTCGTCGAGAACGTGCTGCCCAACACGACGTTTCGCGTGCTGCTGACGAACGGCCACTACGTGCTCGCTACGATTGCGGGCAAGATGCGGCGGTTCCGCATTCGCGTGCTCGCGGGAGACCGCGTCACGCTCGCGGTGTCGCCGTACGACCTCACGCGCGGGCGCATCACGTTCCGGCACAAGTGAACCGCTCGCGGCGGGAGCTGGGGCGGGCCGGGATGGTGACGGACGGCGGTGCGCCGCGCTGCCCCGGATGCCACGAGCAGCTGCAGTTTGGGACCGATCGTCAGGGTCGTACCATCGAGTCCTGCAGCTGCGGCTATCGCGGATTTCTGGAGACGCGCGGCGGGGGAGCGGAGCTGCGGCCGGTCGCTCCGGTCCGACCTCACAAGGCGGGGTGACCGCGCAGTAAATCGTCGACCTCCATCTGTCGCAGCACCATCCCATGATAGGCACCGCGGGCCGCCATCAGCTCCTCGTGGGTGCCGCGCTCGGTGACCCGCCCGTCGTCCATCAAGAGGATCATGTCGGCGCGCCGGATTGTTGAAAGGCGATGCGCGATCACGAACGTGGTGCGGCCGGCCAGGAGCGTGGCCATGGACGCCTGAATCAGCTGCTCGCTTTCCGTGTCCAGGTTGCTCGTCGCTTCGTCGAGGATGAGGATCTGCGGTGATGCCAGAATCGCCCGCGCAATGGCCAGGCGCTGCTGCTGACCGCCCGACAGCTTGACGCCTCGCTCGCCAATCGACGTCTCGTACTGGTCGGGAAGCTTGATGATGAATTCGTGGGCGTTGGCGCGCCGGGCGGCGTCCTCGACCTCGGCGCCCGTCGCGTCGCGGCGGCCGTACGCGATGTTCTCCCGGACCGAGCCATCGAACAAGAACACGTCTTGCTGGACGATAGCCAGCAGGTCGCGATACGTCCGCAGGCGCAAGTCCCTGATGTCGATGCCGTTGAGGAGGATGCGTCCCCTGGTGGGGTCGTGGAACCGCGCCACCAGATCCGTGACCGTCGTCTTCCCGGCGCCGCTGCGGCCCACCAGGGCGACCACGTATCCACCGGGCACGGCCACGCTGAAGTCACGCACTACCGGCTGGCCCTCGCGATAGGCGAACTCGACGTCCTCGAACGTGATCTCGCGCACCACGCGCGGCGCGTCCCGCGCACCGGGGCGGTCCGGTTTGTCGTCGTGCATCGCCAGCACGTCGAACACCCGCTCCATCGCCGCGAGCGAGCGCTGCAATTCGGAGAACGAGTTGACGATCTGCCACACCGGGCCCAGCAGCAGAAACGTGTACCACTGGAAGGCCATGATGTCCCCGATCGAGGCCCCGCCCGTGATGTTCATGTACCCGCCGTACCACACGATTACCACGTTCACACCCGCTTGCATCAGACCCCAGGACGTCCACAGCACCAGCTCGCGGCGATGGGCGAACAGCTCCTTGCGCAGCACGGTGTGGCGGCCGCGCATGTAGTTGAGCAGCTCCTGCAGCTCCCGCCGGAACGCCCGCACGATGCGAATTCCCGAGAACGTCTCACCCACCCGGCCGTCGATGTGCTCCACGTCCCGCCGCAGCGAGCGGTAGATCGGCCGGATGCGCCGCGCCGCGGTGAAACTGATCAGCATCGCCCCGGGGACGACGGCCATCGCCGTCAGCGCCAGCCGCCAGTTCAGGACCAGCAGCACCGTGACGGCCACGGCCAGACGGATGAGCGACACGAGGGGCGACACGAGCGCCATCTGCAGCAGGCCGGTCGTCGTTTCCACGTCGCCCGTCAAGCGGGACAGGATGCCGCCGGTCTTCATGTCCCACAGCCTGGAGAGCGGCAGGTGCAGCAGCCGCTCGAACAGCGACCGGCGGAGCGACATCATGACGCGGACGTTGAGCAAGCGCTGGCGATAGTCCCGCACTGCGTCGATCACGTTGGACAAAACCACCACGGCGACGAACGCCGCACCCGCCAGCTGCAACCGCGCCAGCCGGGACGCGGTGTCGAGCCCCGTTTTGAGCAGGACCCGATCGATGATGAACCGCATGAACAGCGGCTCGATCATCTGGAGTCCGGTGGTGAGCAGGGCGAGGACCAGGAGCGCGATGGCAGCGGAGCGATACGGCTGCAGCCAGCGCAGGTACTCGCGCACGTAGGGCCGTCGCTCGCCTCGAGCCGGGCGCTGGGAGTCGCCCGGCTCCGCGGCGTCGTCCAGGCGCCGCCGCTTGTAGTCCTGGACGAAGCCGCGATAGCGCTGCCGCGAAGAGACGTTCACGAGCTCCAATTTGTCGCCCCTCGATGGGAGATAGCCAGCCGGGCTTGCGCTCCGCCTCGCCGTGGGGGGATATAGGGGGCCACCGGAGGATGACCATGGTCGCTCTTTCGTTGCGATGCGCCCTGTTGCTGCTCTCCCTGTCCGTCGCGCTCGACAGCGCGGCCGACGCACAGACAGCGGCGCCAGCCTCCGCCGGCGCGGCGGTGGCGTGGACCATCAAGACGAAGGGGGATGTGCGCTGGCAGCAGGTCACGCCGGCCGGCGCACTCCTCATCTCGACCGACGCCGAGCTCGCCGGAGTCGACATCGAGCGCGGCCAGGTCACCTGGGAAAAGCCCGAGCTCGGCGGCTTGCCGCCCGACAGCGTGCGCATGGTCGAGGGCTCCTTGCTCATGGAGGCGGCGCGCCCCGGCCTGCTGATCGTATTCGATCCCGTGACCGGGGCGGTCGTGTTCGATTCCCGGCGCCTGAGCCTCGCTCAAATCGTCACCCGTCGCGTGCTGCCGCAGAGCGGGACGCTGCTCGTCCACGGGCGGCGTGCGGCCGGGCCTCCGGTGGTTGCGCTCTTCGACCTCGTGACGGGCGATCAGCGCTGGGCCAACGAGGCGCTGTTCGAGCAGACCGAGCCCCAGAAGAAGGGGCTGGGCGGCCTGATGCAGCGCCTGGTGACTGCCGCCTCCGAAGCCACGGCGCTGGAGGTGCTGCAGGCGGGGCCCGACATGATCGTGGTCCACACGCTGATGGGCCTGCGCGCGCTCGATGCGCGCAGCGGCGCGGTGCGCTGGTCCGCCACGCTGCCCACCGCCCGCGCCGGCAACCCGGCGCGCCACGTGCGGCTGTTTCCGTCGCTCGACAAGACCGACCGCATCTACGTGGGCTTCGACGACCGCCTCATGGCCTACCGCCTCGCCGACGGCCAGGCGCTCTGGGCCAAGCCCGCGACGATCGACGGCTGGGTGCACGGCATCGTGCAGCATCCCAACGGCATCATCATCCTGCCGGAGTCGCCGCCCGCCAATCAGGCGACGGGCAACGTGCGCATCGTCAACGGTGTCGTGCAGACGGGGCTGAACGTGGCCCGCTACGACGATGGTACGACCATCGCCGACAAGCCGCTGCGCATGCGGGGGACGGTCACGGACGCCCTCATCACCGGTGGCTCCGCCGTGCTCGCCGTCGACGCCGAGTCGCGCACCTTCGTGAACGTGCTGGACGTGGCCACCGCCACCGTGCGCTTGAAGAAGGACGTGAAGATCAAGGGCCAGCTCGACTATGCCGAGCTGACCCCCGCGGGCCTGCTCTACATTTCGCGGCCCGACCCGGCAACGAACGCCGAGGTGAACATCATCGATCTCGCGACGGGCGAGCAGAAGTTCAAGGACGCGATCGAAAGCGGCAGGCCGTGGGGGGGGAATCCGGACGACTACAACGCCGCTGGCTATGCGCTGCATCATGTCGTCGAAGGCTCGACGCTGTATGTATTTGCGAGCCACGATCACCGGCTCTACGCGGTCGATCGCACCGCGGGCAGCTACCGCGCGCTCGGCGGAGAGATCAAGCTGCAGGGCGGCGAGGATCCCACGGCGCTGGAGCTGCGTGCCGCGGGGCTGGTCCTCATCTCGCCGCAGAACCTGGTGGTCGTGACGCGGGACGGGCAGGTGAAACAGCAGGTCTACAATCCCGCGCCGCAGCTGCCGGGGCTGCTGCGCGCGCTCTATCGCATCAACGCGGTGCGCGCCGGCCTGTACGGCGCGGCCGCGTCGGCGTACGGCGATGCGTTCGCCCAGGCGTCGCGCAACGCCACCGACACGAGCGCGCGCCGCATCACCGGGCAGCTGGCGACGGCCTACACGCAGGGCGGCGCCCAGCTGGCGGGGTATTCGCACCAGGCCGCGAGCCTCGCGTCCAAGCGCTTCAAGGCGTCGCTCATCGTGCCCGGGTCGGTGTTCATGCTGACGCGCCCGCCCGACGGGAACGGCAACGTGCTGTTGCAGATCGACAAGGACAGCGGGCAGCCGCGCTCGCGCGTGGATCTGGGCAAGGAGCGCGAGCCGGTGTACGCGGTGGACGATGTGGCCGGCATGCTGTTCCTCAAGACCGCGGCGGGGACGCTGGTCGGCTACCGGCTCTGAGCCACGACGGAAGGTTGTTGTTCCTCACGCGGTCGCTGCGCCTGTTCGCCTACGGCGCGCTGGCCGTGATCCTCGTCGTCTACCTGACGAGCCTCGGGCTGAGCGCATCGCAGACCGGTTTGCTCCTCACGCTCACCCTGGTCGGGGACACGGTGGTCTCGCTCTACCTCACGACCCGGGCCGATCGGCTGGGACGGCGGCGCATGCTGATCCTCGGCGCGCTGCTCATGACGGCCGCCGGCGTGGCCTTCGCGTGGACGCGCAACTTCTTGGTCCTGGTCGTGGCGGGGACGATCGGCGTTATCAGTCCCAGTGGGAACGAAGTGGGGCCGTTCTTGCCGATCGAGCAGGCCGCGCTCGCGCAGGTCGTTCCTGCC
>Ga0209161_10000679_pt1 | contig 27702 bp, 19 predicted proteins | sample GraSoiAngelo_155_FD_186169 | JGI IMG/M metagenome (GOLD analysis project Ga0209161, IMG submission 186169) | Grasslands soil microbial communities from the Angelo Coastal Reserve, California, USA - 14_1009_13_30cm (SPAdes) (version 2) | ecosystem: Environmental > Terrestrial > Soil > Grasslands... | reverse complement strand
ACAGACCGGGAGCCCCTACCATTGATTTAGTCCCATATCCGCATATGCCTGATGTTCAGCGCTTGTCGGCGGAGGCGATGCCCCGCAAGACGCAGCATATTAGCGTATGCGTCTGTACTTACAAGCGGCCTCAGTCTCTCAAACGGTTGCTGGAGGAACTCGGCCGGCAGGATACGGGAGGGCTGTTCACGTATTCGATAGTTGTTTCCGACAATGACCGTTTGTGCTCTGCCGAAGCCGTGGTATTGGAATTTGCCGCAGGCTCGCCTATTCCTGTCCGGTACTGCGTGGAGGCTCAGCAGAATATTGCTATGGCACGGAACAAGGCCATTGAGAACGCCGTCGGAGACTTTGTAGCTTTTATCGACGATGACGAATTCCCAATCAAGCATTGGCTGCTGGCCCTATTCAAGGCGTGCAGTGAATATAATGCCGACGGGGCACTCGGATCGGTGAAACGGCACTTCGACGAAAAGCCCCCGAGATGGGTCCTTAAGGGAAATTTCTACGAACGGCCGACTTATCCGACTGGTTTCGTTATCGATTGGAGGAAGGGGCGAACCGGCAACGTGTTGCTGAAAAGGAAACTTTTCGCGGCAGATGGACAGCCTTTCAGGCCGGAGTTCCGGACTGGAGAAGATCAGGATTTTTTTCAGAGAATGATCGAAAAGGGTAACGCTTTCATCTGGTGCGATGAGGCGATAGCATACGAGGTAGTTCCCCCGACACGTTGGAAGCACACCTTCATGCTAAGAAGGGCTTTGCTCAGTGGGGCAACCTCCCTCCTCCAGCCTACTTGGAAAACACCAGAAATAGTAAAATCAGTCATCGCCGTTCCAGTTTACGCAGCTGCGTTGCCATTCGCATTGATGCTCGGATATCACAGGTTCATGGCGCTCCTAATCAAGCTCTCTGATCATCTAGGTAGACTCCTAGCGCTCTTGGGCTTCGATCCAATAAAGGAACCGTACGTCGTCGACTAGATGTGAAATATGAACCAAGCAGAACAAGCTAATTTCATAGTTCGCAAGAACGATCCCATCCTCATAACTGGGGCGACCGGGTTCATCGGGTCTAGACTTGTGGAGAATCTGTTGGATCGTGGATTTTGCAACCTCCGCTGCTTGTGCAGGCCTACCAGCGAGGTAACTAGGCTTGAGGAGCTGTCCGGATTCTACCGCGGTGGGGTTCGAGTCGAAGTGGTTAGAGGTAACCTTCTTTCGCGCAAGGATTGCACAGCTGCGATGGAAGACGTGGCGGTTGTGTTCCACCTGGCCACTGGCAGAGATGCGAGGTCATTCCCGGACGCGTTCATGAACTCGGTCATCACCACACGAAATCTTCTCGAAGCTAGCAAGCAGCACGATTGCTTGAAGCGTTTTGTCAACGTCAGTTCCTTCACAGTTTATGCCAACAAGCAGAACCCTCGGCGGAGACTGTTGGACGAAACGTGTCCAATTGAAGGGGACGGAAGACTCCGGAGCGATGCATACTGCTTTGCGAAGATAAAACAGGAGGAAATCGTCGCCGAGTATAACCGGAGGATTGGAATTCCGTACGTCACCGTCAGACCTGGGTACGTTTACGGTCCTGGGCATGAAACTATCACAAACCGCGTGGGCATCGACACTTTTGGCTTCTTTTTGCACCTTGGCGGCTCAAATACAATACCTTTCACCTACGTCGAAAACTGTGCGGAGGCGATTGCGCTTGCTGGGTTGATCGAGGGGATTGATGGAGAGGTCTTTAACATCGTAGACGACGATTTGCCTTCAAGTAGTCTCTTCTTACGCTTATACAAACGCGATGTGAAACATTTTAGGTCACTCTACGTTCCTCATGCTGCGAGTTATGCGCTGTGTTATTTATGGGAGCGATATTCGGAATGGTCCCGTGGACAGGTGCCTCCTGTTTTTAACTGTAGCAAGTGGCACGCCTTTTGGAAAAAGACACGGTACAGCAACGAAAGATTGAAGATGCGGCTAGGGTGGAAGCCCAAGATTTCCACCGAAGAGGGGCTTAGGCGCTACTTTGAAAGTTGCCGAAATGGAAAAGGACATGCTTAAGGTCGCTATTGTCGGTTGCGGCAAGATCGCCGATGTGCATGCGTCGCAAATTCAGAGGATCGGCGGATGCAAGATCGTAGGCGTCTGCGACAAGGAACCTCTAATGGCGCGACAGCTATGGGAAAGGTTCCCCGTTGAACGCCACTATGGCGAATTGGCGGAGCTCCTGAGTGAAGCTAGACCGGATGTAGTCCATATCACGACGCCGCCGCAGAGCCATTTCGATATTGCCAGGTTTTGTTTGGAATGGGGATGCCACGTCTATGTGGAGAAGCCATTTACACTTCGCGCCCAGGAGGCCGAGGTACTAATTGCACTCGCGAATGAGAGGGGACTCAAGCTGACTGCCGGGCATGACGACCAATTTAGTAACGTGGCGCGTCGCATGCGACGTCTTGTTCAGAACGGCTACCTAGGCGGGCCAGCGGTCCATATGGAAAGCTACTTCTGCTATGACCTTGGAAATCCCACTTATGCAAGAGCATTTCTCGGAGATAAGTACCATTGGGTCCGAAATTTGCCGGGCAAATTGCTGCATAATATCATAAGTCATGGAATTGCCCGGCTGGCTGAATTCCTGACCAGTGAATCACCTCAGGTAATGGCTTATGGATTCGTTAGCCCGTTCCTCAAGAGTCTAGGCGGAAACGAAATCATTGATGAACTGCGAGTCATCGTTTCTGAAGAAGACGGCACCACGGCTTACTTCACCTTCTCGTCCCAAATGCGTCCCTTGCTCCATCAATTTCGTATCTACGGGCCGGCAAACGGCCTTATTTTAGATCAGGATCACGAAACGTTGATAAAGCTTCGAGGCACTAAATTGAAGAGCTACCTCGAACAGTTTGTTCCTCCTGTTGTTTTCGCGCGACAGCATCTCAAGAACGTAGCCATGAACGTAAGAGCTTTTTTGGCTAGAGAGTTACGCATGAGCGCTGGCATGAGTTATTTGATCGAGTCCTTTTATCGCTCAATTAACGAAGGTACGCCACCTCCCATACCTTATCGCGAGATCTTGCTGACGGCTAGGATTATGGAGAGTATCTTTCACCAGATTTGCGCCAACCTGCCCAGGGAGCATATTCAAATTCAACCGCAATCCACTCTGTCTGCCGACTAAGGGAAGCAGCATTACATCATCTTTTTACATTCGGAATTGCAATTGCTTCGCCAGCCACAGCGAGCGGCGCCGCGCAGAGGTAACTCTATGAGTCGGCGTCGACATTCGAACTTGTAGGCGAGAGCGAGTGACCCCATGCGAACTCAAAGTATTCACCCTCTAGATGCAGTTTACACTTCGGAGGTTGACACCGTAGATGAACAGAGGTGGTGTGGGATTCTCCAGGAATTTGATGATGCTAACATTTATCAAACTTGGTCCTACGCGGCAGTGACGAACGGTCGACGGAGGGCGTGTCATCTGATACTGAAACGGAATCAGGAGGTTGTTGCTGCCGCCCAGGTCAGAATCGAAAAGCTACCGTTCGTAAACGTGGGTATTGCCTACGTGCGATGGGGACCACTCTGGCGACGCTATGCAACTGAAATGAATTTCGACGTATTCCGTCAGGCCATTCGGGCGTTGCGCAATGAATTTGCGTGCAAACGTGGCCTGGTTCTAAGACTGTTCCCGGCCCTTTTTGACGACGATTCTCCGCGCTTTTCAGCCATTCTGGATGAAGAAGGCTTCTCATCGGTCCGCAACCAATCGCCCAGCCGAACGATTCTCATGAATCTGAGCCCTCCACTTGCGGACTTGCGGGAGGGCATGCGGGGAGCGTATAAACGCAATTTGAAATTGGCTGAACGGAACGGGTTGGAAGTTGTTGAAGGCTCGGAAGACCAGCTCTTCGCGACCTTCATTGACATATACAAAGAGATGGTATCCCGAAAGAGATTCGTGGCAGGAAGCGATGTCGATCAATTCAGGCTCGTACAGGCGCAGTTACCAGAGAAGCTCAAAATGAGAATCATGCTATGCAAAGCCGGCGCGGACGCCGTCGCAGGTTTGGTCTTCAGCGCAATCGGAAAAACGGCAATATACCTGTTTGGGGCAACGAGCAACGCCGGTATGAAAAGCCGCGGATCATATCTCCTGCATTGGAAGCTCCTGGGATGGCTGAGACAAAGGGGCTTTGTCATTTACAACCTGCATGGAATCAATCAAGCGAGAAATCCGGGGACTTACAAGTTCAAAAGCGATCTCGCTGGGAATAACGGCAAGGATGTCAGCTTCTTAGGGCGGTTCGATTCGCACACGAGCATCTCCAGCTATTTAGGGGTCGAATGCGGCGAAGCGCTCAGAACAATCAACGGGACCCTCAGGGAGCTTACCAAGACTGTCCGCGACGCAAGGCTCTGGCCGAAAGCGGCGACTAAAACCGTCACTCGTGTTGCAGATTAATGAGCACGCGACCCAATCAGTCCAAGGAAGAAAGCGGCGCCGAGATTAGCGTCAAGGGAAAATGGGTCAGAGTCCCTGCGATGGACATAAACGGGAAAACGATAATCGTTAGGGGAAGATGGCTCAAGATAGCCTGTATACTTGACGAGGATTGGCTGGAAACGGGACTCGAAGATCCTCAACTGTGCGTGCAAAAGTTGAAAGAACAGCGATCAAATGGAATGCGTGCTGATATCTTCAGTTTCACGCAGAAACTGCCCGCAACCGTCCCTCTGTATGAGTATCCTTCGGAGTGGGACAGCATTGCCGCAATTCGCATAACGGGCTTCAAGGAATGGTGGGAGAAGCTGCCCCAAGAAACTCGCAAGAACGTGAGGAGATCACAGAAACGTGGAATCGTTGTTGCCGTCAAGGAGTTAAATGATGAATTAATTAACAATATAGTAGCGCTCAACAATGAGTCCCCAGTTCGACAGGGGAGACCCTTTGCTCATTACTCTAAAACTTTTGAGCAGGTCAAGAGGGACTACTCATCGTTCCAAGACCGGAGCGACTGCATTTGTGCGTCTGTCGGGAATGAATTGGTCGGACTTCTGAAGATAGTCTACAGAGGAGATGTCGCTTCAATATTACAGCTGTTTGCAAAGGCTAGTCATTATGATCGAAGGCCTACGAACGCTTTGCTAGCAAAGGCAGTCCAGCTGTGCGAAGCAAAAGGAATCGGCTATCTGACTTATGGAATGTTCAATTACGGCAACAGAACCAATAGTCCGTTGCGGGAATTCAAGATTCGAAACGGATTTACAGAGGTGTTGGTGCCCAGATACATTATTCCTTTGACCGAATGGGGCACTCTTTGCTTGAAGATAAGGCTCCATCGTGGACCTATCGGAATTCTTCCTCCTCGCATAATAGCGGCTGTCGTTAGTGCGCGTTCAAAGTGGTACCATCTTCGACAGTCAATGAGCCGGTGTAGCTCAATGGCAGAGCGGCCGAGATTGTAACTCGGAAGACGGGGTGTTCAAATCCCTCCGCCGGCTCCAATTTCTAACTCTCAAGTGCCCTCATCCAAGGGACAACAGGCAACCACGTTCGGTTTCACGTCTGAAGTGATCTGATATGCCAGGAATCGTAGGTCTTATCACAGCTATGCCGCGCGATTGGGCCGAACCGCAGTTGCTGCGTATGGTTGAGGCTCTTCGACATCAATCCTGCTATGAGACTGGAACGTGGATTGATGAAACCTTGGGTGTTTACGTCGGGTGGGCAATCAGAAAGAACTCCTTTTCCGATGGAATGCCCCTGTATAACGAAGCAGGGGACGTTGTTCTCACCTTTTTCGGAGAGGAATTCCCCCGACAGGGAACCGCTCGAGGCCTGAAAGCGCGAGGGCACAGCCTCGAGATGGAAGGACCTTCATACCTCGTGCATATCTATGAGGAGGACCCTGCTTATCCCGCAAGCTTGAACGGAAGGTTTCAGGGACTTCTGATTGATCGGACTCGGAAACGGGCTACAGCGGATTTACTATCACCAGTCGAAGGAGGCTTTCTACTTCGCCGCAGAAACTAAGGCCATTCTTGCGGTCCGCCCCGAACTGCGGAGAGTGAGCCTTCGGAGCCTGGGGGAATTCATCTCCTGCGGTTGTGTGTTGGAGAACCGAACACTATTCGAAGGTATTTATGTTCTCCCGCCTGCTTCAGCCTGGGTCTTTCGGAACCATTCACTCAACAAGAGAAACTGCTACTTCGACCCGCGGGAGTGGGAGCAACAAACCTGCCTGGAACCGGAATCGTTCTATCAAGAACTGCGGGATATTTTCTCGCGAAACCTGCCTCGCTACTTCAACGGACGCGAGCGGATTGGGATGTCCCTGACAGGGGGCTTGGATACCCGGATGATCATGGCTTGGCAGAAGTCTCCTCTAGCAGTTCTTCCCTGCTACTCCTTCGGGGGGACGCTTCGCGACTGTCAGGACGTCATCCTTGCCCGGAAAGTAGCCAGCGCCTGCGGTCAGCCCTACCAGGTGATTTCCCTAGGAGAGGAGTTTCTTACACGATTTTCTTACTACGCGGAACAGTCCGTGTACCTCACTGACGGTTGCGCCGGTGTGGACCGCTCCCCTGACTTGTATGTCAACGAGAAGGCCCGGGAGATCGGCCCGGTGCGGATGACGGGGAACTACGGGGGTGAAGTGCTGCGCCGAGTGAGAGCGTTTAAACCGACAGAGCCGTCGCCCGGTTTGTTTCACCCCGAATTGCTTTGCTATGTTCGCCAAGCTAGGGAAACCTACGCCAAGCTGCTTCAGGGCCATCCGCTTTCCTTTGCGGTGTTCAGGCAGGTCCCTTGGCACCATTATGGAGCGTTTGCTATCGAGGAAACACAGCTATCCAGTCGAACACCGTACCTTGATAATGACTTCGTTCGCACCGTCTTCCGTGCCCCGGCATGCGCTTGCGCGAACGACGACGTGTGCCTACGATTAATTGCGGACGGGGATGTCGCTCTCCACCGGATCCGGACCGACCGGGGTCTCGCCGGAGGCGCAGGACGTTTGTTTGCAGCCGCCTCGCGTGCGCTTCTGGACTTCACATTCAAAGCGGAGTACGCCTATGACACCGGCATGCCCCAGTGGGTAGCCCGCGTCGATCATCTCTTCTCAGGGTTGCACCTCGAACGCCTCTTTCTGGGTAGGCACAAGTTTGCTCATTACCGCGTTTGGTATCGGGATGTGCTCTCCGCGTACGTTCGGGAGATGCTGCTTGACCCGAAAACCCTTTCCCGGCCGTTCCTCGAAAGGAAAACGGTCGAAACCATGGTGAACCGTCACCTTAAGGGGGACCAGAACTACACCTCCGAAATTCACCTGTTGCTGACGCTGGAACTGCTGCATCGGCTGTTTATCGATCCTAATAAGCAGGCGTCTTCTATGTTCGACGCGATTCATGAAGTGAAAGCTACAGAGGCTGGAATAGACTCAGACGCAGCTTTTCCACGACACGCTACCTAGCTATCTCTTCCGAGGCAACGAAAATTCGGGAGCGAAGGGTTAGATCAAACGGGCAGAGTAGGAATGTCTCCAAAGATTGCCGCTTGCATATTCGTTCTTGGAATATTAGGTCTTTTCTTCCTCGATCGTGATCGGAAGACTCGAACCTCAAGGGCTCTATGGCTTCCGGTGGTCTGGATATTCATCGCCGGATCACGGCCCGTATCGTTTTGGCTGCAAATGGCTCCCCAAGAATCGTATTCCCCGTACGTTGACGGGAGCCCGCTTGATCGGGCGGCGTGGACGGCGATGGTAGCGGTCGGGCTGGCCGTGCTGGTCAGCAGAGGAAGACAGGTTGGAAGTTTTCTGCGAGCAAATTGGGCAATCCTCTGGTTCTTTTTTTACTGCGTGATCAGCATCCTATGGTCCGACTTTCCGGAAGTCGCATTCAAGAGATGGATTAAAGCTTTGGGCGACCTTGTCATGGTCCTTATTGTCCTGACCGATTTGGACCCAATCGCTGCAATCAAACGGCTCCTCGCAAGGATTGCTTTTTTGCTCGTACCACTCTCTATTTTATTAATTAAGTACTTCCCGGAACTGGGACGAACATTCGCTGCGTGGTCTTGGACGCCGGTTTACGTTGGCGCTACAACGAACAAGAACGCCCTCGGGATGGTCGCTCTCATGTTGGGGCTGGGATCCCTGTGGCGCTTCCTTCAGGCTCTTCGTGCAGAAGAGAGCGACGAGAGGGCTGGGCCCCTAATCGCACACGGCATTGTTCTTGCCATGGTGGCGTGGACTTTTGTGACGGCTGGTTCAATGACCTCTCTGGCGTGCTTCATCATGACTGCCAGTTTGATGGTGGCCACAAGTCTAAGCGCGTTTGCCCGAAAGCCAGGGGTTGTGCACTTCCTTGTGATTACCGTTCTATGCGTTTCGTTCTCTGCTTTGTTCCTCAATATGGGCGCGAGTTTGTTAACAGATATGGGGCGAGATCCAACGCTAACTGGTCGAACGGAAATCTGGAATCAAGTCCTCGCTTTGGCCACGAACCCACTGCTGGGGACAGGCTTCGAGAGTTTCTGGCTAGGTGACCGGCTCCAAAGAATATGGAGCATCTGGTGGTGGCACCCGAATGAGGCTCACAACGGCTACATCGAGGTCTACTTGAATCTTGGATGGATTGGTGTGGGGTTGCTTAGCATGGTTATAGTGACAGGTTACAGAGACGTTGTCACGGCGCTTCGTCGCGACCCACAAGTGGGCAGCCTTAGACTCGCATATCTTGTCACCGCTGTTGTTTATAACTTTACGGAGGCCGCGTTCAAGGAGATCAATCTAGTATGGATTTTCTTCCTCCTCGCGGTCGCGGCGGTTCCTAAAGTTCTCGCGCCTCCAATCGATCCTCCACTCGGAATTGAGGACCCAGATGGATTCTTTGAGCCTGATCTAGCAGCTAACCACGTGGTTGTTGCTGGGTTAACCGAGGACGCTTGAAGCCCTTCGACCAAAGCGGCGCTTTCAGGCCCACCGCAGCGGAGGTCAGCGTTCGTCGCCTGGCCGTTCGGGGCGCTGGCGTTACTGTGCTTTCCTCAATCGTGGGATTACCCATTCAGATGATCGCTACGGTGGTTTTGGCTCGTCTGCTTACACCTGCGGACTTCGGAGTCGTCACCATGGTTACGACCTTCAGCCTTCTTCTGATGAACTTCGGAGGAAATGGATTTACCGAGGCCGTCATTCAAAGAGATACGATAAGTCATGCATTGATCAGTAATTTGTTTTGGGTCAACGTCGGTATGGGGGTTCTCCTAACATGCGCGTTCGCGGCAGCCGGGTCGCTGATGGCGAGGTTTTATGGTGATCCGAACGTGGCGCACGTAGCTGCCGGAGTGTCCTTAACAATTTTCTTTACCAGTACCTCCATTTTGCACTTGGCTCTTCTGCGACGGGCCATGAGCTTCTCCACGGTTTCCGCAATAGATGTTCTCGCACGAATAGTTTCGGTTGCCGTGTCAATCGCTCTTGGGTGGACTGGCTGGGGATACCGGGCGCTAGTCGCCGGGGCCATCGCGCAGCCGATCTGCCAGTCCGTCGGGGCCTGGTTACTGTGCCGGTGGATCCCCAGCTTTCCTCGGCGTGTAGACGGTACCGGCTCCATGGTTCGCTTCGCCCTGAGCGTTTACGGGCGGTTCAGCGTCAACTACTTCGCCAGGAATATGGACAACCTCTTGGTAGGGTGGCGCTTCCAAGCGCAGTCTCTCGGCTTCTACAAAAAGGCGTACGACCTTTTTGCTCTCCCCGCTAGCCTGCTCGTCACGTCTCTTACTGGCGTCGCAGTGTCCGCCCTGTCCAGGCTGAACGGGAATTCTGCCCAATATAGAAGGTACTTCCTCAGCGCTCTGGAGGTTTTGGCGTTCGTTGGTATGGGGCTAGCTGCGTACCTCACTCTGGTAGGCAAGGATCTAATTCGCCTGCTCTTGGGTCCGGGGTGGGAATCGGCCGGCAGGATATTCACATTTTTCGCACCGGGAATCGGGGCCATGCTTCTCTACGGCACTCATGGGTGGATTCATCTCTCCATCGGCAGAGCGGACCGGTGGTTCCGCTGGGGCATTGTGGAATTCGTCGTGACGGGCCTGCTGTTTATTGGGGGGCTTGCCTGGGGACCAGTCGGAATCGCTGTGGCCTGGGCTGCCTCATTCTGGATTCTTGCGATACCCGGGCTTTGGTACGCGGGAAAGCCAATACATCTTGGAATCACCACAGTCGTAGTCGCGGTTTGGAAATATCTGGTTGCCTCGCTACTGGCAGGTTGCGCATCCGCAATCGTCATTCGAACAATGCCAACCTTTCTCACGGTGTCGGGTTCAGGTGAGGTCGCACTACGCATCCTTACAACTTCCCTGTTGTTTGCCATTCTGTATTCCGGTGCGGTCATCGTGTTGCACCAAGGATACACACCCCTCTATCAGGTTGTTGGGCTTTTGCAGGAGATGGTGCCATGGAGCAAACTCTCTAGGCCATCCTCGGTGGTAGCGGCGACATGTGACACCCGCACGAGCAAGGTCGTTACGTGAACCGGCGGAAGGGGCTATGGGCGTGAGTTGCAGACATCTACCAAGGCTCAGAAGGGACGAATTCAAATGTACGAAGCGGAGGTAAACAATTCCATCGAATCAATTGAAACTCTACCGATGGATATAAGAAAATGCTTTGTGGAGTTTCGTGATCGAATCGCTGCACGCACCACTCTTCCGTGGGGTGAGCATTGCACGGAGTGCGTTTGGCCTACCTGCTTCGCCACCTGCGAGCTGTATACGCCAAGATCAGATGGTGCTTGTCGGCAATTCATGGGTGGCGCGGTGCGCATCGACCACCCGGGAGGATTGAGCCCCTATTTATTGAAACTTCAGTTCAAACGGTGGGCGAAACTCTGGACTGTAGGTAATCTCCATCTTCAACCGTTATCAAAGGCAGATAAACACGAGTGGGTTAACATAGCGGTCGGAGCAATTGGTCGCAATGCGCCTCTGCCCAGTTCAATTAAGCCACACGTCCTGCGAAAAATCAGTTACCTAAGAAAACGTTCCGCAGAGAACGCTGGCCCAACTGAGGAGTTTCCAGATTACTTTTTGCTTGAATGCTATAACCCCAACAAGCAGAACATTGCTTTGACGTTTACGGTGAGACAAAGCTTTCAGAAAGACCTGAGACCGTTTCAAACGATGATCAACACATCGCCAGGCTATACACGAACGAAAATAAACTTTTCAGATATATCCCCATTGATTAACAGCAGCCAGTCATTTGAAGTCGAGATCGTGCCAAATGATAGTGATGACATCGTTCTGTACTTCGGGCTGATGGACTTTGTAAAGGAGCGGCCCGAACCAACAAGCAAGAATGGACACGAGTTGGTGGTCAAGCCGCTCAAATGCGTCGTTTGGGACCTAGATAACACTCTTTGGGACGGCATTCTTATTGAAGATGGTCCGGAGAAGATCCGGCTAAGACAAGGCGTCGCGGATGTCATAAAGCTGACAGATCAAAGGGGCATCCTGCATTCCATCGCCAGCAAGAATAATCACCACGACGCGATGAATGCTTTGCGTCTCTGGGGACTCGATGATTATTTCCTCTGCCCACAGATAGCCTGGCAACCCAAAAGCCAGTCTATCGTTCAGATCGCCCATCTGCTAAATATCGGTCTGGAAGCTGTGGCCTTTGTCGATGATCAAGTGTTCGAAAGAGAAGAGGTGAAAGCAACGCTGCCAGAGGTAGTCGTCATCGATGCCGCGGATTACGCGCACATCCCCGACCGCCCTGAATGCCGCCTTCCCATCACAACAGAGAGCAAGAGTCGCCGTTTGATGTATCGGGAGCAGGAACAGCGGCAAGCTTCACTGGGCTCTTACAAGGGCGATTACATCGGATTCCTAAAGGACTGTCGTATGGAGGTTGGCATATCGTCTCTAGACGACACGAATCTTAGCAGGGTGTACGAACTCGCGCAGCGAACAAATCAATTGAATTTCTCAGGGAATCGATACCCGCAAGCCCAACTTGCGGAGATCATGAAGTCCCCCTTTCTGGAAACATACGTGATCGATTGCAGCGATCGGTTCGGCAAGTACGGTATCGTAGGCTTTGCTGTCGTTCACACTCGGGAGTCGCGCCTTCTCGATTTAATGTTTAGCTGCCGCATTCAAGGCAAGCGCGTAGAACATGCGGTGTTGTCATTTCTGCTGCGGCGAAGTCTGTCCGAGAAAGAGCGGGATTTTTATGCGAATTACCGCAAAACGTCAAAAAATGCTACTTCGGGCAAAGTCTTCGAAGAATTAGGATTCGAGTGCGTCGCTGACAACGAGGGCATCTTATCCCTGGTGTTCAGACATGGACGGGAAATTCCCGACGATCAGATTATCAAGATCAAGGGATTCTTTGACCGTAAGACGAAGACCTTATCAAATTGTTAAAACTGTATCGGATTCCTTAGGCCTGAAATCCACCAAAGCTGCTCAAACAAAGCGATCCTGCGTGGACCGTGACGGTTGGGCTGAATCGCACGTCTACCTTCTCCTCTACTAGAAAGAAGTCAATATGAAGAACTCCTTTGCTGATAAGACAGTCTTTGGTTTGATAAAAGCGATAACCTACCCCCGATCGAGTTTGTCTTGGGTTCGCCGCGGTCATTTGGCGAAAGACAAGGTTTTCGTGAGCCAAACATATTGGTTTGCCGGGACACTGCCTCGTGTTCCGCTGACTACGATCCTACCCGGCGTTCAAGAAGCAGAAGTACTCTTGCCGCGGGCTTTTGACCGGAAAACTGGCACTTCCATAAGTGTGGAAGAGGCGTGTCATCTGGGAGCGATTGCGAAGTGTACCAAGGCTGCCAGAGTATTGGAAATCGGCACATATGATGGTAACACGGCGCTGGTACTAGCTGCGAATCTGGCGCCGGAAGGCCAAGTTATTACGGTGGACTTGCCACCAAGTTTTGATATGGAGAAGCAGGATTCACTGATGTATCCCGACGTCGAACTCAACTTGACGCCACGCGATCAACTCGGTCGACAGTTCCAGGAGCACCGGCTTTCTGCTGGGATTAGGCAAGTTTACGGGGATAGTGCCAAGCTGGACTGGGGCACACTTGGAGACCCTTTTGACTTAATCTTTATCGACGGCTGCCACTCTGAAGCATACGTCCGCGCAGATTCTCAGAATGCGCTGGACCATCTGGCACCCAGAGGGGTGATTTTGTGGCATGACTATGGCGCGTTCGTGGAAGTATCTAACGTAGTGGATCGGCTTGCGCGTGAGAGCTGTAGGTTGAAAATATTTGCGCTAGAAGGTACACGCTTGGCCATCGGTCTGGCGGCTCCAGCTGCTTCCTGAAATGCAGAACCGCCTCTGGGAAATCATATTCAACCAACGTTCTGCCACCTGGTATCTACAGGGAGCTATCGTTCGACACAGCTTTCAAGTCATTGCCAGAAAACAGAAAAAGATCAATGTAAGAGAGGGAGACAGAAGGAATGGGCATTCTTGATTTTCTGGCAAGAGTTCAAGGCTCGTATCAGAGGAGTACCGCCCATTTCCTTTGCAGACGTCCCCTTCCGATCAGTACTCAGACGCCGATCATTTCATTTACTTTTGATGATTTCCCCCGTTCCGCACTCTTAACAGGCGGCGCTATTCTGAAAGGGTGTGGGCTTGCAGGGACCTATTACGCATCGCTGGCTTTGGCAGGAAAGCAAACGCCCACCGGCACCATGTTTTTGCGTGACGATCTAAAGGTGCTGATTGAACAAGGTCACGAGTTGGGATGCCACACATTTGACCACTGCCACGCATGGGATACAAAACCACATGCGTTCGAAGACTCAATAATCAAGAACCGGCAGGCACTCAGCGAGCTCGCCCCTGGGACTTTTTTCAAGACATTTTCCTATCCGATAAGCGTACCGCGGGCGCAAACAAAACGAAGAGTAGCCAAGCACTTCGTGTGCTGTAGGTGCGGCGGTCAAACTTTCAATGTTGGACACGCGGATCTCAATTACCTTTCGGCCTTTTTCCTGGAAAGATGTAGGGATCCTCAGGTCATAAAGCAACTGATTGATCAGAATCAACGGGCTCGGGGATGGCTTATTTTCGCGACTCACGACATCAGTAGCAACCCCTCTCCCTTTGGATGTACTCCCCGGTTTTTTGAAGATATTGTGCGATACTCTGTGAATTCGGGCGCGCGGATCTTGACGGTTGTTCAAGCGTGCGAAGAACTATGCAGTTCCGCGTCATGACCAGAATCTGGGATGCGCTCATTGACCGCGGCCGCCCTCCCCGGCCCTTATGCACCGGGGAGCTTTTTTGCCTTCTCATAAAGCGGATCAGTGAACAACGACCGTAAGATTTGTCGGAGGAGCAGGAGGAGTGCTCCCTGCCAAGGCTCCATAGCAGTTGTTGGCGTTGAACGTCAAAAAGCCACCAGTGCCATCGGCCGGACCGTGCATGATATTGAGATAGCAATTCGCGGCAGGAGTCAGATAGACGTGGCCTCCTAAATTCGCCATATTTCCGCCCGTAACATCCGGACCAATCGCGGGCCACGGCATGCTTCCCCACCAGCTAGGTTTAATGGAAAGATAAAATGACGCCGGCAAGCCCTGATTCCCGGGGACAGCATTTGGGTATCCCGGCGCCGTGGAGGGAACTTCTGAACTGAGGAAACGAGCGGCGCCACTTACGGTGTCGTAGTTTCCCCAACGAAGTAGCGTCGAAGCAACCAGAGGGTCATTTGGATGGGCTGCATCGTTTAACCCTTCGTTTCCAGAGAACCCGAGAACGTAGATCGAAAGGTCCCCGTTCGGCGCGCTGTCGGTTGTACTTGCGGGTGCGGATGTGTATACAGTGTGATAACCGGGTTGACCAAAAATGTTCCCGATGACATTAAAGTATCTATTGCCGTTATACACGTGATATGCGTTCGTTTGTTGAGTCTTCCCGACTTCCCATCCGATAAAGCGGTTGCGAAATGAGGTCGAAAAATTCGATGAACCGTGGATGTTATCCGCTGTGAACCCGGCGCCTATATTTCCCTCATACAGGTGATAACTGATCCCAGATGAATGATGATAGTTTTGCGATTGCATCCAGGCTGTGTTCCCACCTGAGACATAGAAATCGTTAACAGCGAAATTGTAGCCGTAGACGACGCCGCTTACCGACTCGCCCGCGGGCATGGGGGCAGCCAGCGCTTGCCAAATGTTATTCTCTACTAGGAGATCCGAGGTAAGGTCGGTTTCCAGGCCGTAGCTTTGCCATTGAGCATTCTGAGTTCCAAAGAAGTAGCTGTCGCGGATGGTTCCCCGTGTTGCTCCGTAGGTCCAGATAGCGGCCCGATTAGCGTCAACGGAGCGAATGTTCTTCACCCAAAAATCACGCACGCCCGACACCGAGATTCCCGAGAGCCCGCCGCTATTGGTGTAGTCCAACGACATATTCTCAATCCCTATGAAGGAAACTGTCGGGGCTATGTTCCACCACGCCCCTGGTGTTTGGCTGGCCCTCCAGTTAGGCATGTACAAACCGGGAGTTATTCCAACCGTGAATGGCCCTGAACCGCTAATGCTCGTGACGACGACGACCTGGGATTGGCTGCGACCGGGTCTCCGAATATTGCTGTCCCCTTCGCTCGAGCACGACACTGAGCAAACCCATATGTTGCCCGTATCTGCTTCGGTGCCTGCTCCGCAAGAGGCTCCTGATAGTCCATCGTTACATTGGTCTAAAATTAGAATGTCGTTTACCGCCAAGTTTGTGACGCTGTCTAAAGTAATAGATGTGGCTCCTTTGGCGTAGCCAGCTATCCAGTTTGCAGTGCGTTGAGGGCTACCTGGATTGAAACCGCTGCCATCCGAAATGCACACATCCGTACCGCCAACCTGACAGGCCGACGACCCAGTGAACACCAGAAATGTCTGGTCGGGGCCTGCGCCACGCACAACCACGTTGCTGCGCCCAGTAATCGAGAGAGCTCCTCCGAGGCTGTAGACTCCGGCCGGCAAGAAAACGTATGTGTTGTTAGGCGCGGACGCGATCGCTGCGTTAATCTGAGCTAGCGTGGAGGCAGAACCACTCGTGGTGACTGCAGCGCAGGCGCTTGTGACGCATTGGGCTGTGATGTTGGGAATCCCGCCGCTGACGCCCTTATTTGACCAGTTAATGGCCCTGCTAGGATCAATGATTCCGGACCATTGCTGAGCGCGAACGGCGAGCGGTGTCGCGGAAAGTAAAATTAAGCAAATCAGAAGTCTTTTCATGCGTCGAATATACATTTTGTTCCTTTACCCGGTTTTTTTTCAACGGCCCTCAGGCCTATGTGGCGAGAAGGCTAACAACCGCCGCCGGTCGTGTACTATTTCGGAATAGGTGCGGCTGCAGAGACTTCGTTCGAATACTCACTCTCAACGATGTCTGGTCATCTAAATTCTGGATTGACGGGAATGGTGAAGCCGGCCTTTTCCATTCTTCGGCCAAAAGCCTCAAGTAATTCCCTACTGCAACCAATCGGGCGGGTAGAGCAGTTGCGGCATTGCGGGCCGGATTCGACGTGCTTAAAATTCCCGCCCACACGACGGAGCCTAAACTATCAAGGAATTGTAGACAGTCGGCGGAATCATGAAGTTTTTGTGGGACTGTCTGGCGAAATCGCGTCGGGCTTTCTCTTACGAAAGTACAGGCCCAATGGAGTACCAAACTGTTAAAAAACGAACCGTTGCCGACGACTGTGACGGAGGTCGGCACTGGGGATAGACGCATATTCGGCAAAACTGGTATCCTGATGTTCCTCGAGAGAGACCATATTGGCATGCCGAATCCAATTGGGGATTGCTTTCCCTCCAGGGGTCTCGTCGATACGCCCCGCGCTAGAGTTGAACCTGTGATTCGGTTTCTCCAGGGCAGCCGCACCATTCCGATCACGATACTTTGCACCGCAGTCCTCGTGATCATCGCTGCCTTGTGGACTTCGCACCATGGCAACATCGGCTCAAGCAGCAGGCTCCTCCAAGGAGCGCCTTCGGGCGGGCACTATGCCGTTCTGACGTGGAAGGCCAGTACTTCCGTTGTTGCCGGGTACTATGTGTATCGGTCTGAGAATCCCGGGGGGCCATACAAAAAGCTGAATTCCTCTCCCGTCCGAGAGACCGAGTATAAAGATTCTGCAGTTCAAGCCGGCCACACTTACTTTTACCAGGTGACTGCAGTCGACGCCAAAGGCCGCGAGAGCGCGTTCTCGAATCAGGTCCGCGCCATCGTGCCTTCACCATAGGGTCGATCCGATTAAGGGATTATCGCTTGTACTTGGTTCGAAAAACTACTCTGGTTTCCGTTGCTGTCCACTGACGTTGTTACGTAATAATAAGTTTGACCGGTTTGAACCGTAGTGTCTGTGTAGGTTAGGCCGGTGACTGGCGAAGAATTAAGCAAGATATAAGGCCCACCGTCCACCGTGCCCCGGTAAACGTAATAGCCCGTCACTACTGATGTGCTCGCCACCCAACTGAGGGTCGCGGTGTGCGCTTGCTGCGCTGCGGCGGTAAAGTTCACGGCCGTGACATCGGCATTGCTAAGCGTCACGCTTTGGCTGGTCGGATTGAACGCGAATCCCGCCTTACTCGGAGTTATAGCGTAGTTTCCTGGCGCCAATCCCGTGAAAGTGTAATTCCCCGAGCTGTCAGCCGTTTGCGTCCCAGTCGATGCCCCACTTAATGTAACCGTCGCTCCGCTTCCGTCTGCCGCTGGAGTGAGTGTGCCAGAGATACTGTGCGTCTGTTGCGGTGGATTCGTGCCTTGGGTACTGCCTACGGTGCCGCTGCATCCACCAGCGAGGCCGACCGCTAGAAGCATCCCGAACAACACGAGCGCAAGCGTCTTGCCGAGGTTGAAAAAATGAGAAATTGTGTCGAGTTCCGGGCGGTTTATCTTGCGTCCTGAGTTGACATCCATACGTTACTTTGCTCCCCTCCTTACCCCCAGGACAGTCTACAAGCACCGCGATAGCTCGAAATACCGGTTTGAAGTGCAAATAAAGTACAGGTGGTACCACTGGACTCAAGGACTAAGGGTCAAAACTCTGAATCGGAAATATCAGGACGCGGCTGACAAACCACGCTCTTGCAGTCACTTATGCGCAAACTGCGATTCCATTACCATTTCGCACTCTAAGCGGGCCTGGCTTCTTTTTTCAGTAGACCCTTTCACGTTCACCGGAACGCCCGTCTCGTGCTCACATTACCGGGCCCGCCGGGAACCTGAGGCGGACCGGTAATGGTGCCTGCTCTATTCCTCCAACACCCGCCGATGGGGGCACGCCAACTGGTCAGGGAATCGAGGCACTCACCTGATTCGAGTAGCTGCTCTCATTCCCAGAAGCATTCACAGCAGTTGTCACGTAATAGTAGGTACTGCCGCTTTGTACATTCGTATCGCTGTAGCTAAGCCCAGTGACAAGCGATGAGTTAACCTTTGTATAGGAACTCCCGTTCACCGTGCTGCGATAGATGTTGTATCCAGAAACCGAGGAAGGACTTGCGCCCCAAGTCAGAGCTACAGAATGTTGAATCGTTACCACTCCGGTCCCCGATAGGGAGACTCCGGCAGGCGACCCTGTCGCGTTGCTCGTGATCGAGATGCTACCGTTAGCGCTCCCAGCCACAGTCGGATGGAATTGAGTCGCAAGAGTGAGAGTCTGCGACGGAGAGAGCGTCACCGGTGTGCTTCCGCCCGTGACTGAGTATCCGGTCCCACTCACCGCGACCTGTGAAATTCCTACCTTGGAATTGCCCGTGTTGGTCACCACAACGTTTTGCGAAGTGGAGGACGTGCCTGTCGTGACGTTGCCGAAGCTCAGGCTTGGCGGACTGATATTGAGGGTGTAAGTGGCGGCGACCCCAGTGCCGCTTAGAGGGACCGAAGTGGGAGTGGCAGATGCGTTGCTCGCAATAGAGATGTTGCCGGAAACGGTACCAACCGACGCTGGCAGAAAATTCGCCGTAATTGTGGTTTTCTGGCCGGGGCTCACACTCATAGGCGGTGTGTACCCACCGACAGTGAACGCTGCTGAACCTGATGCCGTTACTTGAGTGATGCTCAAAGGTGCCGTGCCCGTGTTGGTAATAATCAGGGCTTGCGACGTATTCGTACCAACCGGATCATTCCCAAAGTTCGCTGCGTTGGAACTCAACTGAATCCCCGGTCCCGCGGCCGCAGCGATAGTCAGGGTCGCGGCTGTGCTAGTCACTGCTCCCCCTGCATTGCTCACCACCACTCGGAACGTCGATCCGCTATCGGCTGTCGTCGTCGCAGGTGTCGTATAATTTGCCGACGTCGCCCATGCAACGTTCGCCCCATTCTTCTGCCACTGATAGTTCATAGGCGCCGTCCCAGCGGCCGTTACTGTGAACGTAGCTAACTGGCCTACTACCACCGTCTTGCTCACCGGCGGCGTTGTAATCGTTGGCGCCGCTGAGCTTGAACTCCCACTTCTAAACGCCACATCGACCCAGAAGTTCGAAGACAGATAGTTGGAGGTGGGGAATACGGTGCCGTCGCCGTACACGTAGACTCCGTTCGTCGCGCCATTCCCGTTGGTCAGCGCATGCAACGGAGCATTGTCAACTCCGCTGGTCGCAAAATAGTTTGTGTCTATGCTCCAATGCCCCGTAGTGTAGTACGAAGCCACGTAGACCGTATTGGCCGTGATGGCCACGGGACTCGAAAAGTTCACCTGCTGCCAGCCTGAAGCAGTCTCCCCGGTAAAGATGGCTGTAGCTAGCAATGTGCCCGTGCTGCTCCATAGGTGGCCCAAGTGGGTCCCCGTGTTGTTCACACCCTTATAGAAGCGAATCCCCGTGATGTATCCGCTCACGTCGGACTTGAACGAGACCCCCAGTTCCACCGGTCCTAACGGGCCAACATCAATATTCGATGGCGTGGCCGTGCTTGGCCAAATTGTGCTCTGTGCCGAAGTGGCCGGTGTAAACACCACGTCCACCCAGAAATTCGAAGATAAGTAGGCGGAGGTGGGGAAGACCGTCCCGTTGCCGTATATGTAGACTCCGTTGCCTGCTCCATTCCCGTTGGCCAAAGCATGCAACGGAGCATTGTCTACTCCGCTGGTTGCAAAATAATTTGTATCTATGCTCCAGTGCCCCGTCGTGTAGTACGAAGCCACGTAGACCGTATTGGCCGTGATGGCCACGGGACTCGAAAAGTTCACCTGCTGCCAGCCTGAAGCAGTCTCCCCGGTAAAGATGGCTGTAGCTAGCAATGTGCCCGTGCTGCTCCATAGGTGGCCCAAGTGGGTCCCCGTGTTGTTCACACCCTTATAGAAGCGAATCCCCGTGATGTATCCGCTCACGTCGGACTTGAACGAAACGCCCAGTTCCACCGGTCCAAGCGGACCCACGTCAATATCCGATGGCGTCGCTGTGCTCGGCCAAATCGTCTTTTGGGCCGCTGCATGCGAGACGCAGCCAAGAAAAAGAACCAGGAAGGCAAATGTGTTTCTCGCGTACCTCAAGGATTTGTTCATTGGCGCCATCGGCAAGTCACCTTGCACCCTGGCGGAGAAATTGCGTTTGTTTTTCATTTGAAACAGAAATCTAGCGTTAAGCTTCAACACGGGACCTCCGGGTTCTAATTTTTGGTATTGCGGGGCAAGATCGCTTTGGCTGGGGTTGGGCGATTGGCGAAGAGAACGAAAACCGCTGGGTCCTGAAGAGCTGGGCTGAAGAGGGCCGACCTGGTTTGTGTATGTCCCTAAATCTGTTCTCTGGGTCCCACTTGCAGGCGGAAGGTTAGGTGATAGCAAAATTCAAAACTGTCGGCAGGAAAACGATTTTCCCGTCAGACCATTTACAACGTGGGCTTCCGAGAGTGTCCTACATCGGTACCAGAACTCTCCGCGCGTGTTTCTTTCCCTCTGGTGACTGCCATCGCTCCAGCCCGTTTCCTGTTCTGTGCGGATGCGTGGGGATCCAATCAAACGCGATGAACGGTTTCTTTAGCAATACACAATGCCATAAACGCGCGTCTCGCATTACAATCGAAACCATTCCTCCGCGGCGCGCTTCCTGAGTCCGGGGAGAAATCAAGTATCTAATTTTTGTCGGCGAAACTTGCCCTGGCGCTTTTGTTCAGAATTCTTAGCAGCAGAAAATCCGAGGAGCACTTCATGGGTCATCCACTTCTCGATCTCACAAACAAGACCGCTGTGGTGATCGGCGGAACCAGCGGCATCGGGCTGGCACTCACTCGCGGACTGGCCCAAGCCGGAGCGAACGTTGTCCCCACGAGCCGTCGGGCGGAGCAGGTTCGAAACGCTGCCGCGCAAGTAGTGGCGCTCGGCAAACGATCTCTCGCGCAAACTTGCGACGTCACTGACAACGCCAGCATCGAGCGGCTCTTGCAAGCCGTGTGCACTGAATTCGGGAGCGTGCAGATCCTCGTAAATTGCGCCGGTCGTACCAAGAAAATGCCCACTCTGGACTTTCCGGAAACGGAATGGGATGCCATCCTGGAAACAAATTTGAAGGGGACTCTGCGCGCTTGCCGAGTGTTTGGCCGGCACATGATCGAGAAACGCTACGGCCGCATCATCAATGTCGGGTCAATTTCCTCGCTTGTGGGGCTGTATCAAGTTGCAGCGTATGGTGCCAGTAAAGCGGGCGTTGCTTCCCTCACTAAATCGCTGGCCATCGAGTGGGCCAGTTCGGGCATTTGTGTTAACGCACTGGCTCCGGGCGTATTTCGCACGGACTTGAACGCCGCTCTGCTCGATGGAACGGAACGTGGGAAAGAGTTTTTGCTTCGCACACCCATGAGACGCTTCGGCCAGCTCGACGAATTGGCGGGCGCAACGGTGTTTCTCGCGTCCGATGCCGCCAGCTTCGTCACCGGTCATCTTCTTGTGGTTGACGGCGGCATGCTCGCCAGTGGCGTCAATCAGTAATCACAGCCTGCCTCAGTCACAATTGGCCTTCTCAAGTGATTTTCGCTGGCTTAAGCCGAGGAGTTAGGGCATGAATAACGATCAGCGCCAGCAAATAACCGGAGCCGGCCATCGCGAACGGAATCATGTAACTGCCGGTCCATTGCAGCACATGCCCTACAACCTTTGCCATAAGCCAGCCTCCAATTGCGCCCGCCATGCCACCGATTCCCGTGACCGAGCCCACCGCTCGTACCGGAAACATGTCGGAGGTCAACGTGTAAAGGTTAGCGGAAAAGCCTTGATGGCACGCAGCCGCAAGTCCGATCAGCAACACCGCTGAGAGAGTGCTCTCAACACGGTAAGTGAACACCACCGGCAGCACGCCAACCGCGCAAATGAGCATGGCAATCTTGCGGGCAGCGTTAACGCTCCTTCCTCGCTTAATCAGAGAAGAGGACAGCCAGCCTCCGGCCACACTTCCCACATCGGAAATCAAATAAATCGCCATGATAGGAATCCCGATTCCGGTCAGCGCCAGGCCATGTTTGCTCTGCAAGAATCCCGGTACCCAAAAAAGATAAAACCACCAGACCGGGTCAGTCAGGAATTTCCCCATGGCGAATGCCCAGGTCTGACGAAGCGGAAACAACCGAACCCATTTGGTTTTTCCCGCAGGTTCTTGCGGATCGCTCCGAATGTAGTCCAGTTCCGCCTTCGAAACGCCTCTGTGGTCTTCCGGCTTGCGATAAATCAGCAGCCAAATGAAGAGCCAAACGAATCCGATCGAGCCAATTCCCACGAACGCTCCCTGCCAGCCCCAGCGCAACACAATCCATGGCACGATCAGTGGTGTGATGATCGCACCCACGTTTGTTCCCGCATTGAAAATCCCGGTCGCCAGAGCCCTTTCTTTCTTCGGAAACCATTCCGCGACCGCCTTGATGCTCGCGGGAAAAACAGCAGCCTCGCCAAATCCCAGGGCATAACGGGACATCCTAAAACCGGTCAGCGAACTCGCCAGCGCCGTCCCCATCGAAGCCAAGCTCCAGAAGATCATCGCCAGCGCATAGCCCAAACGCGTCCCCAGCCGATCGATAAGTCCTCCCACCAACAACATGCCCGCGGCGTACGCAATCTGGAATGCCGACACAAGATTCCCGTACTGAATCTCGTTCCAGCTAAAGTCATGTTGCAACGTGGTCTTGAGCACGCCCAACACTTGCCGATCCATGTAGTTTTTTGTTGTGCCGAGCAGCAGAAGCCCGCAGATGATCCAGCGAAAGTAGCCAAGGCGTGAAGGAACGGTTGCCGCGGCCGCGGCTTGGCTCTGCGATACGGCAATGCTGGATTCGGAAGTGGGGCGCGCTGGGTCCACTGAGCAATCCTACCAACTATGCATCGTCCCATCGAGTTTGCGGTTGATCGGCAAGTACGCCCGCCGGTAGGGATACTTGGACGCCAGAGCTTCATCAAGATCGACGCCAAGGCCCGGCGCATCGCCCGGATGCATCATTCCGTCCGAAAAACTGTAGGAATGCAAAAAGACCCGGTCCGTCTCTTCCGCGTGGTGCATATACTCCTGAATCCCAAAATTATGGACGCTCAAATCAAAATGCAACGCCGCGGCCATACATACGGGACTCATATCCGTCGCTCCGTGGCACCCCGTCCGGACGTGATAAAGTTCCGCCAGGCTGGCGATCTTCCGCAGGTGCGAGATTCCGCCAGCATGCACAACTGCGGTCCGGATGTAATCAATGAGCTGCTCCTGAATAAGCTGTTGGCAATCGTGGATCGAATTGAAGACCTCGCCGATCGCGATAGGCGTAGTGGTGTGCTGGCGAATGAGGCGCAAACTCTCTTGCAACTCCGCCGGAACGGGGTCTTCGAGCCAGAACAGGTGGAAAGGTTCTAGACTCTTTCCCAGGCGGGCCGCCTCGATCGGCGTCAACCGGTGATGCACATCGTGCAGTAAGGGAAGATCCTCGCCAAATTCCTTCCGCAGCCGTTCGAACAAACGCGGCACAAAGTTTAGGTATAAGTCTGTACTCCATGCATTTTCGACCGGTGCGCCTTTTTCCGCAGGCTCATAATACATTTTGCCGCGCCCGACACCATAAGTACTCTGCAGCCCGGGAATGCCGCTTTGCGCGCGAATAGCCTTATACCCAAGTTTGCGGTATTCGGCGACTGCCTGAACTGTGTCCTCGATGTCCTGCCCGCTGGCATGGCCGTAAACCAGAACGCCGTCACGGGAAGCCCCTCCCAGCAACTGGTAGACGGGCACATTCAGGGCCTTGCCCTTGATGTCCCAGAGCGCGGTATCCACCGCCGCGATCGAGCACATGGTCACGGGGCCGCGGCGCCAGTACGCGCCCTTATAAAGGTATTGCCAGATGTCCTCGATCCGCCGCGCATCCCGCCCAATCAAAACTGGAATGACGTGGTCGGAGAGATAGCTCGCCACCGCGAGCTCGCGGCCGTTGAGCGTCGCATCCCCAAGGCCGTAAATCCCGTCTTCTGTCGTAATCTTCAGCGTTACGAAGTTGCGTCCCGGGCCGCAGACAATCACTTTCGCATCGGTGATCTTCATCGTTGAAAGGAATCCTTTATCTCGCGGCCACCCCAATCACGAACGAATCCAATTTACAGCCCTCGGCCGACTCTACCCATAAAATGGGCCTGCCTACTCTACTACAGCCTCGGCCCTCATCGGGAAAGCCATCTCTTCGCCCACAACGTCCTTCGTTTTTTGGTAGAGTGGCCTCCATGCACTTGCGCTGCAGAGACGCAATTCATTCTTGAAGCTGTACAATCTGGGCAATCGTTTTGACGGTGTTACAACGATTTAAGTTCTAGAAACGCGGTTGGCATCTCTCGTCAACTGCCTCCGCGTTTACGCGGCCGCATCTCTGTGGAGAAGGTGAATGGACATCCACCAACTTGAATTGTTTCTCGCCGTCATGGATTCTCCCAGCATGACTCGCGCTGCGGAAAAAATTCACCTCTCTCCCGGTGCCGTCAGTCTTCAGCTTCATAACCTCGCCGAAGAGCTCCACACCGAGCTCTTTGTGCGCCGCGGTAAACGGCTAGTCCCCACACCTGCCGCGTTGCGCCTCGCCGAGCATGCCAAGGAAGTGATCAAGCGCATGGGTCACATCCGGCAGGAATTTGAAAACGATCTTTCCAAGGACGTGCGCCCTTTTCATCTTGCGACTGGCGTAACTACTCTTATCTATCAATTGGGCGGGCCGCTTCGTCAGCTGCGCAAACGCTATCCCAATGCGGAGATCAGCGTAACCGTTGGCGTCACCGAGGAAATGGTGGCCGGACTCCACGACCGGCGCTTCGATTTGGCGCTCATCTCTCTCCCCGTCGCCGAGGAGAATCTGAACATCATCCCTCTTTTTGAGGAAGAGCTTCTCATCGTCCGCCCCTCTGCCAATAAAGTAGGGAGCGGGCACGTCGGCACTTTGCGCGCTTCCGATCTTAACAATGCCCCTTTCCTGCTCTATCCCAAGCGCAGCAACATCCGGCTGATCATCGACCGTTTTTTCAGGGACATTGGCGTTACCCCGCACGTGGTGATGGAAGCCGATGATACCGAAGCGATCAAGCGCCTAGTGGAATCGGGGTTCGGCCACTCCGTTCTACCGGAGCATGCTCTGCGGGGGCGGTCGCATTTTTTTCAAAAGTTTCGCGTTGGCGGACATCGCTTAACGCGAAGTCTGGCGCTCGCCATGGCTCGGACCGATTGTCCGCGCAAATTGACGGAATCGATTGCCAGCTTTCTCCGGACTGCGCTTGTCGGGGACTGATGTCTCAGGAAATGTGGTCAGGCCGGCGCGCTTATCCCGCGCGCAGGCTCGTCCAATTCTCGAAATTTGAGCGGAAAAGGCGGTTCACGTCTCGCTGAATGTGTCGCCGGCTGATTCCTCCGCCATCGTCGTAAATCAGCTTGTAGGCATTCGTAAGAATGGGGGCCAGGGTGCGGCGCGTGTTGCGCCACTTGTAGATGACCTGTTCGAGCACGCGCGCGTCGGAATGTTGTGGAATGAAAGTGGTGCCCAGCAGTTCGATCCGTTCGCGCGTGATTTCCTCCACGATCGAGGGATTGTTCATGAACCACCAGCATCCGAACGGCATCATGTTATTGAATTTCCGGGCATACACGCACAGTTCGTGCTGATTCTCCCGGCTAAGTACGCTCACCAAAAACCGGTTCTCCGGAAAGCTCCGGCACAGATTTTCCAGCGCGCGAAGGTCGGCTCTGCCTACGGCATCGCCGGCGAGCCGCAAACGTGGATTAACTTGTCTCCGTACTCCGATCATCAGCGACATCGGCAGGCCGAATTCCCGGCAGGACGGCAGCACCGCTTCGCCCAGTATTTTGCTGGTGATGCTGTCGTCCGGATAGAAAAACGCGTCCGTCAGCGAAACCGCCATATACAACGGTCGCATGCGCTTGTGCCAATCGGCGAGAAATCGGCGGACCTCGCCAATCGACTTTCCCGACGCCTTCTCGTCCACCGCGTAGCCCTGGCTCGCCAATTGTTGCCAATGCTTCGGCCAGCCCCAAAGAATCCGGTCCAGCCGCAACACGGCGTGAAACTGCTCGTGATCTTGATCGCCTTTCAGCCACACGGGCTGCTCTTCCGGGTCTAGCGGATCGTTGGTCATCACCACGTCGCTCACGCCCGCAATCTCGAAGACTTTGCGAATATGCTGTTCGATGGATTGTGCGTTGAAAAACTCTCGCGCTTCTTCCAGCGCGCTCGCGTCCGTCGGCAAGTCAAACGCTTGTAGTACCGCGATGATGCCTCGCGTCGATTCCGAAATCGGGCTATTTCCCACAAACAGCGCCCGCCAGATGGCGTCCGCCCGTTCCCGCTTCGAGAGCTTCCAGTATTGTTCAGGCGTGGTGTTCGACGAGCGGAAAAACTCCGCCTCTAGATAGTGGTACGTCAGAAGCTCATCGATTCCCCAAAGTCCAAGCTTGCCAAACGCCGGGGAAAACAGGTGCGTGTGAATATCAATGAATGGCGTCGCCGCCAGAGTCCCTTCTACAGCGCTATGAATCTGGTCCACCGCCAGCAAGTCGGCAGGTAAGACCTTGTTCTTCAAATCCGATGGATTGAGTGAAGTGGCTCCCATACGTGAGTCTGCGCGGATTGTTGCTGGTCCTTGCGCGTCCTTTCATGGAGTCAACCAAAGGCGCCCGAATCCGCTCTGGCATTCGGCCGGCTGACGCTCTTATCGGCTAAACGAGTGGTGGAATAGGAATAAACGCAAGAGCGCTACAAAATATAGAAGCCACGGCCCCAAAGTGTCAAACCGAAAAAACTGATGTTAGAATTCAGCAGGGCTTAACGAAGAATTCGCGCGGCCCGCAACATTTGCTTCCCACTGGGATATTTCCAGAGGTCTTGAGGCCTGCATGTTCCCTCGGCTTCAATCAACCGCAATAAACGATCCCTTTAATAACTTTCAACGCTGGAAACTCCTGTCTTGGCTTATGATTGGCTCGTTTGGACTATCACGAACCACAACGCTTCGCGGCGCCCTAAGCCAAGTCTGAACCGGTATCCCATTGTGATGGGCCGTCGCAATTCATCAGAATTACGGAGGTTATATGTCTCCATCAAATGCTTCCCGGCGGGACTTCCTGAAAATCACCGGCGCAGGTGTCGCCGGCACGGCTCTGAGCGTCTCCGCATCCAGCTACGCCCGCGTCGTCGGCTCG
>Ga0209161_10000678_pt1 | contig 27742 bp, 28 predicted proteins | sample GraSoiAngelo_155_FD_186169 | JGI IMG/M metagenome (GOLD analysis project Ga0209161, IMG submission 186169) | Grasslands soil microbial communities from the Angelo Coastal Reserve, California, USA - 14_1009_13_30cm (SPAdes) (version 2) | ecosystem: Environmental > Terrestrial > Soil > Grasslands... | reverse complement strand
TGGCGTGACGGTTCAACACCAGTTGCCGGGCTGCGGCGACGCCTCGTTCACGCTGTTCGGGATCGTGCGGAACCTGAAGAATCCCCAGACCTTCGCCTACATCGACCTGGACCGCCTCGACTACGGTGCCCGCGTCACGATCAGCCGTCCCGTGCCGCTCGGTTCGCTGCAGCACCGCCTGACGGCGGGGCTCGACTTCCAGCGTCAACGCGACGACCGCAAGAACTTCGGCAACAACGCCGGCCAGCCGACCAGCGCGCGCCTGCTCGACCAGCTCGAGCACGTCACCGAAGTGGGCCCGTTCGTGCAGAGCGCCCTGCGGCTCGCTCCCCACGTGTCGGTCACGGGCGGGCTGCGCTACGACTGGGTGAACTTTCAGGCCGACGATCGCCTGATCACGCCCACCAACCCGAACGACTCGGGGCGCCGCTTGATGAGCGCGCTGTCCGGCTCGGTCGGCGTCGCGGTCACGCCGTCCGACGCGCTGACGCTGTACGGCAACGTCGGCACGTCGTTCGAGACGCCCACCACCACGGAGCTGACCAACCGGCCCGATTCGGCGGGCGGATTCAATCCGACGCTCCAGCCGCAGCGGGGCACGAACTACGAGGTGGGAGTGCGTGGAGACGTCGCGGGACGGTTGAACTACGCCGTGGCGTTGTTCGACGCCCTAGTGCGCGACGAGCTCATCTCGTTCCCGGTGCCGGCGGACACGAACGGGCGGGTCTATTATCAAAACGCCGGCCGCTCCCGCCATCGGGGCGTCGAGCTCAGCGCCGACTTGGAGCTCGCGCCCGGGGTGAATCTCCTCACGGCGTGGACCTACTCCGATTTTCGCTACACCGATTATACGCTGGGAGCGCGCGTGCTCGACGGGCGGCCCATTCCCGGCATCCCGCAGCACTGGCTGCACTTCGTGCTGAAGGCGCACCCGGCGTCGGCCGGCGGCGTCTGGGCGGAGCTCGAGGAAACCCATTCCTCGGGCTACCTGGTGAGCGACGCGGTTAACACCTCCACCAGCCCCTGGTGGACGACCAACCTGCGTCTGGGATGGAGCGGGACCTCGGGCGGCATGCGGCTTAACCCCTTCGTGGGCTTCAACAACGTGTTCAACCGGGCGTACGTCGGGTCGGTGGTTATCAACGCGACCGCGGGGCGCTATTATGAGCCCGCTCCCGGGCGGAACATGTACATGGGATTCGCGCTTGGTGCCGGGGAATAGTCGTAGCGTCCTTCAACGGAGGTGGGTATGAGGTATCGGGCTCGATGGTCCGCGATGCCATTGGTCGCGGCGCTCGTCGCGGCACCGCTGTGCGGGCAGGGGTCGGGAGGGGTCTCGAATCCGGGCTCGTCTCCCCCGGCCGCCGCGGTCGTGACGAACGAGATGCTGCGCAACGCCGCGGCGAGCGGCGACTGGCTGATGTACGGACACAACTACTGGAACAACCGCTTCTCTCCCCTCAAGACGATCAACACGACGAACGTCAGGCGTCTGGTGGCGCGGGCGGTGTATACCCATGGCTCGACCATGCTGGGCAGCTTCGAGACGACGCCGATCGTGGTGAACGGGACGATGTACATCACGTCGCCGGCGACGCCCAACAACATCGTGCGCGCCTTCGACCTGCGCACCCAGAAAATGTTGTGGGAGTACACGCACAAGAACGGTCCCGTGTTGACGGCCTGCTGCGGCCCCAACAACCGCGGCGTGGCGGTCTCCGGCGGGTCGGTGTTCGTGGGCACGCTCGACGACGAGCTCGTGGCGCTCGACGCCGCCACCGGCAAGGAGAAGTGGGCCGTCAAGGCGGGCGACGGGCCCGAGGCGGGCTACACGGAGACCATGGCACCGCTCGTGATCGGCGACAACGTGATCATCGGGACCTCCGGCGCCGAGTACGGCATCCGCGGCTACGTGAAGGCCTTCAACGCCGCGAGCGGGGCGCCGGTGTGGACGTGGTATACGTTGCCTTCACCCGAGGAAGGCGGCTGGTGGGGCCCGTTCTCCAAGACCACCCCCGAGGGCGACGACCTGAAGCGCGACATCGCGAAGGAGCGGGCCGATTCCGCCAAGTACGCCGACGCCTGGAAGACCGGCGGCGGCTCGGTGTGGATGACGCCGGCCTACGACGACGTCACGAAGACCTTGTACGTCGCGATCGGCAACCCGTCGCCCGATCTGGACGGCTCGATCCGCCCCGGCGACAACCGCTGGACCGAATCGGTCGTCGCGATCGACGCGACCAACGGCAAGTTCAAGTGGGGATATCAGGAAGTGCCGCACGACGTGTGGGACCTGGACGCGGTGAGCCCGCCCGTGATCGCCATGGTGGGCGGGAAGAAGGCCGTGGTGGAAGCGGGCAAGACCGGCTTCGTGTACGTGCTCGACGCCGCCACCGGCAAGCTGATCCGTCGCTCGCAGGCATTCGTGCCGCAGCAGAACATGTACTCGCAGCCGACAGCCGACGGCGTGTTCATGCTGCCGGGGGCGAACGGCGGCGAGGAGTGGTCTCCCATCGCCGTGCACCCGGATCTGGGCTACGCCTACACCGTGGGCCTGCACCAGCCGATGCACTACAAGGTCCATTACGCGCCCTGGGAGAAGGGCCGGTTGTGGCTCGGCAGCGCGTTCGTGCGGGTCCCGGACGACAAGGGCGGCTACTCGGGTGAGTACGGCAACGTGAACGCGATCGACCTGAACACCGGCAAGATCGCGTGGACTGTGAAGACCGAGCTGCCGATGATGGGCGGCGCGACCGCCACGGCGGGCGGGCTCGTGTTCGCGGGCGAGGGCAACGGCTGGTTCAAGGCATACGATGCCAAGACCGGCGCGGTGCTGTGGAAGTTCAACTGCGGCGCCGGCGCCAACGCCGCGCCGTCAGTCTTTGAGCTGGACGGCGAGGATTCGTGGCCGTGGCGGCGGGCGGGAACTTCCAGATCAGCTATCCGCTCGGCAACTCCGTCTTCGTGTTCGGGCTGCCGAAGCCGTAACTACACCGGTCTCCCCAGCGGGGTCTCCCTACGCGACAAAAAGACACAGTCGCTCCCGGGAGACCCCGCTGGGAGCCGGTGTGTCCAGGTCTGGGCTGTCCGTGTGCGACAAAAAGACGCAGTCGCTCCGGGAGACCCCGCCAAGGGCCCATCCCCTTCCCAGAGGGCCAGTTGCGGCCGGTTGTGGCGCCGCGCCTATGGCTGGCAGAGGGCCGAAAACCAGCCCGCTATTGCATTTAGGGGGGGGTCATACCCAATATTTTGCGGGATTTTGGGGCCGGGGGCGCCCGGAAGGTGGGTTTGCCCTTGGGTCCGGGATCACCTGGGACGCCGTCCCTGGCGGCCACTCCTGCGAGCAAGTATAAGGTCTGCAGGAGCGGGGAGTCGCTCTCGAAGAGGAGGTGGGCTCCGCGACTTTCCTTATCAGTTTGGTCATACACAGGCGTAGTGAGAAGCCAGACGAGCAGGCACCTAGCAGCCCAACTCCCAAGGAGGGGTTCTCGTATGAAGCGTCTCACGTTGCTGTTGTTGGGTCTCGCGCTCGGCGTCACCGCGACGGCCAGGGCGCAAGGCCTGACGATGCAGATGTCGAATGGCTGGTCGTTCTCGTTCGCGGGGAACGTCAACGCTTTCTGGAGCTTCACCAAGGAGAACACGCTCGCAGGAGACGCGGCGAACTCGAGCATCCGCACCGGGCTGCTCCCGACCTTCGCCACGTTCGATGCGAAGGGCAAAGAATCCGGGATGACCCTCGGCATCCACTTCGGGTTCGCGCCACAGATCCAGAACGCCGGGGTCCACGACCAGTTCGACGTGCAGTCGGGCGCCGCCATCGACATGCGGCAGGTGTACCTGACCCTTGGCCTCAAGGACGGCTCGCAGATCCTCGCCGGCCGGGAGCTCGGTCTGTTCGGGCGCCAGAACATCCTCAACGATATGACCCTGTTCGGCGTTGGCGCCGTGGGCATCGGGTTGGGGCAGGCCGGCGGAACGACCCTGGGCCGCATCGGGTTTGGCTACATCTATCCCAACTTCAACGCCCAGGTGACGTACAGCACGAAGCCGGGGCGGTCGCAGCTGAGCGTGGGCATCTTCCAGCCGAGTGACCTGGGAAGCTTCACGTACGACTTCACAACGATTCCCCGGGTCGAGGCGGAATTCACCTACAATCAGAGATCCGGTAAGAATAATTACATGCTGTGGGTCGGCGGATTGTGGCAGTCCACGAAGAATGCGCCCACGGGCGGTAACTCCGTCAGCTCGTTTGGCGGCACCGCCGGGATTAGGGCGGGTTTCTCGGACCTCACGCTCGTCGTCAACGGTTACATCGGCAAGGGCCTCGGGACGACTCTAATGTTCTCGGGCGGCGAGGTCGCCGGAACCGCCGCCGCTACGTCGCCGGAGCTGCGGTCATCTGACGGCGGCTACGCCCAAATCATGTACAAAGTCGGACCCAAGACCAACGTGGGCTTCAGCTGGGGCTTCAGTCGTTTGAAGAACAACGAGACGGCCGCGCCAAATGGCGACGGCAACGGCAACGTTCGGTCGAATAACTATGCGTACACGGTCGGTGTCTACCACCAGTGGACGAAGTCGTTGAAGTTCGTGCTGGAGGGCACCCAGGAAGGTACCACCGGCAATTCACTCGGTCCGATCTTCGCGGGCCTACCGCACGGGGCCAAGCAGACGGACGTGGCCGCCGGGTTCATGCTGTTCTTCTAGAGACGTAGAGGCGAAAGGCGTCGCGCAAACGACGTCGCGGAGAAACGTCACGGAAGAGACGTCGAGAGGCCGGGAGCGATCCCGGCCTCTGCGTTTCTCCGTGACGTCTTTCCGTGACGCCTCTTCGTGACGTCGTCTATTTATAGCGGTAAGTGATTCTTCCGCGCGTGAGATCGTAAGGGGACAAATCGACCGCCACGCGGTCGCCCTGTAATATTCGGATGTAATTCTTGCGCATCTTCCCGCTGACGTACGCCAGCACCTCGTGTCCGTTCTCGAGCTTCACGCGGAAGGTGGTGTTGGGAAGCACCTCGGTGATGGTGCCCATCATCTGTATCGCGTCGCCCGCCACGTCCCTGTCGCCTCCTGGTCCTACGCCCGCGCCGCGTGCGGATCCATAGTCTCGTCCCGCGGGGGCTCCCGGCCCCGCTCGATGTACGACGCATGGCGCCCGCAGCTTTGGCACGTCAGCGTCACGCGCTCCGGCGCGAGCGGCCCGAGCTTGATCCCCCCACGACGCCGGGGCGCGCGCATGATCGACCGCGTCCCGCACGAGGGGCAGACCAGGGGCACATGCTCGCGGTCCGCCGCAATCAGCGCCAGGGCCTCTGGCGCCCGGTATTCCTTTATGCCACGTCGTCCCACGGCTGTACTTGCGCCTCCGAGCTCGGAATCTAGCCACCCCAGGAAGGGCTTCCAACGAGCGGATTTGGGCCTGCTTGACAGCCTTTCCCTGGGGGGTATCTCTCATTCAGCCCGGAGGTTCCGGCCTGGAGGGAGATGGACGCCACAAAGTACGAGCCTTTCGCCGAGATCGAAGTGGACGCGGCTCGACCCGACCCTCAGGGCTTCACGCTCACCGGCCAGGGCGCCGATCACGCCGAATACCAGCTCGATCTGCACTTCGGCATGCCGCTCGACGCCAAGACCCGGAGCGTCTTGGGCGAGCTGCTGTCGCACTCCGATCTGACGATCTCGCGCCGGGCGCCGGGCGCGCTGGTGCAGGCGCTGCGCCAGCGTCGTAACCGCGCGCCACAGCCCCAGTTCCGGGGAAAATCCGTCGAAAATCCTTGACGGTCTAGAGGGGTTCGTGTAGCTTGGCGCGACCTTTAGCGCCGGAGCAGCGCGTTCGATGCCCCCACCAGCTGAGCTCGGCGGGTCGCAGATCTCTTCGCTGCTCGAGGCCCTCCCCGGCATCGCGAGTGTGCTGCGTAGCCCCGTGGCGGACGCGCTGGTCAAGGCGATCCGCGGGGCCGCCGGCCTGGGCGAGTTCACCGTCGACGATGCCGAAGAGCTGATCCGCTACGCCGTCCGTCGCGGCCTGATCGGACCGGAGGAAGGCGACCGCGTCCTCGCCGACATCCAGGGCGCGCTCAAGCGCAAACCCCCCAAGAGCACCGCCCGGCCCAAACCAGCCGCCAAGAAGAAACCCGCCACCAAGAAGAAGTCGCGCCGGTGAATCGGCGGCAGCTCTCACGTGTGACTTGCGTGGTCGCGCTCGGCGCCTGCGCGGGAACGCCCCGTGCGGGTTCTGTCGCCCCCGCCGATCGCTTCCAGCTGGCCGCCGCACTCGCCGCGGCAGGGCGGTGCGACATGGCCGTGGTCGTGACGGCGGCCGCGCAAGCGCTCGCACCCGCCGACGTGCGGGGACCACTGGTGCTCGGTGCGTGCCAGGAGCAGGCGGGTCGCTTCGACGACGCCATCGCGACGTATACCGACTTCGCGGCGCAGCACCCGGGCGCCCGGCGTGTGGCGGCGGTGCGGGCCAAGGCGCAGCTCGCGCTCCGCAGCGCCGCGGAGCGGACGGCGCGGCAGGCGCTGGCGCGGGAAGCGGAACTGGCGCAGCAGCCGCCCCAGGCGGCCACCGTGGCGGTGCTGCCGCTCGTGATCGCCGGGGACTCGAGCGTGCAGCCGCTCTCCCGCGGGCTCGCCGAGCTCATCACCACCGATCTCGCCCACATTCGCACGCTGCGGCTGCTCGAGCGCCTGCAGATCGGCAAGCTGCTGGACGAGCTCGAGGTCGGTCAGAGCGAGCGGACCGATCCGGCCACCGCGGCACGCGTAGGCCGGCTGCTCCGGGCGGAGCGGATGGTGCAGGGGAGCGCGATCATCCCTCCCAACGGGAACGCCACGATGCAGCTCTCCGCGACGGTCGTGACGGCTGCCGGCGTGGTACGACCCGTGGGTCAGGTGACGGGCCCGTTCCGGCAGCTGCTCGCGCTCGAAAAACAGGTGGTGTTCGACCTCGCCGGCCAGCTCGGGATCGCGCTCACCGAGGCCGAGCGGCAGGAGATCCTGCGACAGGGGCCCACGAGCCTCGCGGCGTTTCTGGCCTACAGCCGGGCGCTCGACGACCTGGATCGGGGCGATTACGACGCGGCGGCGCGTGACTTCGGAGCGGCCGCGCGGGCCGACCCGAGCTTCCAGGCGGCGCGGCAGGGGCAGGAGACCGCCGCCGCCACGCCGGCCGTGCAGCAGGTGGGGGCCGGCGGGATCGTGAGCGTTGTCCAGTCCTTTGAACCGATCACGGCGCCGTCCGAGGCGCCGGGGGCGGCGGGTGGGCTGCTTACCACCACGACGCTCGACGTCGTGCCGGCCACGGGCGACGTGATTACCCAGGCGGGAGGGCCGCCCTCGGGCACGCCCACCATCGACCGTCATCTCACACCCGAAGCGCTCGGCCTGCCGTCGATCGTATCCGTCACGAGCGGCATCGTCATCATCTTCAGGCGCCCGTAGTGAAACGCGCGTTGCTCTTGAGCTGCGTCGCGGCGCAGCTCGTGGCGCAGGAGCCCGCCGCCGTCCCCGGCACCAGCGCGCGCACCGGCGTCGTACTCGACAGTTATCACTTCGGGTCCGGCTTCGCGGTCGACCACATCGTCGAGTGGACCGTGCCCGTGACGTTGTCCCACCGGTTCGGCCCGCGCTTCACGCTCGACCTGTCGAGCGCATATGCGCACGCTTCGGCCGCGACCACCAGCGGGACGCTCCAGGTCGGGGGCGTGACCGACACCGACGTCCGCATGAGTTGGGGGGCGGTGGCGGGTCATCTGATCGTGTCGCTCGTCGGCACGCTCCCCACGGGAAAGAAGGCCGTCGACAGCGCGGACGTCCCGGTGCTGAGCGCCCTCGGCACCGAGCTGCTCAGTTTCACCACGCCCACTTTCGGTACGGGCGGCGGCATCACCGGGGGCTTCGCCACGGCGTTCAAGCTGGGCGAGCGTTGGGCGGGCGGCGTCGGCGCGAGCTACCGCTGGCATGGGAGCTACACCCCGGTGGTGGCGAGCGGCGAGCTCGAGCCGGGCGGCGAAGGGCGTGTGCGCCTGGGTGTGGAGGGGCCGCTGGGCGGTGGCGGGGGCGGGTATTTCCGCGGCGCCTTGGTGTACGCGGCGAGCGGCGCGGACACGGTCACCGCCGGCGCGCGCAGCGTCACCGGTGGCCGTCTGCTGCTCTATTCGGCGTTGAGCCTGCCGGCCGGGCGCGGCAGCTTGTCGCTCTACGCATACGACCGCTATCGCTTTCGCCCCGGCGGCTACGACTCGACCGTCGTCCAGGTGCCCCGCGGCAACGTGCTCGGGCTGGGCGCCCGGCTCGACCGGCCGCTCTCGCCGGCGCTGAACCTCGCGCCGACCGTCGAGATCCGTCACGAGCTGGTCGGACCCGCGACCGGAAGCCTCGCATTGCTGGGCTGGCTGGTGCGTCCCGGCATCGACCTGCGCTACCGACTTGGCGGCGCGGTCGCCGTGCTGGTGCAAGGCGAGGTAGCGATAGGCCGTCTGGCGGACAACGGCAGCTCCGTGCCGCTCGTGGGCCCGCGGGCCGTGGTACTGCTGGAGTGGGCGCGGTGAGGCGGGGCGCGAAGGTCGCGCTCGCGCTGCTCGGCGGCACGCTGGCGTGTGCGGAGTGGGGCGGCCGGGGGCTCGGGGGTCCCAGGCTCTGGATTGTGCCGCTCGTCAGCGTACCCGTCCTGGACAGCGGGACCGTGCTGGTCGACGACCTCGACGCCCTGCGAGTCGTGGTGCGCTCGTCGTCCCAAGGGCGGGCGCCCGGCGTCGTCGCCGACACGACCGTACCGGTGGATCAAGCGGGGAACGCGGGCGTTACGGTCCCCGTGCTGGTCGCAGGCGCGGCGCAGACGTTTCTGGTTGACCTTCAGGGTATCCGCACGCGGGATGGCACGGTGCTCTACACGGGGAGCGACACAGTAACCGTCCGGCCCGGTCTCCCTACGCGCGTCGACTCCGTGCCCGTCGCCTACATCGGACCGTGCGGCCTCGGCGCGGGGTGTCGGGTGAGCGTCACGCCGCAGGACACGACGCTCGCCCCGGGCGGCTCGTTCGTGATGCGCCTCGGCATCGATTCGGCGGGAACTGGCGTTGCCGGCGTGCCCGTAATGCTCACCAACCTGACTCCCGACTTGATCTTGGTCGGTCCGGATCGCGGCATCACCGCCCTGTTGTCGCCGACCGGTGGCGCGGCGCGCGTCGCGGCCGCGATCCGCGGCGCCGCCGATACACTACGGCTCATCGTATCGGCGCTCACCGCCCCGGCGACGGTTCTGGTGAGTCCGGGGTACGCGACGCTCACGACGCTCGCGCCGGGGAACACGGTACAGCTCGCCGCAACCGTCACGGACATCGCCGGGAAGCCGCTGTCTTCCTCGCTCGCGACCTGGACCAGCCGCGCGCCGACCGCGGCTCGAGTCTCGAGCGCCGGCCTCGTGACGGCGGTTGCGCCAGGTAGCGCGATCGTGGTCGCCAGTGCGGGACCGGGAATCGCCGACTCCTTGGCGATCGTGGTCGGCGACAACACCCTGCCGCCGGGCAATCCCATCGCCCTCGCCCTCGACGGCGGCCGCAGCTTTGGTGGCGGGAAAGTCGGACAGCCGATCGCCATCGACGTTATCATGGATCTCTCCGCGGTGCCGGCGACCGAACTGCTCGGCAGCTACGACGCCCGGTTCACCTGGAGCACGGCCGTGCTGAGGTATGACAGCACACAGGCGGGCAGCTTCGGGTTTCCGACAGTCATCCCCGACACGGCGGCAGGCGGCGTGCTGCGCTTCAACGCCACCGACGCGCTCGGGAAGGCCGGATCGCCGACGCTAGCCCGGCTCTGGTTTACCGCGGCTGGTCCCGGGCAGTCCAATCACCAGGTGACGTTCACCACACTGTCCGCGGCGGTCACCCTCCTGGACATGTTGCCCGGCCTGCTGCTCGCGCCCGGCGGCGTGACCATCGGTCCTTGATACCCGAGCGCGTTCACTGACCCCGGGCGCAAGCCCGGGGTGATCGGAAGGTGGTCCCGGTTGGATATCGAGCCGGCGGCGCCCGGGCGTCCCTAGACCCGGAATCCCTGCACCAGCTGGTGCAGCTTCTCGGCCGCCTGTAGCAGGCTCCCGGCGGCTGCCGCCATCTGCTCGGTCGACGCGCCCTGTTGCTCGGCGGCGGCCGTTGCCTGCTCCGCTCCGCTGGCGTGCGCCGTCGCCCGGCCCGACACCTGTTGGGCCTGCTGCAGCAGGCGGGCGGTGGTCTCCCGGCTCGACTGGGCCGCCATGCGGACCCGCGCGGCCGTCTGCTCCACGAGCTCCACGGCTGTGGCGATCTCGGCGAGGGCATGCGCCGCCCCTTCCGCGACGGACTCGATCCCCCGCACCTTCGCCTGGCCGGCGGCCATGGTAGCGGTGACGTCCTCCATCTGCTCGCGAATCAGGCCCGTGGTGCGCGTCACCTCCTCGGCCGCCCGTGCCGATTCGTCGGCCAGCTGGCGGACTTCTTCGGCCACGACCGCGAAGCCGCGGCCGTGCTCGCCGGCGCGCGCCGCCTCGATCGCGGCGTTCAAGGCGAGCAGGTTCGTCTGCGACGAGATGCGCTTGATGAGATCGACGAAGTCGTCGATCGAGGTAGAGAGCTCGGTGAGCTGCGCGATCTGCCGTGAGCTGGTCTGGACCACCTCCCGCACGTCGAGCAGCACCCCGCCGGCGGCGGCCACGGCGCCGCGGTGCCGTTCGGCCACGCTGCGGATTTCCTCGCCGAGCTTGGCGGCGCGCTCGGCCGCGTCCGCCATGTCCCCCGTCGCCTTGCCCAGCTCGTCGAGTCCCGTGCCCATGGAGCCGAGCGCGGTACGTTGCTGATCCGCGCCGCTCGAGATCTCGACCATCGCCGTCGACACCTCGCTCGAGGACGCGGCGAGCTGCTCGCTCACGGCGGACAGGTCGCCGGCCGAGCCGGCGATCCGGTCCGCCTCGGTGATCACCTCGCCCACGATGCGGCGCAGCCGGTCTCCCATGTGCTGCATCGCGTCGGCCAGCACCCGGAATTCGCGGGGCATGTCGCCGGTCGTGACGGGCCGCAGGTCACCCGCCCCGAACCGCTCCGCGGCGGTCACGAGCCGGGCGAGCGGGCCCTGCACCGACTGCAGCGTGTAGCGCGACAGGAACACGCCCGCGACCACGAGGGCGACGACGAACGCCCACAGCTTGCGCTCCCGGTCGGCGGCGTCGGCCGTCAGCCGTTCCGCGGCTCGCGCCGCCTTCTGCGCCTGGCGGCGCGACAGATCGCGCACCAGCCGCGTCAGCTCCGTCGCCTGGGACCGCACTGCGGCGGCCCGCGTCACCGCTTCCTGCTCGCGCCCCAGGTCCTGCAATGCGTGAGCGATCGAGTATTCGGTCTGGATGGTGGCGTGCAGCTGCTTCAAGCGGTTGACCGTGAGGCGATCTTCGGCGGTGAGGCCGCTCAGGGCGTCCAGCTGCCGCTCATACTGGAAGGCGTCTTCGGCGGTCGTCTGAAACAGCCGTCGGGCTTCGGCACCCGGTGACGCGAGGTACTGCTCGGCCGCGCGGATCTCCTCGAGCACGGTAGTGACGAGACCGCTCCCCACGTCCATCGACGCCCGCAGCCCGGCCAGCTCGTCCGCCACGGCGTAGCGCATGTGCCGGAGCGTGGCCGCGCCCGCGATCGCCGTGACCACCAGGCCCATCATGAGCAAGACCAGACCCACCAGAATCCGGTTGCGGATCGTGGCGAGCGGACTCCGCATTACCGCTCCGCCTGGGTCACCAGCGCGCCGTCGTGCACGACGCCGATCACCACCGACTTCCCTCGAGCGTCACCGGTGGCGTCGAACGCGATCCGGCCGGTGACACCCTCGAATTGCTCCCGGCCATGCCCGACACGTGCGAGATAGTCGCGCACGGCCTGGCGCTCGGCGCCGGCGCGCTCGAGCGCCCGCGCCACGAGCAGCACGGCGTCATAGGCCCCGGCCCCGCGGTGGTCGGGGCGCAGCCCGGGGTAGGCTCGGGCGTAGTCCGCTACGAACGCCGCGTTGCGCTCGTCACGCCGGTCGGGAAGATAGGCCGACGAGATCCGCACCCCTTCCGCGAGCGCCCCATCGGCCTCGATGCCGGTGAGCGCATCGCCCCCGAGCACCGGCCAGTGTATGCCCAGCGCGGCCATCTCCCGGAGGGCGAGCTCCGCCCCCGGCCGCTCACCGGCGATGAGGAGCACGTCGATCCCGGCCCGCCGCATGCGGGACAGGTACGGCTCGAGCGACGGTGTCGCCGCGACGTACGGATCCGCTTCTACGACGGCTCCGCCCAGCCGGGTGAACTCCGCGGCGAACGTGCCGCGGACGCCGCGCCCGTAGTCGTTGTTGATGTAGATGATGCCCGCTCGCCGCGCACCCAGCGCCTGCCAGGCGAAGTGCGCCAGCTCGGGTCCGTGCTGCAGGTCGCTCGGGCACACGCGGAATACCCAGGGACTGAACCCGGACAGATCGGGGCTCGACGCCGACGGCGAGATCATCGCGACCGGATCGGCGCCCCCGCCGTACACGCGCGCGGCGGCGATCGTCGGACCGGACGAGAGGTGCCCCACCACTGCCACGACGCTCGGATCCGCGTACAGCCGCTCCGCCACGCGCACGGCCGTGTCTTCGCTCCCCGAGTCGTCGACGACGCGCAGCTCGAGGGCGCGGCCACGCACGCCGTGTCTGGCGTTGATCTGGTTCACCGCCAACTGGGCGGCCCGCAGCATCGAGGCGCCGCGTGGCTGGGAGAAGGGGCCCGCCAGCCCGATCGCGACCGGGTGGGCGGGTTGGGAGGAGCACGCCGCGAGCACGACGGCGATGGCGACGACCAGGGACGTTCGCAGAAGCCCTCGGGGTGAGGATGTGCGGGGCAAGGTTAAGGCTGGCCTGGGGGAAGCGCAACATTCCCCCAGGGCTTCCACGCGGTTTTCCAGATCGATGTGGACAAATGCGATTTGCGAGCACGCCGCCGGCGGATAGCTTGATGCAAATGGAACCGTCGCGCGCGCTCTATCGGTTTGCCGGCGCCCTCGAGCCTCTGCTGACCGCTCCCGACGCCGCCGCCTTCGAGCGGGCGTGGGATGCGGCGCACCTCGACCGCGTCGCGTGGGAGGCGCTCGCGCTCGCCCGCCGGCAGAACGGGGCGGCGCTCGAGCGCCGTGGACCGCCGGCTGCTCGCCGTGCTGGGGCGCTGCCGCTCGTTGCTCGATCCACACCTCGTGACATTCCGCGTTCCCGAACTGGAGCGCTGGCAGCATGCCGCCGCCGCGGCGCTCGCCGGAGCGCGCTGGGGCGTGGCGGGGCTGCGCACCGTCATCGCCGATACCGCCGCTCCGTTCGGCCGTCGCTACTTCGCGTTCCTCGCGCTCGCGGAGCGTCACCCGGAGGGCGCCTGGCCGCTGTTCGAGCGCTACCTCGTCACGCCGGGAGCGCACCACGCGTTCGTCGCCGCTGCGGTGGAAGCGGCGCGGTTCTACGCCGGGCACGCCGAAGTGCTGGAGCGTCTGTTCCACCGCATCCGCGGCGACCAGCTGCTGCGTCGCTTCCTCGGTCCCAAGATCCTCGAGTCGCTGTATGTCCTCGCCGAGGAGCGCACGCTGCCGCTGTTCGAGGAGCTGCTCGTCACGGGCCACACCGACCCCGATGTGGACCGCTGTGAGGTGACCCGGGCCCTCGTGGCCGTACGCCGGCTCACCGGGCGGGTCGCCCAGAGCTCCAAGTTCGTGGACGGCGACGATCCGGCGGTGCTGCGCGCCCTCGCTGAGGCGGAGCGCCATTTCGATGAGCAGCGGGATCGGTTCGATCAGGTGGTGGTGATCTAACGGGCAACGAACGCCCAGAGCTTGTCCCGGTACGCCCGCCCGCCCCGATCGTACGTGTCGTTGTGCCCCGCGCCGTGGATCAGGACCAGCGCGACCGGTCCCGCTGCGGCCGCCGCGACGTCCCTCCCCATCGCCGTCGGCACGAGGCGGTCGGCATCGCCGTGAAATACGAGCACCGGGCAGCGGATCTGCCGCATGCGACCGAGGTTGTCGAGCGACAAGCGCAGGATAAAGCGCGGCAACAAGGCATAGTGCTGGCGCGCCATCGCGGCCGCGCTGGTGAAGGGGGATTCGAGGATCACGCCGGCGACGGGATGGCGCGCGGCCACCCACGTCGCGGCGGCGCTGCCGAGCGAGCGGCCGTAGACGTAGATGCGCCCGGGATCGATGCCGGGCCGCGCGACCAGCGCCGCGTAGGCGGCGTCCGCCGCGCCGTACAGTCCGGCCTCGGTCGCCCGGCCCGCGCTCCCGCCGTAGCCCGGATAGTCGACGATCAGCACGGCCGTGGCGGGCGGTTGAAACTCGCGCACGATGGGCCAGATCGCGGCGATGGTCTCACCGTTGCCATAAAACCACAGGAGGCTAGGGGAGGTTGGGGAGGTTGGAGGAGGTTGGGGGACTACGGGTTTCAAGAACCAACCCACCAGTCTCGTCCCGTCCTCCATCGTCACCTCGACCTTCTCGCCGTTCGCGACGCCGACGCGTTTCGGGTCCGGGAGCGGCGCGCGCGGCGCTGGAAAGGCGAGCCGATCCTGGAACCGCCACGCGAGCAGCACGAGCAGCGTGTACGTCAGTGCGAGCCCGAGCGCGATCCGGAGAGCGAGCATGCCGAAAATAATGTAGGGGCGCAGCATGCTGCGCCCCTACGCGGCGCCACCATTGCACGAGGCGCCCTGACCGCGAATCTTTCGACCCGTGACGACTCAGCTTACCTGTCCCTCATGCCGCGCGGAGATCCCCTCGGGCTCGGCGTTCTGCCCCAGCTGCGGCACGCCTTCGCCGACGGTCGTCACGACGTCCTCACCCCCTGTCCCCCTCTCCGTTCCGGAGAGGGGGGACGTGGGGAGAACGACCGCGGTGCCCGCGGCGGGGCTCGCGGGCGTGCCCACCGCCCAGCGCCTGGCGCGCGCGCTCGGCTCCAAGTACGAAGTGCGCCGCCTGGTGGGTCGGGGCGGGTTCGCCGAGGTGTACGAGCTGTGGGACAAGGATCTGGACCGGCGGCTCGCCTGCAAGGTGCTCCACCCCGAGATCGCGTGGACGCCGGGCATGCTGGCGCGCTTCCGCCAAGAGGCGAAGGCGCTGGCCCGGCTGCAGCATCCGTCGATCCTGTCCATTCACTTCACGGGAGATGGGGAAGGGCTCGTCTATTACGTCATGCCGTTCGTCGAAGGCGAGTCGCTCGCCGACGCGTTGCGGCGCCGCGGCCCGTATGGCACCGAGGCCGCGCTCGCGGTCGCGGAACCGGTACTGCAGGCGCTGGCGCACGCCCACGCCCAGGGTCTGGTGCATCGCGACATCAAGCCGGACAACGTGATGCTGGAGGCGAAAACCGGCCGCGCCCTGCTCGTGGATTTCGGGATTGCGAAGCTGTTGGATCCCGGCTCGGGCGAGGGCGGCACCAAGACGGCCACCGGCTTCACGGTCGGGACGGTGCAATACATGAGCCCCGAGCAGGCCCTCGGCCAAGCGAATATCGACGGGCGCAGCGATCTGTACGCGTTCGGCGCCATGCTGTATCAGATGGTGACGGGGACGCCGCCCTACGACGGCGCCTCGAGCGCCGAAATCGTCGGCAAGCACCTTGCCGATCCCGTGCCGGTGGCGAGCGACGTGAACGCCAGGATCCCACGCTGGTTGTCGAGCGTGATCGTGAAGTGCCTCGCCAAGAAGCCCGAGGAACGCTACCAGAGCGCCGACGAAGTCCTGGCGGCGCTCGCGGCCGGCCGGGCGTCGGGAGCGACGGGACTGGTCGGGGCGCGCACGCTCGAGCGGCAGGTGCGGCGCTCGGGGAGCGTACGCTCCCGCACGGCGCGACTCGGCTGGTGGGCCGCGGGCGCGCTGGCGCTGGTCGTCGCGGGCGGCGTGGCGCGCCGCGCCGGCTATCTCGGATCCGCGGCGGCCTTCGTCGAGAACAGCCTCGTCGAGCCGGTCGAGATCCTGCGCGACGGGATTCCGCTGGACACGGTCGCGCCCGACGCGACCGCGCGGCTCTGGCTCGCGCGCGGGCGCGACACGCGGCTCGGCTGGCGCCTGCTCCGGCCCGGCAACCCACCGCTGGGGGAGCCGATGGAGGGGGCGCTGGGTCCCTTCACCAGTATGCGGGGGCGGCGCGTCGCGCGGATCGGCGCGGCAGTGGGAAGCCAGAGCTATTTCGCCCCGCTCATCACCAACACCAGCGCGTCGGACATCACCTTGGAAGTGAACCCGGGCACCGCGGCCGCGACCCGGTGCGGCTGCCTCGTCACCCGCGGCGCCGTGCGCGCCCATATCGGCTACTACCGGCTGTACCGCAACTCCGCCGTCGCCGCCTACAACACCGCCCATCCCTATAACGGGCCGCACGTGGACCGGGAGGGCTTCGCGGCGCGCGTGACCCCGCCGGGCGGGGCCGTGGTGCTCGAATTCTAGCTCCGTCCCCCGCCCCTGACGCCCGGCTGCTGACGCGGGCCCGCGGCGCCCTGTTGGGGCTGGTGGTCGGCAATCAGCTCGGTGTGCCCACCGAGCGGCTCGGCAGCGCGGCGGCGATTCGGCAGGCGTTTCCCCAGGGCGTGCGCGACCTCCAGCCGCCTCCCAAGGGATCCCCCTTCGACGACGACGCGGCCATGACCCTGCTTCTGGCCGAGTCGTTGGCGGAGCGAGGGGACCTGGACGCCGGCGACGTGGCGGCGCGGTGGGTGAAGTGGATGAAGGTCGACGGGCGCGGTGTGGGACTGACGACGCAGCGGGCGCTGCGCTTGATCGAGCGCGGCGTCGAGCCATTCGAGGCCGGCCGCCAGGCGCGCAGCGCGGGGGCAAGCGCCTCCAACGGCGCGGTGATGCGCTGCGTCCCGGTCGCCCTGCGCTTCCATGACAACGTCGACAAGCTGATCCGCGTGTCGACACAGCAGGCGGCCATCACGCACGCCGACGAGCGCTGCACCTGGGGAGCGGCCGCCGTGAACCTCGCGGCGCGCGAGCTGCTCCACGGCAACCAGTATTTCATCGAGGAGGTGTTGCACCGCCTGCAAGGGGCGGCACCGCGGGTGCTCGTCGAGGCGATCCGGCGCGTTCCGTGGGAGCAAGAGAGCGACCTGCCCGTGGCCGTGCCCAACGAGTTCGGCTACGCCGTTCACTGTGTCGAAATCGCGTTCTGGTGCGCCGTACACCGGCCGTCGCTCGAGGAGGCGCTCGTCTTTCTCGTCGAGGCGGGCGGCGACACGGATACGAACGCCGCGGTGGCGGGAGCATTGCTGGGGGCCCGCGACGGGGAGACGGGAATCCCGCCGCGCTGGCTCGATCAGCTGGGAAGGGCCAGCACGCGCGGCGTGTCGGAGTTGGCGGAGCGGCTGGTTACGGCTTCCGGCTAGCGGCTGCCTTCGCGTATCGACTGATCCGGTCCATCACGGCACCGTCGGTGAGGGTGATGGACACCCAGCGGGCCGTGCCGCGCCCCCTCCAGCTGAGCCGCACCACGCGGCGGCCGTACCGCCATTGCCAGGCGCCGGCGCCGAGCACGTGAGGCCTCCCGAAGACGCGCGTGAGGTCGCGTTTCGTACGATCCACCAGCGCCACGCCACGCGCGTTGCCGAACCCCGCCGAGTCGTACAGGGCGACCATGTCGGCGTCGCTCTCGATGAAGTGGGCGCTCAAGTAGAATCGCGCCCCATCCCGGGGATCGCGGATCAGGACGGCGCACTCCATGATCTGCGCCGTGCGGGGTGAGGTCTGACAGCGCAGCACGTCGTTGTCCGCGAGCGCCCGCGCCTGCTGCACGAACGCTCGATAGCCGATGCCGGGCGTGAAGCCGCGGTACGGCGGCGGCAGCGCCGGCGCCGTGGCCTGGCTTGCGAGATGGGCGGGCAGGAGCAGGGCCAGCACGGCGCCCCGAAGCGGAATCATGGCCCAATATAAGGCGCGGAAAACGCAAACGGGCCCGGAGCGGAGCTCCGGACCCGTTGCGACTGCGAACCGCGTCGATCAGACCTTGCGGACGTTCTGCGCCTGCAAGCCCTTCGGACCCTGGGCGACCTCGAATTCGACCGTATCGCCCTCGGCGAGGCTGCGGAAGCCCTCAGCCTGGATCGCCGTGAAGTGGACGAACACATCGGGACCCGACTCCTGCGCGATAAAGCCAAAGCCCTTCGCGTCGTTGAACCACTTCACCTTACCCTTTGCCATACCGTTTGAACCTCAGCACTAAGGGGCACTGCCCCGGACATGTTCGACCTTGGTCACCGCGACCAGGGACGGGCTCAAACAAAAACCGCGAGACAAGTGGTCCTCGCGGTGCGCAGACAAACCGGTAACGGTGCCACGTATTGCTTGAACCGGGGCCAAAGGTAGGAATGGGCGCCACCGCTGTCAATAGAGTAAATGTTAGGCGCTGCGGCGGTTGCGCCGTCGAGCTACCGCTGGTGTCACCATAACGACAGTATCAAGACATCTATGGACGTCGAGTGGTCTTGGTCGTGTCCTCCTTGACCGGCAGGCCGATCGCCACGCGGAAATCGCGCAGCGCCGCGTCATAGCTCTTCATGCGCTTCCCGAGTCCGAGGACCGTGGCGCCGGGGGCGACGGCCGCGCTGTCCTCGCACGTCGTCGTGTACTTGATGAGCGAGTCCACCTGAGTGACGAGACGCTTCGCCTTGAGTTGCACGGAATCCTCGTACACGGTGGGGCTCATCTGCGGACGTCCGCGTCTCATGAAGGCGCGACTGCTGCCGCACAGTCCCGAGAGCAGGCGACCGGCGCGTCGCTGCGCCGCCGCGTCGCGTCCTCCCGCGCGGGTGACCCGGCCCAGGCCGTCCTTGAGCTGCGCGATGCCGCGCGTCGCGGTCTTCAGTCCGTCCAGGAAACGTTTCTGTTCGGGACTGGGCGGCAGCGGTGCAGGCGTGGACTCGGCGCGCGTCGAGTCGGAGACCGGCGTCTGCGCTTTGAGCGAGATCGCGGCGAAACAGAGCAGCACGGCCAGGCAGCGCATCAGGATCCTCTGGGTGTCACGAGAAGCCATGGTTATAATGTCACAATGACCGTTCCCGCAACCTCGCGCCAGACCCGTACGTTCGAGGATCGCGCCGACGCCCTGGCGCATTTCTTCCTGCGGGCGGGCGAAGCCCCGCGCCTCCTCGCGTACGACGACGCGGTCGGCTGCCCGCTCGACCAGGCCATCGCGGCCCTGGAGTGGACGGTCGCGGTCGGCATTCTCGCAGCCGACGATCTGATACACGCCGCGCGCGTCGGCGCCGACAGCGCCGCGGCCGTCGTGGAGCGCAAAGACGGCGATCAGCGGGTGTTCATCTACCTCGGACCCCGCATGGACGCGCCTCCCGCCGACCCCTACGAAGGCACGCTGCTGTACGACGAACCCGGCGTGCGCGCGTACATCTTCGCGCAGCGCGTGCACGCCATCGCGCATTTCCTCCGCGCCAGTCTCGGACTCGGCGCCGTCATCGCCATGCTCGGTCGCCGCGCTCCCGAGCTGCGCCACATCCGCCGGTGGCTGCAGGCGGTGTTCGCCGAGCCCGCCGGAGAAACCGGGTCCACGCGCATGCTCACGGGCTGGTTCGCGACGGGGGGCGCCGGCATCCTGTTTCTACCCCACCACACGGACGAGCCGTACACGTACTGTGAGGTGGGAGCCGAAACAGGTTAGGGAGGTTGGTGGAGGTTGTGGAGGTTGGGGGAGGTTGCATCGCAACGGGACAACCCCCCCAAACCTCCCCAACCTCCCGATCCTCCACAACCTGCTGTTCGTGTTGATTCACAACTCCACATCATGTGGACGGTCGCGGCAATGGTAGACGTACGCGGCGCTTACCGTCCACACGCGATGCACACTGAGATGAGCTAACCCGAAGAAACATCGGCACTTGCGCGCTTTGCTGGGGCCCCTATATTGCTTCCCACGCGGCTTGAAGGGAAGGGTCGGGACCTGGTGTCTCAGCTACGCCTTCAAGACGGGTCCGAGCGGAAATTCCGGGGAGACCGCCGATGCAAACAAGGGCTCAGGCGGCCGGCGATCCGGGAGCAGGCTCTCCGGCTCGGATAGATAGGGCCAGTCGCGTGCCCTATCCGCGTCGACGTGGTGCCTCGACGTGCAGTGCGGAAGGTCGGTCCGCGACCCGATCTGACCCGCAGCACTCACATCGGTGAACCTTGCGGCCCGGCCAGGCTGCTTGGGGATGGAAGCCGGAGCTCCTGTTCGCCCTACCGAGCGACGAATCAGTCAACCGGCGGCGGCAGGATGAAGAACGGAGGGAGCAATCCCCCGGCTCCGGGTAACCGATGTGTGGAGCCCCCGGGCGGCCTATCGTGCCGTCCCGGGGGCTTCGTGTTTATTATATGCCCGCATGCTGCTCCCCCTCGCCGCTACCGGTGCCGCCTTGGGCGCCTGGGCGTACGGCACCTACGAGCCCAACAGCCCCCTCTTCGGGCGCGCGGTGGGCCGGGGACCCACGGGGGAGCGGGTCGCCTACCTCACCTTCGATGACGGCCCGAACCCCGGCGCCACTGAGCCGATTCTCGAGACGCTCGCGGCCTGGGGCGTGCCCGCGGCGTTCTTCCTCGTAGGCGAACACGTCCGCCGGTTACCGGCAGTCGCCCGCCGGGTCGCCGCGGCGGGACACGAGATCGGAAACCACACGCTGCGGCACCAGAAATTGCACCTGAGGGGGCCGCGCCGGATCCGCGAGGAGCTGGAGCGCGCGCACGAGCTGATCGTCGACGCGACGAACCAGGTCCCGCGCTGCTTCCGTGCGCCGCACGGCTACCGCAACCCGTTCGTGGGCGTCGCCACCCGACGTCTCGGCTATACGGTGTTCGGGTGGACGTTCGGCGTGTGGGACTCGGACCCCGGCGTGTCGGCCGAGGAGATCCGGGCGCGCGTGCGCCGCAAGCTGCGGCCGGGTGCCATCATCCTGCTGCACGACGGCGATGGCTACGATCCCCAGGGCGACCGTCGCCGTACCGCGGCCGCCCTCCCGGGGATCATCGCGGACGCGCGGGCGGCGGGCTACACCTTCCGTCCACTCCGGGAGCTGGTCGCGTGAAGTCGCGGGCGGGGCGCTGGCTGGGATGGCTCCTCGGCCTGGTCGGTGTCGGCCTGGCGCTGAACTTCCTCACCGGCTTCCCGTGGCACGTGACCTTGGCGGCGCTGCTCGGCGCCGATCGGTGGCTCCTCGTCATCGCGCTCGTCGTCAACCTGTCATCGCTCGTGGCCAAGGGGTGGGGCTGGCACCTGATCCTGAAGCCCGTCGCGCCCCACAGCTGGCGTGTGGCCCAGGAGGCGAACCTGGTGGGCGCCGCCGTGAACGACCTGTCCGTCGCGGTGGCGGGCGAGGCCGCGCGGGTCCATCTGATCGTGCAGCGGGGCGGGGTGCAGACCGGCGCCGCCGTGTCGTCGGTCGTGTGGACCCGCGTCGCAGAAGGGCTGGCGCTCGCGCTGTTTCTCGTGATGGCGCCGAGCGTGCTGCAGCTCGAGCCGTGGCTGCGGGCGGTGCAGAGCGCGGTGGGGCTGGCGCTCGTCGTGGTGCTGTTGCTCGCCTGGGGGCGCGGCTGGGGGTCGCTTGCCGACCGGCTGCCGGCTTCGCTCCGGTCGCGTCTCGGTATGCTCCGAGCCATGGGAACCGGTGGGCGGCTGGTGTGGCCGACTGCCTTTGGGCTCTACAACTGGGCCGCCCAGTGGGCCACGTATCACCTCGTGCTGCGCGCCACGCACGTGCCGGTGTCACTGGCCGCGTCGTTCACGGCCCTCATCGTCGTGAACCTGGGCGGGCTGTTTCGGCCCACGCCGGCGAACGTCGGCGTCACCCAGGCGGCGCTGGTCGTGGGGCTGCTGCCGTTCGGCGTGCCCCCGGAGCAGGGCGTCGCCGCTGGCTTGGCGCTGCAGGGATTACAGGTGCTCCCCGTGCTGCTCCTGGGTGCGATGGCGACGGGCTGGCGGCTGCTCAAGCTCGAGTCCGAGCTCGCCTAAAAAGCGACGGGGCGCGGGGGAAAAGGGTGACTGGCCTGCCGCGCGCGGGCCTAGGTTCCCCGGCGTGTCCCCGACGTACCGGATGCTGGACGCCGCCACGCGGCGACGCGAAGCCGAGCTCGCGGAGGTGGCCCGCGCCCTCGCCGGAGCGCGGTGCGCCGCCCGCCTCGCGGGGCTCGGGACCGGCGAGTTTGTGGTGCGGGAGCTGCTGCTCGGCGTGATCGAGGAGATCAATCGGGCGGAGCGCGCGGTCGTCAGTCTCATCTCGACGCGGTCACGAGACGGTGTCGCGTGACGCCCCCGCTTACGCGACGCCCCCTCCCTCCTTCTTGAGCTGGGCGTATCCCATGCCGCGCAGGATGGCGATGCGCTTCGCCATCGGCGGATGGGTCGCGAGCGCGTCGGCGAAGAGACCTTCGCGCGCCGTCAGGCGCCGTCCCAGCGGGTCGGTGATGCAGAGGTGGGCCGCGCCCCGCTTGATGGCCGCGGTCGGCGCGACCGCTCCTTCGATCTTCTGGAGCGCGCTCGCGAGCGAGAGCGGGTTGCGCGTGAACTGCGCGCTCATGGCGTCGGCCAGGTACTCGCGTTTGCGGCTCACCGCCAGCGCGAGGATCTGCGTGATGATCGGCGCGAGGATCCACGAGAGGATCCACACCACGAGCAAGATCGCGAGCAGCGGGCCGGCACCACCCTTCTTCCCGCCGCCGCGCGAGCCGCCCCCGCCCCCCCCGCCCCCCCCGCCCGCATAAAAGCCTCCCCGCAGTATGCGGGTCGCGCCGTCGTGCATCAGGGCGACGGCTCCCACCAGGGCCGCGAGCAAAGTCATCAACCGCACGTCAAGGTTTTTCACGTGCCCGAGCTCGTGCCCGACCACTGCCTGGAGCTCCTCGCGGTTGCAGAGCTGGAGCAGGCCCCGCGTCACCGCGATGTGCGCGTGCAACGGATCGGTGCCGGTCGCGAATGCATTGGGATCGGGGTCGTCTACGATCCAGATCCGGGGCCGCGGGACGCCGGCCGCGATGGCCATCTCCTCGACCACGTTGACGAGCTGCTGCTCCTGCGGATCCGTGGGGTCGACCACGGCGCGAGCCCCGGTGGACCAGAGCACCTTCTCGGGACCCGTCGCGTACGCATACCAGGCCGTGAGCAGAGCGATGACCGTGAGCGCGATCCCGAACCACGGGAAGACATGGTGGTACGCGGTGCTCGGCGCGTCGCGGGTGGACAGATAGTAGATGTAGTCCCCGCCGAACCCGAGCCACGCGAAGAATGCGACGAAGCCAATCACCAGCAGGACGGTGCGCCGGCGATTGGCTTCCTGTTGTTGAAAGAGGTTGAGCGAAGTGTCGTCGCTCACACTTTCGGCTTCATCGAGAGATCGACCTGCGGGACGGCCTTCTCGGCCTGATCCTCGAGCTCCCACAGATCGGCGGGCTGTGCTTTCGCGAGCCCCGCGACCATGCTCGTCGGGAATTGCTGCTGCTTCGTGTTGTACTGGGTGGCCGTGTCGTTGTACAGCTGGCGGGCGAACGCCACCTTGTTTTCCGTCGAGGTGAGCTCTTCCTGCAGCTGGCCGATGTTGCCCGTGGCCTTGAGCTGGGGGTATTGCTCCACGACCACCATGAGGCGCTGGAGCGCCGACGACAGGGCGTTCTCCGCCTGGCTGATCTGCTTGATGCCTTCGGGACCGGTGGCGTTGACCTTCACCGCCTGGTTGCGGGCCTGGATCACCGCTTCGAGCGTCGAGCGCTCGAACTCCATCGCTCCCTTGACCGCGTTCACCAGGTTGGGGATCAGATCGTGGCGCCGCTTGAGCTGGACATCGATCTGCTTGAAGGCGTTGAGCGTCTGGTTCTTGAGAGAGATGAGCCCGTTGTACGCGCCGATCAGCCAGAGAAGGGCGCCGATGAGTGCCGCCAGCAGGATCCAGGAGAACATCGCGCTACCTCAAAGTTGTGGAGGTTGGGGGAGGTTGGTGGAGGATGGTGGAGGACGGTGAAGGTTTTCCTCCACCAACCTCAACGACCTCCACCGTCCTCCACCAACCTTCTTTAGGGCGCCGCGGGCATCAGTTTCGCGAGCGCCTGCCGCACGGCCTCGGCGACCGCCGCATCATCGGGGCCGAGGCGCGCCAGGGGGTGAGCCGTCTCGATATGCAGCTCCACGCCCCGGCCCACGGGGATGCGGTGCCAGGAGCTCGGGCTCTCGGGGTCCCGCGCGGCGTCCCGCGCCAGCCACGCCGTCAACGCCCGGCCCGACTTGCCGCGCGGCGGCGTGCCCTTGCTCTTGAGCGGCAGCCGGTCCGGTACGGGCAGGGAGGCGCCCAGCGCCTGGGCCGCGCGGCGTTCCAGCACGTCACCGGTCTGGTCGTGCATCTCCTTGATGATCGTCGCCAGCGTCGTCCCCTCCATCTGCCGCAACTTGATCCACAGGAGCTGGAGGAAATGCCGGTAGGAATACGTGGCGGCGGTGCCGCGACCTTCGGGCGGGCTCACGAGACCCCTGGTGACGTAGAACCGGATCGTGCGCTCACTCGGCTGCGCCCGTGCGGCGGCGTTGATCGGGGTGATCGCGGACGCATCGAGCACGGCTCCCACGAGCGCGGCGAGATCCCGGAGGTTCCACGGGGCGAGGTTGCGGTACTCCCGCAGGTTTTGCAGCGGCTCGGCGTGCGGCGCTCCGGTCACGCCCCGGCTCCTCCGCGGGCGCGCTCCTCGTCGATCCGAAACACCCCCGTCAGCCAATCCGTGAGTTCGCGCAGATTGAACGGCTTCCGGATCACGACGCACTGGTGCCGCTCAAGCCAGGTACGCACCTCGTCCGCCTCGGCGTCCCCCGTCATGATCGCGATGCGGCCTTCGAATGCCGGCCAGCGGTGCACGATGGCGAGATACAGGGCGAGCCCCGACATCGTCGGCAGGTGGATGTCCAGCAGCAGGGCGTCGGGCTGCACGGTGGCCAGCAGCTCGTACGCCGTCTCCGCGCTACCCGCGCCGATCACGCGAAGGCCCTGGCGCGCGAGCGAGCGCTCGAGCACCCGGCGCAACGGCGCCTCGTCGTCGACGACGAGAATCGTGCGAGGCGCGGCGCTCATGAGGCGGACGCCCGCGCCTGATGGGGCGTCAGAAAGCACTGCACCACTCGCGCCAAGGCCTCGCTCGAGTCGAGGGACAAGCGCATTTCGCCGGCCGTGAGGCCGAGATAGGCCCGCGCGTGCAGCTGTAACGTCTTGGTCTGCGCGTAGCCCAACCGCTTCGCCACGTCCTCGATCGTGAAGCCGGGATCCTGCAGCAAGCGGTGGGCGTACAGCACCCGCGCCGCCGAGAGAAAGTGCCGGGGTGACGGCAGCCCCACGCGCGTGAACCACCGCTCGCAGGTGCGCCGGTCCACCCGAGCGCGCACCGCGACCTGGCCGACCGTCTGCACTTCGCCCGGCGAGCGCAGGGCCTCTTCGAGCACCCAGCGCAGCTCGCTGGGCAGCGGGGCGAGCGCGTCGGCCAGCTGGTCCAGGAGCTGCCGTGACGAGGAGCGCGCCTCCTCCTGCCCGAGCACCTCCCGCAACCGACTCGGGTGATCGTCGTAGTTGGCGAAGACCGCGTGCTGGATGCCCCGCTGCCCCAGCGCCAGGAGCACGCCGGCGGTGCGAGGCGTGAGCGTGGTGTACAGCATCAAGGGGAGCGAGGGAAAGAGCACGCGCAACCGCTCGATCTCCTGCGATCGCGCGTGGCCGGACAAGAGCGGGTCCACGACGGCCAGTTCGACGGGGCGGCCGCGGATGCCGGCCAGCACATCGTCCCAAGTCGAAACCTGTGCGACGCTGAACCGGGAGCCCGCCGCCCGGCGGAGCTTATGGAATTGGACGTCGGGGACGGCGGCTAGTACGAGCATGAATCCCCCAGAACCATCAAATGTCGCAAAATCGCCCTACGATGCCGCAAAAACGCCCTAAAATCTGGACGCCTCCGCACCCAGGTTGTGGTTGTCCTGTTGCGTTGACTCCACACCCTGGTCCAGCGGAGGTCACATGTCCCGCATTCGCGCCCTCTTCACCCTGCTCGTCGTTGCGTTCGCTCTCTCCACCGTCGCGTGTGCCGACGCCACCGGCCCCAGCCACGGCTGCGACATCAACAACAGCAATACCTGCAAGTAGCCTGCACTTCTAAGACAGCCTTATCCGCCGAGCTGCGCGAGGGACTCGGACACTTCGCGTAGCTCGACGGTTTGTACCATGGGCTCCGTCGCCAGCTGCGTTTCCCGGGCAATCGCCTGCTGGCAGTACTGGAGCCCTCCCAGGATGCGCTCGATCCGGAACTCGAATTCATGCAGTCCAGCAGCGCCCGCGATCGCGAGGGCCTCCTTCATGAGCACTGCAGCGCGGCGGTACCGTCCGAATCGCGCCTGTCCGATCCCCTGTTTCAAATAGAAGTCCGTCCGGATGTTGGGCGGCATGTCTGCGAGCCGGTCTTCGCAGCGTTCCCGCCAGCGGGCGAACCCAACGTGATCCCGCCGATACGACGCGCAATGCATCAACTCGATCACCGCGTTACTGACACAGTCTTGCGTGCGGCCGCGGCGGAACACCTCTGCCAGCGCGCGTTCGGCTCCGGTCGCGTCGCCGAGGCTGAGGAGCATGGTTCCCACGTCACCCAGCGCGCGGAGGCGGGCATCGTCCTCTTCATACAGCTGGAAGGCCTGCCACGCGTGCGGGATCGCCTCGGCTGATTGCCCCATGTAGTAGAGCGCCGCGGCAATGCCCTGCTCTGCGCGGGCCTCGACATCCCGCTCGCCGGCGGTGCGGGCATCCGCGAGGACCCCCGCGAGCCGGCGCTCGGCATCCGCGAGGTTGCCGCGGCCGAGCATCGTGTTCGCCCGACCGATCCGGCTGAGCAACCCTGAATAGCGGTCGCCCGCGAGCGTCGCCAGCTCCCCGGCTTCGGTGTAGGCGGCGTCCGCCTCGTCGAACCGGTTGAGCTTGCGGTGCACGCGCGCGAATCGCAGCTGCGCCGCGACCGCGTCGGTGGACGACAACCGGCTCCCCACGACTACCAACAGCGTCGTGAGCACGTCGAGCGCTTCTTCGAGACGCTGCTCGACCTCGAGGAAGTGGGCGTAGGCAAACAGCGCCGGCGAGATGAGCTGGACGTCCCCGAGGCTGTAGGAGTCCGACGCGTTGTCGGCGATCCCGTGCACGTGCGCGCCCTCGGTGGCCGCGGCCCGGAGCTCGCGGCAGAACCGATCGGTCGCCACCCACTGGTAATGGAAGGCGTCCTTCGAAATCGGAGCCCGGTCCGGCGCGAGCAGGTCCACCAGCCGTAGCGCGAGAAACGCGCCTTGTCCCAGGCGCGCTTCCAGCGTGGTGGCCGACTCGGGACCCGACACTCGCTGGAGGAAAATGGCGTGTGGCAACGATTCGAACCTCAGACGCGAAACCGGCATCCCTCGTGTCTCCGAGTGTGAGGCTAGCTAGCTGGCAAATCCACCCAAGGGCAGGGGCTATGCCTCATCGCAACGTGCGGCCGGCCCAGAACATAGCGTTTTCGCGCTCCTTGCGTTAGGCCGCAGATTTCGCGTTTTCTGGCTTTTCGCCGCATCGTTCGGATGCCGGCCCGGCGGCCGCTTCCCCCCTATTCCCGCCCATGCGCCGGGGCATTACCCTCGCCGAACTCGTGGTCGTGCTGGCGATTCTCGCCATGGTGACGGCCGTCACACTGCCTCGCCTGGCCGGCTTTCGGGA